>OLGZ01000002.1_pt1 | contig 342853 bp, 349 predicted proteins | sample 1605981 | NCBI WGS metagenome assembly OLGZ01 (sample SAMN03283291) | human gut metagenome | biome: human-associated habitat; material: feces | host: Homo sapiens | place: Peru | collected 2012
CAGAACGTCGTGAGACAGTTCGGTCCCTATCCGTCGTGGGCGCAGGAAAATTGAGAAGAGCTATCCTTAGTACGAGAGGACCGGGATGGACATACCTCTGGTGTATCTGTTGTAGCGCCAGCTGCAGTGCAGAGTAGCTATGTAGGGAATGGATAACCGCTGAAAGCATCTAAGCGGGAAGCCAACTTCAAGATGAATTTTCCTGTTTTTTAAAAACTAAGATCCCAGAAAGACTATCTGGTTGATAGGCTAGATGTGGAAGCATAGTGATATGTTGAGCTGACTAGTACTAATAGATCGAGAGTTTAACCCTATTAATTTGATTATTACCGTATTATCATGTTTTCAGAGAATTATTTCTCTATATTTTAATTGGTGACGATAGCAAAGTGGATACACCTGTTCCCATCCCGAACACAGAAGTTAAGCACTTTTACGCTGAAGATAGTGTAAGCGAAAATAGGAAGTTGCCAATTTTTTTGTGTATTTTAAAAACTAGCAAAAAGCTAGTTTTTTTTACTATACAAAAAAATTATAAAAAACTAATTAATTTATCATTTTTTAATTAAAAACAGTGTTTATTTTTTTTCTAAACACTGCTCTATCATAGAAATTATTACGTTGTTAAATGATGTATTATTTTCTTTTGCTATTTTTTCTATTTCCTTAATTAATTTTTCTTTTATGTATAGTGATTTATAGCCAGCTGGCTCCTTTTCTTTTGTTTTTTTAGGTATAAAAGCCATAATATCACCCCTCATATAAATTTTAATATATTAGTCTGACTCATGATATATCAGAAATTTCTGATATTATTTTTGTTATTATTTTATTTTATAATTTTCTTAGAAGGAATATGATATATATGAATTATTGGGTTAGTAAGATGTACTGTAAATTTGTTGTTGACATATTAAGTAAAGCAAATGCAAAGCTTTGTTTGCTTAGAACACGAGACACTAATTTAGAGGATAAATTGTATAATTCTTATTTAAATTTAGAGAAAATTTTAGACCAGGAAACATTTTAAATTCTATATAATTATAAAATAAGCGGTAATCAAATTTTGTAACATTTTGTAAAAACATACTTTTATATTGTAATAAAAGTTTTTTTTTACTATAATATTTATGGTGATTAAAATGGAATATAAAATATCTACAAATTCAGAAGAAGATACAATAATTTTAGCTCAAAATTTTGAATCAGAAAAATTTAATAATATGGTTATTTGCTTGATTGGTGAACTTGGAAGTGGAAAAACCGTTTTTACTAAGGGTTTTGCTGAGGCTCTTGGGATAGAAGAAAATATAACTTCTCCAACATTTAATATAATCAAAGAATATACTTCAGGTGAAATGAATTTATATCATATGGATGTTTATCGTTTAGAGGGAGATATAACTGATTTAGGGTTGGATGATTATTTAAAAAGAGATGGTGTTATAATAATTGAATGGGCCGATATGATTAAATCAGAATTACCTGAGGAAAGGTTAGAAATCAGATTTAAAATAACCGGAGAAGAAAAAAGAACTTTAACCATCACTCCATATGGAAGTAAATATGAAGATTTATGTGAGGATGTACTTTGAAAACTCTTTTCGTGGACTCATCAAGAAAAAACCTATCAATAGCCTTAGTCGACAATAATGAACTTCTCTTGGTTTCAAATGTTGAATCTTATAACAGGCATTCCAATTACTTAATAAACGAAATAAAAAATATTTTGAATAAATTTAATTTAGAACCAAAAGATATAGATAATTATATTGTTTTAAATGGCCCGGGAAGTTTTACTGGTATAAGAGTAGGAGTTACTGTATGTAAAACACTTGCTTGGGCATTAAGCAAAAAATTATATTTATTAAATAATTTAGAAGCCTTAAAAGTAGATGTAAAAGATGATATAGTAATAAGTATTATATTTGATAAAAGTAATGCTTCATATGTTGGTATTTATAGAAATAATACTAAAGTAGAAGATTATATGAATCTCGATTACAATTTTAATTTTGATGGTAAAAATATAACAATTGTATCTTTGGAAAATAGTGAGTATTTAAAATTATTAAAGGAAAAATTGTCTTTAAATAATAATGTAAAAACAAAAATATTAAAAGATTATAACTATTTAGATGTAATAAATTATGCTTTATCAATGAAAAGTATTGAGCCTCATATTGCAGAACCTATATATTTAAAAAAGATAGATGTTGAAAAAAATGCAAATTAGAAAGTATAAAAAAAGTGATGTTATAAAAATAGAAGAGTTAGGAAGTTTATTACATAATAGCTATAAATTTTCACTTGATGATTTTTCTGATTCTTTAGTGTTAGAAGTTGAAAAAGAAATAGTTGGATTTATAGTGTATAGTATTATTTATGAGCGTGCAGAAATAATTGATATAGTAATAGATGAGAAAAAAAGAAAAAGAGGATATGGATATAAACTTTTAAGCCATTGTATACGTGAAATAAAAAACAAGAATTGTGATAATATCACTTTGGAAGTTAATAAGAATAATATATCTGCAATTAGATTTTATAAAAAAATGGGCTTTGATATTGTTGCAACAAGAAATAAATATTATAATGGACAAGATGGGTATTTAATGAAGAAAGATTTGAGGTGATAAAATGAAAGACATTTATGTATTTGCAATTGAAACAAGCTGTGATGAAACAAGTGCAAGTATAATTAAAAATGGTAATATAGAAATATCGACGGTCGTTTTATCTCAAATAGATATACACAAAAAATATGGAGGTGTAGTTCCAGAAATTGCAAGTCGTAATCATACTGGTGCCATTACAATGGTTTTTGAAGAATGTTTAAAAAGGGCTCATATGACGTTAAATGATATAGATTGTATTGCGGTAACGTATGGTCCAGGTTTAAATGGGGCCCTTTTAGTTGGGGTTGAGGCTGCAAAAGCTTTATCACTTGCAACGGGTAAACCTCTTATCAAAGTAAATCATATAGCAGGACATATATATGCAAATAAATTTGTTGGTAAATTTAAATTTCCATTATTATGCTTAGTTGTATCAGGAGGACATACAGAAATAGTTTATATGGATAAAGAATATTCTTTTAAGAAAATTGGTAGTACGTTAGACGATTCAATTGGAGAGGCTTATGATAAAGTAGCAAGAGTAATAGGAATTCCTTATCCAGGAGGCCCATTAATGGATAAAAAGGCAAATTTAGGTAAACACATATATAATTTACCAATACCTAAAGATGACTCATCATACGATTTTAGTTTTAGTGGCATTAAAAGTGCAGTTATTAATTTAGTTCATAATGAAAAGCAAAGAGGCCATGAAATAAATAAAGAAGACCTTGCAACTTCATTTCAAGAAACAGCTGTTGGTATATTAGTTAAAAAAACTAAAAGAGCAGTAAAACAATACGGTGTTAAACAACTTTTGGTCGCGGGTGGTGTATCGGCTAATAGTGGATTAAGGCGTGCATTAGATGAAATGTCGAAAGATCTTAATATAGAACTTTTAAAACCAGAAATAAAGTATTGTACTGATAACGCTGCTATGATAGGGGCAGCGGGATATTATGCATATTTAAATGGTGATATTGCAGATTTTAGTTTAAATCCGGAACCAGGATTAGATTTATAGGGGTGATATGTAATGCTTAATAATAAGGGATTCACTTTGATTGAGCTTTTATCAATAGTAGTTATACTATCTATTATAATTGCTCTTACTGTTCCAAATATTGGCAAACAGATTAACAAAAGTGAAGAGGAAAATAAATCAATTTTAAATAAAAAAATTGAAAATGCATCACATATATATGCATCTAAATATTTTGCAAGTGAATTGGTAAATTGTAATGATGATACATGTAAAATTTCATTTACTTTAAACGACTTAGAACGTGATGGCTTAATAAAATTAAATGATGATGAATGTAATGATGATAGAAAAAATAAAATTATAATAAGTTACAATAAAAAAATAAATTATAATTATGCAAATTTGAATTGTTATGTAAAATAAAATAACATTATTGCTAGATATGGCAGTAATGTTATTTTATTTATAATTTTCATTTACAATAGGTTTAAAGTTTTCAATAGCCTTTACTAATTTTGGATGTCTAATAACAAAGTGGATAACTGGATCAGAATTTTTAGATAATATTACATAATTATTTTTTAGCATTGTTATATTAATGTTTTTAAATACTTTATTTTTTATTATATTTACTTTGTAGTGTTGATTCTTTTTTGAAAATTTAATGGTTTGCTTATAGTGTCTTGAATAGTCTTCATATGTATAAATTATCTTTTTTTCAAAAAATAAATTTTCTAATGATAAATAAGTACTATTATTCTTTAGATCATCTTCATTTAGAATATATATATTATCTTCAATTGTATTTTTATTAAGAATTAAATAAGTATTTTCTTCTTCTTGCTTTTTGAATTTTAATATTTTTGCTATATCATTATTTGAAATCTCATTCTTATGTAAAATTTCTATTAATAATTTATCATCAATTGTAAAAAGTGGAAGTGAAGATAGTATTCTTTTTCTATTTCCACTTTTATTTATATCATTAGCTACGAATGATTTATAATCACTTTCATTTTCTTTTGTATATATATTCATAAGAGGAGTTGCTTTTTTTAGAATTAACCTCGATTTTTCTTTATAATATTTCATTTCATTTTTATTGCTTGTAACATAATATTTACCCTTACTATGATATCCTTTGATACATTCACCAGTAAGTATGGCAGCACCCGAAGTATAGTTTATTTGATTAAATAAATTATTATTTACTTCTTTAAAATAATATGGCGATATTTGACCCGTCATATATATTGGTATCCAGCTTTCAAGTCCTAACATCATTTCATTAAATGGTCTATCTAAATTATGTATTATATTTAGGTGAAGTCCTTTTTTTAAACTAATAGCAATTGCATACATCCATTTTTTTCCAAAGGCAGTATCTTTTGCCATGTCTTCCATAGGCATTTGACTATACATAAATATATCTTCTTTTGATTTTGATAAAACGGTCGCCTTAAAAAAATCAAGTTCTGCTTGCTTCATTTCTTCTATACCATAATAATTCTTTTTTTTAGCTCTGTAAAAAGGTACGTTAGGGATTTTAATGTTATTAAAATTAATTGATTGTATATAATCATTCAAATTAAAAGTATCAAGTTTTTTAAGAAAATTATTAACAGAAGGCTTTTGTTCTTGTATTTTATTATTGATAAGCCAGTTATTAAGTTCTTTAAATATATCTTCTTCTGAGTAATTATAGGATATTTGTAAATTAGTTAATTTTAATAAACTAGTTCTATTTTTGGTATTATTAAATTTTAAAATAACATAATTACAAACTTTATCCATAAAACTTGTTGGGTCAGATGGCCTTGTTTTACAGTATCTTATTCTAGATATATGTGATGCATCAAATTTTATAAATTTAGCCATGTCATTAGTATTTATATTTAGAGTTGTAATTAATAAATTTAGGTTTTTACTAAAATTATTGTAATCGAAATCATTGTTTTTAGTTGTTCCTTTATTTAGATTTCTTAATATGCTGCTTTTTTTAATTTCCTTATTATGTTCTTTTGCAATTTCATATATTGCAGTAGTTAGAGCTTTAATTTGATTACTGTTTTCTTTAGGAATTCTTTGACCGCTACGATATCTACTAATTACTGATTCGGATATTTTAGATTTATTTGATAATTTTTTTGATGAGCAATCTAATTCCTTCATATAATGGTTTAGTGTATCTTTAAAATCCAATTCCATCACCTCTTTAATAATTATATAATATAAATAAAATACGCACAACGCACAATAAAAAAATTGCTGTAAAAAACAATGTTTTAAATGGCAAGTGCGTTGTTTGTTGGCAATTTTTAAATTATAATTAAATAAAAGTAAGTAGGAGGTGTATTTTTGAAAGAATATTTATCTAAAAATAGATTAAAAATAGTAATAATAATAATATTGATAATCATAATAGTTGTTTTTAGGTTCTTAAATTATAAAAGGGACAATGCAAATTATAAAACTTCTAGTAAAAAAGCAAATGTTAAGGTAAGTAAAATAAATTCAATAACTTTAGAAGATTATAATACTGATGCTTTTTCCATGAAAAAACCGAAAGATTGGATAGTTAGTAGTGGTGGAGTCGGAATGTACTATGCAATTAAAGTAACGGATCCTAATAATGTAAATAATTCTATATTTTTAATGTTAAAAATTCAGCCATTTCTTAAGAGTGAAGCTTCTAAAAATTTTTGGAAAAATTATTCTAATTTATCCAATGGACAATATAAATTATTTGCTGATGCAGTTGTTTTAGAAAATCCAACCACGTTAGGTTTTTATGAAAAATTTAGTGATATAACTAACTATATAAAAAGTATTGAGCCTACTTTATCAAATTTTGATTTTCCTGTTTTTTCTAACTTTACAAAAGTTGATGAACAAGAAAGTAGAGTTTCAATGAGAAACGTTGCGTTAGATAGCAAAGTGTTAAGAGCAACATTTACTGGTTTAAAAGGTAAAGCTGGAGAGGGATTATTTTTGGCCTCTATAGTTAATTTTGGTGATAATTATATTAATGGAATAGATACATCATATTATATGGTATATGATATAATGTCTGTAACTTCTGATTTAAATGAGTTTGTAAATTATAAAGATGTATTACTTAACTCTATTAATTCTATTTCTTTTACTAATAGTTATGTAAAACAAACAATTGATGATGGAAATGCTCAAACAAAAAAAGCTCTAGAACTTAATGCTTCAATACAAGAATCTTTTGATTCATACATGAGTGCTTGGAAAAACAGAAACAAAACATATGATATTATGAGTCAAAAACAAAGTGATGTGACTCTTGGTTATGAAAGAGTTTATGATACTGATACGGGTGAAATTTACAAGGCTTATAATGGTTTTACGGATGATTATGATGGAAAAAAATATAAGTCAGTAACAGATGATAATATGTATACTAAAAAGATAAGTGGTTATATCGATAAATAAAAGGAGGATAAAAATGGCTTTAATTAAATGTCCAGAATGTGGTAATAAGATTAGTGACAAGGCAGAAATTTGTCCAAAGTGTGGTTACGAGTTAAATAGTAATTCAAATAATTTAGATTCTAATAAAACAAACAATAATAAAGGTAGATTTACCAGTAAATTTAAGAAGGATAACTATAGATACTTATTTATATTTGCGGTATTTATTATTTTATTTTTACTATACACTCAAAATAAATATAAAACAGATAACAATAACCAAACTAAAAATCCAAGCACGCAAGGTACAACAGAACCAGCTAAGACAAATGGGTATATGGTCTATAAAGATTCAAAATTAGGTATATCATTTGAATATCCTAGTTCATATAAAGTCGCAACTGACAAGGAAGGTTTTATATACATAGCTAAAAATATTGATAATGAAGGTGCTTTAATACCATATATAATTGTTGGCAGATATACTGAGTATAAAAATGAGGTTCAATTTTTAAATGCATTTACTGATTATATGAGAAAAGAGTATAGTGATCTTGTGGTAGCAATTGATTTATTATCAGGTCAAATAAATGGAAAAACGGTTTATGGTATAGCATATAATTATACTTCTAGTGGCCATTTAGTTGTGGATAATAGGTATGCTACTATTATGAATAATAACGTTTATATGATAGCTTCTAAGGAAGAAAATTCTAATTCTTCTGAAATTAATAGTGTTGTGGAACATATAATTAGTACGTTATCATAAAAGGAGGTAAAAATATGTCATTAATTAAATGCAGTGAATGTAAAAAAGAAATATCTTCTAGTGCAAAGGTTTGTCCACATTGTGGTATTAAACAATCAAATGAAGTTTGTCCAGAGTGTGGTAAAAAATTAAAAGGCGATGAAGTAAATTGCCCTGAATGTGGTTTTCCATTAGTTAAGAAGGGTCAAACAAACATAATAACAGAAAATTTAGACAAGATAACGGGTGCTAAATCGGAAAACTATGTTACGTTTAAAGATTTATTTAAAAATACTTTCAAAAAACATGATGATAAAGAGTTGGATGAAGTGTTTATTTGTGGTGATGAAAGGACTACACCTAAAGTTAGCGATATTGATCCTAAAGGTGCAAGTGCATGGGTGTATTTTAAAATATTAGTATTTTTTATAATTGCATATATACCAACAAGAATGGGTTATATTACATATGGACAAGTAAATTTTTTGCCAGCTATGATAATGCTTGGTGCATTTGCTATTCCAGTTACGGTACTAATGTTCTTTTATGAAATTAATTTATTTAGAAATATTCCCTTTTATAAGGTTGTTAAGTATTTCGTATTAGGAGGGGCCTTAAGTTTAATTTTTACGATATTACTTTCAACACTAGGATTTAATATGGATATATCAACATATAGTGGGGCTTTAACGGTTGGTTTAGTGGAGGAAGTAGCTAAGGCTATAGTAGTTGCATTATTCTTATTTAAAAGTAAAAAAAGTAATTATATTCTAGATGGACTACTTATAGGAGCAGCGGTAGGGGCTGGATTTGCTGCTTTTGAAACGGCTGGTTATATATTAAGATTGGGTCTAAATGGTGGTAATGAGACTATGCTTGGTATAATTAAACTTCGTGGATTTTTAGCTCCAGGTGGACATGTTGCTTGGGCTGCTATTGAGGGTGCAGCATTAATGTATGTGAAGGGATTTGATAAATTAGATAAAAGGCATTTAAGTGATAAAAGATTCCTTCTTATTTGCCTAATTCCTATACTTTTACATGGTATTTGGGATATGCCAATTAATTCCCCTTATTATATAATTCAGATTTCATTAACTATAGCGGCATGGGTAGTTATAATATATTTTATAAATCTTGGACTAAAGCAGATAGATGATGCTAAAAAGTTAGAAAAAAATAAGCAAAAAAAATAGACTTTAGGTCTATTTTTTGTTACCATTCTTTTTTTAGTTTTTTTTCTATAAGCAAAATAATGAAGTAAAGTATACTAGTTAAAATACCAAGAAGTATTACTCCAGTTATAACTAAATTGGTGTTAAATACTTGAGATCCATAATTTATTAAGTATCCTAATCCTTGTTTAGAAACTAGTAATTCACCCATTATAACTCCAACAAATGTCATTGATAAGTTTATTTTAAGTGAACTAATTATTATATTAATATTTGAGGGTAATACGGTTTTTACGAAAATTACAAAATTACTAGCATTAAAACTTTTTAGTAATTTTATATATATTTTATTTGTATGTTTAAATCCTACATATACACTTATTATAGTTGAAATAGTAGATATTAAAAGTGACATTAATATAATTGAATTTTGGTTAGCTCCAACCCAAATAATTATTATTGGTCCAAGAGCAACTTTAGGTAAACTATTTAATATCGTAAGGTATGGATCTAATACTTGCGATAAAAATGGACTAAACCAGAGTAACGCTGCAACTACTATTCCTATTAATGAACCAAGTGAAAAACTTATTAGTATTTCTTTTAATGTTACTAAAATATGAATTATTAAATCATTTGATTTTAGTAAACTTAAAATTGTATTAACTACGTTTTTAGGACTAGAGCATAAAAATGAATTAATTATTCCTTTATCTGATAATGACTGCCATATTATTATAAAAGATGCTAATATAAATATTTGAAAAAACATAATTTTTAGTTTATAGATTTTAAGTTTTCTTAAATATTTTTTGTATTCTAAATTAGTGTTCATGTTTTTTTAAATCCTTCCAAATTGAATCATAGTAATAACTGAATTTTTCGTTTTTTCTGTTTTCACTAGGAATAGTTTTTCCTTCCATTTTTATTTCGTATTCACATTTTACGGTTGCTGGTCTATCACTTAAAACGATAACTTTATCAGACATACTTATTGCTTCACCTATATCATGAGAAACCATTAAAGCGGTTTTATTTTCCTTTTTTATTATTTTAAAAACGTCATCAGATACTGTTATTCTTGTTTGATAATCTAGAGCTGAAAATGGCTCATCCAAAAGTAGTATATCAGGTTTAATAGCAAGTGTTCTAATTAAAGCTACTCTTTGTCTCATACCCCCAGATAGTTCTTTAGGGTAGCTTTTTTCAAAATTAGATAATCCATATTTTTTGAGCAAGTTTTTAACATATTTTTTATTTTCTTTAGTAACCATTTTTTTAATTTTTAGACCTAACATACAATTCTCTAATACTGTTAACCAAGGAAACAAAGCGTCTTCTTGAAACATATATCCAACTATTAAGTTTTCCTTTTTGATATCTATTTTACCTTTACTTTTAGTTTCTAATCCCCCTATTATAGAAAGAATGGTAGATTTTCCACATCCTGAAGGTCCTACTAAGGTTGTAAATTCATTTTTGTTTATTTTTAAATCTATGTTTGAAATAGCACATATAACTTGTTTTTTATTTAAGTAATTTTTAGATAACCCTTTAATATCTAAAAGTTCCATTAATTATTTTCCTTGATATATTAATTTGTTATATGGTGCTTTTTTATTTAGTTCTCCAGCACTTATCATTATTTCTTGTAAGTGGTTAAAGTCATTTTCTGTTATATCAGTTGAATCGGCCCATGCATCGTTTTCTTTATATCTTTCAATGATTGCGGTTAAATCATTTAATGATAATTCAGGAAAATATTCATATATGTTTTTTGCAACTATGCTGGAATCTGTTTCTTTAACATAGTTTAACCCTTTATTTATAGCGTTTTTAAATCCGTTTATTAAATCTTTATTATTTTCTAAGAAACTTTTTTTTGCATTATAAGCTGTATAAGGAACTTCTCCTCCCCAACTTCCTACATATCCTACAACGTACCCTAATCCTTGCTTTTCAACATCTAAAGCATTAGGTTCAAATAATGTGACGAAATCAGCATTACCACCTATAAATGCTCCTTCCATAGCGGGAAAAGCAACACTTGTGTCTATTGTCAAATCTTTTTTAGGATCAATACCACTTTGTTTTAAAGCCCATTCGAATGTCATTTCTGGCATACCACCTTTTCTTCCTCCAATTACTGTTTTTCCCTTTAAATCTTCTAATTTAAAATTATCATATTTCTTTCTTGATACTAAAAATGATCCGTCTTTTTTAGTTAGTCTTGCAAAGTTTACCAGATAATCTTTTTCTCCACTATTATATACGTATATAGTAGCTTCACTTCCACAAAATCCAATATCAACATCTCCAGATAAAACAGCGGCAGAAACCTTGTCAGCTCCAGCTGTTAAAGTTAAATCTATTTTAATATTTTCATCAATAAAGTAACCTTTACTAATAGCGGCATACATAGGTGCATAAAATATAGTATGAGCGACCTCTGCTACTTTAACTTCCTTTAAATTATCGGTCTTTTTATTCTTTGTATTAGATTTATTTATTATATAAAATAAAATACCCGTGCAAAAAATAAGCAAGCATATTAAAATAATAATTTTCTTTTTCATATATCCTCCTTTTTACAATAATATTATATTCTTTTTATATTACCACGTGATGTATTTACAATTTGTTTGATTTAATTTATAATTTTTTATAGTATAATAATGAAAGTTAGGTAAAGTAAAAATGAAAAACAAAGAGAACCTAAGCAGTATAAATATAAATTCATTAGATAAAAGTAAACAGATAAGTTATATTAAAAAATTACTTTTTAGTGAGAATATAAATGATGTTGTTGATTATATAATACAAAATGAAAAGAAAGACTTAAATCTAATTAATATATTAATAGAATGTTTAAATGAAAATTCTATATTAAGTAAAATCGAAAAAGAAAACAACTTAAGTTCTCATGAAGCTAAATTATACGTTTATTCTAGAATTTTAGCATTTTTAGAATTTTATAATAAAAAGATGGTTTTAAATAAATTTTTCTTAAGCTTATCTGAAGAAACTATAAAAGATATTGCAATTTATGAGTATAAACATAAAACTAATGTATCTTTTAATAGTAAAATTTTTAATAAATATGCTAGTAAGTATAAAAATGAAATAAATGAAAGTGATACGGATGCTACAGAAATTCTTATGATTGAAGATGAAAATACAACAACTAAAAATAAGAAAAAAAATATTCTGTTTGTTTTGTTGGTACTCATTGCTTTAATCCTTTTAATACTTTTTTACAAATTATATAATTATAATAAGCTTATCAAAAAATATGATGGACTTATTTATCCGGGTACTTACCTTAATAACATAGATTTATCTGGAAGTAAGGAAAGTGAACTTACGGGTATTATAAAGTATGAGAAAGAAAGAATAGAAAATGGTACCATAACGGTTACGTCACCTAATGGTGATTACAAATTTACGTATAAAGAACTTGGTATTATAGTGGATGATTCTAATTTAGTGGACAAGATAAAAAAGTATAATGATAACTTATCTTATTTTAAGAAAATAAAATTAATAAAACAAAATAAGGAGAAAATGGTTTTCAATTTAAAGGCTTCTTATGATAATAACACGGTAGATACCTTTATGAACGTTTTAGAAAACAAGGTTAATTCCAAGGCTAGAGGTGACGGCATCGTAGTGGATGAAAATCACAATGTTTATTATGATAAAGGTTCTAAAGGATTTACTTTGGACACTCAAAAAACAAGAGAAAAAGTTGTTGAAGCACTTTTAAATTTAACTTATGAAACCGTTATAGAAGCAAGTGGTAAAACAATTAATAACGAAGTTAAGTACGAGGCATTATCGGGTATAAATCAAAAGATATCTTCTTATACAACTTACTTTCAAAACGCAGGTAACAGAGGTCACAATATAAATTTAGCAGTGGCGAGGCTTAATAATACTGTTTTAATGCCAGGAGATATTTTTTCTTACCTTAAGGTAGTAGGACCATATGGTGCTTCTAATGGTTATTTACCTGCTCCTATATATTTGAATAGTGAGGTTTCAACAGCAAATGGTGGCGGGGTTTGCCAACTTGCATCGACCTTATATATGGCTCAGTTATTAGCGGGATTACAAACGGTGTCAAGAAGAGGGCATACTTTCGCACCTAATTATGTTCCAAAAGGATTAGATGCAACCGTTTATTCAACAACAACGGACTATAAATTTAAAAACGAGTATGGTTATCCTGTGTATATAGTGTCTTATGTTAAAGGTAATTATTTAACAGTTGATATATGGTCTAATTCAAATGCAGTGGATGGGAAAACATTCGAACCATATTCGGTAGCATCTAATGGCGGATGGTTATCTTACCTAAGAATAAAGAAAGATGGAAAAGTAATCGAAACAAAATACTTAGATAGAACCGTTTATAAAACACATTAAAAATATATGTAAAATTTGCTTTTGCATATATTTTTTATTATCTTATTATGTTAAAATATAACTTATGGAAGTTGGTGTAATTATGAATTTAGATTATTTAAACGATAGGCAAAAAGAAGCTGTTTTATATGGAGATGGACCACTTTTAATACTTGCAGGTGCAGGTTCAGGCAAAACAAGTGTTTTAACTAAGAGAGTGGCTTACTTAATAAAAGAAAGAAATGTGAGCCCATCTAATATAGTCGCAATTACATTTACTAATAAGGCTGCTAAAGAAATGAAAGAAAGAATTATAAAAGAAGTAGGAAAAGAAGGATATGATATTCAAATATCAACTTTTCACTCATTTGGCCTTAGAATAATAAGGGAAAATTATGAAAAATTAGGTTACGAAAAAAACTTTACAATAATTGATAGTGATGATTCCTTAACGGTTGTAAAAAAAATATTAAAAGACATGGGAATAGATTATGCAAGATTTAATCCAAAGTTTATAAAAAACCAGATAAGTTCTTGTAAAAATGAAATGGTAACACCAGAAAAATACCAAAATTTGGTAAATGATGAACTAAGTGATATTACGTATAAAGTATATAAAAGATATCAAGATACACTTTTAAGAAATAATTCACTTGATTTTGATGATTTACTTATAAAACCAATAGAGTTGTTTAATAAATATAAAGAAGTTTTAGAAAATTACCAAGAGTTATTTAAATATGTATTTATAGATGAGTATCAGGATACTAACGAAGCACAGTACATACTTTCAAAAATGATAAGTGCTAAATATAAAAACATTTGTGTGGTAGGAGATGATGCGCAAAGCATCTATTCTTGGAGAGGGGCAAACTTTAAAAACATATTAAACTTCGAAAAGGATTATAAAAATGCAAAGGTAATTTTACTTGAGCAAAACTATCGTTCTACCAAAACGATATTAAATGCCGCAAACTCTGTTATTAAAAATAACATAAATAAAAAAGATAAAAACTTATGGACTGATAATAGTCTTGGTGAAAAAATAAAGTATGTAAGAACAAACGACGAAAAAGATGAAGCATCATATGTAACTCGTGAGATAAGAAATCTTGTAAATAACGGCGTAAGTTTAGATGATATAGCGGTTTTATATCGTACTAATGCTCAATCAAGGACGATAGAAGAAGGATTTTTAAATAGCAATATACCATACCGGATCGTTGGTGCCTTTGCTTTCTATTCAAGAAAGGAAATTAAGGATTTACTTGCATATTTAAAACTTATTTACAATACGAAAGATGACGTTTCTTTAATGCGTATAATAAATTATCCAAAGAGAAAAATAGGTGCTAAAACAATTGAAAATTTAAGTATGGATGCCGTTCTTAACGGAACTTCTATGTTTGACGTAATTAGTAGCGGAAAAGAATTAGAATTTAAAAAGCTTATTTTAGAGATGAAAGAAAAAAGTGAAGTTTTATCTTTAACAGAAACGATTGATATGGTACTTGATAAGTCTGGAATAAAAAGCGAACTTGAAAGTGAGCATACCTTAGAGGCTGATATAAGATTAGAAAACTTAAATGAGTTTAAGTCAATTACCAAAACTTTTGAAGAAGAAAGTGGAATAGCATCACTAGAAGATTTTCTAAATGAGGTAAGTTTAGTAAGCGATGTTAATGATCAAAAAAATGATAATTCTCCTAAGGTAACTTTAATGACAATTCACGCAGTTAAAGGACTTGAATATAAGTATGTATTTGTAATAGGCATGGAAGAAAATATATTCCCTCATGTTAACTCATGCGAAGAAGATGGCGGAATAGAAGAAGAGCGAAGACTATGTTATGTTGCAATAACTCGTGCTAAAGAAAAACTTTACTTGGTAAATGCCTTAAGAAGAATGCTTTATGGAAAAACAAGCGTTAATATGCCAAGCAGATTTATAAATGAAATAGATAAAGATTTAATAGATGCACCAGAAAAGAAAATGATTAATATGAAATTTAATAAAAAGGAAGCATTTAACGATGATAACGGACTAAAAACTGGTGATAATGTTATTCATGATATATATGGACCAGGTGTTGTTGTAAACGTAGATAAATCTATTGCAACAATTGCGTTTAAGGGTCAAGGAATAAAAAAACTAATGAAAAATCATAAAAGTATAAAGAAGGTGTCTTAATGGAAAGATTACAAAAATTAATCGCGGAAGCAGGTTACTGTTCTAGAAGAAAAGCAGAAGAATTAATTAAAGCGGGTAAAGTTACTTTAAATGGGAAAAAGGTAATGGAACTAGGAGTTAAAGCAACGTTTGGTGATGAGATATTAGTTGAAGGAAACTTAATTGAATACCAAGAAAAAGAATACTACTTATTTTATAAACCAAGATACGTAGTATGTACAACTAAAGATGATAAGGGAAGAAAAACTGTTTTAGATTTCTTTGATGATGTAACAAAAAGAATATATCCGGTTGGAAGATTGGATTATGATGTATCAGGACTTCTTTTGCTTACTAATGATGGAGAGTTTGCTAATTTAATGATGCACCCATCAAGCAAGATTGATAAGCTTTACGTTGCAAAAGTAGAAGGAATAGTAACAAAAGATGAAGTAAAGCGTCTTAAAAAAGGTGTTGTTTTAGATGGAAAGAAGATTTATCCTTCAAGAGTAAAACTTAAAAAAATAGATAAGAAAAACCTAACTTCAATAGTTGAAATAACAATTCACGACGGAGTAAACCACGAAGTAAAAAGAATCATGGAAAGTATAGGACATAACGTTATAAAATTAAAAAGAGAAGCTTTTGCCTTTCTTAACTTAGGAACATTAAAAAGCGGAGAAAAAAGAAGCTTAACTGGCAAGGAAGTAAAACAATTATATAACGCTGCGGTTAATAAATAATATAGGTAGTTGAAAAGTTATTACCTACAAAAATATATTTAAAAATATTAAAAAAAGGCTAATAGTTAAAAATTAGTCTTCTTTTACATCTTCGTCTTTTACTTCGATAATTGCACTTGTTGGGCAACCTTCCATAGCGGAAATTGCATTTTCTTTTACATCTTCATCTTTTACTTCAACATCTTTAGCGGTAGCATATCCATCATCTGTTATTTCAAATACTTCTTCGCATATAGCCTGGCAAGCCCCACAGCCAATGCAAGAGTCTTTATCTACTTTAAATTTCATATTATTCCTCCTTGTAAGATAATTATATAACAACATTTTAAAAAATCAATAATACTTTAAAAAAAATTTAAAATATGTTATCATATTATATAGTACGGAGGGTTATTTATATGCAGTCTAGAATGGATAGATATCGAGATATAGAAGATAAAAAATTTGAAAGATCTAAAAAAAATACAAAGCTTTATGAGGATGTATATGACGACATGTATAGAGATACTACTTATCAAAACATGAAAGTTATTGATACTGCTAAAGAAATAAATATAGACAAATTAAAAAACATTCTTGATGATAATTATGATACAAGACAGTATAGAACTCTTAGAAACTATGATATAGGTGATACTGATTCCTTAAAAAAATCATCTATCAGTAGAAACGAAAAAAGAAGCTATGATATAAATGAGATAATTAGTGAGGCTAAAAACAGAAGAACATTTATGGAAGAAGCTAAGGAAAAACAAAAATACATTGATTTTAAAAACGCAATAGAAGGTAATTATGATACAAAGTATGAAGAATCTAAAGAAGAGGAAAAAAAGCTAGAAAACCTAATAAATACTGTTAGTATTTCAAATGATAATAAAGAAGAATCTTCATCATTTGATATATTATCTGATTTGAAAGGTAGCGATAATACTATAGTTACAAACCCAGTAGAAGCATCATTTGATTCTTTAGACAATGTAAGTGTCTTAACTGAAACAAAAAATTTAGAAAAAACACTAGTTAAGGCAGATAAAACTTTTTATACAGATTCTAACATGTTCACTAAAAATGATTTTGAAGATTTTAGTACTTTGACGAATGAACTTAAAAGAAGTAAAAAAAATAAGAAAGCTATAATTATAATATTAATTTTAATTATTTTAGGGGCATGTGCATATTTTTTAATAACTAGATTTTTATAATGGCAAGGATAATTTTATCTTTGCTTTTTACATATATTTATATTGTGATAAGATGAAAAAATTTAGAATATTATTTAAGAATATTTATATATTAATTTTTTTACTTCTAATTATTTTTAGTTTTCTAATATTAATTATTTTAAATAAAAGAGCTATGCCAGTAATAATGAACTATGCAAATGTGCAAACTAAGAAAGTAGGAATAGAAGTTTTAAGAAATACAGGAACACATGATGTCAATAAAATGCTTAAAAATAAAGAACTTTATGTTATTACCAAAAATATGGATGGTGAGATAGAAAGTATAGATTTTAATACTCAACTTATAAATGAATCTATGATAATAATTTCAAAAAACGTAAGAAAAAGATTAAAAGAGGTTGAAAAAGGGAAAAATTTACCTGAAGAAATGTATGATGAGCTTTTGGATAAAAAACTAAGGAAGGGCATTATTTATGAGATTCCTATTGGAGTAATTTTTAATAATGCCTTTTTAACTAATTTGGGTCCTAAAATACCGGTTAAAGTAAAATATTCTGGTAATGTTGGTTTAGATGTTAAAACAAAAGTGAGTGAATATGGATTAAATAGTGCATTAATAGAAGTTTACGTATATGTAGAAGTAACTCAAAGAACAATCATTCCATTTCAATCTAAAGATGTTAAATTAACTTCGGAAATTCCAATAATAATGAAAGTAGTTAAAGGTAAAATACCTTCATATATATCTGGCATAAACAAAAACTATAGTTTGCCTATGGAATAAATATTATGATATAATTATTAAGTGAGGCATATAATGAAAAGTATAAAAATAGATGATAATTATTACGAAATAATAAAAAATTATAAAGATGGATATAATGAGGAAGAATTTAAAAAAAAATGCACAGATTATTTTTATGCATTTGATTATATCGTTGGCGACTGGGCATATGGAAAGCTTAGATTAAAGGGATTTTATGATGGATCTAATAAAAAATGCACGGATATTAACGATTTTAGCAACTTAAATAAGTACTTAAGTGAGAATTGTGCATATGGTTGTTCATATTTTGTTGCAAAAAAAAAATAAGTATGTTAAAATAAAAAGTATAAGAATAAAAGAGGTGTTGTTATGGTAACTGCTAGTAATATAGGAAGTGGCAAAAAAGTTAATGTTGGGCAAAGTTTCGCAAGTGGTATGTCGGCACTTCAAACTGTTCAAAAAGAAAAATTTGTGATAGTTGATGAAAGTGGTACTAAAAAGGATGCAGAACGCTTGTCATTATTCAAATTAAAAGAAAATGATAAAACTTATATAGTATATACTTTTAATGAAGTTGATGAAAATGAAATGATAAAACTTTATGTTGCAATATTAAATGACAAAGATGGATTATATTCACTTGAAAATATTACTGATAATGATGAATGGACTAAAGTTAAAGATGCAATGAGAAAAATTGCAAAGGATGGTCAACAAGTTTTAAAAGGAAATGAACAATAAAAAGTAGGAGGATTTCGTTATGGCAAAAAAAGAAATGATAAAAAACGGCGAAGATATTTCTTTAGATGATGGTAATGTTATGGTTTTAAATGGAGTTTCTGTAGCTGAAAAAAGTGCTGAAGAGAAAAAAGAATTGGAAGCTGAAAAAGAACCCGAAGAAGTTAAGAAAACCGAACCAATAGTAGTTAATGAAGAACCTAAAAATGAAGAATCTAAAGAGGAAATTAAAAAAGAAGATCAAACTTTATCAAAACCTATTATTCCTACAATTCCAGTAAGTGATGTACAACCAGAAGTTTCTTTGGTAAATCCTGCTCCAATAGAGTTTCCAGAAGTAAACTTAAGTGGCGATGCAAAGACTAATGAACAAAATGCTTTTCCACAAATAAATATTAATCAAACAGTGCCAGAGTTTAATAATAATCAAGAAAACAATCAGACTTCTAATAAAATTCCAACATACGATAATTTTAATTATGAAAATGAATATAAAAAACCAGAGTTATTTGGAAATTTTGAACAATTTGGTACAAAAAATAACGAACCTAGAATACCTGATGGAATACAAAAAGCTCTTGAAATGGTAAAGAATGAGGCTTTTGAAATTTCTTTGGAAAACGATGATTTAAAAAATGAAAATAATAATTTAAAAAATGATAACAATAATTTAAGGGCAGAAATAGCAAAAAAAGAAGCCGAGGTATCCGTTTTAAAAAATGAAATTTCTACAATGCAAAGTTCTATGGCTGCGGCTCAATCTAGAATATTAGATGTTTTTGGAATGGGTAATTTGAATAGTCAAGCAAACAAATCTTCAGATGCTGTTAACTTTGGTGATGAGGAAGTTAACAATAACAAGAGTTTTGTAGCTTAATAATCGAATAAATGCATAAACTAAAGATATATTTAAAGTATATCTTTTTTTAAATTTTAAAATTGACAAAAATTACCATGAAAAAAATTGTATGAAATTGAAGTATTTTCACATTCTATTAGTGTACAGGAGGTGAAAACACATGAAATCAAGTAACAATAATAAATTTGTAGCTCCACAAGCTAAACAAGCTATAGATCAAATGAAATACGAAATCGCTAATGAACTTGGTGTTAGCTTAGGTGCTGATACTACTGCAAGAGCTAATGGTTCAGTTGGTGGTGAAATTACAAAACGTTTAGTAAAAATGGGTGAATCGCAATTAGGTGGATCTTATAACATTCAAAAGTAATTGAAATTAATATATAAATGATAAAGGTAGCTATATTTTGCTACCTTTTTGTTTGAAATAACCACTTTTTGTTGTATAATTATTAACAGGAGTGTGATTTTATGAAAATATTAGCTGTTAATGCTGGATCTTCATCTCTTAAGTTCCAGTTATATGAAATGCCAAAAGAAAAGGTTTTAATATCTGGTTTAATGGAAAGGATAGGTATAGGAAATAGCTTTTATACTATAAAAATTAATGGAGAAAAAATAAAAAAGGAAGTAGAGTTAAATAATCATGCCGAAGCTTTCGAGGCTTTAGTTGAGGAATTAAAAATTAATAATGTGGCTAATTCCTTAGATGAGATAAAAGGTATTGGTCACCGTATCGTTCAAGGTGGTGATTATTTTGATAAGACTGTTGTAATTGATGATGATGTTTTAAATAAAATAGATGAATTATCGTCCCTTGCTCCACTTCATAATCCAGCAGCTATAGTTGGAATTAAAGCTGCAAAAAAAGTATTTCCTAAAGCTTTACAAACTGCAGTTTTTGATACTGCTTTTCATCAAACTATTAAAGAAGAAAACTTTTTGTATGCCCTTCCAATTAAATGGTATACTGACTTAAAAGTAAGAAGATATGGAGCTCATGGTACATCTCATAAGTTTGTATCACAAAGAATGAATGAAATATTAGGAAGAACTAATACTAAGTTAATTACTTGTCATATAGGTAATGGAGCATCTATTAGTGCTATTTTAAATGGTAAGTGTGTTAATACAAGTATGGGGCTTACCCCAAATGCCGGTTTAATAATGGGTACAAGATGTGGTGATATTGATGCTAGTATTATTCCTTATGTAATGGAAAAAACTAATATGAGTGCTAAAGATATAGACAACGTTATAAACAAAGAAAGTGGCCTTTTAGCAATAAGTAGAAAATCAAGTGATTCTAGAGATATTGAAGATGGAATAAAGGAAAATGATAAGAACTGTATACTAGCACAAAAGATGTATGTTAGAAGAATAGTTGATTATATAGCTAAATATTACGTTGAATTAGGTGGTTGTGATGCAATTTGCTTTACTGCTGGAGTTGGTGAAAATTCTATTAGCACAAGACGTGAAATCATAAAGGAACTTGGTGTTTTAGGAATATACATAGATGAAGAGGCTAATAATGTAAGAGGAAAAGAAAAACTTATTTCTACTAAAGACTCTAAAGTGGCTTGTTACGTTATTCCTACTGATGAAGAACTTATGATTGCCAGAGATACAATGAATTTAATTTAATTTGTAGGGTTTATTGATGGAAGAAAAAATACTAAATTTAATTAAGAAATATAATAAAATAATCATTGCAAGACATATAGGAGGAGATCCGGATGCTTTAGGATCAAGTTTTGCATTAAAAGAAATTATATTAGAAAATTTTAAGGAAAAACAAGTTTATGTAGCAGGTAGTTCGATATCTAGATTTAAATTTTTTGGAAGCCATGATAAAATAACTGATGACATGTATCAGGATGCACTTTTAATCGCTGTTGATATACCTGATATTAAGAGATTAGATGGAGTTGACTTTTATAGATTTAAAGATGTGGTAAAGATTGATCATCATCCTGAAATAGATAAATTTTCATCTTATGAAATAATTGATATAGATGCATCTAGTGCCTCTGAAATGATTGCTAGATGGTGTTATAAATGTAAGTTAAAAATGCCTAAGCATGCTGCACAAAACATATTTATGGGAATAGTTGCGGATACTAATAGATTTTTATTTGGAGCTAATAAAACCGAAACATATGATACAATACTTAATTTAGTAAAAAAAGAGCATATAAAACCAAATGAATTATATGAAATACTATATAAAAGATCTATGTCTGAAGTTAGACTTGAAGGTTTTATATCGCTTAATATGTTTATAACAAAAAATGGATTAGGATACGTTAAGATAAATGATTCAGATTTGAAGAAATATGGCGTTGATTCGGCAAGTATAGGAAGTATTATGAATAATTATAATTTTATTGATAATTTAATTTGCTGGGTTATATTCACCGAAGATAAAAAAAATAATGTCATTAGAACATCAGCAAGGAGTCGCGGAGTTAAAATAAATAAGTTATTTGAACAATATAATGGTGGTGGACATGTATATGCTTGTGGAGCTAAGCTCCATAGCTTTAGTGAAGCGGATGAGATAATAGATAAATTAGACCTATTATGTAAAGAATACAAAGAAGGCTCTTGTTAGCCTTTTTTTGTTTTTTAAAATGTGCTATTATCTTAGTATAGGAGTAAATGAAGTATGAAGAAATTTTTAGAATTTACAGCAATAAAAATTGTACCTCCAAGGTCTTATGGATTGTTTCATTTATCATTTTTTGTATTAAGTATATTACTATCCTTTTTAATTGCAAACAAACTAAGGAACATAAGTGATAGAAAAAATAAAAAAATACTATTTTTCATTGGAATTTTTTTACTTGTAATAGAAGTTTATAAAGAACTATTCTATTATTTTATAGTCAATAATGGTAATTATGATTTTAGTGTTTTTCCATTCCAACTTTGCGATATTCCGATGTATATATGTCTAATAATTCCTTTTGTAAAAAATAAAAAGGTAGAAGAAGGAATGTATAACTTTATGGTATCTTATAACTTACTTGGTGCCTTTGTTACCTTCTTTGAGCCATCTTCACTTTTAAGGCCTTATCTTTTAATGATGCTTCATGGTTTTTTATGGCATGGAATTTTAATGTTTCTTGGAATTTATATAGCATTATCGGGTAGATGCCTAAAAAATAAAAAAGACTTTATAACATCAACTAAAGTTTATGTAATACTTTGTTCTATTGCTCTTACTCTTAATGTGTTTTTAAAAAACGTAACTAAGGGAACAATGAATGCCTTTTATTTAGGGCCTAGTGTAAGTCCAGTAATTATATTTAGAGATATATCGGAAAGGTTTGGATGGTTTGCAAATCTTTTAGTATTTGTAAGTACTATGACGTTTGGAGCGTACTTAGTATATATGCTCGCATATAATTTAGAAAATAAAAAATCATTTTCAAAAGATAAAATTTTGAGGAGAACGTAATGAAAATAAATGAACAAAATTTGGATATAAATAAGCTTACAAGTGACATATATGATGATAAGAGTATGATAAAAATGAGGGGAAATGGTATCTATTTAAGTGATAACCAAATAGAGGTATTAAAAAGATATGATATAGATTATAAAAAATATTCATCTTTAAATAGTTTAATATTTGAAATAGAAGAAATATTAAATTACGAAACAAATGCAAGAGATTTGGAAGAAATATCATTAAGGCTATCAGAACTAAATTATTATAATAATACTAACAAATAGGAAAGAAGCGTATAATATGAAGAAAATTATATTAAAAAACATAAATGGAAGCAATATAAAGATAAAAATAGTTGATGATGAAAAAAAAGCTAACTTTATAACTCATGACGGAACATTTCATGCTGACGAAATTATGGCAAGTATCATATTACTAAATAAATTTGGTAATATGAACATTTATAGAACAAGTAAAGTTACAAATAAAAATGCTTTTGTATATGATGTTGGTTTTGGTAAGTTTGATCACCATGCCATTGATTTTAATCTTATAAGGCCAAATGGTATAAAGTATGCATCGGCGGGGCTAGTATGGAAAACATTTGGAATGGATATAATAAATCAATTTGATATAAAAGATAAAAAAACTTTCTTTGAATCTATTGATAAAAATTTAATTATGGATATTGATAGAGATGATAATGGTCAAGCTCTTGAAAGCGAACCTGAAATAAAAATGCAAACTATTCCAAGTTTGATTGGAAATTTTAATCCCGTTTGGAATGAGAATAACAAGAATGAAGAATGTTTTTTAGAAGCATTGTTATTTTTGAATACAATATTTAATAATATGATAAGAAAAATGCTTGCAAAGGAGAAAGCTAGAAGTATAGTTGAAGAAAAAATAAATAAAAGTCATAACGGCATTTTAATACTTGATTGTTATATGCCGTGGAAGGATATTGTTTTAACGTCTAATAATATTAAGGCAAGAAATATATTATATGCAGTTTTTCCTTCTAAAAGAGGAGGATACAACGTAGTTGGAACACCTAAGGAACAAGGGAGTTTTGAAGTTAAAAAACCTTTTCCTAAGGCATGGGCTGGTAAAGAAAATGAAGAACTTCAGAAAATAAGTGGTGTTAAAACAATTACTTTTTGTCATAAAAACCTTTTTATATGTGCTTGCAAAACTTATGAAGATGCTATTAAAATAGCTAATATATCAGTAGATAAATGAAATAAAGACTTGACAAAAAAGATAATTATGTTAGTATAGCATTCATAGTTTTTATGATGTTTGCTTGTATAGAAACATTATTTAGCAAGCAGATAAAAAGGTCTTGTTTGCAAGTCAAGATCTTTTTGTTTCTAAAAATAAAATGAAGTCTATAGGAGGATATTAAAATGGACAATTATTATTTAAGCGAAGAAAATAAAAATTTAACTGGGTATGCTTCAAAAGATAGACCTTGGTTAAAGTTTTATCCGCCAGGTGCATCAAAGATTGAAGATATAAATTTAACTTATTATCAATATTATTTAAAGGCTAATAAAAATTTTTTAGATAAAGCCGGAATAGAGTATTATAATAGAATAATAACAAGAAGAGATGTTATTAAAGAAAGTGATAAATTAGCAAAGGTATTGAAAAAATACGGGGTTAAAAAACGTGATCAAATCTTACTTGGTAGTATTGGTGTTCCTGAAGCTTTTTATACTTTAATGGCTTTAAGTAAATTAGGAGCTGGGGCTAATTTAATTAATATTACTTATCCTGATGAACTTATATTAGACTCTGTAAAACAAGCTGATTTTGATGTTTTCATTATATTAGATGTGTTTTATGATATTTTTTCAGAAGCTTTAAAACTACCTGAAATGAAAAGCAAGAAAATAATTGTAATACCATTTACAAATTCATTTCCGTTAGCTATGAGGACATTTACAATGGCTCAAAGAATAAAAAATAAGAAAAAATTTGATAAATTAAAAGATGAGTATAATTTAGATATATCTTATTACAATGATGCAATAAAAGAATGTGAAACTTTGCCTGATATTAAGCCTGAACCTTATGATAAGGAACTAAAATACTTAACCGTATACTCATCCGGTACCACGGCAAAAGCAAAGGGTATAAATTTACCAATAGATTCCATAACTTATATGGCTAGAAATCATGAGTTAGCGGATTTGGGCACTGATGAAAATACAGCAAGTCTTCATAAGGTTCCAATTAATTTTTCAACGGGAGTAAATAATAATTTCTTACTACCACCACTTGTTGGTATGATAAATATTTTAGATCCTGTATTTGATAAAGAAACAATAGGTAAAAGCTTTAAAAATCATAAGCATAAAATAGGTGTTGCTATAATTTCAAATGAAATGTGGGAAGCTGTTGGCAATTCAAAATTAAAAAAAGATACTTTATCTAGCTTGACACATCCTATAGCAGGTGGAGATGGGGCATCCGTTTATAGACAAGAACAAATATATAATAATTTAAAAAAATTTGGCTGCAAAAGACCATTATTTTCTGGTGCTGGTAGTACAGAGGTTGGTGCTTGTGCAACAACAACATTAAGACAAGCATATAAAGCTGGAACTGCTGGTGTACCATTACCACAAGTTAATACTATGATAATTGATGAAGAAGGTAATGAATTAAAATATAATGAATCAGGAGAAATTTGTTATAGTACGCCAATGATGATGCTAGGTTATTTAAATGATGATGAAAAAACAAAAAATAGTTTCTTTTATGTTGATCAAGAGAAGTTTTATAAAACTGGTGATATAGGATATGTTGATAAAGATGGTTTTGTAACATATCGTGGTAGAAAAAATGATTTTATAATTGAAAAAGATGAAAATGGTGACGATTTTAAACAGTATTTATTTGAAATAGAAGAAATAGCAAAACAATATCCTTTTATAATGGATTGTGAGGCTGTTGGAATAGATATTAATAATAATGGATATAGCAAACCAGTTATTCACTTACAATTTACTAAGGAATTTACTGACAATAAATATGAGGCTATTTCTAGAATAATAGATGAATTTAAACAAAAGTTACCTAGTTTTAGTGTTCCTATCGGAATCAAAATAAGGGACGATTTTCCTATTTCAAAAAGCGGAAAGCGAGACAATAAAGAATTATCTTTAGAAAGAGATGGATACATTAATATTGATAATGGAATATTATATGAGTGCGATTTTAATAATTGCAGAGTTGAGTATAACTTTGTAGATGATATTTCTAATAAAAAAACATATGTAAAAAATATGTAAATTAATTAAAAAAATATTTATTAATTAAAAAAAATATTATATTATTTTATTAGAGGTGATATTAAATGGGTAGTGGAATATTTTTTCCAGTAATAAGCTTATTTTATAGTATTTTACTTATTGTTCTTTATTTTAAAAGTAAACGGATAAAAAATAAAACTCTAAAATTATTAATATTGGTTAATTTTATTGGTTTGGTTACGGAACTATTATGTAGCTTTGCAGCATTTAATATAACAAAAATGCCAATCTTAAGTAAATTTATTTTAAAATTTTATTTAGTATATTTAATTACGTGGATTATGTTATTTACTAAATATATATCAAATATATCAGAGACTAAAATAAATAGAATAAAATATGAAAAAATAATTTTTAGTATAATTTATATTTTATCATGTATTGCTGTAATGATTTTGCCAATTTATCTGGTAAATAAAGGTGAAATAAGATATACATATGGACCAGGGGTAAGTTTGGTTTATGGATTGTCACTAGCTTTTATTATTTATTGTTTATTACTAATGTTTTTCAATATAAATAAAAAGGTAGCCTCTAGATATTCATCTTTATTTATTTTAACAACGTTAGGTGCGGTAGCTATGATAATTCAATCTACATATCCAGGATTATTATTGATTACTTCCGTGGCAACTTTTGTAACATTTATAATGTATTTTACAACATTAAATAACGAAGTAATATTAAAATTAGAAAAGGAAAAGAAGTAATACTTTTCTTTTTTATGGAGGAATAAAATGGAACAAAATATAGAAAACGTTGTTGATTTATTTGATAAATTATCTATAAAGTATTACGGATATTTGTATACTGCATCAGTTGTAAAAGAAGCTTTTTCTGGTAAACATGGTAATGGTGGTATAATTATTATAGGTATGCTTATTGTAATAGTAGGTTTAATAGGATTTATTTTAACTAATAATAGTAATAAATAAGACTTTTGTCTTATTTTTTATTTAATATAATTTGCATTTTATAGGTATCTTTGATATAATACCTATCGCAATTTGAAGATTTTGCTTTAATTTGCTATAATATAATCGTAGGTGATAAATATATGAAAATAACTGATGTAGATGAACCCATTATAGCGGTTAGAAGAAGTCAGTATCCAACTGATAATAAACAGGAATTTTTGCTTTTAGGAAGAAGCAATGTTGGTAAGTCCAGCTTTATTAATTCTATCTTAGAAAGAAAAAATTTGGCTAGAATATCAAGTAAACCAGGTAAAACTCAGACAATTAATTTTTATAGAGTGAATGAGGATTTTTATTTAGTTGATGTTCCAGGTTATGGTTATACATCAACTGGTAAACAAGATCAAAAAAAATTCGGTATGATGATAGAAGAATATCTATCAGAAAGAGAAAATTTAAATCAAGTATTTATGTTAATTGATTTTCGTCATAAACCAACTGAAGATGATCTTTTAATGTATAACTTTTTAAAGTTTCATGGTGTTAAGGTAACGCTTATTGCAACTAAGGTTGATAAAATAGGAGTTACACAAAGAGAAAAGTATAAAAAACAAATAACAGATAATATAGATTTAGCAATAGGAGATGAACTTGTATTATTTTCTTCTAAAACTAAACTTGGCAAAAAAGAAATTCAAAGTATTATACATAAAGAGGTTTATGAGGTAGATGCTTTATAAACTTCTTTTTTTATGTTATAATTATCTAACGAAAAAGAGGTGATGTATCATGAAGCTGCCAACCGTTGCGTTAGTTGGAAGACCAAACGTAGGTAAATCAACCATATTTAATAGATTAGTAGGTAAAAAGAAAGCTATTATAGAAGATACTCCAGGCGTTACAAGAGATAGAATATATGCTGTCGCAAATTATTATGATTATAGATTTAATGTAATTGATACTGGTGGAATTGATATTGGAGAAGATAAATTTAATAAAGAAATAAAAATGCAGGCTGAAATAGCCATAGATGAGGCTGATGTTGTTGTATTCATAGTAGATGGAAAAGAAGGAATTACTTTAAATGATTTAGTTGTAAGAGATATATTAAGACGTAGTAATAAAAAGATTATTGTTGCAATTAATAAAGTTGATAATAAGAAAACCTTAGAAAATGTGTATGATTTTTATGAATTAGGGTTTGAACATTACATACAAGTATCAGGTGAGCATAATATAGGTATAGATAGTTTACTAGATGAAGTAACACGTGATTTTGAAAAAAATATACAAGATGAGTATCCTAGTGATGTTTTAAAATTCTGTTTAATAGGAAGACCAAATGTAGGTAAATCTTCACTGGTAAATGCAATATTAAATGAAGAAAGAACTATTGTAAGTGATGTTGCAGGTACAACCCGTGATACGATTGATACTGAGTTTAACTATGAGAAAAGACCATTTGTAGTAATTGATACAGCAGGAATGAGGAAAAAAGGGAAAGTGTATGAAACTGTTGAAAAATATAGTCTTTTTCGTAGTCTCAAGGCAATAGATAGATCAGATGTTTGTCTTATTGTAATAAATGCCGAAGAGGGAATTATAGAACATGATAAACATATTGCAAGTTATGCGCTAGAAGCTGGTAAGGCACTTGTTTTAGTGGTAAATAAGTGTGATACCGTTTCTAATAAAGATAATTTTATAAGGGAATTTACTAAAAAGATTCGTGCTGAATTTCAATTTTTAAGTTATGTTCCAATTGTATTTTTATCTGCTAAAACAAAAAAAAGAATACATACTCTCATGCCGGAAGTTATTAAGGTGTTTGAGAACTCTCATAGATTAGTTAAAACTAGTATCTTAAATGATGTTATAACAGATGCTGTAGCTTTAAATGCACCTCCCTCATATAAGGGTAAAAGACTTAAAATATATTTTACATCTCAAACAGGTGTTACTCCTCCTAAGTTTACATTTCACGTAAATAATAAAGGTTTAGTTCATTTTTCGTATGAAAGATATTTAGAAAACAAGATAAGAGAAAGTTTTGACTTTGAAGGAACTCCAATTATATTTCAGTATAAAAATAGAAATGAATAGTTAAATTTATAGATAAAAATTTAAAAACTATAAATCAAAATTAAACTATTGGTATTATCGTTTGTAAAAAGAAAAACGTCTACTTATTTAAATATGTAACTAATAAAGATATTTATGAAAGAGAATATGAATTAGTGCAAATTTTATTAACTTCAAGTAAATATATGCATATAATATTTTAGGAGTGATAAATTAATGGGGATAACTGATAGTTTTTTAAATAAAGTAGAGAAAAAAACAAATGTAAGTAAACAAACCATTTTAGATTTAGCAGATAGATTAAAGGGCGGTAATTTAAAGGATGAGAAAACAATACGTGGTGTTATAGATGAACTTTCAAAAATAACTGGAAAGAAAGTTTCAAGGGAACAATCGGATAAAATAGTAAAGGCTGTTGTTGGAGATCAAATTCCAAATAATTTAGAAAATATGCTTTAAGAAGAAGAAATTTCTTCTTTTTTTCATAATTAGTATAATTTTACATAGTATTTAATGAGATAAAAAAGAAAGTAGGGATTATATGGAAAAATATGAAATTATTAAAGATATATCCGAAAGAACTGGTGGGGATATATATTTAGGTGTAGTAGGAGCGGTTAGAACTGGTAAATCAACATTTATAAAAAAATGTATTGAAAATTTGGTAGTTCCTAATATAGAAGATGAATATGAAAAGAAAAGGTGTTTGGATGAAATACCGCAGACGGCTCAAGGAAAAACCATAATGACAATAGAGCCGAAATTTGTTCCTTCGAATGCAGCAACTATAAAAATAGAAGATTTTACAGCTAATATAAGATTAATTGACTGTGTTGGATATGTTATTGATGCTGCTAAAGGATATGAAGATGAAAATGGTCCTCGAATGGTTAGAACCCCTTGGTATGATGAAGAAATACCTTTTGTTGAAGCCGCAGAAATAGGTACTGAAAAAGTGATTAGAGATCATTCTACAATTGGTATAGTAGTTACAACAGATGGTAGTTTTGGAGAGATAAAAAGAAAAGATTATGTACCAGCAGAAAAACAGGTTGTAGATGAACTTAAAGAAATAGGGAAACCATTTATAGTGGTTTTAAACTCATCTCATCCAACTCACCCAGATACTGAAAAATTGGCTGAAAGTTTAAGAAGTGAATATAATGTACCCGTTTTACCTGTTAATATAGTTCAAATGAGTGAAAAAGAAATATATAATATACTTAAAGAGGCTTTATATGAATTTCCAGTGCTAAGTGTAAATGTTAATATACCAGATTGGATTGCTTGTTTGTCTTATAAACACCCAGTTAAAAAGGAGTATATTGAAAGGATTAAAGAAAGTGTAACTGATGTTGATAAAGTAAGAGATGTTGATACTATAATAGATCACTTTAAAGATTGTAATGTAATTAGTAAGGCTTATTTATCAGAGGTTAATACTGCTGAAGGTGAAATAACGATAAGTCTTGAAGCTCCAGATGGATTATATAATGAAGTTTTAAATGAAATAATAGGTACCGATATAAATTCAAAAGCCAAACTAATATCATTATTCCAAGAGTTTAATGAAACAAAAGAAGAATATGGTCAATTTAAAGAAGCTTTAAAGATGGTTAAGCAAACGGGTTATGGAACGTCTTTCCCAACTATTAAAGATATGAAATTAGATACTCCAGAAATAATAAAACAGGGAACTAGATACGGAGTTAAACTAAAAGCAGTAGCACCTTCTATCCATATGATAAGAGTAGACGTTGAATCAACTTTTGAGCCAATAATAGGTTCTGAAACACAAAGTAAAGAGTTAATAGATAACCTTATGAAAAATTATGATACAGATCCAGATAGCGTATGGAAAAGTGAAATGTTTGGAAGAAGTTTAGATGTAATTGTTCAGGAGGGAATAAGAGGTAAGTTATCACTTATGCCAGATAACATAAGACACAAACTTCAAACAACATTAACCAAGGTAGTTAATAAGGGATCTAATAATATGATAGCTATAGTAATATAGTTATCATTTTTTAATATTAAGTATTCTTTTAATTTTTCATAAAATATATTATAATTGTACTATGAAAGGTTTTATTATCAAAATACTATAGGTGATAAAATGAAAAATGCGATGATTATTTTAAATTATAATGATTTTGAAACAACAAAAGATTATTTAAAAATGATAAAAGACTATACGGGTTTAGATTGCATAATCGTAGTGGATAATAATTCTTCTGATAGATCATATGAAAAATTAAAAAAGTTTGAAAATGAAAAAATAGTTGTTTTAAGGTCAGATAAAAATGGTGGATATGGATATGGTAATAATATAGGCATAAAATTTGCTATTAAAAAGTATAAAAAATGCAATATTATAATATCAAATCCTGATATAGAAGTTAAAGATGATACAATAAAGCAAATGTCAGAATATTTGAATAATAATTCAAATGTAGCAATAGTATCACCTGTTATAAAAGAGCATGGAACTTTAAATAGAGGTTGGAAACTTTCAAATGGTTATAAAGAAATGATTCTTTCTATTCCAGTTATAGGTAAGAAATTAAGGGGTAAGATAATTGGATATCCTCCTTCCCATTATAATAAAAAAATATCTAAGGTTGATGTTATATCTGGATGCTTTTTTATGATTAAATCGGATGTATTTAAGAAAATAAATTATTTTGACGAAAATTTATTTTTATACTATGAAGAAAACGTGATATGTAGTAAAATAAAAAAATTAAATTATGACGTAATAATACTTAATTATTGCAGTATTATTCATAATCATTCTGTATCTATCAATAAATCTTATAACGGATTAGGAAAGTATAAAATGCTAAAGAAAAGTCAAATGTATTACTTAGATAATTATGTAAAATGCAGTCTATTATCTAAGAAATTAATAAAAACATTTTCAAGAATAATGATTAGAAAATATTTTAAAAATACAAGATAATCACATAAAAAAATAGATAAGGAATTAAATAATATTATAAATGGTAGTGGTTGGAAATTATTAGAAAAGTTAAGAACTATAAAAAGATTTGTAAGAAAAAAGTGATATTACTTTTTTTCTTTTTGTCTCTATGTTATAATTATAATGCATAAGGAGTTGGATAAAGATGTCAAATAATGCAATAGAAGTTAAAAATTTATCAAAAGACTTTAAAGTTTATTATGATAAACCAAACACGTTAAAAGAAAAAATAGTTTTTTGGAAGAATAATAAAAGTGAAGTAAGACATGTTTTAAAAAACATTAATATAGATATTAAAAAGGGTGAAACGGTGGCATTAATAGGAACAAATGGTAGTGGTAAGTCAACTTTGCTAAAATTAATGACTAAAATTATTTATCCTACAAAAGGAAAAATAATAACACATGGTAAGTTAACATCATTACTAGAATTAGGTGCAGGATTTCATCCCGATTTTACTGGGCGAGAAAACATTTATTTTAATGCTTCTATTTTTGGCTTAACCGCAAAAGAAATAGATAATAGAGTTGCTGACATAATAAAGTTTTCGGAATTAGGAGAGTTTATTGATAATCCTGTTAGAACATATTCATCAGGCATGTATATGAGGCTTGCGTTTGCTGTTGCTATAAACGTAGATGCAGAAATTTTATTAATAGATGAAATACTTGCTGTAGGAGATCAACACTTTCAAGATAAATGTTTTGCTAAACTAGAAGAACTTAAAAAAAGTGACAAAACAATAGTCATAGTATCACACAGTTTATCGGCTGTAGAAAAATTATGTGATAGAGCAATCTGGATATATAATGGTCAAGTTAAAATGGATGGAAATACAAAGAAAGTAATAAAAGAATATTTAAGAGTATGTCAGTAGGTGATTTGCAATGAGTTTAATTAAAAATTTATATAATTATAGAGAATTATTAAAGAGTAATGTAAAAAAAGAAATAAGAGGAAAATATAAAGGATCATTTTTGGGGGTACTATGGTCTTTTGTTAATCCTTTATTAACCGTTTTGGTTTATGCAATAGTATTTCCTTATATAATGAGAGTTAAAACGGAGAATTACTTAATTTTTCTAATTATTGGTATTATTCCATGGACGTTTTTTACAACTGTAATAAATCAGGGTATGATAACGGTGAGAATGAATGAGGGAATAATAAAAAAGGTGTACTTTCCTAGGGAAATTTTACCAATTTCTGTAGCTTTAAGTGGATTGGTAAATTTCTTCATAAGTTGTATTATAATAGTTATTTTTTGCATTTTTGGTGGTGTTGGAGTAACTTGGCACATAATATTACTTCCTATTATAGCTCTTATTCAATTTGTATTTAGCTTAGGTTTAATTTTAGGACTTAGTGCTATAAATATATATATAAAAGATACTGAATATATAGTGCAATTTTTTATTAACATGCTTTTTTATGCGACCCCAATATTATATCAGTCAACATTATTTCCTGAAAAAATAAGATGGATTTTATATTTAAATCCTATGACTCAAATTGTTGAAGCGTATAGAAATATTTTCTTATATCATCAATTACCTGATGTTATGGGTATTTTATATGTAATTATAGTTTCACTTATTATTTTTGCTTTGGGGCTAGTAATATTTAGAAAATTGGAGAAAGGCTTTGCAGAACAGGTGTAGTTATGAAATATGATGAAGTTGGTGTTAAAATTCAAGAAATAAATGGGGTTAAAAATCCACAATTAAATGTTATTTTTACGACGACAAATAAAAAGTTTGATTTAGATGTTAAGGAAGATGGTAAATCTATAAAGTATGATTGCATATCTTTAGATGGAAAAAGGGATTTTTTACTCAAAAGTGAATTATCCAATAAATCTAGAAAGATTGAAGCATATATGTTAACAAAGAAAAAGAGAATAAAAATAATTAGTTTAAAAAATAATATTTTCCTTAGATCAAAGAGAAAAATTTTATCTATGATAAAATATATTTTTTCAAAAATAAAAGCATTCTTTTATATATTAGGAAAAGGAATAAGATTCGCTTGGAGAGAATACCATTTTTTAATTCCTTTTTCTATGTGGAAAAAGTATATAAAGGATTTTAAAAAAGCCTTAAAAAATTCTGATAATATTTTTTATAATCCTTTTCAAATAATTGATTATAATAACTGGCTAAAAGAAAATAAGAATGAAACAGATATAGAAAAACTCAACTATAATCCTCTAATATCAATCTTAATACCAGTTTATAATATTAGTAAAAAATATTTATCAGAATGTTTAGATTCAATTTTAGGTCAGTCATATGAGAATTTTGAGGTATGCCTAGTAGATGATTGTTCTTCCTTAAAAGAAACGAAGGATGCTTTAGATGAATATTTAAAAAAAGATAAGAGAATTAAAGTTAAAGTAAGAAAAACAAATGGTCATATTTCTAAAGCTACAAATGACGCCTTAAAGATGGCTAAAGGTGAATTTATATGCCTAGTTGATGATGATGATTTGCTTGATAAAAACGCTCTATACGAGACTGTAAAAGTATTAAATGATAATAAACAGATTGATATGATCTATAGTGATGAAGATAAAATAGATGTAAATGGAAGATATTGTGATCCTCATTTTAAACCAGATTTTTCACCTGATACTTTATTAAGTTTAAATTATATTTGTCACCTTACTACAATAAGAAGGTCCATTGTTTTGGAAGTAGGCGGTTTTGAAGTTGGTTTAGAAGGTGCGCAAGATCATGATTTATTCTTAAAAGTAACAGAAAAAACAAGTAGAATTTATCACATTCCTAAAATTTTATATCATTGGAGAATGGTTCCAGGTTCAACTTCAATGACCATCTCTAATAAATCTTATGCCACCGACAAGGGAGCTATCGCAATTGAAAATGCTTTAAAAAGGAGAAAAATTTCTGGTCATGTGGAAAAAGATACAGTGAGTACTTATTATAGAGTTGTCTACGATTATAAAAAAGAACCTTTGGTTTCTATAATTATACCTACAAGGGATTTTGTAGATACACTAAAGGTTTGTGTAGATTCTATTTATAAAAAAACCATTTATAAGAATTTTGAAATAATTGTTGCAAATAATGATAGTAAAGAAAAAGAAACTTTAGATTTTTTTAGAAAATATGAAAAAAAATATGATAATTTTAAAGTTGTTGATTGCATCATGGAATTTAATTATTCTAGAATAAATAATGAAGCAATAAAAAAATCAAAAGGTAAGTATATAGTTTTGCTTAATAATGATACGGAGGTAATTACTCCAAATTGGTTAAATATTATGGTTGGATATGCTATGCAAAAACATATTGGAACAGTTGGAGTTAAATTATTGTATCCAGATACTTCAGTACAACATGCTGGTGTAATAGCTGGATTAGGTGGTGTAGCATCTCATGTGTATATTGGGTCTTCAAGAGATGATCTAGGCATGTATGGAAGACTTAGAGTGCCATATGATTATTCCGCTAATACAGCTGCGTGTATTATGGTTGATAAGAAAAAATTTGATGAAGTAGGTGGTTTAGAAGAAGAATTAAAAGTTGCGTATAATGATATTGATTTTAACTTTAAATTATTAAAAAAAGGATATTATAATGTATTCTTACCACAAGTTGAATTATTTCATTTTGAATCTAAATCACGTGGATTAGATACAACTAGTGAAAAATATAAACGTTTCTTAATAGAATCTGATTATATGTATAAAAAATGGGATAAAGAAATAAAAGAAGATAGATTTTATAATCCTAATTTTAGTAAAAAAGGTTGGTTTATGCTTGACAAAAAGGGGAAAAGAAAAAAATGAAAAAGTTTTTTAGTGACAAAAGAAACTTATTGATAATGCTATTTGATATTTTATTTTCAACCATTATTACATTAAGGGTTTGCAATGATAGAATAGAAATTTCTGATATAAAAAATTTGAACATTTATTTATTTTTATTAGTCAATATTTTTGTCTTTTATATATCTTCTCACTTTTTATTTAAAATAAAAAAAGTATATGATTTTCTGTTTAAAAATAGATACATAATTGCTATTTTGATATTATTTATAATTGTGCTCGGAAAATTTCATGGTTCATCTATTGGAATGTGGAACGACTATGTACAACCTAATCAAGATTATAGTTATACAACAATAGTTGGAACCGATAGAGCTATAAGATCAGATGAATGGCTTGTAAACACCCCTTATGCATTCTCTCAGCAAAATAATGATTACGAATACTATAATTATAATGCAAGGGCTAGTAAAACAGATATGTTTTCATCAATTTTTACACCAGTTAAAAGTTTATTGATTTTAACCAGACCATTTAATATAGTATACATATTATTTGGAAATGAATATGGATTATCCTTTTATTGGTATGGAAGATTAATAGCATTATTGTTAGTTACATTTGAATTTTTAAGATTGATTACTAAAGATAATAGATTATTATCTTTAATGGGATCAATAGCACTTACTGGCTCTTCTGTAGTTTTGTGGTGGTATTCTAACTATATAGTTGATTTGCTTATAAGTTCACAATTAACACTTTTACTATTTAATCAATATTTAAAAAATAAATCGAAAAAAAATAGAATACTATCTAGTATAGGTATTGGTTGGTCATTTAGTTGGTTTATAATGGTGTTTTATCCTGCTTGGCAAATCCCTCTTGGTTATCTTTCTTTGATTTTTGCTATATATATATTTGCTAATAATTTTAAAGAAAATAAAAATATTAAGGATTATTTATATTTATTAATTTCTGTTTTAATAACCATAGTATTTTTGATAATCTATTTTCACTATGGAATATCAACATTAAAAATCATAATGAGTACAGTTTATCCTGGAAAAAGGATTTCAATAGGTGGCAGTTATGGAATCCAAAATTTTGCATACATTTATTCCTTATTATTTCCATTTAAAGATGTTGGAAATCCATGTGCTTCTAGTGTAGCTGTATCTCTGTTTCCAATTCCTTTGATAATTTCAATTTTCTATATACTAAAGAATTTATTTAATAAAAATAAAAACTTTATAAAGGATAATTTGTTGATAATCTTATTAACTATGTTATCACTTATATTTACGTTATATACTTTCTTTGAAATACCTGTTGTTATATCAAAAATTTTATTATTGTCATATTGCCCTTCGGAAAGGGTTATAGTAATTTTATCAATAATTAATTTATATTTATTGATTATGTTAGTTGGAAAAATCAAAATAAATAAATGGTATCAATACTTAACTGTTATATTATTTGCTATATCAACATCAATTATATGCATTTATTTTTCACATTCATTATATCCAAATTATCTAAATTTTAATATAAATGTAATTTTAACAGGATTTCTATTTGCATTAATTTTGACCTTTTTGCTTTCCTATAAGAAGATCTACAAATATATTTTTATAGGATTAATGATTTTTGTTGGGATAATTAATTTAGTTTTTATCAATCCAATTAGTTATGGTACGGATGTTATTTATAAAAAAGAAGCTTCTAAGAAAATACAAAAGGTTGTTAATAGTGATAAAGATGCTGTATGGATTTCCTATAATTCTATAACACTTCAAAATTTTGCATTATTAAACAACGCGAAAGTTTTAAATAGTACAAATATATATCCAAACCTTAAAACTTGGTATAAGTTAGATAAAAATAAAAAGTATTTAAATGTATATAATAGATATGCTCATATAGTTATAAATTTCACAGATAATAATACAACATTTAAATTAAATCAATCCGATATGTTTACTTTAAATTTAAATTATAATGATATAGATAAATTGAACGTAAAGTATGTATTATCCTCTGAAAATTTAATGAGTGATGTGAAATTTATAAATAAATTTCATTCGATATACGAAAAAGATGGAATTTATATTTATAAACTTAATAATTAGAATTTTTAAATCTCATAATATTATTTATGAGATTTATTTTTCTTTTGGTTTAATTATTAAAGCTTTTATGTTATAATTTTTTATATGAGGAGAATACATGATGTTAAAAAAAGTTTTATTAATAATTCCAGCTTATAACGAAGAAGAAAACATTTTAAAGGTTTATAAAAACATTGTTTCATATTGCAACAAAAAAGGTAATATGAAATATGATGTTATTGTTATAAATGATGGTTCGACAGACGATACAGAAAAAATTCTAAATAAAAATAATATTCCGCACATAAAATTAGTCCATAATTTAGGAATTGGAGGAGCTGTTCAAACTGGTTATAAATATGCATACGAAAATGATTATGATATTGCTGTTCAGTTTGATGGTGATGGTCAGCATGATATTATGTGTGTTGTTGATATTATTGATCCAATATTAAAAAATGAATCTGATTTTACGATTGGATCTAGATTTATTGATAGTAGTTCCAGTAAGTTTAAGTCTACCACATCTAGACAAATTGGCATAAAGATAATCTCTAAGTTTATAAAATTTGCAACGGGAAAAAAAGTGTATGATACAACATCCGGATTTAGAGCATGTAATAAAAAAATAATAGAAGATTTTTCTCATAGTTATCCATTAGAATATCCAGAACCTATAACAACCACAGAATTATTAAAAAAGGGATATGTTTTAAAAGAGGTTCCAGTAAGTATGAATGAAAGAACGGGTGGAACATCTTCAATAAAAGCATGGAAAAATGTTTATTATATGATAAATGTATGTTTATCTATATTATTGGTAGGAATGAGGAGGAATAAATGATGAATATTGTTCTTAGAATTTCACTTATTATATTTGCTTTAGTTTTAATATATGTTATTACTAAGGTTTTAAAAAGGGGAAGAATGCCTATTAAATATTCTTTGTTGTGGTATTTCTCAGCCATAGTTATTTTATTAGTAGCTATTATTCCAATTTCATTAGAATTTTTTTCTAATCTATTAGGTTTTGAAACACTTTCTAATCTTATAATAGGTATTTTTATAGGCCTTCTATTATTTTTAACTATGTCATTAACTATAATAATATCAGGGCAAAATAAAAAAATAACGTTACTTATTCAAGAGATTTCTATGTTAAAACAAAAAGTAAAGGAAGAAAAAAGATGAAATATGTATTAACGATTTTATACCTTATTTTTACTAGTTTAGGTGTATATTTTATGAAAATTGGTGGAGATTCTTTAAAATTATCTTTTAGTGGTATTTTAAACTTTAAAATTGGTTATATTACACTTATTGGTTTTTTATGCTATATAGTAAGTTTTTTGTTGTATCAAAAATTACTTGTTACGTTTGATTTAAGTACATTTGTACCTATTGTTACAGCAATAGTTCAAATCATAGTTTTTTTAATAGGTGTATTTTTATTAAAGGAAAAAGTAAATTTAATAAATGTATTTGGAATTGTGTTTTTAGTAGTGGGGGTTATTTGTTTGTCATATAAAAAATAAATATAAAATGAAAGGATGATTTCGATGAGAAAAATATTATATTTAGTAACATTAATCTTAACCTTTTTATTATGTATTTCTTTTGTTAATGCTAAGGAATTAGAAGATGGAACATATATTATATCTAGCACTTTAGATCCATACTATTCTATAGATATACCTTCAGCTAACGTTTCAAATGGCACGTTACTTCAACTTTATAAAACAAATTGGACAAATGCACAAAAATGGATTGTTAAAAAAGAATCTGATGGATATTATTCAATTAAGTCTCTTATAAATGAATACTATTCTATTGATGTTACAAGTGCTAATTATAATAATGGAGTAAATATACAAGTATATTCTTCAAATAATACTTTAGCACAAAAATGGACCATAAAGGATGCTGGTGATGATTATTATTATATTTTGTCTAGCAATAATTCTTATGCTTTAGATGTACCGGCGGCAAATGCATTTAATGGTAGTAAAATTCAATTATATAATTTTAATAGAACAAATGCACAAAAATTTTTATTTACAAAAGTTATAGAAGGAACTAAAAATCTAGATGATGGTATATATACTATTTCAAGTGCTTTAAATGATAATATGGTTATAGAATCAGCTGGTGGAGGAATATCTAATAATTCTAACATACAGCTATATTCTTCAAACAATACTGAAGCCCAAAAATGGAAAGTATCTTATATCGGCAATGGATTTTATAAAATATTGTTATTTAAAAATTCTAACTTATCGTTAGATGTTGATGGTGCTAGAAAAATTAGTACAACTAACTTACAACTATATTCGTATAATGACACTCCAGCTCAAAAATGGATTTTAAAAGAAACTAATGATGGATATTATAATATAATTTCGTATTGTAATGGTCTATCGATTGATGTTTCATCTGCAAGGGCCATAAATGGTGCTAATATTTGGCTTTATGAACAAAATGGCACGAATGCCCAGAAATTTAAGTTTAACAAAGTAGAAAATATAGGATCTAAATCGATTGATGACGGATATTATTTTATTGCAAGTGCAATAAATAGAAATAAAAATTTTGATATACCAGGCGGTAATATGACACCTAAAAATAATGTTCAAATATATGATACTAATTCTACTTTGGCGCAAAAATGGCATATCAAGTATATTAATAATGGTTATTATGAGATACTTAGCAATAAAGATGAAAATTATGCTTTATCAGTTGATTCTCTTGAAAATAAGGATATGATAACGGTTAATATAAACGAAAAAAATGATTCTGATTATCAAAAATGGGTAATAAAAGATAATTATGATGGGACTTATAGTTTAATAGCTAAAAATAATAAATATATTGATCTAAATTCAGGAAGTACCAATAATGGAACTAAACTATGGGTTTATGAGGGTAATAACACAAAAGCACAAAAATTTAAATTATTAAAAACTTCTGAAGGAAATGGTGTTTCAACACTGGATAATGGAATTTATATAATAGAAAGTGCATTAAATACAAATAAAGTTCTTGATGTTCCAGGAGGTAATTCATCAAATGGAATAAACCTTCAAATATATGATTCTAACGGAACAAATGCTCAAAAATGGCAGTTTTCATACATGGGAAATGGAATATATAAGATAGTTAGTTTAAAAGATTTAACAAAATCATTAGATGTAGCCGGTGGTTCGGTTTCTAAAGGTAGTGTTCTTGATTTATATGATTATAATGGAACTTATGCCCAAGAATGGCTTTTAAAAGAAAGTGGAGATGGTTATTATTATATTATTTCAAATAGTGGTGGCCTAGCACTTGATGTTTATAGTGCTGCAACTACAAATGGTTCTAAAGTGTGGATGTATGAATTTAATGGAACAAAAGCACAAAAATTTAAAATTAGGAAAGTTAAGGATAAAAATTATGTTATGGACGTAAGTACTCATCAAGGTCAAATAGATTGGAATAAGGTTTATAATACTGGTATATATGGAGTAATACTTAGAATAGGTTATTGGAATACGGAGGATCAAAGATTTAAAGAAAACATAGCAGAGGTAAAAAGATTAGGAATCCCGTATGGTATTTATATATTTAGTTATGCAAATACTGAAGGTGGAGCTGGTATAGAGGCTAACTTCACAAAAAACATAATAAGCAAATATAATTTAAATCCTACGCTTGGAATTTATTATGATTTAGAGGATTGGTATATTTCAGCAGACAATACTTCAAATTCATTATCTAAGGATCAATACGATAATATAGCAAGAACTTATATTAATTCAGTAAGTAGTTATGTTGGAAATAAATATAAAGTTAAAATATATGCAGATTTAAATCACGTTAATAATAGATTTGGAAGTTATGCTAGAGGGGAATCTGACTGGATAGCGCAATATAATAATACTGGATGCACTTATAAAGGTAGGTATTCAATGTGGCAATATACATCTTCTGCAACATTAGATGGAGTAAGAGGATACGTCGATATGAGCATTTTATATTAAAGAAACTAACAAAAGTTTCTTTTTTTATTTATATATGATATAATATTCGTACAAGGAGGTTTTTTTAAAAATGAAAGGAATTATTTTAGCAGGAGGATCTGGAACAAGATTATATCCTATAACAGAGGGAACTAGTAAACAATTAGTACCCGTTTATGATAAACCTATGATATATTATCCATTATCAGTATTAATGGAAGCTGGTATTAGAGATATATTAATTATTACAACACCAGAGGATCAAGCTAATTTTAAAAGATTATTAGGGGACGGAAATAAATTTGGGGTTAACTTAAGTTATACTGTGCAACCTTCTCCAGACGGACTTGCTCAAGCATTTATTCTTGGAGAAGAATTTATTGGTGATGATGAGTGTGCAATGGTACTTGGAGATAATATTTTTTATGGTAGCGGACTTAGAGAAACACTTAAAAGTGCAGTTGATAATGCAAAGGCTGGTCAAGCAACTATTTTTGGATATCAAGTTAAAGATCCAGAAAGATTCGGAATTATGGAAATCGATAAGAATAAAAACGTTCTAAGCGTTGAAGAAAAGCCATTAAAACCAAAGAGTGACTATGCTATAACCGGATTATATTTTTATCCAAAAAAAGTAGCGGAAGAAGCTAAAAAAGTTAAACCATCTGCAAGGGGAGAACTTGAAATAACAACATTAAATGATCAATACCTAAAGCAAGGTAAATTAAAAGCGTGTCTTTTAGGTGAAGGTTATACATGGTTTGATACAGGTACATTTGATAGCTTACTTGAAGCTTCTAATATGATTAAGGCAATTCAAAATAATAGAGATAGTGTAATTTGTTGCCCTGAAGCAATTGCTTACAATAATGGCTGGTTTTCTGATGCAGATTTAGCAAAAAGTGCTGATTTAATGAAGAAAAATAGTTATGGAAAGTATTTATCTAAAGTACTAGAAAAAGGAAGAAAATAGTATGAAAAAATTTGAAACTAATTTAAAAGACTGTTATATTTTAGAGCCTAGCGTATTTGGTGATGACAGAGGATATTTTAGCCCTTATTTTATCCAAAAAGATTTAGAAAAGGAAGGATTATTTTTTGATAAAGTAGTTCAAACCAATCGATCAAAGTCATCAAAGGGCGTAGTTAGAGGATTACATTTTCAGAAAAATCCTAAATGTCAAACAAAAATCGTTGAGGTAATAAATGGCTCTGCGATAGATGTAGTAGTTGATATAAGAGAAGGCTCTCCAACTTATGGAAAACACACGGCAGTATTATTAAAACCATATGACTCTAAAGATCCTGAAAGTGGAAGACAATTATATGTTCCAAGAGGATTTGCACATGGATTTATAAGTCTTGAAGATGATACAATTTTTCAATATCTTATAGATAATGATTATGCTCCAGATATGGAAGGTGGCATCTTATGGAATGATGAAGAATTAAACATTCCATGGAATAAAATGTTTATCGATAATGGTATAGATGAACCATTATTATCTGAAAAGGATCAAAAACATTTAGCGTTATCTAAAAGTCCAAAGTATTTTAAGTATGAAGGTGATAAATAATGAAATCATTTATAACTGGATTTAAGGGTCAATTAGGCTATGATTTAGCTAAAGAATTATGTAAAAGAGGGGAAAATGAAATAACAGTAAGTGATAGAAGTAATCTTGATGAAGAAATTAATAAAAGGTCAATAAGCTTAATGGAAAATGAAAATTTAAATTATTCATCTCTTGATATAACTGATAAAGATGCTGTTATGGATTTGTTAAAAAAAATTAAGCCAGATGTTATTTTTCACTGTGCGGCTTGGACGAATGTTGATGGTGCGGAAGATAATTATGATGCTTGTTATAAAGTTAATGTAATTGGAACTAAAAACTTAACTGAGGCAGCGAAGGAAGTTGGGGCAAAAATTATTTATATTTCTTCTGATTATGTTTTTGATGGAACAAAAGAAGGAGCATATAGTGAAACGGATAAAACAAATCCGTTAAATGCTTACGGCAAGACAAAGTTTTTAGGCGAAGAAGAAGTAAGAAAATATCCAAAGCATTATATAGTTAGAATTTCTTGGGTTTATGGTATAAATGGTAATAATTTTGTTAAAACAATGTTAAAGTTATCTGATTCGCATAATACATTAACCGTTGTAAATGATCAAATTGGCTCTCCAACGTATACTAAAGATGTATCAAGACTTTTAGTAGATATGGCTAAGGCTGATAAATATGGTACTTATCATGGAACAAATGAAGATTACTGTTCTTGGGCTGATTTTGCAAGAGAAATATTTAAGATTAATAAAAAAGATGTTAATGTAGTAGGTGTTACTACCGAAGAATATTATAGAGGCAAAAAAATTGCTAAAAGACCACTTAATTCAAAACTATCTAAGGAAAAACTAAAAAATGCAGGTTTTGATTTATTACCTACATGGGAGGATGCACTAGTTAGATATTCTGATGAATTAGAAAATGAAAAAGAAAAAAAAGAAGTATTTGTAAAGAAAGGAAACAATTAATTATGAGTAAATTTTTAATAACTGGAGGAGCTGGATTTATTGGTAGTAATTATTTACACTATGTAGTAGACAAGTATCCAGAAGATGAATTTGTATGTTTAGATGCATTAACTTATGCAGGAAACTATAATAATATTAAGGAATTAGAACAAAAGCCAAATTATAAATTTGTTAAAATGGATATAAGAGATAAAGATGCAATTTTAGAATTATTTAAAAAAGAAAAATTCGATTACGTAATAAATTTTGCTGCGGAATCGCACGTTGATAATTCTATTAAAAATCCTAATATATTTGCAGAAACTAATATTTTAGGTACTATGAATTTACTTAATGCTGCAAAATATATGAGAGATGTGGAAAATCATCCTCTTGTAAGGTACCATCAAGTGTCCACTGATGAGGTTTATGGTGATTTACCTTTAGATAGACCTGATTTAAAATTTACAGAGGAAACTCCTATTCATACATCTAGCCCTTATTCGGCTTCAAAAGCAAGTGCTGATTTAGAAGTTTTGGCATATGCTAGAACATTTAAATTACCTATAACAATTTCAAGATGTTCAAATAACTATGGACCTTATCAATTCCCTGAAAAATTAATTCCACTTATGGTAAGTAAGGCATTAAATAATGAATCATTACCAGTTTATGGTACTGGAGAAAACGTAAGAGATTGGATACATGTTCATGATCATAATGTTGGAGTTGATATGATTGTAAGACATGGTAAAGAAGGGGAAATATATAACTTAGGTGGTCATTCTGAAAGAACTAATATTGAAATGGTTAAAACGATATTAAAACAGTTAGAAAAACCAGAAAGCTTAATTACGTTTGTTCAAGATAGAGCAGGTCATGACAGAAGATATGCTATTGATTCTACAAAAGCTGAAAGAGAATTAGGATGGAATAGATCTTATACTTTTGATGAAGGTATTAAAGAAACAATTAACTGGTATGTTGACAATCAAGAATGGATTGATGACATAAAATCTGGTTCTTATAGAAATAGCTATAAAGGATAATGGATTTATTCCATTATTTTTTATTTTGAATAATTTCTAATAAATGGTATAATTAATTAGTCAAGAGGTGATTTGATTGAAAATAAATAATAAAAAAATAGCAGTATTAATACCATGCTATAATGAATCAAAAACAATAGAAAAAGTAGTAAAAGATTATAAAAAAGCATTGCCAGAAGCAGATATATATGTTTATGACAATAATTCTACTGATGGTACAGATAAAATAGCAGAAAAAGCAGGTGCTATTGTAAAATACGAATACCGACAAGGAAAAGGTAATGTAATAAGAAGTATGTTTAGAGATATAGATGCTGATTGTTACCTTATGATTGATGGTGATGATACATACCCTAAAGAAAATGCTAGAGAGATGTGTGATTTAATATTAAATGGTAAGGCCGATATGGTAATAGGAGATAGATTATCTAGTACTTATTTCACGGAAAACAAAAGACCATTTCATAATCTAGGAAATAAAATGGTAAGATTCTTAATTAATAAGTTATTTAATAATAAAATCAAAGATATTATGACAGGCTATAGAGCATTTTCTTATGAATTTGTAAAAGGTTTTCCGGTTTTATCAAAGGGGTTTGAAATAGAAACAGAGATGACTATTCATGCGGTTGATAAGAACTTTAAATTAGTAGAAATTCCAGTTAATTATAAAGATAGACCAGAAGGATCAGTTTCTAAATTAAATACGTATAGTGATGGATTTAAGGTATTAAAAACAATAGCAACTTTATTTAAGGAATATAAACCAGCATCTTTTTTTAATATTATAAGTATAATATGTTTAATAATATCACTTATATTAGGAATTCCAGTTGTAACAGAGTATTTTAAAACAGGATTGGTTCCAAGATTTCCTACTTTAATAACTTCAGGAATAGCGCTTCTTGTTGCACTATTATTATGTATAACTGGTATAATATTACAAGTAATAGTAAAGAAACATAAACAATTATATGAATTATATTTAAATACATTAAGGAAGTAAAATATGAAGAAAATATGGAATTTATATAAGAAGTATGAAGAAATTATAAATTATTTGGTTGTGGGTGGATTAACAACTATTGTTGCGATTGGATCAAAACTTTTACTTTTAGCTACCATTTTAGATCAAACAAATGGTTTAGAGCTTCAAATGGCAGAAATTATTTCTTGGCTTTTAGCAGTAACATTTGCCTACGTGACAAACAGAATATTTGTGTTTAAATCAAAAACAAAAGGAAGTAAATGCATTAGAGAAATTTTTAATTTCTTTAAGGGGAGAATAGCAACTCAACTTATTCAAATGTTTATAATGTGGTTTTTTGTAACACTTCTTAAACTCGATTCTAACGTTTGGGTTCTTGTATTTACTTTGGTTTGTCAAGTTATGCAGATAGTACTTAATTATGTTATAAGTAAGTTATTAGTTTTTAAAAAAAGATAAGTAAATATTTTGTCGAAAAAAATGGATGGAAATGCAAAAATTAAATTTTTTGCATTTTTTTATTTATAAATTAGAAATTTTATTTACAAAAAATAAATTATTAATTATTATTTCTAAAGCAAAATATAATTTTTGTCTTTTTAATATATATTTTAATTTTGCTAAACTCCTAAATGAAAGGAGAAATATTATGAAAAAAATAATTTATGTATTAACTTTAATAACACTGCTTATAATACCATTTAAAACAAAAGCTAAAGAAATGGATAGTTATGTTAATTGGAATTTGGATAGGAGCGTTTTTGCTCACCAATATAGAAATGGAACTGATCATATAACTAACTTAGCGATGTTAAAAGCGAATGATAAGACAGCTTATTGCATAGAACCAGGTATAACGGCAGATAAAGATTCTTGGTATAATTCAACAACCAATATTAATGAAACTAATATTAGACCAACTAATTTAAAAAGACTTAGTTTGATTGGTTACTATGGTTATGGTTATGGTAATCACACTACAAAAGAGTATTATATGGCAACTCAGGAGTTAATCTGGAGACTTATGGGGGTTGAAAATGTTTGGTGGACAGATAGCAAATATGGTGGAAATAAAATTGATATTGAGCGTTATAAATATGATATATTATCTTTAGTCGATAAATATGAAGTAGTTCCATCTTTTGATTTTAAAGATAAATATATAGTAGGAGATTACGTTGTTTTAGAAGATAAAAATAATGTTTTAGAAGGATATGAAACTAACAGTTCAAATGTAAAACTAAGTGGTAATAAAATAAGCATAAAAATAACAGGAATTAATAATTCATTTACTTTATACAGAAAGAAAAATAATAAAAGTCCTATATTTTATTATAAAAATGGATTTCAAACGATTGGGACGTTTGAATATGCTTATGACTTTAGTAGTGATTATAATGTAAATGGTGTATATGGTAAGATAATAGTTAATAAAGTGGATAAAGATAAAAAAGATAATAAGCCATCATCTATTTATGCTTCTTTAAAGGATGCATCCTATACTTTATATGATAAAAATGGAAATAAAATAGAAACCAAAAAAACAGATGAAAATGGAATTATTATATTTGATAATTTAGTTAAAGGTAATTACTTTATTTCTGAAACAAAACCTAGTTTAGGTTATACTTTAGATGACAAAAGATATGAAGTATATGTTGCAACTTCTAATTTAGAAGTTACTATAGATTCTTACGAAAATATAATAAAAAATGAAGTTATAATTCATAAAGTATTAGAAGAGTATAAGACAAAAAAGCAAATAGATGAAGAAAATATTGAGTTTGCATTATACTATGAAAATGGTGATTTTATTAATTCTTATGTAACAGATTCTAAGGGATTAATTAAATTAACTCTTCCATACGGAAAGTATATATTAAAACAAATTACTACTAAAAATGGGATAACAACCGCAAGTGATAGAAAAATAGAAGTGCTAAAAGATAAGGAAGTAAAAGAAATAAAGATAATAAATTATGAATTAGAGCCTTCTTTAGAATTACCTAATACTGGTAAATCATATAATCCATTTATATTATTTGCAACTATTTTATCTTTAGGTGTTATAGTGTACATATATGAAAAGAAAAATTATTAATATTATATTGATATTACTTTGTTTTTCAGTATCAATTTATTTTATAAATACATCTTATAAAACAAAAACTATTAAGAATTTTTATAATAAAAATTATAAGTATGATAATTTAAATGAAAAAAGGTTAATAATACCTAAAATAAATATAAATTTACCGGTTATAAAAGCAGATTCTGATTTTGCTAATTTGGATTATAATTTAGTATATTATAATAATTTTAATGTAAATAATAAAATTATTATATTTGGACATTCAGGTATGGGAGTTGGGACGTTTTTTAATAGATTAGATGAGTTAAAAAAGCAAGATGTAGTTTACTTAAAATCTAATAATAAAACTTATTTATACGTGGTATTAAACTTCTATAACATTGATAAAAGAGATACTTATATTTTAAATGAAGAAGAAAATTCCAATAAATTATTACTTATAACATGTACCCGTGGTAAAAAAAATAAAAGATATATTGTAGATTTAATTAGAAAAAGCTAAAAAACCTTGAAAAATAAGAAAAAAATAATAATTTTATGCATAAAATACTTGAAATATCTAAATAAAAATGTTACGCTTATATTGTAAGCAAGGTAGCTTATGTATGAACATAAATATGGAGGTTTATTATGTCAAAACAACAATTAGTAGAAATGATTGCTGAAAAAGCAGGTTTAACAAAAGCTGATGCAGCTCGTGCACTTGATGCAACTATGGAAAGCGTAACAGAAGCTTTAAAGAAGGGTGAAAAGGTTTCTTTAGTAGGATTTGGAACATTTGCAACTTCAAAAAGAGAAGCAAGAGAAGGACGTAATCCAAGAACTGGAGAAACAGTTAAGATTGCTGCTAGAACTGCAGTTACATTCAAGGCTGGTTCTAAATTAAAAGACGCTGTAAATAAGTAGTCAAAAAACCATTTTAAATGGTTTTTTTCTTTTTAAAAATGATATAATTAAATTGGTGATTACTTTGTTAGAAAAAGCATTAGAATTATTAAACGTTTTTGAAGAAAATGGTTATGAGGCGTATATAGTAGGAGGTTTTGTAAGAGATTATGTTTTGGGAATAAAAAGTAATGATGTCGATTTGTGTACTAACGCAACTCCTATGGAAATGAAAAAGATATTTAAAAACGTAAATTTGCCATTTAAGGGGTATGGATCTATTTCTTTAACATATAAAAAGGTAAATTTTGAGATTACTACATATAGAATGGAATTTGAATATAATAATAAGCGTACTCCATCTAAAATACTTTATACCAATAGCTTATTAATCGATCTTAAAAGACGTGATTTTACTATTAATACTTTATGTATGAATTCTAAAGGTGAGATAATAGATTTGCTAAATTCTAGTGGTGATATAGAAAATAAGATTATAAGAATGGTTGGAGATCCTTACAAGAAAACCCGTGATGATGCATTAAGAATTTTAAGAGCAGTAAGGTTTGCTACCGTACTTGATTTTAATATAGAAAAATCATTATGTGATGCAATAATTAATAATGCTTCTCTTTTAAATAATTTATCATATTTTAGAAAAAAACAGGAATTAAATAAGATTTTTTCTTCCATAAATGCATTAAAGGGAATAGAATTGTTAAAACGTTTTGGGCTTGATAAATATTTAGATATCAATTTAGATAAAAAGATAGTAAATACATCAGATCCACTTGGAATATGGTTACAGGTTGCCCCTTCTTCTAAATATCAATTTACTAATAATGAAAAAGAATATATGAATGCTATTCTAGCCATTTTAAAGGATAAAAAGATAAATGATATGGAAATATACTTAAATGGTAGTTATGTATGCTATATAGCGGCACAAATACTTAATATTGATGAAAAAGATATATATGATAGATTTGATAATCTTCCAATTAAAAACAAAAGTGAAATAGAAATAAAACCCGTAGAGATAATTAAATTATTAAAAAAGGATAAGACTTTTATGATAAAAGAGATAATAAAGGACTTAGAGGAAAAGATAGTAAATAGGATTTTAGAAAATAAAAGGGAAGTATTAGAAAAATACATAATTGAAACTTATAAAGATATTATGATATAATTTTTTTAAAGATGAGGTGATTTAATGGTTAAAGAAAAATTATTAGAACTTATTAACAATGAAAACCACTTTACTATAGATAAGTTTGTATTGAAGTATGCTAAGGAATCTAAGCTAACATTGAATGATTTAATTCTTTTGATTTATTTATTAAATGGTAAGGATAATGAAATCTTTAACTGTAAAAAGATCTTAGAAGATCTAGACTTTAATGAAAAAGAATTATTTGATTCTATTTCTACATTGAAAGAAAAAAAACTTTTATCAATTGAAATGCAAAAAAATGAAAGTGGTATTTTAGATGAGGTAATCAACGTGAAGTCATTCTATGAAATAATGATTTCTAATTTGATAAATAATAATGTGGGTGATGCTAATAAAAATGATATATTTGATATTTTTGAAAGTGAGTTTGGAAGAACTTTGTCTCCCATGGAATATGATATAATTAATAACTGGTTAGAATCAAAAATGCCTAAAGACTTAATCGTTAAGGCTTTAAAAGAAGCCGTTTATAATGGTGTTGGGAATTTGAGATACATAGATAAAATATTATATGAATGGAATAAAAAGGGAATAAAAAGCATAAATGATTTGGAAGATAAAAATAAAAAGGAAGATAGCAATAAAGATAATATATACTATGAATATGATTGGTTAAATGAAAATTAAAAGGAAATCAATTTTTTTGATTTCCTTTTAATTTTATTCTGTTTGACTAGTTGTAGTAGTTGTTTGCCTAATTGTTAGTTTACCATTTACTGTTTTAGTTTTTCCTTGATAAGTAATTTCGTATTTTATATTATTATTTGAACTATTTAGTATCCTTATAGTTGACTTATTAGTAACATCTACCGAATTATATAATACCGAAACATTTCTTGTGCAACTATTTATTTCATCATGACTATTTATTTCACAATCGTTAACTACAATATCAAAGTCAGTTGTAATTTGAACTCTGTGTTCAACTCCTTTACTTTTATTTGCTTTATAATTTGAATATGCAGTATAAATAACATAAATAGGATCTGAGTAATTAGTTACATGGGTATATGAATTGGATGTTGTAGTACCTACATAAGTTTCTTTACCATTTTGCCCATCTTTAATATATATATCATATCCTAATGTACCAAAACTATCATCAACGTATAAATTAAGCATGTCTTCAGCACTAAGTCCGGTCCAAGACAAATGAACTGTATTATTGCTTGTTATACTACTTTTAACATTAGTAACGCTTGGAATTGGACTAGTATCCTCACTACCGGTTTCAGTAGGCCCGGTTCCTTTTCTAAATAATCCAATAACTCCACCATAATTAGCTTTTTTAAGTGGTATAGAATTTTTTATTACGGCAACTTCTTCTATACTTGATGGTCTTTCGAATTGTTTACCATTTTTATCAAATAAGTTTTCTGCTAAATTTCTATAAAATCTATCACGAGTTGACCAAGATGAGGTTGTACTATAATGGTCTTTATAAATTTTATCATATCCATACCACATAGTTAGGGTGTAATCAGGAGTATATCCACATACCCAAAGGTCATTAACGGCTTTTCTTGATAAATGGTTGTCTTTAATTGTTTTAGCATCAAAGTTTGATGTCCCTGTTTTTGCTGCCGTTGCAACACCACCTATGTTTGCTGCAGAACGGGCAAGACCACTTGTTACAGACCAATTAAGTGCATAAGTTATTATATATGCCGTTGAATCCTCCATAACCTTTGTTTTTGTTATATTTGGTTCAACAACTTCGTCAGTGTCTTTATATATGAATTTTCTTATAGTATGAGGCTTTATATAATAACCGCCATTAGAAAAAGCTTGATAAGCTCCAGCCATAGTCATAGGACTATTTTTTGAACTACTTCCTTTAGGTGCTGTAAAAGCTCCTATACTATGAGCTTCATGTACTTTTCCGTTTTCTATTTCAGGAGAAATACCTAAGCTAGTTGCAAATTTAACTATTTTATCATTACCAACTTGTTTTGAAACTTCTTGGAAAGTTTTAAGAGCTGTTATATTTCTTGATAACCCTAAAGCTTGATACATTGGAAGTCTTCCTCTATAACCACCATCAGAGTTTGACATTTTAGTTCCATTACTATAAGTAGTAGGAGTGTCATCTATGTAATTTTCCGTTCCCCATCCAAGATATTCAACAGCTGGTCCATAGTCAAAAATTGGTTTTGCTGTTGAACCTATTTGCTTATTAAGTTGTGTTGCAAAATTATAAGAACGCTCAGAGTTTTTATTTCTACCAGCTCCAACAGCTATTACTTCACCAGTATTAGAATTTGTCATAACAATTCCAGATTGTACAACATCATTTTCCCATTTCCAAGCCTCACCATTCATTACCTTATTTACAAAGTCTTGTTTGCTTTTATTCATAGCAGTATAAATTTTAAGTGGAGTAGTATATGGGTTTAAATCATATTCATTTTCTAATTCTTCAACAACAGTATCAATATAACCTTGATATTCAGCATATGAACCTTTATTTTGAGTTTTTCGTATATATGATGTAATAGGTGATGCTGATGCGATTTTTCTTTCTTCTTCTGTTATATATCCATGTCTTTGCATTAGATATAAAACAGTTTGTCTTCTTTTTTCTGCACGTTCTGGATAATAATAAGGATTATAATATTTAGGTGATTGAAATAATCCAGCAATAAAAGATGCTTCTGCTAAATTTAAATCACTAACTGATTTTCCAAAGTAGTTTAATGAAGCTTGCTCAACACCATAAGCATTATTGCCTAAATAAGAATCATTAACATAAAATTCAATTATTTCTTTTTTAGTATATTTTCTTTCTATTTTAAATATAGAAAGATATATATCAGTAAATTTTCTTAAGATTCCTTCAAAACCTTTAGATTTTGTAGAAGTATAATTGTTTTTTGCTATTTGCATTGTAAGTGTTGATGCACCACCAGCATTTTTTCCTAGTAGTTGAGATAAACTAGCTTTTGTAAACCTTGCAAGGTCAAAACCATTATGTTGAAAAAATTTAGAATCTTCAGTTGCAATAATTGCATCTATTAAAACTTCTGGTAAATCATCATATGATATTTCAGTTCTATTCTCATTTCCCATTTTTGCAATTAAATTTCCATCTGTATCATAAAGTTCAGACATTTGTGTAAACTTTAAGTTATTAGGATCGAATTTAGGAGCTTTAATTATTACATAAGAGAAAAATACTGTAATTAAAAGTAAAAATACAACTACACATACCAACAATACGTTTAATATTATTTTTTTTTGTCTACTTTTATTAGAGCTTGTATTACTTTTTCTTTTATTTTTAGTTACTATTTTTTTTACTTCATTTGCTTTAGCCCTTATATTTTTTGAAATATTATTAGTTTTTTTATTTCTTTTCTTCATCATTTTTGCTACCTCCAAAGTATAAATTATTTATTATCTCAAGATAATCTAATCTAGGTTGATATTTCATTTTTATTATTTTACCATATTTATCAAAAAAATTTAATGGTATTGATTTTCTTTCGTAATTTTTTATAAAAAAATCTAAATTTTTTGTACTTAAAAAATAAGTTAAAGAAAGTTTATTAAATCTAACTATTAAAAATGAAATTGCTCCATGCCTCATGACGTTTATTAAATGTTTTATTTGATGAGGATGAATATTTGACATACTAAACGATGTTTTACTATTTGTTTCTTTAGCTTCAAAATCAATATATTTTCCCTTATATATGCCATTATAATCAGTAGTAGATGGTGTATCAAAATAGCCTTCCGTTATTTTAGATAGTTTATAATCTACTTTAACTAATTTTATTGGGGTAGGTTTTTTATAAATATATGCTATATCATTTATTTTATAATACTCATTTGCCAAATTTATGTCGCTTTCTAGATTTAAACCACGATTAGCATAATTACTTTTATTTTTATTTAATTTATAATAATGATCTATTATCATTTAATTCACCATCATAATTATACTACAAAAGTACGTTATTTTGTTATATATTTTGAAAAGAATTGTCGAAAATATTAACAGCTTAATATAATGTGTTATTTTATAAATAGGAGGAGAATAAAAATGGACAGAGTTTTTATGATAGTTATATTTGATGAAATGTTATCTGAAATTAAAAAAGCTGAAGAAAATTTAATTATTATGAATAAATTTAATTAGGTGATTAATTTTGAACAAAATAAAAAATTTATATGATCTTATGCCACAAATTATTTGTTTGTGGATAGTTTTAAACATATTAGGTAACACAATTAAAATTACATTTAAAGTCCCAAGTAAGTATATTGTTTGGATATTATTAATTTTTAGTATTTTAATTAATTTTATATTTTTCAAGATAAGTTTTGAAAGTTTTTTTGTTGCCTTTATATCTTTTAGTTTTTCAGTATCTTCTTATGATTTAATAAAATATTATGGTTTGATTAGAAGCGAAAGAAAAAAACGTTAAGTAAAGAAAACTAACTGTAAATTGACAAAGTAATAAAAACTTGAGATAATGTTAATTGCAGAGGTGGTAAATTATGTTTAATGGAAGAATTGCTTTGTCTCCTCAAGAAATTTTTGATAAGGACTTTAAAATTGATACTAGAGGGTACAGATTACAAGAAGTAGATAAGTATCTAGATCAAATAATTAAAGATTATGTTGAATTTATTAATATAATAAAGGAACTTAAAACCGAAAACAAAGAACTTTCTAGAGAAAACATGGATTTAAAACATGAACTTAGAAATTTAAAAGCTAATATTGATATTGTCAAAAAAAGTGAAAAAGAAATAACTAATGTTGACATATTAAGACGTTTATCACAACTGGAAAAGTATATATATGATAAAGATGAATAATTATTTTTATGCAAACGCTGCTATTTAAATAGTAGAGGAAAGTCCACGCTCACACGCTTCCTGTAATGGGCGTAAGTGTTCATGCAAAGGGAACAAATAACCTTTGGTAGGATTTAATCCTAACGGCGCCGAGGTAACCTAAGTTTCAAATATGGTTATATTAGGTATAAAGTGCCATAGTGACGAATTGATTTGGAAACAAATTAAGTGGAACGGGTAAACCCCATGAGTGAGAAACCCAAAATTGGTAGGGGAACTCTTACAAAGGAATAAAAACGGAGTAAGGGATGTTTTATAACATAGATAAATGTTTGCAGCCAAGTAATTGGTACAGAACGTGGCTTATTAAAATAATTATTATAAATAAAGGAGTGACTATTTTGAAGGAAATTGGTGAAGAGCTAAGACTAGCCAGAGAAAATCACGGTGTTAGTGTAGAAGAGGCTGCTGAAGACCTTAACCTAAGAGTATCTCAAATTGAAAACATCGAAGAAGGTAATTTAAAGGTTTTTAAAGATGTTTTTTATTTAAAATGTTTTATTAGGGATTATGCTAAATATTTAGGATTAGATGAAGACAAAATAATGGATGAATTTAATGAGTTTTTCTTTGAAGAGACATCAAAGATTCCTATTAAAGAAATAGAAAAAGCATCAATACAAAAACAAAAAGAGCAAACGAAGGAAAAAAAGATTTCGTCTCCTTACACCTTAGAAGAGAAGAAAAAATCTAAGATAATTCCAATTATTGTTACGCTAATTATATTGCTTTTAATGATATTAATTGGTTATGTTTTGATAACTGAGTATATAAATCCAAATAAAGATGAGTTAAGTGGAATAACTTATTTAGAAAGCTAAAAAGGAGTTGATATTTGTGAATATAGCTAATAAATTAACAATGATTAGGATATTTTTAACCGTTGTACTTATAACTTTACTATTATTTCCATTTTATATGGTAAATATTGATTTTCCAAAATTTATAATAGGTACTATAACAGTCGATTTAAAATACATTATAGCGGCTATAATATTTGCGATTGCATCTATTACGGACTTTTTAGATGGTCATATTGCAAGAAAGTATAATATGGTTACTGATTTTGGAAAAATGGTTGATGCTATTGCGGATAAAATGCTAGTTAATTCAAGTTTAATTATATTAAGTTCACAAGGTTTTGTAAGTCCTGTAATAACGGTTATTATAATATTTAGGGACACTGTAGTTGATACTATTAAAATGATTGCTGGAAGTAAAGGTAAAGTTGTTGCAGCAATTAAAACAGGTAAGGTTAAAACAACGTTTCTAATGTTTGGCATAGTACTAACTATGTGCTATAATTTACCTTTTGAACTATTTAATTTAAATGTTGCAGGTTTCTTACTTATATTGGCAACTATATTTTCTATTATTTCAGGAGTTCAATATTATGTTATGAACAAAGATATAATATTTGAAACAGACAGTAAAAATAAAGAAATAAAAGAAAAATAATAACAAAAAACTTCCTTTATATAAGGAAGTTTTTAAATATTGTATTAAAAATTTCACAATATTCATACAATTGTTCGTAAATATACTTGATTTTTAAAAAAATATCATTTATAATGTAATTGTATTAATTAATAGGAGGATACAAATACATGGTAAAAAAAGCAGAAAAGGATAAAACTTTAGAGCAAGTTTTACAAGATATAGAAAAACAATTTGGAAAAGGTTCCGTAATGAAACTGGGGGAAGAAACCCATAATGAAATAGATGTTGTATCATCTGGTTCTTTAACGCTTGACATAGCTCTTGGTGTTGGGGGTTATCCAAAGGGAAGAATAATTGAAATATATGGTCCAGAATCATCAGGTAAAACAACGTTTGCACTAGAAGCAATAGCAGAAGTACAAAAAGCAGGTGGTAGAGCGGCATTCATAGATGCTGAGCATGCACTTGATCCCGTTTATGCTAAGAATCTTGGTGTTGATATAAATGAACTTTTGTTATCTCAACCAGATACAGGAGAACAAGCTTTAGAAATTTGTGAAGCTTTAGTTAGAAGTGAAGCAATTAACATAGTTGTAATTGATTCAGTTGCAGCATTAGTACCTCAAGCTGAAATTGAAGGAGAAATGGGTGATAGTCATGTTGGACTTCAAGCAAGATTGATGAGTCAGGCCTTAAGAAAGTTATCTGGTACTATTAATAAAACTAATACTATTGCGATATTTATAAACCAATTAAGAGAAAAAGTTGGAGTTTTATTTGGTAATCCAGAAACTACTCCAGGTGGAAGAGCACTTAAGTTTTACTCAACAATAAGACTTGATGTAAGACGTGGAGAGCAGATTAAAAATGGTGATAATGTAATTGGTAATAAAACCAACGTTAAAGTTGTAAAAAATAAGGTAGCACCTCCATTTAAGACAGCACAAGTTGAAATCATGTATGGGACTGGTGTATCAAGAGAAGCTGAAATACTTGATTTAGCATCAGAAATTGGAATTGTTGATAAAAGTGGTGCATGGTATGCTTATAAGGGTGAAAAAATTGGACAAGGTAAAGAAAATGCTAAGGCGTTTTTAAGAGATAATCCTACAATTAAAGAAGAAATAGAATTAAAAGTTCGCGAAAGCCATGGAATATTAAAAAAAGAAAAAGATAAAAAATAAAAACTGAAACCAGGATTTGAACTGGTTTTTTAATTTCCATATTTTTAAAAACTGAATAATATATAATTTTTTCTTGTTATATTTAAGACTTTTTAACTGGATTTTGGTATAATATTTATGGTGATAAGATGGATGCTATAAAATTAAGAATGGATGAATTAATAAATATAATTAATGAAGCTAGTATTAAGTATTATGTGGATGATAATCCAAGTATTACTGACCAAGAATATGACGATTATTATAGTGAACTTGTAAAATTAGAAGAGAAATATCCCAATTTAAAAAGAAATGATTCACCAACTTTAAGAGTAGGTGGAAAGGTAGTAGATAAATTTGAAAAGGTAATTCATGAAACTCCTATGCTTTCATTTGATGATATATTTAATGAAGATGAAATAGTTCTTTTTGATGAAAGGATAAAAAAGACTTGTCCTAATGCAATTTATACTTTAGAGCCTAAGATGGACGGATTATCTGGTTCATTGTTGTATGAAAATGGTGTGCTTAAAAGGGCTGCGACAAGAGGAGATGGTATTATTGGTGAAAATATTACTCATAATGTAGAAACTATAAAATCGGTTCCTTTAAAACTTAATAAGGCGCTTGATATAGAAGTTCGTGGTGAAATATATATGAGTAAGGCTTCTTTTGAAAAGTGTAATAAAGAAAGAGAAGAAAAAGGTGAAAATTTATTTGCTAATCCAAGGAATGCTGCAGCAGGTTCTGTAAGACAATTAGATAGTAAGATTGCTGCAAAAAGAAATTTGGACTTTATGGCATATTTCATACCTAATCCAGATAAGTATGGTATAAAAACTCAAAGTGAAGCTTTAGAATTTTTGAAAGAATTAGGTTTTAAAACTAATTATAAGTTAAATGGTCTTGCTAAAGACGTAAATGATATAATTTGCTACATAGATGATTTAGGAAGTAAAAGACCTAATCTTCCTTTTGAAATAGACGGTGTTGTATTAAAGGTTAACGACTTAGTGGATGAGGAAAAATTAGGATTTACCGAAAGAGTACCTAGATGGGGAATAGCATATAAATTTCCAGCTGAAGAAGTTTTAACTACTTTAAAAGAAATAAAGTTTACAGTCGGAAGAACCGGTAAGATAACACCAAATGCACTTTTTTCACCAGTTCATGTTGCAGGTTCTGTTATATCAAAAGCAACCCTTCATAACGAAGATTACTGCTTAGATAAAGACGTAAGGATAGGAGATGTTATCTCAATTAGAAAAGCAGGGGATGTAATACCAGAAGTAGTTGAAGTAAAAAAAGAAAGAAGGACAGGAAAAGAAATTCCATTTAAGATGATAGAAAATTGTCCAATGTGTGCATCAAAACTAGTTAAAGAAGATGCTAACTACTTTTGTAAAAATGACTTATGTCCTGCAAGGAAGATGGAAGCTTTAATTCATTTTGCATCAAGAAACGCAATGAACATAGATGGTCTTGGTGAAAGAATTATAGAAGATTTTTACAATATGGGATTTATTAAATCTATATCTGATATATATCTTTTATCAAATCATAAGGAAGACTTAATAGAACTTGAAGGTTTTGGAGAAAAAAGTGTTAACAACTTACTTATAAGTATTGAAAATTCAAAAAACAATTCTTTAGAAAAGGTTCTTTTTGCATTAGGAATAAGACATGTTGGTAAAAAAACAGCTAAAATACTTGCTAAAAGATACAAAAATATAGATAATATAATTAATGCTAATATTGATGAATTAACAAATGTTAATGATATAGGTGAGATAATAGCTAAAAGTGTAAGATTATATTTTGATGATTCTATTAATTTGAAATTAATAGAAAATTTAAAAAATATGGGATTAAATTTTGAGTATAAAAATGACTCATCAGATGATACGTTATCTGGTATGACTTTTGTTTTAACAGGTACTTTAGAGAAGTATAAAAGAGAAGAATTAACTAAAGTCTTAGAAGATAAAGGTGCTAAGGTAACAAATTCGGTTACTAAAAAGACAACCGGCGTTATCGTAGGAGATAAACCAGGCTCTAAATATGATAAAGCATTAAAGCTTGGTGTTAAAATATATAAAGAAGAAGATGTCTTAAACATCATAAAATAATAATTTAAAAATTATATATTAACTTCAATTCGCAAAGTAGATAATATTTTTAATAATTTTTAGAAATGTTGTATAGATATGAATAAATTTATTGTTGTATTTCATAATAATTAATGTATAATAAAAAGCACTATATTTTGTTATAGTGCTTTAAGAAGCCTTTTGGGTAATTATACACTGGTTTACATTACTGTCAAAAAAATTTGACAATAATATTTAAACTTTATGCTATAATTAAATTGTAATCATAGTAAGAGTCTTCTTGCAAGATTTAAGGACTAACGCCAATTAGTCTTTTTTTTACATTTTAGTATCTCTAGGTGGGATTGGGTCATTACCATATGAGTCCTTATCCCTAATTCTACCGTTTACTCCGTGTATAACAAGCTCTGCTTGTTGGTTTATAGCAACTTTTCTACCATAATCAATTGCTTCTTTTTGCGTAGCAAATTTTTTAGTAGCTCTGCTATTTCCTTCACCAATAACTCGCCATTCACCGTTCTTTTTCGTAACGTGTTGGTTTATTCCCATACTATCACCTCCTTGTCTTACAAAATATATTTTGCAAGAAGAGGTTACTATTAGGCTTCCATATTAATTTTATTGTAATTTCTACTATTTGTCAATGAGTTTGCCAGCAAATCGTTTGAAATCCCAACTAATAAGAAACCTTGTATTTAATAGGATTTCTTTTATTTATTACAAAAATATTATCTATGAAAGAGGATGGACGAGAATTTACTCGTTTTTCTTTGTAAAGAAGGAGGAAAAGTTAAATATGAAAAGGCATTTTTATCGTTTAGGGTGCTACTCGCTCAATAAAAATAGACTTCCAAAGATTGGAGGTCGTATATAATGGCTAATATACAGAGCGGTTATTTAAAAACTAAAAATGGTATACAACTAATGACAACAGTTCCTTACCCTATAGGAGCTATTTATTTGTCTATTGATAATACTAATCCTAGTAAATTGTTTGGAGGTACGTGGAAACAAATTGCTCAAGGTAGAACTTTGGTTGGAGTTGACACTTCGCAAACTGAATTTAATACAGTACAAAAGACTGGTGGAGAAAAAACACATACATTAGTAATCGATGAGATACCTGCCCACAATCATATATTCCATCAAAGAATTTTGGCTTGGGACGCTGGTTGGCCGAATAGCGTTATTAATCCATCTTATGAAGCTGGTAATATTCAATGGCAGAGTCATAATAAGGACGCAAGTATGATGAATACAGGTGGCAGTCAATCACACAATAATTTGCAACCGTATTATACTTGCTATATATGGCTTAGAACTGCTTAAAGTTTAATTAAGACCCTACTATTTATTGGTAGGGTCTTTTTCATCTATTGGCTTAAACAATTCTCTAATATCTAAACCAAGTGCATCGGCAATTCTACCAACAATAACAATGGTACAACCTCTTTGCATCTTTTTACTTTCAATTTTTGCAACGTAATTCATTGTAATTCCTGCTTTATCAGCAAGTTGTTGTTGAGTAAGTCCCACTTCTTCGCGTAGTCTTTTAATATTATATCTAATAATATCAAAGTAGTAGGTGTCACTATGCATCATTATCACCACCATACTTTTATTATGGACAAAACGTCCATTAAAATATATGGACACAATGTCCAATGAATGGTATAATGAATATTGAGAGGAGTAAAGAAGTATGGCATTAGTAAAATGTCCCGAATGTGGGAAAGAAGTTTCAAGTCAATTAAAGAAATGCAATAATTGTGGCTACAAATTAAAACAGGTCGATAAAAAGAAAATTAAAAAGTTTGGCATTATTGGAGTTGTATTAACTGTATTGCTTGTCATCGGTGTAGTTGTTGGAATAAATATTAACAAGAATAACCAAGAAAAAATCGACAAAGAATATCACGACCAGCTTGTTGTAACAGGAAGTAAGATTTACGTAAATGGTCTAGTATCTAGTTTATATTGTTATGATATTGGACAGGTTTGGTATAAAGCGATTTTTGATGATTTTAATTACTGGGATGATTATTATCAATATCGTTCTAGTGATTTTAATACAGCAATTTCAAATTATTTAACAACAAATAAAGATAAAATTAATAATCTTAAAGAACAACAAAATGAAATAAAAGAAGAAGTATCAAAACTAAAAAATAAACCTAATCAAAAATACAAAGAAGCTTATGATAAAATGATAGAATTATATGGTGCTTTCAACAATTTAGTAAGCCAAGCAACATCGCCAAGTGGCACTTATAGAAATTATGTTTCTAAATACAATCAATATAGCGAAGATTTAAATGCAGCTTATGAACAGTTAGTTGTTCTCATACCAGAAATTAAGGATTATAAAGAAACATCTGGAGATAATAATAAATGAGAATATATTTAAGTTTACCATTTCTTATCTTTACATTAATATGTTGCATTATAGTACTGGTTATAAATAAAACAAAAATTGTCAAAGAACAAAGTAAGAAAAATGAAATTTCTTATATACTTTTTGGCACTATTATAGGAACATTTATTGCATCAAATTTTTATTTGAATATTTAGAGGTTATTGTAGATTTTATTCTATAATATCCTCTTTTTTTTAGACTATTCCAAAAATTTTAATAATCTCTTTTGTGCTATTTCATTACTGGATGAATATAGTTTGATTATCTCGGATATACTAAATATTCCAAATTCATCATTGGCATAGAAAACTAAGTAAGGCATAGCAGTTGGTTGATAATTCTTTAAAATTACTGGTAAAGATTTATGAGCATATTGTTCTCCTTCAGGCATTAATGTGTATAGTTGAAAGAATAAATATCCAAATAAAACCATAATTATATGTAATGCTATCATATTAAGCTTTGTGCTTTTAAAGTCTTGAAGTTTCCAAAAATCTTTTAATTGACGATAGTCTTCTTCGATTTCAGGTCTTAATTCATATGTTGTTATAATTTGTTTTGCACTTACAGTAGTATCGGTGGTACTAAATACAAAATAACTATCTGTTTCAGTATCCCAAACTACACAAGCATTGATTTCAACATCATCGTTATCACTATGCTTTTTATAAGATTTTGCTCTGTCAGACCACCAATAATTTTTAAGACTAGGGACAAATGCAATCTTCTGCTTTTCACGACTAGGATGTTTTTCCCATTTGTTTTCCTCTTTAGAAACTTGTACAGCTATTTGATAAGCATTCATATTACTTTTTAATGGAACATAAACATCTATTTGTCTTTCGCTTTTCAAATAATTTATTAAATCTCTATCAAGAAAGCCTCTATCTTCAATAAGAATATCTCCAGGATTAAATACCTTTGTAGTTTTTAGCATTTCTCTACTAAGTTCTAAATCGTGAACATTCATTGCTCCAAACTCAATTTCCTCAATTATACCTGTATCTTCAACAATTCCACGTAGGGATGCTAGTTTATAACCACGGTCAGCATCACCATATTTATTGGTAGTGATTGCAGACTGTTCATAATTTTCATTATCAAGATTTACGGATAATTCAGTACAATCGAGAATATGAATATTAGGTTTGTAATTTAATTTTGGCATAATTTGTTCTTGTACGACTTCATTGTATGATTTAAGCAATTCTTTTGCTTCATACTTTCCAAATAGAAAACGTAGACTGCTTTCAGTCATCATACCTGTTTTTAAATCTTTTTCTGTATCTATAATATTATAACCTAGTTCTGCCAACACTCTATGGTCAGTAATAGCATATGGGACGTCACTAATGCTAGTATTTGTTTTCATTTTAGCTGCAACAGATAAGGCCATTACTAATTCAAATGGTATAGTTGTATTGTGTGCTCTTTTATCAGGTAATTTATTTGCAAGACAAGCAAGTATTCCGCTTTTGTGCATACTTAAAATAATGTCATCTACTAAATTAGATATACTTGATACGACATTATCAAACTCTCCTGTATAAATTTTCCTTAAAACCGACTCTTTATTCTCCTTACATATCTTAATCATATCAAAACCTCCTGAAAATAAGATAAACGCATTTATTTTTGTGCTATATTATAGTATAATTATAGTAATAAATCAATGAAACCGAGGGAGGTTTATATGCGAATAGTAAGAAAAGGTGTGTTTGGAACAACAGCTAATATAAATACATATACAGACGTCGATATTGGCATTCGTTTAAGAGATACAAGAAAGAAAAATAGATATACAATAGAACAATTAGCAAAAGAGTTAGAAGTAAAAGAAGAAACTATACAAGCTTGGGAAAACAGTTTAGCTCTTCCAGCAGATAAATATGTTGAAAAATTATCAAAACTTTATAACGTTACAAAAGATTACTTACTGGGTTTAGATAAGTAAGTTAAGGAGTGGTGAGTTGGATGAAACAAAATTTTATATGTCCATTTTGTGGTTCTTCAGTACCAATTACTTTTGATACCGAAAGAAAAGAACAAAGCTATTTTGGACACGACCCACATAATACAAATGATAGTCGTCCAAAGTATAGAAACGTTTTTGAAATATGCATACATCACTGTCCAACCTGTGATAACGTTAATTTCGTCGCTGAAGGAAAATACAATCTTAAAGGAATAAAAATACCTATGTATCCTAAATCTCTTGCAAAACAATTTCCAGATTTTATCCCCAAAGCTATAAAAGAAGATTATGAAGAAGCATATTCAATCTTATCATTAAGTCCTAAGGCTTCCGCGACTTTAAGTCGAAGATGCCTACAAGGAATGATTAGAGATTTTTGGAAAGTTAAACCAGGCAGGTTATATGACGAAATAAATGCCATTCAAAATAAAGTTTCTCCAGCACAGTGGAAAGCTATTGATTCATTACGTTCATTAGGAAATATTGGTGCACATATGGAAAAAGATGTTAATGAAATAGTTGAAATTGACGATGGTGAAGCTGAAAAACTTATAAAACTTATTGAGTTATTGATAGAAAAATGGTACATAGCAAGACACGATGAAGAAGAACTATTAAATGAAATAGTTGAAATTAGAAATGAAAAAAGTAATAAAAAGACAGATAAGCAATTAGAACCACAACCATAAAATAATCTATTATACTAGGTTATTTTTATTTTTTGAAGAGAAATTCTACTTTGCGAATTGAAGTTATATTAATAGTTAAACTTGACAAATATAGAAATTATGATAATATATTCGTCGTAATTTTTATTGATGTTTGCTTGTATAGAAACATTTAGCAAACAGATAAAAAAGGTCTTGTTTGCAAAATCAAGGCCTTTTATTTTTAGATTAAAAAGGGAGTTTATGGGAGGAACTGGCAGTGAAAAAAATAGCAGTATGCTTGCCGAGTTATAATGAATGTGAGAATATCGAACAACTCACCATTAAGATAGATTCGGCTTTATGTCTTATAAATGATAAATATGATTGTATGATAATTAATTGTGACAATAACAGTCCAGATGGAACAAATTATATCTTTAATAGCACACGTACAATAAATAGAAAGGTTAGTATTGTTACTAACAAGATTGGTAAAGGTGTTAATATATATAATTTTTTTAAATGTTGTATTGAAAATGATGTGGATTATGCCATTACGATAGATTCTGATACTAAAAATTTTACTTCTTCTTGGCTAATTGATATTTTAAATGAACTAGAAAATAATACTGATTTTGTTTATCCTAATTATATTAGAAGGAAAGAAGAAGGAAATACAACTAATCATTTTGCAGTATTAATGTTATACACTGTATATGGAAAATTTATTAGGCAACCAATTGGTGGTGATTATGGTTTTAGTAGGAGGTATATAGAAATAGTACTAAAACAAAAATTTACTAAAAATATATTAAAGTATGGTATAGATATATTTTTAGTGGTTACTGCGATTGTTTTTAACCTAAAAATGAAGGAAGTTTTTTTTGGTATGAAAAAACATAAACCTAGTTATTCAAGGTTAGATACTATATTTGAAAATGTTGTGAATGGTTTTACGGATACATATAAACAATATCCAATGAATTTAAAAAAAGAAAAAATTATGTATAAACCACGTGTTATTAAAAATTGCAGGTGGCATTACAGAAAATATTTTGACAAAATTTATAAAGAAAATTTAAAAAAATATGGTTATTCTGATAGGGATTATGAAATTATAGAAAAGATATGGTTGACAAAGCTGAGTTATTATTCAAAAAATATATTGAATATAAAGGAAGACTTTATTGATGAACTGAAAGACTATTTTATTTTGAGGGTAGTTAGCTTTTGGGATAAAATTTCTTTAGATAATAATATGAAGTGGGAAGAAATAATTATAAAGAATTGTATAGAATTAGGAGGCAAAAATGGAAATTAAAGTCGAAAAAGATTATCAAGATCCAGAAAGTAGGAACATAGAAATAGTTGAAAGAAAAGGAATAGGCCATCCAGATACTTTAGCTGATAAATTAGCGGAAGAGTTGTCAAGAGTTTATTCAATTTATTGTTTAAAAAATTTTAATTGTATTTTGCACCATAACATTGATAAGTTATATATAGGTGGTGGATTATTTGTAATGAAAAAAAATAAAATTACTAAAATAAATCCAATAAGAGTAGAATTAAATGGTAGGGTATCAAATACTATGAATGGTAAGAAAATTGATTTGGAAAAGTTATTTGTACCAGTAATAAAAGAATATCTTAGTACTGTTATTCCTAGATTGAACCCAGAAACAGATTTAAATATAATAATAAATTGTACTCAATATTCAAAGAGAGAATTTTGGTATACCCCTAGAAATATAAATGATGTGCCAGATTCAGGAAAATTGTTCGCCGCTGATACTGCACTTTGTGTTAATTATAGTACTAAAACATTTTGTGAAAGATTAACATTTGAACTTGAACAATCATTTTGGAATTATAATGAAAAAGGATATGCATCTCCTAAATTTTCAAAAATAGGACAAGATATTAAAGTTATGGTAAGTAGAATACATAATGATATTGTTGCTACCATTTGTATGCCAGTTTATAAAGATGTGTATTCTACACATGAAGAGTATAATAATATTATAAAATTTCATGAAGCCAGGCTCACAAAAATTGCTAATCATATGAATTTTGATAAAAAATATAATATTAATATAGAAATAAATCGTTTGCCAGATGGTACATACAGAAATTATTCTTTAGTAGTTGGAAGTTGCATTGAATGTGGTGAAGAAGGCATAGTTGGTAGAGGAAATAATTCACAAGGTTTAATTTCATCTTTTAGGGAGCATACTGTAGAGGCTTCTTGTGGTAAAAATCCTAGATATCATACAGGAAGAATAGTTAATTTTCTTGCTAATAATGCAACTTCAAGAATATTTGAAGAATTAGGAGTAAAGTGTACTTTATATTCTTTAACGAGAAATAGAGGATCAATAATTAGACCATTTTTGTTTTACTTAAGTGTTGATGATTTAACAAAAAAAGAAGAATGTATTAGAATAATTAAGGAGGAATTTGACGAAAAAAAATTTAAAGGCATTTTAAATGTAAGGAAGTTATTTTGATGGAAAAATTTTGTTTAGAAAAGAATGGAGCTGTTGTTCGCTTTTTAAGTGATGTTCCACTGAAAGAGTACTATCAAGAAAATTACAAAAAAATGGAGTTTTTTGATGCTAAAGTTATAAGTGATAACTCTGACATAGAACATTGTGTAATTTATAGAAATTTGAATTCAAATTCCCCATTATTATTAAAGAAAAATGAAATGCACATTAATTATCCTTTTGAAAAATTAAATGAATCAATACTGTTATATATGGGATATCATTTTTTTGAGAAACAGTTTGGTGAAAAGGGCATGTGCTCTTGTCATTCTGCTTGTGTAGAGAAAAATGGTAATGCTACATTACTAATAGGTGAAGCTGGTGCAGGTAAAACAAGTTTAGCTATAAATTTGTGTAGAAATTATGATTTTTCACTTATAAGCAATGATTTAACGTTAATAGGCTTTGATAGTGATAATAAGTTAAAAACATTTGGTGGAACGAAGTTTATTAACTTGAGGTTAGATTCTGTTAATCAAAATATGCCATATTTAAGTTACTTGTTTTCTGATGGAATCAAAGATAGTTGGTCAGATAAAGTTTCTGTGTGTGCTAATGAAATTGGTATTCAGGAACAATATAATATCTGTGAAATAAAAAATATTTTATATGTTCATACTGATAACAGAATTAAGAATATATTAATAAAACCAGGTGATAGTTGGAGAAATAATTTTCTATTATATCAAAATTTATCGAGTCATATTCGTGGCCAAGCAGCTACTTTCATTGATAAGAATGGACATCCAATATCATATATACCATCTTTTGATACAAATCAGATATATGATAATAGAATGAAAATAATAAAGTATATAGATGATAGCCCGAATTATTATTCTGTAAATGGAAATTTAAAATGTATTTTAAATTTTATTGTTTCATTATATAATGATAGTGGAAAGTATATAGATTTAAGTGATGGAGGAAAAAATGCAGAAAAAAGATATTATAATAAAAGATGATGAAAGCAATTTTAAATTTAATTTTCGTGTTGCTGGAATTTTTGTGAATGATAACAAGATTTTACTTCAAAAATGTGAAAAAGACAATTATTATTCACTGATTGGTGGCAGAGTAAAATACGGTGAAACAACAATAGAAGCTTTGATTCGTGAAATACAAGAAGAAATTGGAATTAAAGTGAATAAAAAAGAAGTTACACTTATAAATGTTTCGGAAAATTTCTTTAAATATAATGGAAAAGAATTTCATGAGATATTATTCATTTATAAAATTAACAATAAACAAATAAATCAAATTAGTGAAATAAAAACCTTGGATAAAACAAACGTTGTAAATAAATGGTATGATATTTCCAAATTGAATATTATGGATGTTAGACCAAATATAATAACAAATCTAATAGAAAGCAATAAAATAGTTCATTGCATAATAAAATAATTTGAATTGTAAAAACTTGACAAATATAAAAATTATGATAGTATATTCATCGTAATTTTTATTGATGTTTGCTTGTACAGAAACATTTAGCAAACAGATAAAAAAGGTCTTGTTTGCAAAATCAAGGCCTTTTATTTTTAGAGTAAAAAGGGAGTTTATGGGAGGAAAATGAAATGAACAATAATAAAACAGACATTAATAAAACTAAATACAGGTATTTTTTAGATAATGCAAATAAATTCTTAAATAAGACTGCTATTACATATTCAATACCAATAGAAAAAGGTCCGACAGATGAAGATTCTGTAGATTTAAATAGAATATATAAAGATGTTAAAATTTCAAAAAGAAAATTAATTGAACAAATAAATATGACAGCTGATGCTTTATGGATGATGGGAATAAGAGAAGGGGATATAGTTACAATATGTTCTTCAAATACACCTGAAACAATATATATGGATTATGCTTTAAACAAAATAGGCGCAGTTCCTAATTATATATATCCTAATCTTACTGCTGACGAAATGAAATATTTCTTTGATGAATCAAAAAGTGAATATGTGTTTATGCTAGGAGAACCAGAAATTAAAAAAGCAGTTTTAGAGGGTGCTAATAATACAAGTGTTAAAACAATAATAGAAGCATCTGCTATTGAATCATTTCCAGAGTTGTTTAAGATGATTGCTAGCAAGAAAAATAAAACAACTGATATAGATGATGATAGGATTTTGAAATGGAAAGATTTTATTAGGTTAGGCAAGGAAAATAAAGGAGTTTCACAAGAGTGTAAGTATGATGAGAATAAAATGAGTTGTCTTATGCATACAAGTGGTACAACTAGTACACCAAAGGCAGTTATGCAATCTAATAAAAATCCAAATGCAATAGTTAGAAATTATGAATTATCTGGTCAAAAGTTTGAACCAGGGAAACGTTATCTACAAGTGCTTCCAATATTTGTTTCTTTTGGTAACTCTACATTTCAAGCAATGTTTTGTAATAATGTTGAAATAGTAATGATACCTGAAATGAATCCTAAAAATTTTCCTGGATTGATAGAAAAATATGAACCAAATTATTTGACGGTAACACCTTCACATTGGGCAGCCCTTCCAAAAAGTAAGAAAATAGCTAACAAGGATTTAAGTTTCTTTGAGTTAATAGGAACTGGTGGAGATGGATTTGCTAATATAGAAGATAGAATAAATAGTTATTTAAGGCAACACGGTTGTAATATTCCTATAACAGATGGATACGGATCAACTGAAGTTTCCGCAATAGCCTTATCTAATTTAGTTAGTGCATATAAAAAGGGCAGCCTTGGTAAACCAATGGGCAATGTAAAGGTTGGTATATTTGATCCTGAAACAGGAGAAAAGTTAGGGGTAGACGAAGTTGGAGAAATTGCTATTTCTGGTGATACGGTAACATTAGGATATTTTAATGACCCAGAAACAACTAGTAAAGTATATAGAAAACATAATGATGGTAATATATGGGTTCATATGGGAGACTTAGGTAGAATAGATAGTGACGGATTTGGACATTACGAAGGAAGAATTAAAAACGTAATCGCAAGAAGGTCATTTAAGTTCTCACCACTAGCAGAGGAGCAAAAAATAGAATCACATCCAAACGTTGATAAATGCTGCATAGTAGCTATGCCAAGTAAAGAAGAAGGGCAAGTACCAAGTGCACATATAACTCTTTTCGATTATTCTAAACAGGAAGAAACTCTAAGTGAAATAATAAAAATGTCTGGAGAAATCCAAGAATTACATAGACCAATTTCTTATAAAATAAGAAAAGAAATGCCAAGAACGAAAAATAATAAATTTAATTTAAATGCTTTAAGAATTGAAGATATTGCTTCAATGTTTAACGGAGTTATGAGTGCTAAAATAACAGTCTTAAATGATTCAAATTATGATTATAAATTAGAAATAGAAATAAATCCAGAATTAAATTCTGAATTATCAAGTAATATTGATGGTATAGAAGATAGTATAAGAAAATATGTAACAAGCATGATAATAAGTGAGAAAATTGCTAGATGCAATATTTTATATGACATTAAAATAGTGGACAAAAAATATGTTGACTCTGGAGTTCACAGAGAAAAATCTTATGTAAAGGCGTTGTAAAATTAATATATAAAACATTTCTTTAACTATAATTTGTGATATACTTAAGACGGAGGTATAGTATGAATTCAACAATTTTTTTCTCAGCTTGTAGTTTACTTTATTGTATTTTGTTACTTATTATATTTAAAGTGAAAAATAAAAGTAATAACAAGAAAAAAAATATTTTAAAGGCGCTTCTACTTATAAACCTATTTGGATTAATATTAGAAGTTTTGGGAATATTCTTAGGTGGAAATTACGAACATTTTAAACTATTAAATGATATTGTTTTAAGATTGATATTAGTATATTATTTTACTTGGGTGTTTGTATTTATAATATATGTAATGGTAATTTCTAGTGAAAATGAGTATGTTAGTAAAAAGAAAATGATTATTTGGTCGCTATTATACTTAATAGTATTGATAGTTGGTATGGTTTTACCTTTAGATTATAATACAAGAAATGGAGTAATAATATATACATCTGGTCCAGCAATAAACGTTGTATACTTTTATTCTTTATTTTGCGATGCTATTGGATTGCTTTTAATGTTTAAGAATGCAAAAGAAATAAAAGGATCTAAATATGTCCCACTTTTTGTATTGATATCTTTTGGAACTATAATATCAATGATTCAATCTTCTCATCCTGAATTGTTGTTATCGTCTACTATGCAAACGTTTGTAACGTATATAATTTACTTTACCATGGAAGATAGTAAGGCAAAAGAAGCAGTAAAAAAATTAGAAAAGGAAAAGAAGTAATACTTTTCTTTTTTAAGGAGGATTAATATGGAACAAAATGTAGAAAACGTTGTTGATTTATTTGATAAAATATCCATGAAACATTATGGATATTTATATACTGCATCAGTTGTAAAAGAAGCTTTTTCTGGTAAACATGGTAATGGTGGCATAATTATTATAGGTATGCTTATTGTAATAGTAGGTTTAATAGGATTTATTTTAACTAATAATAGTAATAAATAAGACTTTTGTCTTATTTTTTTGTTATAATATTTAAGTGTAAGGGAAGTGTTTAGTGTATGAAAAAGAAATTGAAAATATTATTTTTAAGTTTTGTTTTGTTAGTATTTATTTGTTTATTTTTACTTTATAAAGATCAAAGGGTTACCGTTTTAGGATATCATGATTTTACAGAAGGTGATTCCGTTAGCAATATGCAGATGAATATAAAAAATTTTGATAAACAAATGAAATATTTAAAAGACCATAATTATAATACAATTACTCTTAAACAAATGGATTGTTTTATAAATAAGACTTGTAAAATACCTAGAAAATCTGTTTTAATTACGATGGATGATGGGTATAAGTCTAATTATGATTTAGCATTTAAAGTACTTAAGAAATATAATTTTAATGGGGTAGTATTTTATATGGGCGTAAATTATAATGGTGGAAATGAAAACTATATGGATTTAAATATGATTAAGGAAGCTAAAAGAAAATACCCTAATATAGAATTTGCATCTCATTCTTATGATTTACATCATGAAAATGATTATTTATTAAGTTATGAAGAAATAAATAATGATTTTAAAAAGATGAATAACGTAATTGATACAAAATATTTTGCGTATCCATATGGACATGTTAGCCATAACATAGAAAGGGCTTTAAAAAATAATAATTACAAACTAGCTTTTACATTTGGACCAGGAAAAAATCATAGAAAAGTAAAATTAAGTGATGATAAATATCATTTACCAAGACTATTTATATCAAGTGATATGCCTTTTTGGAAGTTTATATTAAGACTGGTTATACCTTATTAAAATATGAAAGGATAAGTTATGAAAGCAGAGATTATTGTAACCGGAATTTTGAAGTGTGATGATTTATTTTTAATAGTTAGGAGAAGCAAAAACGATTAAGTTTCTTTTAGGAAAACTCATAGGGGAATATTACAATGATGATATAAAATGCATAGTTCAAGATTATTTAATAGATGTGGAAAATAGGTAAGGAAATATAAAATGAACATAGTAGAGCAAATAAAAGAGTATGTAAAAGATGAGTGTAATAAGCATAAAAAAGAATCTAAAGATGGTTATGATTTTTGGAATGAACATATAAAGTATGTGTATGATAAAGCATTTGTGTTAGCTAGAAAATATGATGCTGATATGGAAATAGTATCATTAGGCGCACTTCTTCATGATATAGCATTAATAAAAAAAGTAGGAAGAAGAAGTGATCATCACATAAACGGTGCAAAGATAACAGAAGAAATATTAAATAAATATAATTATCCACAGGAAAAAATAAAACGTGTTAAAAACTGTGTACTTCACCACCGAACAAGTTTTGATGCTGAAAATAAAGAAGAAGTATGTGTATCTGATGCTGACATATTATCGCATTTTGATAACATACCAATGATATTTGATTATGCGTATAAAAACTATGATGTTAATTTAGGTAACATAAGAAGTTTTATAAAACGTTATTTTGAAAATGATTATAATGATTTAAGTGATAAAACAAAGGTTATTTTTAAAGAAGAATATGAAAACATAATGAATGTATTATTTAAATAAATGAGCTTCATTTCGGCATAGATATAATAAACTAAATATTTTATATTTATGTCTTATTTTTATACCATAAAATAAGGCTTTTTAGGTCTTTATAATTTTATTTTTCTAATTAAAGTGGAAATAATGCATAATTTATAGTATAATAATTATCGTATGAGAGGTGAGGATAATGCTACCAAAAATAAAAAGATTTGTAAGGAATAATAAAAAGCAGGTTAAAATAGGACTTTTAGTTTTATTAGTTATAATTATTTTACTTGTACTATACAAATCATTATTTTATTCAAGTTCAGAAAAATCAGTTTATGGAGTTAGAATAAGAGACATAAAAGAACATGAATTTACTAAAGAGATGATAAAAGAAGTGGAAAGTAAATCATCTAAGTTAGAAAAAACAAGTAAAACGGAAATTAAAATTAAAGGAAGATTAATAAAAATATTTGTAACATTTACTGATGATGCTACAACGGATGATATAAAAGCAAGATTAAATGATATAGTAAGCTACATAGAAGATGATGTTAAATCTTATTATGATATAGAATTATACTCTATTCAAACAAAGGATAATAAAACGTCATATCCTGTTATTGGATATAAACATAAGAATAAAACTGATATAACGTTTGATGTAATTTAAGGAGTGGTAAAAATGAAAAGAAAGAAAAATAAAAATTGGTTAGTAGTTTGCTTAATTTTTGCACTTGTAGTGATTTTAGGAGTACTCATAAATTTTAGTAATTCAAATGGTGGAGATACTAAATTAAATTTAACAGAAAAAAAGTGGATAGAAAATAATAAGAAAGATGTTATAAATGTATCTATTGCAAATAATATTCCCGGTTTCTCTAGTGAAGGTGAGGGAGTGTTCTTTGATTTCATAAGTAAATTAGAGGAAAAAACTGAATTATCATTTAATCTTATATCCTATGATGCATCGGAAGATACCATAGAAAATGACTTATACTTTGAAGTAGTCAAAAAAGATGATGTTAATAAATTAACTGATAATGATATGGTATTTTATAAAGATTATTATGTACTTGTAAGCAAAACAAAAGGAAAAGTATCTGATCCAAGTGATATAATAAATAAAAAGATAGGTGTCTTAAATAATGATTTGTCTAATGTAAGCTATTTTTTACCTAATAATAACTCAATAACATATGTAACATATCAAAACGATAGTGAAGTTAAAAATGCATTGAAAAATGACAGTGTTGATTATATAGCTATTCCAAAGACTAGATATGCATCATATATAATGTCTAATAAATACCATGTTATTTATAATATAACAGAACTTAAGGAAGCTTATGTATTAAAGACTTCTTCTTCTATTAATAAAAATTTAAAAAACATTGTTAGAAAAAACTATATTGAGTATAAAAATAATGATTTAGAAAAGGAGTATAATAATTCACTTATTAATTTAATATTAGAAGAAAATAATATTTCGGAAAAAACAAAGGCTGATTTTCTAAGTAAAAAATATGTATTTGGATATTTACAAAATGATCCTTATACAAATGACGTTAATGGAAAATTAATTGGACTTGATAGTACGTTTATTAATTCTTTTGCAAAATTATCAGGAGCATCGTTTACGTTTAAAAAATATAATTCTGTTAGGGAATTAACAAACGACATAAACAAAGGAAAAGTAGATGTTGCACCTTATTATTATAATTATTCTTCTCTAAGTGGAAAATATGCTAAAACAATATCACCATATGATGAAGAATATGTAGTATTAGTTTACAATTCAAGAGTAGATATAGTAGTTAATTCTATTAAATCGTTAAATAATAAAGAAGTTATTACAACTAACTCAACATTAGCTAAGTTTTTAGAAAAAAATGCTAATGCAAAGGTAAAAAAATATGATAGAGTAAGTCAAGTTATAAGTAACATTAATAAAAAAAGTATTATAGTACTTGATAAAAACATTTATGAAATGTATAAAGATGGTAAATTATCTGATTATCGTGTAATTTATAATGATAAAGAAAACTTAGAATATGGTTATATGATAAGAGATGTAAATGAAAATACAACATTTAAAAACTTATTTACAACATACATGGAAATGAGTAATTACAAGCAACTAAATAATGTTGCATGGAAGAATTTTAAAACGGATTCTAAAGAGATAAGTCATAATTATTTATACGTTATTTTAGTACTTATAATATTATTTATTATATGGCTATTCTTAAAAAAGAAAATTAACATTAAAAAAATTAATAAAAGGGAAGAAACTATAAGATATATAGATCCATTAACATCCCTTAAAAATCGTAATTATTTAAATAAAAACTTCAAACGTTGGGAAAATAATGCTATTTATCCACAATCAATTATAGTTATTAATTTAAATAATTTACGTCACGTAAATGATGTATATGGACATGAAGAAGGAGATAAACTTTTAAAATTAGCTGCTAATATTCTTATAAAAAATCAATTAGATCAAAGTGATATAATAAGAACTGATGGTAATGAATATTTAATTTATATGGTAGGATATGAAAAATCAAAAGTTGTCTCTTACATGAGAAAATTATATAAAGAATTAGGGGAACTACCTTATGGATATGGTGCAACTTTAGGTTATAGTATGATAGAAGATGATATAAAAACAATTGATGATGCTATAAATGAGGCTGTGTTAGAAATAAGGGCTAGTAAAGAGATGAATAATAAAAGTAAGTAGGTAAATTATGAAAGAAAATAGAGAAAAAATAAGGGGACATGTTAAAGAAAACGTAAATTTAATGAGTACACCTTTAATGTCAATATTACCTGGGCAAATTTCGTTTTTTGTGATTCTATCTATAATTCCTCTAATAAGTTTACTTGTTATGTTTGCATCTAAATTATCAATTAGTTTTGACTTTGTTATGGATTTTATAAAACATTATTTACCTAGTGGGGTATCAAATATCATAATATCCATATTTGAAAGTCAAAAAGTAGGAACTTTAGATATATTCTTCATTATTACAGCGTTTTATGTTGCGGCTAAAGCAACTCATTCTATAATAATCGCTTCAACACAAATTTATAATGGAAAACAAAGAGATTTTTTTAGAACTAGAATAAAAGCTATAATAATGCTAATTATACTTATATTTTTAGTATTAACTATTGTGGTGGTATTGTCTATTGGTAGTAGATTAGTTGCCTATGTTACATTGGTTAATAAGTCAGTTTCACCTTATATATTGTTAATCTATGATGTCTTAAAATGGCCTTTTGTATTTATCATGGTATTTATTAGTATAAAAGTTATTTATACAATAGCGCCTAATGTTAATATACCAAGTAAAAGTGTTAATAAAGGGGCTTTGCTAACAACTATTATATGGATAGTTACAACATTTGTATATTCAATTTATGTTACTAATTTTGCAAATTATACAAAATTCTATGGTAACTTATCTAACTTAATCATTTTAATGATTTGGATTTATTGGATGAGTTATATATTTGTATATGGTATGACAATTAATAATTATAAATTAAATTTAGAAAAAACGGGGGAAATAAAAAGTCTTTAGGAAAAGGCTTTTTTTGTGTTATAATTATATAGATACATGGAGGTAATTGTTATGAACAAAATTAAGAATAACTTTAAAAAATTAGTTAATAAAGTGAAAATAAGATATAAGGAGATTAGTATCTTAAGATATATTAAAACAAACGTACTATTTATATCATATGTACTAATTAACCTAGTTAATTCTTGGCTCCTTAGAATTGTTACAATGGGCAATTTATTTAGTTTTAAGGCTATGATATCAGATTTAGCATTTATATTAGTATTTGGGGCTTTTGCTTATCTTTTAAAACCAAAAAAACAATTTAAAGTACTTATGCCACTTACAGTTGTTATGACTCTTGTATGTATTGTAAATGCAGTCTACTATGAAAATTATATTTCTTTTTCATCGTTTTCTCTTTTATCTACTGCATCATTTTTAGGAGATATGGATGGTTCTGTTGTAACTACTTTAATAAAACTTAAGGATGTCATATTAATATTACCAGTTATATTACTTCCAATAATACATATTATTTTGAAAAAGAAAAAATATTATCAAAAAGTTGTACTTATAGAACGTAGTAAAAAAAGGTTTTTAAATACAATAATTTTAAGTGTTTTTATGATATTTTTAACTATAATAATGATGAAATCGTCTGATTATAGTAGACTAAAAAAACAGTGGAATAGAGAATATTTAGTACAAAGATTTGGAATTTATGTATACCAGTTAAACGACTTAGTTAAGAGTACTGAATCTAAATTTACAAGTATGTTTGGATATGATAGTGCATCTAAAACAGTAAGAGATTTTTATAAAGAAAAATCGATAAATGATACAAGTAACTCTAAAAGTAATATTTATACAAATATATTTGAAGGTAAAAATATTATAGTTATTCATTCTGAGAGTATGATGACACAAAATATGACTTTATCATTTAATAATGAAGAATTAACACCTAATTTAAATAAACTTGCAAAAGAAGGTTTATTCTTCTCAAATTATTATCCACAAGTAAGCGTTGGAACGTCAAGTGATACAGAATTTACCTTTAACACCTCACTTCTTCCAGCATCAACTGGTACGGTATTTGTGAATTATTGGAAAAGAACGTACGAAGCTATGCCTAATTTATTAAAACAAAAGGGCTATTATACAGCTAGTATGCACGCTAATAATGCATCTTTTTGGAATAGAAATGTTATGCATGAAACTTTAGGATATAATAAGTTTTATGCAAAAGATTCATTTGATTATACAGATTCAAATACAATAATGGGAATGGGTTTATCAGATAAAGAATTCTTTAGGCAAGCAACTAATAAAATAAAAAACATAAGTGAAAAAAATAATAATTATTTTGTAACTTTAATTACATTAACTAATCATACTCCTTGGGATGATGAAGATAAATATGGAAGTTATTCAGTTGACTATAAGTATACTGAAACCGATCAAAACGGAAACACTGTTCAAAAGTCACTTCCTTATTTAGAGGGAAGTGAACTTGGTAGATATTTTAAGTCAGTTCATTATGCGGACTCTGCAATAGGAGATTTTATTAATGAATTAGATCAAAATGGATTATTAGATAATACAGTTATAGTTATATATGGTGATCATGATGCTAAAATAGCTAAAAAACAATATAAAAACTTTTATAATTATGACTTTGAAGCAAGTAAAGAATCTGGAGAAAATAAATATTATGATAGTTCAAATGAAAACTATGTTGATGTAGATTATTATAATTATGAATTAAATAGAAAAGTTCCTTTTATAATTTGGACAAAAGATAGTAAAAATAATAAAATTTTAAATAAAAGAATTGATAAAGTAATGGGTATGTATGATGCTATGCCAACACTTGCTAATATGTTTAATTTTGATTATAAATATGCTTTAGGACATGATATTTTTAATATAGATAATAATATTGTTGTTTTTCCAAATGGAAATTGGGTAACTGATAAAATGTATTACAATGCTCAAAAAGAAGAGTATTTGTTGCTTAAAGATAGTGTAGTAACTGAAACTGAAATAGAAAAAAATAAAGATTATGCAAATAAAATTCTTGAAGTATCAGATTCAATAATTGTTTATGATTTAGAAAAGGAAGATAATAATGAAAAAAATTAGAAAAATATTAATAATCTTAATTATATTAGTTATATTTTTAATTATAGGAGTGCTAGTTTATAAGTTTTTCTTTAAAACTGATAAAAATGAAGTTAAAGTAATTAAGACAATATCTAAGTATGGATATACTTTAGATGAAAACGAAACTGCAATTTATAAGGAAGAATTTGAAAAGTTAGATAAAATTTTATCTTCTAATGACGTAAATTATGAAGATTATGCTAAAGAAATATCAAAGCTATTTATAATTGACTTTTATACATTAAATAATAAGTTATCTAAAAATGATATTGGTGGAATACAATTTATTAAAGAAGATATGAAAGATAATTTTATTGATCAAGCTAGAAGTACATTTTATAAATATGTTGAAGTTAAATCAGATAAAAGAACTCAAAAACTTCCAGAAGTAAGCTCTATAAATGATGTTAAGTTAGAAAATACTACGTTTGTTATTAAGGATATTACAACAACTACTAAACCTACTAAAGAAAGAAGATATAAAAAATATGTTACTACAACATCAAAGGGTACAACAGTAGATGCTTATAAAGTAACTATTTCTTGGGATTATAAAGAAGACTTAGGATATGAGACAGAAGCTAAAATGATTCTTATTAAAGATAATAATAAGTTATATATAGTAGAAATGGATTAAACAAAAAACAAGCTTTAATTTAATATTTAAGCTTGTTTTTCGATTTTAAATTCCATACTTTTATTATAGGTTAAGGCTAATATTAATGCTACATAAATGCTATTTGCAGGGTTTACAAATATATGTCCTTGAAATAATGCAAGAATAAACATAAGTAAAATTGATGTGCCAATATTAAGTGTTTTTTTATTTAATTTATATTTATTATTTAATATGCCTTTTAAAACGTATACTAATGGATAAAAGAATAAAATAAAACCAAATATACCATGTCTATAAAATACATCGAAATAGTCCATTTCAACCGTTTTAAGACTTACTTTATCAGTAGAATAATTTTCTATATAACCAATTCCAAAAGCCTTTTCAAGAATACTAGATTTATTGTATGCTTTTCTTGTTTTTTCTTCAAATGAAAGTCTTTCTGAGAATATAAAATGATCTATTATATGCCAAGTAGTTATTTTTCCATTATCTTTTTTTTCTAAATAATTTATATGAATAACTAAGTTTTTATAAAAGTGAGTTTTTGGAAATATGAAGAATGATGCTATAAAAACTATTATAACTGGTAATAAGATAATGGCTAACTTTTTATATTCTTTTTTTCTTATTAATGTAATAATATAATAAAGTACGTTTATGCCAATTACTAATATAAACGTAAGTGGTGGAACCTTTGTTCCTATACCAAATATTACATATAAGTTTATTAATCCTAATATCATTATTTTTATGTTTATTTTTTTAATATTAATAAGTAATATAGGAAGTATAATAGATAAAATGCTACCTACTGAATTGGCAGATAAAAACCATCCAACGGAACCTGTCTTACTTTCATAGTAGCTGTTAAAACCAATGTTAAATATGTTTGGAATAAATATACAGATTAAATATATTACGTATATTATAAGTAAGTTTTTAGTATTAAACAAAGTATTTTTATAAAGATTAGTAAGCGTGAGCATAATAACTACAAAGTAGTAAGTTGTAATTAGGTTTTTAACCTCATAAAATAGGGCAGGATAACCTTTTGTTATTAAAACCGTTGTTATAAACATTATAAAATAAAGTATTAGACATCCTAAGTATATATTAAGTTTTTTATTTCTTATATAAAAAATTAAGTATATAAAGCTTACCACCATAAATAAGATTCTTATTACTGAACTAATTGTTAGATTAATATTAAAATGAAGCATAATGCCCGCTGATAAATCTAAAAATGGTTGTAAATACAAAAATATCATAAATATTTTTTCATAGTTTTTAAATAGTTTTTTAATCATTATTACGAACTCCTTTAGCTATAATAACATTATAACATTATACTAAAAAAAGGAAAAGAAACTTAATTTTTATAAGTTTATTTTCCTATTTGTGTATCTTCATATGGATTATTTATTGAAAAACTAAATTCCTTATCCATTTCTGGTTTTTTTATTTCAAGATTAATTTTCATTGCATTAACAACTTCTTTTAAACTTTGTACCGAATACTCAAAGTAGTAAATACCATTAATCTTATTATCATAACCAGATAGGTATAGTCTTTGAGTTCCAACAAAGTCTTCGTTATTTATGTTTTTAGAATTAAAGATTATATTCTTAAAGGTATCAAATCCAGTAATCATAGTATCTTTATCAATATTTGTATCTAAGTTATCTCCTGCAATATCAAGTAATTTATATAATTGAGATAAACTTCTTACATCTTTTAATTTATTAGCCATAGCTTTTACTATTTGTTGTTGATTTTGCCCTCTTATAAAATCATTACTTGTGTAATTAGAATATTTTTTTCCACAGTATTGTGGCCAAGGATGCCTATTTCTTGCAAAGGCTAGGGATTGCTCTCCGTTTAATGTTTGACGTCCTTTTTCTATGTATATTGTATCTTTTCCAAAGTCTCTGTTACTATTTTGTTCACAAAATGAATAAGGAACATCTATATCAACACCGCCTAGGGCATCAACAAGGGATACAACTCCTTTAAAGTTAACTTTTACCCAGTAATCAATTTTAATACCAGTAAAGTTTGTTATTGTATCCATTACGCAGTCAGCACCATAAGCTCCCGTTGCATTTATCTTATTTTTAGCTTTTGATCTAGTACATACAATAGGTACTCTAGTATCCCTTGGAATACTTAGTATGGTAGCATTCATAGTGTTTGGGTTAAACGTAATAAGCATTAACGTATCCCCGTTAAATGAATTGCTTTTTTTAAGTGACGTAGAAGTTGAATCAACTCCCATAATAAGTAAAGTAAATGGTTCGTTTAACGTTTTATTTGATTCTGACGTCTTTTTAATTACCTTCTTATTTTTTTCATATATTACCTTTGTATCATTTCCTATGTTTTCATATCCATCTAGGCTAGCAAACATAGACACATAAGATGAACTAACAAAAATGGCATCTATTTTTTTATTATATAAATCAGTAAGCATTGAAGTAAAATCGTCGTAGCTTACAATACTTTTTTTATCTATTTTTTTACTTTTTATAATTTCCATAGGAAGTTTATAGCCTTCATCGTTATTAGTGTCACTTATCATACCAATTAAGCTTTCATCGTCTAAATCTTTTATTGTTTTAATTTTAGAAGAACTTAAAGTAACTAAACTAGTTGAGTATCCAGCTTCTTTATTAGTTATTTTAGATAAAGAATTAGATATTTTGCTTATGTTTATGCTTGCGAATAATTCAGTTGCAATAAACAGTATAATGAATATAAAATACCAAACATAACTTTTTGTTTTATTTTTCTTTATACATTTAAAACCTCTTATAGTAAATATAACCATAAATAATGCTGTTAATATGATAGATGCATAAACAACGTAGGTCATAAAACTTTTTGACGAATTATAATAATATATTTCTTTTACGAAGTATATGCTAGATAAATAATAAATTATTAACAGTGGAAATAAAAGTAATACTGCTTTTTTAAATTTCTTTTTTTTATTTTCCAAAATATCACCTCTAGTACTTTATAAGTATACAATAAAATTAGACAAAAAACAACTTTGCTAGAATACCAAAATCATTTATATTAATAGGATGCTTTTAAAACAAAAGATTATGCAAAATAGCTTTACAATATTTGACAATTTAGGGCTTATTTAGTCTAAATATCTATATTTTACCATTCTTTTCATGTTATAATCAATATAGGTAGGAGTTGGTTATATGAAAATGCTTAACAAGAAGAAAAAATTATTAATTATGTTCTTTGCAATACTTTCATGTTTTATTATGTTACCAAAAGTAAATGCATTTTCATATGATATGTATAAGGCAAAGTATAAGTGTGCACTAAGAACGTCTCCAAGTGATAAATCAGATGCCATAAAAAACGGAAATGATGACGTTAAGGTAGCAGCAAATCAGGAAGTTTCTTATATAAAAACTGCAATCGGACCTAACAATGGAAAGAATAATCAAACTTGGTATGCGGTAAAAATGGACTACGCTGCAAGAGAATATACAGGTTATCTTGCAAAAGCTTGCATGTATGATGTAAAAACGTATTCATATAATGATGATACTTCATTTGAACAAAGTATAAGCTCTTTTCCAAATAGTTATAAACCTTATTTAAGAAAATTACATGCTATTCATCCTAATTGGACGTTTAAAGCAGATAATACTAATCTTGATTGGAAAGCTTCAGTAACAGCAGAAAGTGAGAAGGGACAAAGTTCGATTTCATATCTTTACCCATCATTATTTTATAGAGATAGTGAAAATCCAAACGGAGTAATAGTAGATGGCAAAAACTGGTATGCACCATGTTATGATGCTGTTGGGTATTTTTTGGATCCAAGAAACTTTTTGACTGAAAAAAATATATTTATGTTTGAAAGTTTAATATATAATGAAAAACAAAATTCATCAGTACAAGGTATATTAAACGGAAGTTTTATGGAAGGAAGTTTTTCTGAAGAAGGATATACTAAAAAATATGCTGATGCATTTATAGAGGCTGCAAAAGCTTCCGGAGTATCATCTACGCACCTTGCATCACGTGCCCTTCAAGAAATGGGAATAAAAATGTCATCTGCAGCATCTGGAACAGTTAGTGGTTATGAAGGATATTATAATTTTTATAATATAGGAGCTTACTCTGGAGAAAATAATTATATTTTAGGACTTCAAAGAGCAGTTAAAGAAGGTTGGAATACAAGACAAAAGGCTATAACTGGAGGCGCATTATTTATTGCTAATAAATATGTTAACAATGGAAAAGATACGTTATATTTTCAAAAATTCAATGTATCTTCTAACAGAAAAACGGCTCCATATACTTATGAATATATGACAAATATTATGGCACCTTCATCGGAGTCTTCAAGCATTTATGGTTCATATGAAAAAAGTGGCAAATTAAATGATAATTACACATTTACTATACCTGTTTATAATAATATGACATCTAATGCTTATAAAGTTTCCAGAACTGATACGATAGGTGGTAATGAAACTGATAATGGTAAAACAGAAGAAAATAATAATGGTAATAATAGCAAGCCTGAAATAAGTCCGGAAACTAAAATATCTAATGCTGGATATTCTTTAGAAACTGGTTATATAACTAAAGTCGCTTTAGGGGAAGATATGTCAAACTTAAGACAGAGATTAAGTGGAGTTTCTGCAAAGGTTGCAACTCTTAATTCTTCTTGGAATTCTAAAACATCAGGTGCCGTTGCTACGGGAGATATAGTTGAAATAGATAGTAAAAAAACTTTTCAAATTGTTGTATATGGAGATATAAATGGAGATGCTAATATATCAGTTGTTGACTTACTTTTCATAAAAAAATATATTTTAGGAGAAATAAGTTTAGGAGAACCTAATAAAAAAGCAGCCGATATAAATAAAGATGGTAAGGTAGATGTTGTTGACTTACTATTATTAAAAAAATATTTGCTTCAAGAATATAGTATAAATCAGTAGGAGGAAATAAATGAATAAAAAAATTAGGATATTATTATTTAGTTTATTTATATTGTTATTTACATTTATATTTAAAATAGATGATGTAAGAGCAGCTTGTTCTGTTAGTGTTTCATCACCTAAAAGTGCTGTTGTAGGAAGCACTTTTAAAGTAAGTACAACAGTATCATCTGATGTTGGATCGTGGTATTATGTATTAAGTTATGATGCATCTAAAGTTCAGTTAATTAGTGGTAGTTCAAAAGTAGTAGGAGTAATCGGAGATAGTAAAACTAGCAGTTATACTTTTAAATCTATTTCATCAGGTACAACATCATTTAAAGTAGTAAATGTATCTCTTGCAAGTAATTCTACAAATGCTCAGTGTTCTGCTTTTGCTGGTTCATCATCTATTACAATGAAAAGTCAATCAGAAATAGAGGCAAGTTATAGTAGAAATAATAATTTAAGTTCATTATCGGTTGAGGGAGCTACCTTATCACCATCATTTAATAAAGATATTACTGAATATCAGGCAACTCTTCCGGTTGATACAACAAAAGCAAAGATAATTGCAACCGCACAAGATAGTAAATCAAGTATTTCTGGAGCAGGTGAAATAGATGTTGTAGATGGTATTAATAAGATTGAAATAACGGTAACGGCAGAACATGGAGAAAAAAAGAAATATATAATAAATTTAACTGTTCAGGAACTAGATCCAGTAAAGGTAAAGATTGGAGATAAAACTTATACCATTGTTAGAAAAAAAGGTCAGGTAGAAAACATACCAGTCGGCTTTACCGAAACTACTGTAAGAATAGAAAATCAAGATGTTTGTGCTTATCAAAGTGAAATAGCAAAAGTACTTTTAGTAGCATTAAAAGATGAGGATGGAAACATAAAATTATTTATCTATGATAAGAATAAGAATTCATACGCATCATTTAAGGAAGCTAAAGGTGGGGAAGTTAATTTACTTATTCTTGATAAAAAAGGAATTAAAGTTCCTCTTGATTTTGTTAAAACTAGTTTTAAAATAAATGATTTAACAATAGATGGTTACAAGTATAAATATGACAATAATGATAACTACTATTTGGTTTACGCTAAAAACTTAGAAACTGGTGACGAAGGCTTTTATTTATATGATAAGAAAAATAGTACATTTTCAAGATATTATAAGGAGTTATCAGACATAAAAGATATGCATACTAAATACGTATTTTATGTAGCAGTGACTCTAGCATTGATATTTATTCTAATTATTATATTTAAATTATTAGGTAAATTTAAATCAAATGATAAAAAGATAGAAAGGTATCAAAGAAAAATAGATAAATTAAAAGGCAAGATTACAAAGGAATCTTATGAAGATAATTATGACTATTCTTTAGATGATGTAGATGAAAGACCTGTTATTAAACAAATAGAAGATGATAAATTTAACATTCCCAAAAAATCTAGAAAGGAAAAGCTAAAAGAAAAAGAAGAGGCAAAAAAAAGATTGGAAAAAACAAAACCATCATTTAGAAGAGTTTCTCTAGAAGATGATGATTAATAATTGAGATACACGTGATGTGTATCTTTTTTTGACATTTTTTTTAATAATAATTCGTATAATAGATGGCTTAAGAAGGAGAAAAAGTAAATTATTATAAAGAAATAAAAAAAGAGCATATAGGACAAACAAAGACGCATATAAACTTTATTGATAAAAATTTAAAAGCGAATATCATATAACTTACAAACTAAGTTCTCTTTCTATATATAGTTACATAAATTTGAAAATATATTATTTTCTAAAACTAAATAATATAATTTATTTTAAGGATGTGTTTAAATATGTTAGATATAAATTTTAATCAAATCATTGAAATGATTGAAAAAAGAAAAAATAATGCATACAGAAAAGTAAATGAAGAAATGATTTTATTATATTTAGAAGTTGGTAAATTTCTATATGAACTAAAAGAAAACAGTAATTATGGAGATAAAATAACAACAAAAGCTTCAGATTTTATGAAAAATAACTATCCTGACATAAAGGGATTTACCAAAAGAAATATAGAACGTATGATCCAATTTTATAGTACTTATAAAGATGATGAGATTGCGACACCACTGGTGACGCAATTGTCTTGGACAAACAATCTACTTATATTAAATGGAGCTAAAATCAAAGAAAAAAGGCATTTTTATTTAAAATTATCTATTAAAAATAATTATTCAAAAAGAGAATTAGATAGACAAATATCATCAGCATATTATGAAAGATATATGCTTTCAGATGGAAAACAATTACCGATATTAAATAAAACTATAGATGAAGGTAATTACCCAAACACTAAAATTTTAGATACTTATAGTTTAGAGTTTTTAGATTTACCAAATGAATTTTCCGAAAATGATTTAAAGAATGCAATTCTAAAAAACTTAAAAGATTTTATATTAGAAGTAGGTAAAGACTTTATTTTTATTAGGGACGAATATAGAGTTCAGGTTGGGAATCATGACTTCTTTATTGACTTATTATTCTATAACAGAGAATTATCTTGTTTAGTAGCATTTGAATTAAAAATAGGAGAATTTAAAGCAGAATATTTAGGAAAAATGAATTTATATTTAGAAGCACTAGATAGAGACGTGAAAAAAGGACAAGAAAATCCAAGTGTTGGTGTTATACTATGTAGTTCTAAAGATGAATATGTTGTTGAATATTCAATTAGTAAAAACATGTCTCAGACTATGATTTCTGAATATAAGTTAAAATTAATTGATAAAAAATTATTGGAAACTAAACTTAAAGAAATGAAAAATTTGATAGATAATAACAATAAATAGTAAGTTGCCATTAAAATTGAATTTAAAAATGAAATAATAACAGTTGCAAAAAAATTGCCTTGAAATAGAAAGAAGAATAATTAATAAAATTGAAAGAGGACATTTTAAAAGAATGGAATTAGAAGATGCTATATTAGTAGTAAATATAAATAATTATGTTGGAAAAAATTATGGTTGCAGGAATTATAAAATTTATATACAATTACCTCTATATTTGATATAATTAAAATGGTGATAACATGAAAAAAGTTATGTTTATATCAAGCATGGGAGGCCATTTAACAGAGCTTATGCAACTTAAAAGCATCTTTAAAGATTATGATTATAAAATTATAACTGAAAAACATAAATCAACTACTTGGCTTAAGTCTAGATATAAAAGTAAAATAGATTATTTGTTTACAGGCAACAAAGATCATATGTTAAAATATATATTTATTATCCCATTAAATTTAATTAAAAGCTTAATATTATTTTTAAAATTTAAACCTGACGTTGTTGTTACGACTGGTGCACACACGTGCGTTGCAATGTGCTACATAGCTAAATTATTTAGAAAAAAAGTTATTTACATTGAATCATTTGCAAATATAGAAACAAAGACATTAACAGGTAGATTAATTTATCCTATTTCAGACGTTTTTGTTGTGCAGTGGCATTCAATGTTAAAATTATATCCAAAAGCTAAATATGAGGGGTGGATATTTTAATGATATTAGTATTATTAGGAACGCAAGATAAACCTTTTGAAAGATTACTTAAAATGGTCGCAAAGGAAATAGATAATGGAAATATAAAAGAAAAAGTAGTAGCACAAACAGGGTGTACTAATTTTTCTCATGACAAGATAAAAACGTTTGATTTTACAACTAAAGAGGAAATAGAAAAATTAATTGATAAAGCAAGAATAATAATTACTCATGCAGGAGTTGGAACAATTACTGAGTGTCTAGAAAAGAATAAAAAAGTAATAGTTGTTCCAAGATTAAAGAAATATGGAGAACATACTAATGATCATCAACTTCAAATAACAAAAGAATTTGAAATGAAAGGTTATGTAGTTGCGTTATATGCTAGTAAAAAGTTAAGTATGGCGTTAGATAAAATTAAAAAATTTAAGCCAAATAAATATGAATCAAATGCTGAAAAGTTTAAAATAAGTATTAAAAGTTACATAGATAATATATAAAAACACCTCTTTGGTGTTTTTACTTTACTATTCTATTTATATTTTTTTGACGTTTTATAATAACTTTAGTATAATTAAGGTGGTGATAATATGAAAAAGGTAACTATTTTATCCCTTCATTTGGGATATGGTGGCATTGAAAATGCAGTTGTAACACTTGCAAATCTTTTATGTACTAAATATGATGTTGAAATTTTATCGGTATATAGATTATATAACGAACCTGTATTTGAATTGGACAAAAGGGTAAATGTAAAGTATATTTCTAATATAAAACCAAATAAAAAAGAAATGAAGTTTTATTTAGAAAAGAAAAATTTTAATATGTTTTTTAAAGGTATTTCTCATAGCTTTAAAACGGGTTTTGTTAAATACGTAAAAACAGCTTTAGAATTAAGAAAATTGGATTCTGATGTGATAATTTCCACACGTACTGTTCATAACGTATTAGTATCAAAGTTTGCTCCTAAAAATATAAGAAAAATAGCTTGGGAGCATAATCATCATAATAATAATAGTAAGTATATTAAAAGATTAGTAGCATCATGTAAAAATCTTAATAATTTAGTATTAGTTTCTAAAGAACTTACAAATTTTTATAAAGAATATTTAGGAGATAAAGTAATTTACATACCTAATTGTTTAGATGAAATGCCAACTAAATCATCTAAATTAGAATCAAAAAACATAGTTGCAGTAGGGAGACTTTCAAAAGAAAAGGGCTTTGATGATTTGCTTAAAATTTTTAAATCAGTAAATAGTAGCTATCCTGATTGGAAATTAAATATAGTTGGAGACGGAGATATGAAAGATAGTTTGCTTTCTTTAGCTAAAGAGTTAAAACTAGGTGATAAAGTGATTTTTCACGGCTATCAAAATAAAGAATACATAAATAATCTTTTATTAGATAGTTCAATATATGTCATGACATCCCTAACTGAGAGCTTTGGACTTGTATTAATAGAAGCCATGAGCTATAAAATTCCATGTATTTCTTATACATCGGCACAAGGAGCCAATGAAATAATAGATGATGGTATAAATGGTTTTTTAATAAAAAACAGAGATGAAAAAGAAATGATAGATAAAATAAAATTATTAATTGAAGATGAAAAATTAAGAAAAAAGCTTGGTAATAAAGCTAAAGAAAAGACAAAGGAATATAGTGGAGAAAAGGTCTTAGATAAATGGAGTAAATTAATAAATAAAAGAAAGTAGGAATTATTATGGAATTATCAGTTATAGTTCCTTGTTATAACGAACAAGAAACATTAGAAGAATTTTATCAAAATGTAAAGGACGTTTTTACTAAAGAAAAAATAACGTATGAGTTAATATTTGTTGATGATGGTTCAGAAGATGATACATTTAACATATTAGAAAAGATATCACTAAAAGATAAAGATGTTAAAGTAATTAGCTTTTCTAGGAACTTTGGAAAAGAATCAGCGATGCAAGCGGGTCTTTTAAATGCTTCTTTAAAATACGTTTCTATTATAGATGCAGATATGCAACAAAAACCAGAAGTTTTAGTTATGATGTATAAAAAATTATTAGATAATAAAGATTACGATTGTGTTGCAGCATATAGAGAAAATAGACTAGAAGAAAAAAGATTAAAAAGAAGTTTAACTTCTATGTTTTATCGTATTAATAACACTATTTCAGATGTTAAATTACTTCCGGGAGCTAGTGATTTTAGAGTGTTTAAAAGTGAAGTTAAGGATGCAATTATTAGTTTAAAAGAACATGATAGATTTTTAAAAGGTATTTTTGGATACATAGGTTTTAATACTATTTATATGCCTTACAAACCAGAAAAAAGAGCTTATGGGACTTCTAAATGGTCTATTATTAAACTACTTAAATATTCTTTAGGAGGAATATTATCATTTTCTCCGAAAATAATTAAAATAATTAGTTTAATTTCTTTTGTGGCATTTTTAGTATGTTTTTTAAATTTTATTTTACTTGGTAATTTGTCATTTAGAACAATACTATTTATGATAGGTTTAATACTTCTTTTTATATCTGTATTATCCTTATATATATTAAGAATATATAATAATACTCTTAATAGACCTCAATATATAATTAAAAGAAAATTAGGATTTAGTAAAAAAGCAACCAAATAATGGTTGTTTTTTTAAAAAATATGTTAAAATTATTATAGAGTGGTGATAAGTAATGAATGATAAAATAATTGCTGTGTTAAAAATAGTTATATCTGTAATGGGAGTAACTGCACTTTTTTTTCCAATAGTAAAATGGATTGCAAATCATATAGGAGCCTTGGACTATCCTAATGAAAGAAAGGTTCATAAAAAACCAATGCCATTATTAGGTGGACTTATGATGTTTTTAGGTTTTATATTTGGTTATATGTTTTTTGCTCCACAAAATACACAGATGTTATCAGTTTTAATGGCGGGGTTTATAGTAATTTTAACTGGCATGATAGATGATATAAAGCCTTTAAAAGCAAGGGAAAAATTAATAGGACAAGTAATTGCAGCTGTTATAGTAACGTTTTATGGAAATATTTTGCTAAATGATATTACGTTTTTTGGTTTATATATTGATTTTGGTGTATTTTCATATCCACTTACAATTATATTTATAATAGCTTTAATGAACTGCATAAATTTAATAGATGGGTTAGACGGACTTGCATGTGGAATTTCAACTATATTCTTTGCAACAATAGGTATAATAGCATTTATAATGCATAATATAGGAAGCCTTGAAATTACAATTACTTTTATAATGCTAGGTGCTTGTTTAGGTTTTCTAATATTTAATTTTAATCCTGCTAAAATATTTATGGGCGAAACTGGATCTATGTTTTTAGGTTTTATGATATCAGTTGTTTGTTTACTTGGTTTTAAAGCAGTAACATTAACATCCCTTGTTGTTCCACTTCTTATACTTGCTATACCAATACTTGATACTTTATTTGCGATAATAAGAAGAATAGTTAATAAAAAACCAATTTATATAGCAGATAAACAACATTTACATCATCAACTTCTAAACAAAAAGTTTTCTCAAAGAACAACCGTTTTGATCATATACGCTGTTAATATTTTATTTTCATTAGCATCTATATTTTATGTTTTAAAAGATCAAAAATATGGAATAATTATATATGTTATATTAACTATTTTAATTACGTGGGTTATTTTAACAACTAATATAATTACTGATAAAGCAAAATTACATATTTCTATTCCAAATGTTATCAAAAAAAGTAAAAATAAAAAGTCAGAAAAGTAATAGTTTTTGACTTTTTTCATAATATATGATATAAATATATGACATGGAGCAGTATTCTAGTTTGAAAATGCTATGAAGACGGGCCTAAAAATTCGTTAAAGAGCATACCTGTGAAACGTCTTGTGCTTGCTTCTTTCGCCCAGATTGGGGTGGGTGCTGGATATGAGTTTGCATGGGCTTTCTGTAATGGCATACAGTTTAAAAGACCCATCATACGCGGAGACTTAAGTACGTGCTTTTTGTACGGCTTAAGATTAAACCTACTATGTGGCTAGCGCTATGAGTAGTGTAGCTTGCCTTGAGTGAGAGTATTGGGATATATAGATCAGGGAATTTATCTAGGCATAGATAAATTTCTATCGCTATTTGAAATTTCTCTTGCAAAAAAGTGCTAATAGCAATTTATTCATTTGAAGAAATTTCCTAGACTGTAGATTATATAGAATTGCAGTGCGTACTAAGTGGCAATCAAGTAATGCTTATCGCAAGGTGGCATGCTTTTTCTTAAATGGGAACGGCCGGATGGTAACAGAGGGTGAAAAAGTGGGAAATCCAACTTGACCTAAGACGCAGAGTTTGCTATATAAGATTCCATGGTTTTGATTGTACTTATGTACAATCTTTTTATTTTATGTTATTATGTATTATGTAATATATGAGGAGGTATTAATATGAAAAACGTATCACCTAAAATAAAATTCTATAGTCTTGGAGCAAAAAAAATAGATTTATCAAAAATTAACAATGAAGTTATATTAGATACTGATAAAGATGTTGTAGTATCAGAAAGTTTTAATAAGGCTTTAAATACAGTAATAAATAAAGATATTAACTTTTTAAAGAATAAGGTTGATAAAATAATTAGTGAAATAAATAAATTATTGGTTTTAAATCAGATTAATGATACCAAGTTAAGTGGTAATATAAATTGCTTAGATGATTTAAATAACGATGTTGAATTAATAATAAGTAAGTTGATAATAGAAAAAGAAAGCATTAAATTTGGAATATTTAGAACTAAAAGAAAAGAAAAAAAGAAAAAATATAATGAACTTGAAGAATGCATAAATAAAATAATGAAATATCAAACAGAGTTAATTTTGGTAAAAAATGAATATAATAAATTAGATGAAAGAAAGACAATTATAAAAGATGTTATAGTAGAGGATAATGAAAATCAGGATAAAAATGAAGAATTAGATCCTTTAGAGAGAACAATTAATTTTTACATGAATAAAAGCGAGAATTAATCGCTTTTTAAAATAAAATGAGGTTATAATGAAAATTAAACAATTCAATGAAAAATATGAAAAAAAGGTAAAGAAAATAGATAAAAAACCAAAAAAATTTATAGATGTTAAGTGGGTTATAACAATAACGGCTTGTGCATTTTTGATATCTTTATTGTTATCTAGTTTTACTGAAATTTTAGTTTCTAATTTAAATGCTTTTATAGCAATATTAATAGTTATCTTAATAATAATTATAGGTGTTATATTTGATATGATAGGAGTTTCGGTAACGGCTTCTAATGTAAAATCTTTTAATTCTATGGCATCTAAAAGAGTAAAGGGAAGTAGAACCGCTATTAAATTAATTAAAAACGCCGAAAAAGTATCAGCGTTTTGTAATGATGTTATAGGTGATGTATGTGGTATATTATCTGGTTCCATAGGTATTATTATTTCAAGCTTTTTAAGTGATAAATTAAATATAAACTCTAGTATAATAACTCTTATTGTAACTGCTTTAATAGCAGCTTTAACAATAGGTGGTAAAGCAATGGGTAAAAGTTATGCTATAAATAAATGCGATGTTATAGTTTTTAAATTTTCTAAAATAATTAGCTTATTTAAACGTGAGGTGAAAAAATAATGCGAGTATTACTTTATTCTGAGGGATTAAAAACAATAGGGAAGTCCGGCCTTGGAAAAGCTATAAAACATCAAATGAAGGCTTTAGATGAAGTAGGCGTAAGCTATACTTTAAATCCAAAAGAAAACTATGATATTCTTCATATTAATACTTATTTTCCTAAATCATACTTTTTTGCAAAAAAAGCAAAGAAAAATGGTAAAAAAATAGTATATCATGCTCATTCTACAGAAGAAGATTATAAAAATGGATTTATTTTTTCTTCTATAACTTCTAAATTATTTAAAAAATGGTTAATAAAATGTTATAGCTTAGGCGATGTTATAGTAACACCAACACCATATTCTAAAAAGTTATTAGAAGGTTATAAAGGATTAGAAAATAAAAAAATATATGCTGTGTCAAATGGAATAGAACTAAATTTCTTTAAAAAGGATAAAAACTTAAAAGATAAATTTAGAAAAAGATACAATTATAAAGATACTGATAAAGTAATAATTGGGATTGGTTTATATATAAAAAGAAAAGGTATAATAGATTTTGTTGAGCTAGCTAAAAGATGTCCTGAATATAAATTTATCTGGTTTGGATATAGTCCTCTTATTGCAGCAGGAAGAAAGGTTAGAAAAGCAGTTAATACTAAACTTGATAATTTAACATTTGCAGGATATGTAGAGCAAGATATAATAAAAGAAGCTATGAATGGTTGTGATTTATATTTATTTCCAACTTTAGAAGAGACAGAAGGAATACCTATAATAGAAGCTTGTGCATGTTCATGTGATTCTATAATAAGGGATATACCAATATTTGATGACTGGCTTTATGATGGAATAAATGTTTATAAGGCAAAAGATGTAGATGAATTTGAAAGAAAAATAAAATTATTTTTGAATAATAAAATACCTAGTGTGTCAAAAAATGCATATGATGTTGCAAAACAAAGAGATATAAGTAAAATAGGAGAAGAATTAAAAAAAATATATGAAAGTTTATAAGCACCATTTAAGGTGCTTATTTATTTAAAAAGTAAAAGATATTTTCTATCTTTTACAATTATTATCACAAAAAAATAATGAAAAAATAGCATTTATGAATAGTATTACTAGTAAGAAGGGTAATAATAAAATACAAATAGGTATAAATATTATAAAAAATATTAAAAATATACACCACATAATATATTACCTCCTAGTAAATTAAATGAATAATATATATACTTGACAATAATAATTTAACTATTAATATAAAAAAATTCTCATACTTCATTTTTCTTCAATATTTAAAATTCCATTTCTATGGTGTTTTTTTGTGTCTTAAATAATTTGATACAAATTAAAATTGATGCATAATAGTACAAAAACTATTGACAAAGCTAATGATAAATATTATAATTTCATTAGTTTTGTCAAGGAGGGGATATTTGTGGAAAGAATTACAATAGAGGAATTTAAAAATCAAAGTAATATAGAAACTATTAATTCTATTATGCAAATGAATAATGGCTATGTTACTTCAAAAGAACTATCTAACCTTGGAATTCATAGAATGTATTTAAATATTATGAAAGAGAAAGGTATGATAGAAAAAGTTGGTAATGGAATTTATATTGATTCCAGTAAAATAGAAGATAATTATTTTGTTTTTAGTTTAGAACTTCCTAATATAGTTTATTCACATATGACTGCACTTTATTTTCATGGACTTTCTATTAAAGCACCAAATGATAAATACGATATAACGGTGCCAAATAATTATTTTAATTATAAAATCAAAAATCATAATGTTTTTTATGTTAATAGAGATATCTATGAACTTGGGCTAATGCAGGTTGATACTCCAATGGGTAATAAAGTAAAAGTATATGATATTGAAAGATGCATATGTGATATTATTAGATCTAAAAATAGGATGGATTCAGAGTTTGTTAAGTATAGTATTAGAGAATATATAAAAAGAAAAGATAAAGATCTTATTAAAATTTCTAAATATGCTGATAAAATGGGAATCAAAAAAGAAGTGATGGATTTTATGGAGTTATTTTATGAATAGTATGCAATTAAAAGCTAAACTTAGAAATGTATCAAAAGAAAAAAACATAAATTTTAATTTATTGCTTAGACTTTACATGTATGATAGATTCTTAGAAAGACTTTCTAAAAGTAAATATAGAGATAATTTTATTTTAAAAGGTGGATTTTATTTAAGTACTTTATTTGGTGTGGAAAATAGAACAACAGTGGATATAGATACCGCTTTTAGAAATGCTAATTTTGATGAAGAAACAATAATTAAGATGATTAAAGAAATTATTTTAATTGATATAAATGATAATGCGAAGATAAACTATACTGGTATAGTACCTATTAGGGACGAGGATGAATATGGTGGTTTTAGAGTTAATATGATGGTTAATTATGATGAAATTAATGAGCCAATACATATTGATGTTGCTACAGGTGATCCAATAACTCCTAAAGAAATTAGGTATAAATATTCACCATTATTAGGTGACTATTATATAAATTTATATGCGTATAATATTGAAACTGTTTTAGCAGAAAAAATTGAAACGATATTAAATAGACTTGAAGTAAATGGAAGGACAAAAGATTTTTATGATATTTATTTAATTTATACAAAAAATTGGAAGAATATTAATCTAGATCATTTTAGAAAAGCTATTGATAAGACATTTTCTAAGAGAGAATATAATGATAATCCATTTGAAGCTTTAGATATTATTAGAAATAGTGAAGCTTTAAAAAAAAGATGGAATAAATATCAAAAGAACTTTGCTTATGCAGATGGTATAGAATTTGATGAAATAATGGATTGTTTAGAAATAATGATTGAACAATTTGAACTTGTTGGAATATAGGATATGTAATATGGAATCGAGAGATTTATTAAAAAAATTACATCCAAATCAGGTTTTAGATTTTAAAAAGTAGAAAAGAGATAATAGTACTATTAAATCATAATCTTCAAAAGAACTTCAATTTTATTTAATTTATAAGTTTTTTACAAATTTATATAGTTTATTTGAAAAGTTTTTTAAAGTGCAATTACGTGATTTTAAAGTGTAAAAATTGCACTTTAGAGGAACAAGTAATAATAAAAATTATAAAGTTAATTCTAGTATTAAACAAGAGGAAATAGCTAAGGTAATTAATAAAACATTAATAACAATTAAAACAAGAATGATTGAAATGTAAGAAAAATGGTTAATTGTAAGAAAAAAATGAAAAGCGTAATGGAAAACGGGTAATTTTATAATAAATTTTATTAACAATATTCGTTTATAACGTCAAAAGATGTTGCTATTCTTTTAAATAATTTAAATTTACTATATTTATTTTATTATTTATGTTATACTCTATTTAACGGTTTGGAGGTAATAAAATGGAATATAAGGTTCCGAGTCATGTAGCTATCATAATGGATGGTAATGGAAGATGGGCTAAAAATAGAGGATTAAAACGCACTAATGGTCATAAAAAAGGTGCTGAGGCACTAAAAAAAATATCTGAATATGTTTATGATAAACATATTAAAATATTAAGTGTATTTGCATTTTCAACAGAAAACTGGAAAAGAGATAAAGAAGAAGTTGACTACTTAATGAATCTTTTTATTAAAGCATTTAAAGAAAATTTTGAAGTAGTTAAGAAAAAAAATGTTAAAGTTATATTTTCTGGTGTAAAAGAAAAGCTTAGCGATAAAGTAATAAAACAAATGGATAAAATGATGGAAGATACAAAAGATAATAAAAATGGAATTTTTAATATTTGCTTAAATTATGGTGGCCAAGATGAAATAGTAGAAGCTACTAAAAAAATATCAAAAGAAGTAGTAAATGGAAATATAGATATAAAAGATATTAATAAAGATATGTTTAACAAATATTTATTTAATGATTTACCTCCTATAGATTTATTGATAAGAACTAGTGGTGAATATAGAATAAGTAATTTTATGTTATGGCAAATGGCTTATGCAGAGCTTTATTTCACAGATACTTTGTGGCCTGATTTCGACGAAAAAGAATTTGATAAAGCACTTGATTCATATAATAAAAGAGATAGAAGATTTGGCGGAGTAAAGGAAAAATAATTATGTTTTTCCTTTTTATATAACAAAAAAAGTAGAAAGTTTTAAACTTTCTACTTTATATAACCATTACTTTTAAATCTTTCTATAGTAGTTTCTAATGATACTTCACCACTTATTCTATTTAATGTGGTTTCTTCTTCACCATTAGTTATAAAGCAAACGGTAGGAGTTCCAGAAATATTTATATATTTTCTAAACTCAGCATATTCACTACTACTTAATTTACTATTATCTATATGATATATATCAATATCATATTTATTTAAAACTTTTTCAAGTGTAGGCTTATAACTTATACAATGTGAACAGCCCTCATTTCCTATATAAATAGCAAAACTTTCTTTATTTTCTATTTTTTTCTTAAACTCATCTAAAGTAATTTCTTTAATATGATTTTTCTTTGTACATCCACAAACTAACAAAGCGATAGTAAGTAAAAATATACTTAATTTTAAAACTCTTTTCATTAATACATCACCTAAAATAATTTTATCACTTATTTATATATTATACAAATAAAATATTTTAAACTTAACGTTTTTTTGTATATTTATATTTTTAATTTGCTATATTAATTGACAAACAAAGAAAAATAGTTTAATATATGAGATATAAAGATAGGAGGAGAAAGATATGTTTGTTTTAGTATCAGAATGTCAAATTGGTGGTGCTGATGTCACTCAGTTTATGTCAATATTCAAGCTTATTATAACAGTTATTCAATGGGCAGTTCCAGTTGCTTTAATATTATGGGGATCAATTGACTTATTTAAGTCAATAACTTCAGGAAAAGATGATGAGATTAAGAAAAAGCAAACTTTATTATTTAAAAAAGTTTTATCTGCTGTTATTATATTCTTATTACCTTGGTTAATAATTGGTATAATGGGACTTCTTGGAACTACAGTTTCTAGTTATGCTAATTGTTATAGAAAAGCAGACGCTAGAATTCCAGATGTTTCTGTTGACTAATTTAACAATTTTTTAAAATAAAAATAATAAAAAAGTATATTTTTAATTAATATGCTTTTTTTTTTAATAAAAAAATGTTATGATAATAACTGATAAGATGGATGGAGTGTTGATATGAGAGCGAAGCTAATTATTTTATTTATAAGTTTATTATGCTTATTTGCATTAACGCCAAATAAGGTGTCTGCTGCTAATTATAAATCATATGGTAGTAACTTTTATGTTTTAGAAGATGAAACTACTACGAGTAGCGTACTAGGAACAGAAGAAGTTTGCGATGATACATTAAAAGAGTTTATACAAAAATACTGGAAAATGATAATGATTTTTTCTCCTGCCTTAGTTATATTGATGACTATGATTGATTTTTTTAAAGCTATAATTGCTTCTGATTCAGATGCCATAAAGAAGGCTGCAAATTCAACATTTAAAAGAACATTAGCGTTTGTTTTTTTGATGTTTTTACCACTAATTATTGAAACTGTAAGTAGTTGGTTTGGAATAGGCGTTTGTTTTTAGGAGGAATTATGATTAAGATTTTATTTAGTTGGGTAGCGATACCAAGATTTATTGGTATATGGATTGATTCTATAGCATTTGCTCTTGTTGATGATTTATACAACTTAATTGTTGATTTTTCTAAACTAGAATTTTTTAGTTCAGATGCTATAAAATCTGTTATGAAAAGTACTTATGTTGTAATAAGTATTTTTGCATTATTTAGAATTGCTATTATATTAGTTAATGCAATAATAAACCCAGATAAGTTAACAGATAGTAAAAATGGATTTTTACCGGTTTTAAGAAATTTTGTTTTAATGTTTGTCTTATTAGTGCTTACTCCAAGACTTTTTACAGAGGCTTATAAAATTCAGAGTACTATAGTGGAGGGTAATTATATTCAGAAACTTTTTTTGAGATCTTCTGCAAAAGCCGAAAATCCTGGAAAAGAACTAAAAAAAATAGTAGTTAGTTCTCTAGTATATCCTGATAAAAATTTTGCGACTTATGATGTTAAGGAAGGCTATAAAATAAACGGTCCATATGCCGATAAATGTGACGGAAACTGCAAAAAGGCGATAGAAGCTTATAATGATGATGTACTTACTGGCAATGAAGGAATGTTTACTACTTTGTCAAAATATATAGGAACTTCAAAAAAAGTTGACACAAATGACGATGGTGATTCAGAAACTATTTTTGTGTACAATTATATGTTCATTGTTACTTTTGCAGCGGGTATTTTTATAACATATGTTTTAGCAAGTATGGGGTTAGATATAGCTATTAGAGCTGTAGAACTTGCGGTACTACAAATTATATCTCCACTTTTTATAGTGACAATGATAGATCCAAAATCTGTACAGTCAGGTCCTTTTAAAAAATGGTTACAAACGGTTGGAAAGACTTATGTGAGTTTATTTATAAAAATAGCTATACTAACTCTTATGACTTTATTAATTAGTATATTAAATACAGCAAGTTTAGATTCTCTTGGATTTTTAGGAAAATTAGTAGCAGTATTAGCAATATTAATATTTGCAAAAAAAGCACCAAAATGGATTGGAGATATGGTTGGAGTTGAAGGAGAATCTGCAGGTTTAGGTGGGTTAGGTAAAAAACTTGGCTCTGCGGCTCTTGTTGGAGGAGCTATATCAAAAGGATTGGAAGGTGCCAAAAAATTCGGTAAACAAAAAGGTAAAAACTTTTTAGGTAATAGAGTAAGAAATACGGCAGCACGTTTAGGTGGTATGAAAGAAGCCCATAAGGCGAATAAAGAATTGAAAAATAACCCTAATTCTAATCAAAAAAAACAAAGTTTATGGAGAGCTGGAAGTGCAGCAGCAAAACTTTCTAAAGCAAATAATTATGGAAAAGATTCTGAAGGTTTATTTAAAGATATTGCTAGTGGTTATATGGCTGGAAGATTGAATATTAATCCAGAAGCTAAAAGTTTAAACGATGCTTTAAAAGAAAAAGCCGAACGTAAAGCTAATGATTATAATGAAAAAATAGGAAACACTCAAGAAGCAAGGCAAAAGAGAAAAGAAATGGCTGAAAATAATGCAGAAGCTAAAAAATTATACAAGGATGTTTCATATGGCAATGATGGTGATAGATTAAAAGTTAAAGGACCTAATGGTGAAGATGTTTATGTTAATCCTAGAGGCCCTAAGGAAATAAATCAAGCAATAGGCACTGCTACTACAGAATTGGGTGCTTTTGAACAAATTGGTACTAACATGGTAAATGGATCGATGGGAAAACTTTCCTTAAATGGAAATGGTCAAGTTGTTGATGCTGGCGGAAAAGTTATAGCAAATTCAGCTGCGGAGTATGCTTTACAAAATACAACTTTGCAAGGTAAATTAGCTATTAAATCTGCTGTTGCAAGTAATGTTGAAAAAGATGTTCAATCCTATGAAAATTGTTTACAAAAAATCAGTTCTATTTCGAGAGATTATTCTGAAGGAATAGGTGCATATAATGATGCCGTACAAAAATTAAATGCAAATACTGATTATCAAAATGCTCAAAATACTATTAAAAAAGTAGAATCTCTTGCCAATCAAAGAGAAGATGCTAAAAATACAATATTAAAAATAACTAATAGTAGTGATTATCAATATTTATCAAATCAAGAACGTTCTAAATTAACTCCTGAAGAACAAAATAGATTGGCATCTTATAATGTACAATATAAACAGGCTGTTGAAACTTCAAATAATTGTATTTCTGGGATTAAACAGGAACAACAAAATTATAATAATGCCGTATCAGTTGTTGATCAGATAGAAAAACAGACTGGAGTAAATGAGATTAAAGAAAACTATGAGAAATCTAAGCAAGAACTTGATGCTTGGAAAAAACAGGCAGCAGATTATGAAAACAAATTCAAAACATCAGAAGTTTATAAAATTAATGATGAAGGAAAAATTTCTACTTCAAAAGAAAATCCTTATGAAGTTAAAATCGATGGAAAAACTTATAATCTTGCTGAACCTGATGCTAAGCTTAAATTTGAGGAAATTAAAGAAATAATTAGTACTAAAGCTTCTAAAGCCAAAGACAAATATAATAAAAGTTTAGAAACTAAAAAAGAGTAAAAGGGAGAAATAAAAAATGAATAATGGACAATATTTAATAGCAGCTAATTCTAAAAGAGGGCAATTGATATTTAATATTTTTAGACCTATTGATTTAATTATAGCGTCTGTTGGAGCGGGAATAACATTTATTTTGTTTTTAGCCATTCAACCGGATAGTTTGTTTGCAGGAGTAATGGTTTTATTACCACTTCTTGTATGTGCATTTTTAGTAATTCCAGTGGCAAATTATCACAATGTTTTGTGTGTTATACAAAATGTACGTAATTTTTACTTTAAAGATAAAAATCAATTAATTTGGAAAGGATGGTGTGCTAAAGATGAGTACAAATAGTTCTACTACTGAAAGTTTTGTTCCTGTTAAAGCTATTATTAATAATATGATAGAGCTTGATAGTGGATTTAAGGTTGCAGGTGTTAAGGTTGCCCCAAAAAACATATTTATTATGGAAGAAAATGAACAATTTGGTGTTATAGATGGATTAAAGGACTTTTATAACACCCTTGATTTTGAATTTTGGCTTGTTATAGCGGATAGACCAGTTGATATATCAGTCTATATAGCTGAACTTCAAATGATGTATAACAGTGCTCAAAATCCAGTTATAAGAAAGCTTATTAATCAAGATTTAAGTAAGGCTGAGGATTTTAATGATAATGTTTCTGATGTTGAGTTCTATTTCCTATTTAAAGATAAGAATGTTGATATGATACAAAAGAAAATAAGGCTTATGATAAATGGTTTAGCTAATGCAGGACTTTCATCTAGTCAAGCTAATAATGATGATTTAAGAAGTATACTAGATAATTTCTTAAACGGAGGAGAAAAAACTGAATTTGGGACGGTGTTATCATAATGGCAAATATTAATATAAAAAAAGAACTTGCACCTAAGGGATTAGAGTTTAAACCATCGGAATTTATAATAAGTGATAAATGGTGTACTATTTTAACTGTTATTTCATATCCTAGATGGATAAGTCCTGGCTTTTTATCTGATATAACAAATAATTCAGGTGTTAAAGTAGTTATTAAGCATATTCCATTACCATTTTCGGTTATGTCAAAAATGCTTAATAAACAATTGGCAGAATTAAAAACAGCTTACGAAAAAGAAAACGATAAAACTGCACAAGAACAATTAAGACAAGATTATGATTCTTTAAATGATTTTATTCAAATGATTACAACTAATCAGTCTAAGATTTTTGATTTTCAAATGCATGTTGTTGTAACAGCTGATTCTAAAGAACAATTAGAACAAAAAAAATTACAGATAAAAAACTATTTATCAGCGATGGATTTAAGAGCAATACCTTTAAGATTTGAGCAAAGAAAGGTTCTTAAATCGATTTTACCTATATTTCCTAAACAAGATATAGAAGAACAAATTGGAACGCCAATTACAACTCCTACCATAGCAGCTATGTATCCATTTATTTTTGATAGCTTAAAGGATCCAGGACCATCATGCCTTTTAGGCACTGATTTTTCTGGGGGAGTTATATTATTTAACCAATTTTTATATCAAACAAGAAAAGAGTTTAATCGTAATAATGCTAACATGATTATACTTGGTACAACAGGAAGTGGTAAATCGACGGCAGCCAAATTACTTTTAAGAACATATATAAGAAATGGTTATAAGACAGTTGTAATTGATCCAGAAGGAGAACTTGAAGAAATGGCATCTCGTATGCAAGGAGATTTCATAGATTTAGGTAAGGGTGGAGAATTTGGTATGATTAATCCTCTTGAGGTAATATTAGAGGCTGATGAAGAAGATTTGAAAAATGGATTAGGATATACAGTTCTTACTAAAACGTTACAATTTTTAAAAGCTTTTATGAAGTATTATGATCCAACAATTACAGAAGATGTTTTAACGATGTTCAGTGAAATTGCTCAAATGACATATCAACGTTTTGGAATATCATTTGAAAGTGATTTTTCTAATCTAACATCAGAACAATATCCAACATTTTCTGATTTGTACGAAACTTTAATAAGAAAATTAGAAGCTTATGGTGATCAATTAACTCATGAAAGAGATATACTAGAAAGACTAGAATTAAAAATAAGACCGCTTGTAAAAGAATTGAAATTCTATTTTGATGGACATACAACGATTCATCCTCAAACTAAATTTATTGTGTTTAACATAAGGGACTTAATGAATGCAGATGAAAATATTAGAAATGCTCTTTTCTTTAATATATTAAAATATGCATGGAGTCACTGCTTAGATAGATCTATTAACACTGTAATGATGGTTGATGAAGCACATATATTATTATCCGGTAATAATACGATAGGAGCTGACTTTTTAGCACAAATACAAAGACGTGCTAGAAAATATAATAGTGGTACATTACTTATTACGCAGCAACCATCTGATTTTGCTGATCAGGCAGTTTTAACTCAAGGAAAGGCTATATTTGATAATGCTTCTTATTATTTGATAATGGGTCTTAAAAAGCAGGGAGCCGAAGATTTAGCAATGTTAATAGACCTTAATGAACAAGAAAAAGAAAGCATTAAAAGATATAATCAAGGTGAAGCCCTACTTGTTTGTGGTAGTAGAAGAATGAGAATAGATGTTACCTTAACAGAAGCAGAATTAGATTCATTTGGTTCTGGTGGAGGTTTATAAGATGCTTATGCATCTTTTTTTTTATAAGCTATTATGCTATAATTATCTTATATTAGTATGGATGGTGTATTTATGAATAATAAAGATAAAAATAAAACTGTAAATAATTCTAATAATGATTTTAATTTCAATGATGTTATAGTAGAACTAGAAGGAGAAATAAAAGGAAATTTAAAAGCTTCTTCTGATGGGCAAGAAAATCAAGATGATTTAGTAGATGATAGTCAGGATGAAAATGAAAATAATAATGATATAGAAGATATTTCTGATAATGATTCTGAATCCAATAATGATATGGATGATATTTCTGCTGATAATGAAAATGATGATAGTAATACTGAAAATTTAGAAGATGAAGAAGATTCTTTAGAAGACTCAAATGAACAACAAAACGACGATTCGGAAGGTAAAAAAGAAAGTTCATCGCAAGATTCATCAAAAGAAAATGATTCTAATGTGGATGATGCAAAAGACGATGTTAATTCTGAATCTAAAGAAGATAAAGAACCTAGCAATAGCAATGATAACCAAACAGAAAAAGATAATGGTGAAGATTCTAACAACAATAAGCCAGATGAATCTGGAAACAAAGAAGATAATTCAAACAAGAATAATGATTCAGATAATTCAAATGAAAAAGAAAGCAAAAAAGAAGATAAAGAAAATACACCAAATGAAAATAATAATAAAAAAGATAAATCAGAAAATAATTCAAATAAAGATAATCAAAATAAATCTGAAAAACCAAATGATAATAAACCACAAAAAAAAGATGATAATAAAAATTCAAAATCTCCTAAATCTGCTTTGGATAAAAAAAGAGATGATTTAAAAAACAAATGGAATAATAGACCAAAAAATCCAAAAGAAATGATGGATAGAGCTAAAAATGGTATTAAAAATGGTGCAAAAAATAGATTTAATAATAGTAAAGCAGGACAAGCAATTAATAAAGGCAAGGATGCTGTAGAAAAGGGAAAAAAAGCAGTACAAAATGCTAAGAAAGCAGGAAAAGCTGCTGCAAAAGCTGGAAAGGCTGCTGCAAAAGCTACTCAAGGTTTATTAAAGCTTTTTATATCTACTCTTCCATGGAGTGCTATAATTCTTGGTGTTATAGTACTTATAATAGGTATTATATTACTTGTAAGTGTTTTAACTCCAGGTGTAGGAGGAGATGTTAACGATGAAGATAACTATTCAAAATATGAAAAAGTGGATCAAAAAGCACTTGATAAATTAAAAAAATTATTTGCAAAATATCCTAATGCCGATGGCACGCTTGCAATGGCTACGGTTTTATATCCATACTTTGATAACCTTCAAAGTGGAAACGTAACTAGTATTTTAGGAGCAGGAAATGAGTACAAAAATGAAGATGATAATGATGATTCTGATGATGTAAGTGAATCAGATGATGATAATGAAGATATTGTAGATGAAAATGAAGACTCTTCTGTAGTAGATCCTTATCTTTACCCATTTAGAAAAGCTAAGATAAGAAGAAAGTTAAAACGTGTTTTAAAGGAATTGAACGGTTCAAACAAAGATGGATTTAGAAAATATTTAATGGAGACTTATTTTCCTAAGGATAAGGGATATAGTGGATTTGATGAAAAAGTATTTACCGGATATAATGGATATAAAGAAATGATAAATTCTGTAAGTCCTGATAAACAAAATGAACTAATAGAAGAAATAATTATTGATTTATATGATAAAAAAGATTTATTTATAGATTATGTTTATGAGAATAAATCTTGTTCGGTGTCTTATCAATCTGCGGGTACAGTTGAAATAGATGAATTGCTAAAATCAAATGTCTTAGTAGATGTAAAGGTAGAAAGTTGTACAACAGGTAAAAATGTTCAAGACTGCGAAAGTAAGTATAGTGCTCCTATTACTTTGGATAAATATATAATGAGTGTTACATACGAAGAAATAGGGGTTAGTGCTAATTCTGATATTGAAAGAGTTAAAACTCAAATGGTAGCTGCAAAAAGTTTTGCACTTTCAAGATGGAAAACGATGGGTTGGAAGACTTCTAAAACAGATGATGGCTCTTACATAATTCCAATAAGAAGTAATACAAATGATCAGGATTTTTGTGACATTGATACTGGATGTCCAGATAAAATTAATGGAGCTAAAAGGCCAGCTATTGATGAGGCTACTCGAGCCTTAATGACAAGTGCATGGGAAGATACTAAAAATTTATTTATATATGACAATCAAAGTGGAAAGACAACAGGTTCTTATTGTGCTAGCAGAACTGGTATTTGTGATTTTTGTCAAAAGGGTAACTGTTTATCTCATGATGAATTATCAAATTACACAGCCGGAACATTATATTCAACAATTTTAGGAGATCAATATTCAAATTTATCATTAATTACGGTTGATGGGGATTTTGCTTCTATTGCGGTTCCTGGGGAAGTTACTTGTACATCTGGTGTACTAGGAAATGCTGGAGTACCTGATGAATTATTTACATATTACTATCAAACTGATTATCCTGACGTTGCATTTTGTGGTGCACAGGATTGGATGAGTGGATGCTATAGTAACCCAACAGGAAAAAATACAATTTGTACATCTGGTTGTGGTGTTACATCTTTAGCAATGGTAGTAAGCACTTTATCAGATGAAAAGCTTGATCCTGTTAAGGCAAATGATGAGGCATTATCAAGAGGAGCTTGTAATGTAGGAACAGGATCATATAACAATCTATTTACTGAAATATCGAATACTCATTCGGGATTTACTTATGAAGAGGTTGAGGTTTCTAAAACTGGCGCAGATTCCATAATAAAGGCTTTAAAAAATGGTGCATTAGTAGTTGCTAATGTACAACAACAAAGTCCATTTACGAATGGAGGACATTGGATTGTACTAAGAGGAATAGCAAGCAACGGAGAAGTTAAAGTAGCAGATCCTTTTAGTAAAGAAAAAACAACTTCTAGTACATATAACATATATGACTTTGTGGATAAAAACTGGTTAGTTGATTCAAATGGAACTAAACATAATTGGTATATAATTTATGGCCCAAAATCTCCTGATTTTGCAACTAAAATTTCAACAACTGGTGAACCAGGTGTTGCAACTGGATATTTAGGAAATCCTACAAATCCAGATAATACTTCAAAATCATATGCAAATGATGGAAATTCTCCTTCTTTTCCAAAATATAATAGTGGAGTTTGTCATGGAGGAGTAGACTTACAGATGAAAACAGGAACGAGTATATATGCTATGGATGGTGGAGTCGTATCAGAAACAGGAGATTATAACAGTAACTGTTATAAAAAAAGAGCTTGTGATAATGGCTGGAACTCATATGGTATATATGTTATTATAGATCATCAAAATGGATATAAAACTGTATATGCTCATTTAAGTAGTAGGCAAGTTAATGTCGGAGATGTAATTTCAAAAGGGCAACAAATTGGTTTTAGTGGAAATACTGGTAGTTCATCTGGACCTCACTTACATATTGAATTACAAAATACAGATCTTTTAAATACTTATAAAAGAAGCACTGCAAAATGTCAAATAGGAAAAGGATTAATAAATCCAGCTATGTATATTAATTCGGAAACAACTTACGTTGGACAATCACAGTAGGAGGAAATTATGAAAAAAAGAATTTTAATGTTATTATTAATTGTTTTACTTACTGGATGTACTACTAAAAGCGAAGTTAAAGTAGGCTATGATGGAAATGTTAATGAAAAAGTTACCGTACTTACTAATACGGTAGCTTTCAAAAATGATCGATATTCTATAAAACAAATGATAGAATCCGTTTTATCTAATTACTCAAAAGCCCTTGAATTTAGAGGATATAAAAGCGAAACTATTGAAGGGAAAAAAGAAAGTGGAGCTTTTTTTACAAATGATTATAAAGATATTTGTTCCTACTTTCAAAATACTGGTTTTAATCAATATGTATATCAACATATAAGTTGTAAGGAAGATGATAAATATATAATAATAAAAAACGACACAAAATATATACCATATTGTGAAAATTGTTCTAATTGGCCAAGTTTAAATAAAATAAGACTTGAACTTACTTTGCCAGTTAAAGCTTTAGAAAATAATGCGGATAGTATTAAAAACAAAACTTATATATGGAATTATGATGAAAACACAACTAATAAAGATTTTTATTTAAAAATAAGTAAAAATGATTTAAATAAAAACAAGATAAGAGTTGAACATCAAAACAGAAATAAGAAAATAAAAAACACATTCCTTACTATTTTAACAATTATTTTAGTTTTAGGTTGTTTATCAATAGTAAGTTTAATATTATATAAAAAGTATAAAAATAATAGATTAGAATATTAAGAAAAGTTATACCAAATAGTTTAAATATTTGGTATAATGTTTTTATAAGAGGAATTATTACCTAGATTAGGAGGAAACTTATGAAATTTAAATTTAGAGCAGAAAAAAAGGATGTAGTGACATTTTTATGGGCTTGTTTATTACTTTTGGTAATTGTTTCATTATGTGTCGTAAATATATATCATATTACTGATACTAATGTTAATGCACAAACAAATCCTATCCCATTTACATTTAATTTTATAAAAGGTTTTTTCCCACCATATTTAGGATATACAATTATTTTTTGGATATTAGCAATTGTTATTTTAACAGCAAGTGTTTCATCACATTTTTATACTAGAGAAAAGGGTTTTGGATTTAAAGAAGGCAAAAAAGAAAATGGTTTTGGTAGGTTTGCCAAGGAAGATGAATATAAAAAATTCAAGGATGTTGAACCTGTTGAAATAACGGCAAAGGAATCGGTTTCAGCTGGATTTCCTTTAGTTTATGATAAGAAAAAGAATTTAGTATATGTTGATAATGGTGAATCACACTCGCTTGTTATTGGTGCAACAGGATCTGGTAAAACTCAGATGGTAATTAACCCATTGGTAAATCTTTTAGCAAAAAAAGGTGAATCAATGGTTATCACTGATCCTAAGGGTGAAATATTTGAAAAAAATGGAGAAATGTTAAAGGATTTAGGATATGATGTAATAGTTGTTAATTTTCGTGATCCTAAAAACGGTAGTTGTTGGAATCCTTATACACTTCCTTATAAATACTATAAAGAGGGTAATCAAGATAAAGCGAATGAACTTTTAAATGATATGGCTATTAACATAGCAACGGATGAAAAAGCTGATGATCCTTTCTGGACTAATTCGGCAGCTGACTATTTAACGGGTCTTTCTCTTGGTATGTTTGAAGATGCTAAAGAAGATGAAATAAGTATATCAACCGTTAATTTAATGATGACTGTTGGAGAAGAAAAAATAGGAGCTTCAACATATGCTAAAGAATATTTTAAATTTAAAGACCCTGCAAGTCCTGCTGCTATAAACGCATTAGGAACAGTTAATGCACCACAAGATACTAAGAACTCTATTGAATCTGTTTTAAAACAAAAAATAAAGGTATTTGCTGTTACTCAAAATTTGGCGGAAATGCTATCTCGTAGTGATTTTGATATGGAAACAATAGGAGAAAGAAAAACTGCTATTTTCATGATTATACAAGATGAGAAAACAACATATCATGCTCTTGCAACCATATTTATAAAACAATGTTATGAATCATTAATTGCAGTGGCACAAAGGCATGGTGGTAAGCTTCCTATAAGAACAAACTTTTTACTTGATGAGTTTGCTAATATGCCAAAGTTTAAGGATATTACAACCATGATTACAGCAGCACGTTCAAGACAAATTAGAATGACAATGATTATTCAAAACTTTGCACAGTTAAAACAAGTTTATGGTAATGAAGATGCCGAAACAATTCGTGGTAACTGTGGAAATATATTATACCTTTTAACAGGTGAATTATCAGCACTTGAAGAAATTAGTAAGTTATGTGGTGATAAGATAGTAAAAGTAGGAAAAGATCAAAAAGAAGAGACAAGACCACTTATTACTGTTACTGAGCTTCAAAGATTTAAACAGGATGAAGTATTAGTACTAAAACATCGTCTTCCTCCTCTTAGAACTAAATTTTTACCATTTTGGAATACTGATTTTGGTCATGGTAAAAACAATGAAAGAGTTCCAAAGGCTACATTACCAACACATGAACAAAAACCAATTAAGTTATTTGATATAAGAGAATTTGTAAAAAAGAAAAAAGAAGAAAAAAGAAATGAGTTGTTTTCATCTGAATCTTCTCCATTTGGACCATCTCCATTTGGACAATCATCTCCTTTTGGCACTCCAATAAGCAATCCATTTGCTTCAGCAAATAACGCTAATCCATTTGAAATGCAAAATAAGCAGGTTAATCCTTTTATGAATACAAATAGTAATGAGGATTTAAATATTGATGAGATGATTAAGAAAATTGATGAGAGAATAGCAGAGCTAGAAGCTGAAGAAAAAGCTAATAACGAGGCTAAAGAAAATGAAGCTGTTGCATCAGAAAAACCTACTGTAGAAGATATGAAGCAGGACAATAAAATAGAACTTAATCCATTTAATAAAAAGCAAGAAAAACAGGAACATGATATAATGGATGACTATTTAGAGGATTTATCTTTGGATGATGAAGATACAAATGAAAATAAAGAGACATTAAAACCAGTTAAGGAAGATGTAAAACCTGAAATAGTTAAAGATAATACGTATACTAATAATGAAGAAAAAGACAAAATAATGAATAATAAAGAAAAAGATGATGAAGATTTTTTTGATGAATTCTTTGAGTAAAAAGCACTTAACAGAAAGTGCTTTTTTCATATTATAAAAAGAGGTGATTACTTTGGAAATTGATTTTGAAAATGTGTATGATAAATCAAAAATAATTGATATAAGAAATCCTTTGGATTTTGCTAATAACAATATACCTTTTAGTGTAAACATCCCCAGAATTAAACTTATGTCAAATCCTGAATTATATATAAGTAAAGATAAGGATTACTATTTAATTTGTGACTTAGGAAGGGTAAGTTTATCATGTGCTAAAGTATTAAATGCTCTTGGATATAATTGTTATAGTATAAAAGGAGGAATAAATGGTTTAAAAAAATAAAGAATGTATATTTTAAAGAAAAATTGACATATTAAAAATGTTGATTTAAATATAAATTATTAAAAAAAGGTTAACAAATTAGCTTGTTAACCATATATTATTGTAGAACGCTATAGCATGCAAAAGCGTTTTTAGATAGATTTGGAGAAACAAAAAAAGAGAAATTAGTGTTGTTTCTCCTTTTTTTATTTATTTAAACACATTCCATGGTTTTATCCTTCCTTCTTAAAACTTTCTATAAAGACCGATTGCTTTTCCTAAAATAGTACAATTAGGAAGTATAATTGGATCCATTGTGTCGTTTTCTGGTTGTAATCTTATATAATTAGGTTCTTTATAAAATCTTTTTAAAGTAACTTCATTTTCCATCGTCATTGCAACAACTATTTCACCATTTCTTGCGACGTTTTGTCTTTGTACTATTACTATATCTCCATCAAATATACCAGCGTTAATCATACTTTCGCCACTTACTTTTAAAGTAAAGACTTCTTCATTACTTGGAATTAAATAGGCTGGTAAACTAAAATATTCATTTGGCATTTCAATAGCCTCTATAGGAGTTCCTGCTGTTATTTTACCAAGTAGGGGAACATTTATTACGTCATCATTTAAATATTCATTATTTCCAACTATTTCAAGAGATCTATATTTTGAATTAGTTTTTTTTATATAACCTTTTGACTCTAAAGCCGTTAAGTGAGACTGAATAGTTGCAGGCGAATTAAGACCTAATGCTGAACCTATTTCTCTTACAGCTGGCGGATATCCATGATTTGCTATATAACTTTTAACATAATCCAAAACATCTTTTTGTCTATTTGTTAATTTTTCCATAATATCTCCTTTTTATTACATTTTTATAATATCATAATTACTTTACATTGTCAAACATTTGTTCTTATTTATTATTGACACATACATTTGTTCGTGGTATTATTAAATTGTAAATAAAAGGAGTGACTAATATGAAAGCATTAAAAGGTTATAAGAAAGTTGCAATGATATATTTGATATTAACAATTGTAAATGTTATATGGGTAATAGGATATGAAAAGCCATCAGAGAAAAAAGAAGTATACAAAGAAAAAAGTGTAGTAGTTAATCTTTAATAAAAAAATAGTTAGGTATATAATGCGACATCTTTTTTATTTAATAAGTATTATTCTATAAAAGAGGTGTTTTAATATGAGGGTATATTACTTATTTAAAATTAATGATTCTTTCTCTAAGTTATATTATAATAAAACTTATTATTTATATAAAATGTTAGAACAAATATCAGAGTCGAGTCAAAATGATTTTATAATTTCATATAGATTATTTAGTCAAATGGCTATTGCTTTTAACAAGACTAAGATAAATAGTGATATATATAGAAATTATGCTTATGATCATAATTATTTTAAATCACTTAATAAGCATATTTTAGATAATGGTGTAGAAAAAACAAAGTTAACTGTTTATAATACATATATTAAAATAAGGACGAATAAAAATATAACTGAGTTTTTTAATGTTTTAAAAAACGAAGAAAACATATTTGTGTGTGATTTTGTTAATAAAGATTATTTTTGGCTTAACAAAGTCATATTAAAAAGTCTTGTATAAATTCAATATTTTTAGTAAAATGTTATTGTGAAAGGATGATTATATATATGCTAGCAAATATTTTATGGTGTTTAATTGGTCTTGTTGTAGGATTAGTTGCAGGATTTTTTGGTGCCCGTGCATTTATGAAAAAGTACTTAAAGAAAAATCCACCAATAAATGAAAAAATGATAAAAATAATGATGCAACAGATGGGAAGAACACCAAGTCAAAAACAAGTAAATCAAATGATGAAAGCAATGAACAGAATACAATAAAAGGTTCAGTGCTTTTTAATTTCTACATATAAATTTAAAAAATAACAAGTAAGTATTATGTTCATGTCAAAAAGTGTAAAGAATTTTGCACTTTTTTAAGTTCTTATGTTATAATGCTTTATAGGTTAAAGAAGATAAGGAGATGGTTTTTTATGGCAAAATATGATGAATCATCAATTAAAATATTAGAAGGTCTTGAGGCAGTAAGAAAAAGACCAGGTATGTACATAGGTTCTACTGACAAGAGAGGTTTACACCATCTAGTATGGGAAATAGTTGATAATGGTATTGATGAAGCAATTAATGGATATGGTAATCACCTAACCGTTATAATTCATAAAGATGGCTCTGTTTCAGTGTCAGATGAAGGACGTGGTGTTCCGGTAGGTAAGCATGCATCAGGCAAGTCAACTCCTGAAGTTATATATACAGTACTTCACGCAGGTGGTAAATTCCAAGAAGGTGGTTATAAGGTTTCCGGCGGACTTCACGGTGTTGGAGCATCAGTTGTTAACGCACTTTCTAAATGGATGAAAGTTAGTATATGCCGTGATGGTGGTAAGTATGAAATTTCATTTAAAAACGGGGGACATTTAGACTCTGATTTAAAAAAGGTAGGAATAACAAATAAAACAGGTACAACGGTTAGATTTATGCCGGATGATTCTATATTTAGTACAACAACGTTTTCGTTTACTACAATATGTGAAAGAATGCAAGAGTCAGCCTTTTTAATAAAGGGACTTATGATAGATGTTATAGATGAAGAAGATGAAAAAGAAGCACATTATCATTATGAAAGAGGATTAGAAGAGTTTGTTTCTTATTTAAATGAAGGTAAAAAAGTACTTCATAACGTAGTTGGTTTTGATGCTATTAAAAATAAGATAGAAGTAGAGTGTGCTCTTCAGTATACCGATTCATATAGTGAAAATGTTGTATCATTTGTTAATAACGTTAAAACAAGTGATGGGGGAAGTCACGAAGTAGGACTTAAAAGTGCTCTTACAAAAGTATTTAATGATTATGCAAAAAATAATGGATACTTAAAAAATAAGGATAAAAACTTTGAAGGAACTGACGTAAGAGAAGGCTTAACCGTTGTTTTATCGCTTAAGATACCTGAAGATTTATTACAGTTTGAAGGACAAACAAAAGGAAAACTTGGAACTCCGCTTGCTAAGACGGTAGTAGAGCAAGTAGTCTATGAAAAGATGCAGTACTTCTTAGAAGAAAACAAAGCTGTTGCAACTGATATAATTAACAAAGCGTTAAAAGGAAAGGCTGCAAGGGAAGCTGCAAGAAAGGCAAGAGAAGAAGCAAGAAAAGGTAAATCTAAGAATTCTAAAGAAAAGAATTTATCTGATAAATTAGCTCCTGCAACTAAAAAGAATCCAAAAAAGAACGAATTATTTATAGTCGAGGGTGATTCAGCAGGTGGTAGTGCAAAAACGGGAAGAGAAAGAAGTTATCAAGCAATCCTTCCTCTTCGTGGTAAGGTTTTAAATACCGAAAGATGTACGATGGATGAGGCTTATAAAAACGCCGAGATAAACACTTTAATCTATACCATAGGAGCAGGTGTTGGATCTAGTTTTCACATTGAAGATTGCAATTACGATAAGATAATAATAATGACCGATGCCGATGATGATGGTTGTCACATACAGGTTCTACTTGTAACGTTCTTCTATCGTTATATGAGACCTTTAATTGAAGCTGGTAAGGTTTATATTGCAAATCCACCACTTTATAAAATATTATTTGGTAAAAAAGAAGAAGTTTACGCATACTCTGATGAAGAATTAAAAGAACTTACTAAAAACCGTAAAACAGAAGATTTACAAAGATATAAAGGTCTAGGTGAGATGGATGCTAATCAGCTTTGGGAAACTACCATGGATCCTTTAAAAAGAAGTTTAATTAAGGTTAAAATAACTGATGTTGCTTTAGCAGAGAAAAGAGTATCAATTCTTATGGGTGATAAAGTAGAACCTAGAAAAGAATGGATTGAAGAAAACGTAGACTTTACTTTGGAAGATAACTATGAAATTAAGGCAAGAGGGTAAAAATATGAGTGAATTATTAAAAAGAATTGAAGAATATTCCCTTGAAGAAATAATGGGAGAACGTTTTGGTAGATATTGTAAGACAATTATTTTAGACCGTGCCTTACCAGATGTAAGAGATGGGTTAAAACCGGTTCAAAGAAGAATATTATACGGCATGTATAAATCAGGTAATACCTATGATAAAAAGTATCGTAAAAGTGCTAAGGCAGTAGGAGAGATAATGGGTAATTACCATCCTCATGGAGATTCTTCTATATATGATGCAATGGTAAGAATGAGTCAAGATTGGAAAATGGCAACCCCTTATATTGATATGCATGGTAATAATGGCTCTATGGATGGTGATGGAGCAGCTGCAATGCGTTATACAGAGGCTAGATTATCAAAAATAAGTAACGTACTTTTAAATGACATAAATAAAGATACTGTAGAAATGGCTCCAAACTATGATGATACTTTAATGGAACCAGTTGTACTTCCAGCAGGGTTTCCAAATCTTTTAGTAAATGGATCAACGGGTATTTCAGCAGGTTATGCAACTAATATTCCACCACATAACCTAGGTGAAGTAATAGATGCTTGCATAAAAAGAATAGACTCACCAAACTGCAGATTAGATTCTATTTTGGAAGTTATGAAAGGCCCTGATTTTCCAACTGGTGGTGTAATTGAAGGTACAAAACAAATTAAAGAAGCATACGAAACAGGTAAGGGTAAGATAATCATTAAATGTAAGTATGAACTAGTAAAAGAAAAAGGAAAAACAAGTATCGTTATAACAGAAATACCTTATGAAGTTAATAAGGCAAGTTTAGTTAAAAAGATGAACGATATTAGAATTGATAAAAAAATAGAAGGCATATTAGATGTAAGAGACGAAACATCAAGGGGCGAACTTAGAATTGTAGTAGAATTAAAAAAGGACGCTAATACTGATTTAATTGTTAATTACTTGCTTAAAAATACGGATATGCAAATATCTTACAGCTTTAATATGATTGCAATTGCAAAAAGACGTCCAAGACAACTTGGAGTGCTTCAAATATTAGATTATTTTATAGATCATAGAAAAGAAGTGGTAAGAAGAAGAACTAAGTTTGACTTAGATCACGCTAAAGATAGATACCACATCTTAGAAGGATTACTTAAAGCAATTAGCATTTTAGATGATGTTATAAGAGTAATTAGGGCATCTAAAAATAAAGCAGATGCAATTATTAATTTAGTTAAAGAGTTTTCATTTACCGAAAAGCAAGCAACTGCTATCGTAATGTTACAATTATATAGACTAACAAATACTGATATAACTGATGTTCAAAACGAAATGAGAGCGTTAGAGGATGCTATAAAAGAATATGAACTTATCTTATCTAATGATGACGAACTTAAAAAGGTCGTTAAAGATGAGCTTAGAAAAGTTAAAAAAGAGTTTGCTTATCCTCGTAAAACAGAAATTAAAGATGAGATAACAGAAATAAAAATAGATATGACAGATATGATTTCAAAGGAAGATGTTATTGTTGTAGTAACAAGTGAGGGATACGTAAAACGTGTATCTAAAAAATCTTATTCTGCTTTAAACGGTGAAGAAACAGCATTAAAAGATGGTGACTACGTAATAGGTTTATTTGAGCAAAATACACTAGATACTTTACTATTATTTACTAATAAAGGTAATTATTTATATATTCCAGTTCATACTCTTCCAGAGTTAAAATGGAAGGATTTAGGAAAACACGTAAGTAATTTAGTTCCTATAAAAGAAGATGAAAAAATAATAAAAGCTCTTGATATTAGTAAATTTGATGATAGAGAAATAATTACGTTTACTTCTAATGGTATGACTAAAAAGTCCATTTTAAAAGACTTTGTTGTACAGCGTTATTCTAAACCAATTATGTTTATTAAGCTAAAAGATAATGATGAAGTAGTAGATGTTTTAATGGAACCTTATAACGAAATATTTATTGCAACTAAAAAAGGTTATGGCCTTTGGTATGATAGATCCGAAATACCATTAATTGGTCTTAAGACAGCAGGCGTTAAAGCAATTAACTTAAAAGATGATAATGTATCTTCAGCTTGCGTTTTTGATGGTACTTTTGAATACGTAACAGTCATTACTCATAAAGGACTTGCAAAGCGTATTAAACTATCCGAGTTTGAAAAGACTACGCGTGCTAAAAGAGGATTACTATTATTAAGAGAAGTAAAGAGTAACCCTCAAGAAGTAATAAAGGTATATGTTAGTGATGCTAAAAAGATGATTATGTTAGTAAGTGATAATGATACAAAACAAATAAAATTAACAGAAATACCAATAATGGATAGATATTCAACAGGTTCTACAATAACAAAGAAAAAAATAGATAACGTATATGAAATAGTTAATCTTACAAAAGATGTTGCAACAGATAAAAAAGAAGTAACAAAATCAGTTACTAAAGAAGATGCAAAAGAAAAAAAAGAATTATCACTAAAGGAAATTGATGATAGATTTATGACTATAGATGATTTTTTAGATAATTTTGATTAAAGCAAGAAGTTTTAACTCTTGCTTTTTATTAGCAAATAATTATAATATATAGAAAAAGAAGGAGATACTGTTATGAAATATGATGATATTTTAATAAATATGCTTTATAAATTTTTATCTTTATTTAAAATTACAGTAGATGAATATATAAAAGAAGATGTACCATTTTTATTAAAATTGGGTAAAAAAATAGAACTATATGATTATAATTCCAATAATGTAGGCTATGCTTACTTACAAGATAAAAAAATCATTATCCAAGTAATGTTAGAAAATTATTACTTAAATGCCGTAGCAAGAAAATTAGAAAATGAGACTTATGAATATAAATATTCAATTTTAAGTACTAATTTCAAGGATATTTTATATGGTAAATATTCTACTAAAAGAGGAGAAAAATTAGATAGAGTGCTAGTATCTAATATGATAAGTATATTTAAAAATAAAGAATTTATATATAAATCTGAGTTTGATACTTTAAAAAATACTATAAAGTTGTTTGATATTCAGAATAAAGAATCAGCTTTTTATAGGAATAATGAATTTACTCATTCAAAAAATAATGAAGTAGTTAAAATCGTTAATAAAAATGGAGAATTTGAGTATTATGTTGCTAATGATACTGATGAAAAAGGAATCTATGGATATTCTTTCGTTGGTAATTTTGGATATAATTATACTCCTTATGAGGAAGAATTTAGAAAAATAATAGATGAAATTGATCCTGATTATTTTACTCTTTTAAATAATCAAAAGAAACTAATCAATACTTTCTGTGATGGCCTTTTTGAAAGTATTTGTGTTAAATCTCTAAAAAATTATAATAAAAATCAATTAAAGGCTATGCTAGACATAGATTTTAGTACTTTCCAGAAGCCTTTTGTTAAAAAACTAAAATAACTGCCATACAATATAGTGGTGGTTTTTTTGTGTGTATTGTTTAAAATATGGAATATAAATCTTGATTTAGAAAATTATTTTAAGTGTAATATATATGATATGTTTTTAAATGATTATTGCTTAGAATACTTTTTAATATTAAAAGAACTTTATCCTAATGGGAAAATGGTAATAGAAAGAAATAAAGATCATTGTGCTATATTAATTAATGATGTGGTTTATGATGTATTAGGAATAGAAGATAATAACTTATTTTATATTGCTTTAGAAGATGATGAAAATTATGTATATAGTTTTTATAAAAAATTTGATTTAAATGAAAAATTAGGTTTACAAAAATATTTAAATCATAACAGTAAAACATTAAAATATTAAAAAAATTAAAATATTTTGTTATAATGATAAAAGAAGACAATTTAATTATTTTATTTCTTGTATCATTCTTATGGGTGATAATATGAGAGTTAAGGTGTTTGATTGTGAAAATGAAAAGGATTTAGAAGAAAATGTTAATAACTTTTTAATTAGCAAAGAAGTAGTTGATATAAAGTATCAGCTATCAGTCGCTGTGTGTGGTGAAGAACAAATATATTGTTTTTCAGCTATGATAATATATATAGATAAAGGATGATTTAAGTGAAAAAAAATAGTTTTATAAATGGGGCTTTAATTGCAACTATAGGTATTGTTGCAACCAAGTTTTTAGGCATTATATATGTAATTCCATTTTACGCAATAATAGGTGAAGAAAACATAGCTTTATATGGCTATGCGTATACTATATATAATTTATTTTTATCTTTATCAACGGTTGGAATACCACCTGCTATGAGTAAGTTAATAAGCGAATATAATACTCTTGAATACTATAATACTAAAGAAAGAGCGTATAAACTAGGTAAGAGATTATTAATTATTCTTGGAATAATATTATTTATTTTAATGTTTTTAGGAGCCCCAGTAATCGCTAATCAAATAATGGGCGATAACACTGGTGGAAACTCTAAGGAAAGTATAACTTTTGTAATTAGAATTATATCAACGGCAATCCTTGTTGTTCCTTATTTAAGTGTTACAAAAGGTTACTTACAAGGACATAAATTTATTACACCACCTTCGGTAAGTCAGGTAATAGAACAAGTAGTTAGAATATCAGTTATTTTAATTGGAAGTTATTTATGTATGAGAGTATTTAAAGTAGGGGTTGTAAATGCTATTGGAGTAGCAGTATTTGGAGCAACTATAGGTGCTTTAGTTGCGCTTTTCTACCTGCTTATTAAGATGAAAAAACATAAAAAAGAACTTGTTATAACAAATGAGAAAAAGAAAGAAGAAGAAAAAATTACGAATAAGGCAATTGTTAAAAAATTACTTATTTATTCTATTCCATTTATTTCTTTTGGTCTTGCTCTTTCTGTATATGATTATATAGATATGACAACTATTATTAATACACTTACTAAAATTGGATTTAAAACAAAGGATGCAGAAAGTATAATAGGGGTTATTAATACAACTGGAAATAAACTAAATAGTGTTGTGCTTGCTATATCAACTGGTCTTATGACAAGTCTTGTTCCTAATATAACATCAAGCTTTGTTAAAGGTGATAAAAAAGATGTAAAGAAAAAAGTTGAGCAATCATTTCTAATGCTTTTATATGTTACTATGCCAATGGCTATAGGACTTTCTATTTTAGCAGGACCTGTATTTACTGCTTTTTATGGAGCAAGTACATGGGGACCTAGAGTCTTTTGTGTTACTATATTTGTAGCTTTGTTTAGATGTATGTTTACAACATCAGTTTCAATTACACAATCACTAAACAAATTTAAAAATGTATTTATAAGTATAATTATAGGAATATTAGTTAAACTTATACTTCAAATTCCTTTTATATATTTATTTAATAATATAGGTTTATATCCATTTTGGGGAGCTACGTTTGCAACGTTTTTAGGACTTACGACGTCAGTAATATCTAACTTAATAGTTATTAATAAAACTGTTAAGTTAGATTTTAAATCTTTCTTTTTGAAAATGTTTAAATTTATATATCCCCTTACTATTATGGTGATAGTTTTGTTACTAATGAGAAATATATTACCTTTTAATTTAACAAGTAGGTTTACATCTATTATAACAATTATGCTATATGCTATAGTAGGTGCTATTATATATTTTTCTATTACCATAAAAAACGGAGCCTTTGAAAGTATATTTGGTAATGGATTAATAAGAAAATTAAAAATAAAAAAATAATACGTGTTATAATAAAAGAAGATAAAAATTATTTAAGAGAGGTATTTATATGGGTTTATTAGAAGCTATAGAAAAGGATTTAGATGAATTTGATATAAAAAACGAAAATGAACTTAGGATATATTTGCGTTATTTACTATCTCAAGCTTATATGGGAGCAAGTGGAGAGACAAACACACATAAGTACATAAAAGATCAAATAATTAATGGAAAGGATTTTAAAAAAGAGTTAAAAAACTTAGTTTATAATGGTGAAAATATTTTAAATGCAGAACAGCTTTTTAATGAAATAACTGAAAGCGTTTTATCTAATTACATGAAAAAAAATAATGTTGCAAGTTTAGATGATGCTGTTTTAAAAATGCTTGATTATTATAGTAATAGTTTTGATACAAATAATATAGATAATACTATATTTGTATCAAAGCAAATACTTGATAATTATTTTATAAAAGGTTTAATTAATGCTTTTAGTTCAAAAAATGGAACTAGAGATTATATTAAAAATACATCAAAAAGTGATTTGATTAATCAAATGAAGCTAAAGACTAAGTTAAATTCTTCTTTGCAAGAAGAAGAACAATTAGAATTATTAATATCTTCATATGCAAATTTTGTTGGAACAGAGTACTATAATAAACAAAAGAAAACACTCTATGATAAAAATGGATTATTAACTATTAAAGAAATGTTAATAAATGAAATAAAAAAATTATCATTAAACGATAGGCAAAAAGAATATTTAAAAGATGAATTAGAAAAAGGAAACATTGATATATTAGACAGGTATGTTGACCCTAATTTACTAAGTAAATACAAAATATTATCAAGTGAAAGTAATAAACATTATAAAATGTAAAAAGTCTACTTAAAAAAGTAGACTTTTTACATCATATACATTTCTCCACTATAGTTATCATTATTTTGTGTTGTTTGATAAGGTGAAGTATTTCCTTGTGGGGTTTGGTAGTTTTGCATATTGTTATTTTGGTATGGATTTTCTAATCTTGATATTCTATTTTCTAGTACTCTAACTTTTTTTTCTAAAGAATTTACTTTATTTTCTAAATTAGAATAATTATCGTTCATAAAATTAGGAAACATCATCATGTTTGTTGGCATACCTAAATTTGAAGCAAAAGGCATCATACCACCATTGAAATTACATCTTTGATCTTTCATTTATATTCCTCCTAATAAAAGCTTTCAATTAATTATATGAATTTTTAGACTTTTGGTGTATAATTAAGTAGGTGATAATATGAAAAATAGAGGTTTTACTTTAATAGAACTTTTAGCGGTGATAGTTTTGCTTTCTATAATAATGGTAATTGTAACAACTAACGTAATAAAAAGTGTAAAGGATTCTAAAGAGAAAATGAAATATATAGCTGCAAAAGAAATAGTTGAAATGTCAGAAGCTTATTTTGCCATTAATAGTGATAAAACAGAAGCTAGCATTAGTGATTTAAAAGATTATTTAGAAAAAGATGCGACTAATCCTAAAACAGGAGAGAATGATTTGTTAATAAATGGTACTTCTCAAAAAGTTTGTAAAGATTCTTACTCATCAAATTCTCAAAATAAATATAGTAACAATAGTGAGAAAGGATATTTTTTTGACGGATACTTTTATAGTTTAGATGGGATTTGTCCATCCATAGATTAAAAATAAAAATACTTCATTTAAGCAATTGAAGTATTTTTATTATGCTACATTATTTTTTCTAAATTTTTTAGCCTCTTTGGTGCTCATTATTACGGTTACACCATTTAAAGTTACTTTTTGCATGTTAACTTTTTGTCTCATTTTAGTTGTATTTAAAGCATGAGAGCGTTTGTTACCAAATAATGGTTTTTTGTTTGACATTTTTTTAGCCATATTTAATTCCTCCTTAAAGTGCGTCTTTGCTATCTAACTTTACCATATTATGGTTAATTAGTCAAATTAAAATATGAAAAAAAATTTTTTTGTAGTAAAATATTATTAGAAGGAAGTGGTATGCTTATGAATTATACACCTTTATGGATAAAGACAGATTATTCTATTTTATCAAGTTTAATAAAGATAGATGATTTAATAAGTACACTAAAAAAACTTAATTTTAAAAGTGCTGCAATATGTGATGATAACTTATATGGTGCTATGGAGTTTTATACTAAGTGTATTAAAAATGATATAAAACCAATTATAGGTCTTGAAGTTAATTTAGATTATACTATCCTTCTATATGCAAAAAACTATAAAGGATACCAAAACTTATGTAATATAAATACACTTATAAATGAAAATAAATTTTCATTTGATGAACTTATAAAATATATAAATGATTTAGTACTTGTCTTGCCTTACAAATACAAAGATAAAAGAGATTTTTATATACCATATACTAAAGATTTATTTATTGGATATAAAACTGCTGATGAAGAAAAAAAGATAAATGGTAATAAAGTGTATTTAAATAAAACGCTCACATTAAAAAAAGAAGATTCTAAGTATTTAAAATATTTATATAAAATAAAAGATCAAGATTATACTGAAGGAGAAGATGTATCTTTTATAGAGCAAGTTGATGTGTTATCTTCAAAAACAACTAACTATGTTAGTGCACTATGTAATTTAACTATTTTAAAAAAGAATGATTTACTTCCCGTATATAATAATGATTTAGAATTTAACAAAGAAAAGTATTTAACAGATTTATGTATAACAGGGCTTAAAAAAAGACTTAATGGTAATGTTTCTTTAAAATACGTAGAAAGATTAAAATATGAACTTTCTATTATTTCAAAATTAAATTTTTGTAATTATTTCTTAGTTGTTTGGGATTATGTTAAATATGCAAAGAAAAATGGAATAATGGTGGGACCGGGTAGGGGTTCTGCAGCATCAAGCCTTGTTTCGTATTCACTTGGAATAACTGATATAGATCCTCTTAAATATGATTTATTGTTTGAAAGATTTTTAAATCCAAATAGAGTTACTATGCCTGATATAGATATAGACTTTGATGCGGAAAAAAGAGATGAAGTAATAAAATATGTAGAAGAAAAGTATGGTAGAAAACATGTATCTGGAATAATTACTTTTTCTAATTTGCTTGCAAAACAAGTTATTAGAGATGTTGCTAGAATATTTAACGTAAGTGGGTTTAAAATTGACAATTTACTTAAGAACTTTGATGATAAAAAAGATTTATCTTATCAGTTAGAAAATATAAACGTAAAAAGAATATTAAGTAATGATGAAGTTTTAAGAAAAATATATGATGTATCACTTCATTTAGAGGGACTTAAAAGACATATTTCTAAACATGCTGCGGGAGTTATTATATCAAATAAAGAACTTTCTAATTATGTTCCATTACATCTTGATTCTGATGGTTCATATATTTGTGGATATACTATGAATTATATAGAGGATATAGGTCTTTTAAAAATGGATTTTTTAGGGCTTAAAAATCTTACTATAATAGATAAAGTAATTAAAAATACAAATATTAAATTTAGTGATATACCACTCGATGATAAAAAAACATATAATTTGTTTATAAATGGTAATTTAGATGGTGTGTTTCAATTTGAATCACAAGGTATGAAAAAGTTTATCATGGAATTAAAACCATCTAATATAAGTGATTTAATTGATGCTGTAGCACTTTTTAGACCAGGACCTATGGAAAACATAGATACATATGTAAAAAGACGTCATAAAAAAGAGAAAATAACTTATATAAATGAAGATTTAAAAGATATTTTATCTTCTACTTATGGAATAATTATATATCAAGAACAGATAATGCAAATTGCAAGAAAAATGGCTGGTTTTTCATATGCTAAGGCAGATGAGTTAAGGCGTGCAATGAGTAAGAAGAAAGAAGATTTATTATTATCTTATAAAGAAGAATTTATAATAGGTGGTATGAATAAAGGTTATGATAAAGAAACATTAGATAAAGTATATAATTTGATTCTTAAGTTTGCTAATTATGGGTTTAATAAAGCACACTCAGTTAGTTATGCAATAATAGGTTATAAAATAGCTTATTTAAAGGTTCATTATCCACTTTACTTTGAAACTGAGATTTTAAATAATATTATTGGTGTTTCAAATAAAACAAAACAAATTATTGACGAATGTAAGAGATTGGATGTTAGCATTAAAACCCCTAATATAAATTTATCAACAGATAAATATATAATTCTAAATAATGAACTTTTGTTTCCTTTGTCAGTAGTAAGAGCAATAGGCGTTTTAACATCAAGAGAAATAGTTAACGAAAGAAATTTAAATGGAAATTTTACGTCTTATTTAGATTTTGTTAGAAGATGTTATAAACTAGGACGTGACGTTTTAAGAAATCTTATATTATCTGGAGCATTAGATATATTTAATAAAACTAGAAGAACATTAATAGAAAATTTAAATGAAGCAATTAATTATGCGGAGTTATGCTACAATTTAGATGAAAGCTTAGTCTTAAAACCAGAAATAGAAGATTACGAAGAATATAGTAAAGATGAGCTTACAAAACAAGAAATAGCTTTATTTGGTTTTTATATAAGTAATCATCCGACTAGTAAATATATAACAAATAATAGTATAACAAGTAATTTACTAGATAAGTATTTTGACAAAATGATAGAAATGGTTTTATATATTGAAAGAAAAAAAGAAATTAATACAAAGACAAATGAAAAAATGATGTTTTTAAATGCTAGTGACTCATATGGAACAGTAGAATTAGTTATGTTTCCTAAAACTTATAACAAATTCTTTAACATACCAATTCCAGGAACCTACAAAGTATATGGTAAGGTAGAAAAAAGATTTTCTAAACTTCAACTTGTAATTTTTGATATTAAAAAAATATAAAAAAACCTAAAAAATTAGAGGTTTTTTTATTACTTTGTCAAACTATATAATTAGAGATGTTTAAAAGATAGAAAAAAATTATTAACTTGAAAAGAATAAAAGAAATGTATTATAATAAAAGAAGATTAAATCTTTATGAAAGAAAATTATTAAATGTGTTAAAAATCATTTAAATAAGTTTTAAAATATATTAAAATAAAATTTAAGGAGGCCTACCATTATGAGAGAATTAAATATTTTACCAGCGGATACTTTCGTAGTGGTAAATAGAACCATATTAAATGAAAATGATAGAAAAATAATAAGTATGTTATATCAACCAATAATAGGATGTATTGCAACGGATTTATATTATACTTTATGGGCTGATTTAGATAAATCAGAACTTTTAAGTGGTGAATATACTCATCATCATCTAATGACTTCTTTAAGAATTAAAATGGATCCAATAATAATGGCAAGAAAAAAATTGGAAGCGATTGGGCTTTTAAAAACGTTTTTAAAAGAAGGTAATCCTAATTCATATGTATATGAATTATTTTCTCCAATATCGGCGGTAGAATATTTTAATCATCCTATATTAAATGTTGTTTTATATAATAATGTAGGTAAAAAAGAATATGAAAACTTACTTAAATATTTTAAAGTTCCTAAAATTAACTTATCTTCATATAAAGAGATAACCTCATCTTTTGATGAAGTTTTTGAAAGTACTCCAGGAACTCTTTACGATAACTTAAATACCGATTTACGAACTAACAAAACAGGACAAATAAAAATAGATAGTGAATTTGACTTTGATTTATTAATATCTTCTGTACCAAATGGTTTAATAAGTAATAAGACGTTTAGCAGGGAAGTTAAAGATTTAATTTGCAATTTATCTTATGTGTATAATTTAGATGCTTTGGAGATGAAACCTTCCATACTAAATTCTATAAAGGAAAATGGTCTTATAGATAAAAACGCTCTAAGAAAGAACGTAAGAAATTATTATAGGTATGAAAATGATAATAAGCTTCCTTCACTTATATATAAAAGTCAGCCTGAATATTTAAAAAATCCGATAGGAAAAGATGATAAAAGGGCTAAGATGATATATGTATTTGAAAATACAAGTCCTTATAATTTTCTTAAAGGAGCTAATAAGGGTGCTAAACCGGCAGAAAGAGACCTTAATATTTTAGAAGGACTATTAACTGATTTTAAATTAAATCCGGGAGTTGTTAACGTATTAATTGATTATGTTTTAAAAATAAACAATAAAAAGCTTACTAAAAATTTTATAGAAGCGATAGCTTCACAATGGAAAAGGCTTAATATAGAAACCGTAGATGAAGCTATGAAGGCAGCTGAAAAAGAATATAAGAAGTCAAAGGTTGTAATTGAAGATAAAAAATATATAAAACAATCAAACGAAGTATTACCAGAATGGTTTGACAAAAAAATAGAAAAGAAAAAAATAAGTGAAGAAAATGAGAAATCACTTAAAGATATGTTAAAAGAATTTTCATAAAGGATTGATAAGTTATGCAAAACATAAATAAAGTAGTAAAAGAAGAAAATGATTTAAATTATAAATTAAAGATTTCTTATGAAGAAGAAAAAAAAGATTTAGATTTTAAAAAAATTTGTGATAGTATCAATTTAAACGATGATGAATTAATGAAATATACATCATTAATTAAAGAAGCTTCTTTAGAATATAAAAATTGTAAATCTTGTAAGGGACTTTTTATGTGCAAAAACAATATGAATGGATATTGTTATTTTCCTTCATTAGAAGATGGAAAATTAAATTTTTCATATGTTTCTTGTAGATATAAAAATAAACTAATAAATGAAAATAGGTATCAAAAAAACGTTACTTGTTTTGATATTCCAAAAGAAATAAAAGAAGCTAAAATGAAAGACATTTACACAGATGATGAATCAAGATTTGATACGATAACTTATCTTACTAATTATATAAAGAATTATAAGAAAAATATATTAGATAAAGGACTTTTCTTACATGGTAATTTTGGAGCTGGTAAGACATATTTAGTTGCGGCAATGTTTAATGAACTTGCTAAATTAAATGTCAAAAGTACTATAGTATATTGGCCAGAATATTTAAGAAGTTTAAAATCTAGTTATTCCTCATCTTCTTCTGATGAATTTAAAAATAAATATAATGAAGTTAAGTATGCCAAGTTTCTTTTAATAGATGATTTAGGAGCAGAAATAGTAACATCATGGAGTAGGGATGAAATATTAGGAACTATTCTTCAGTATAGAATGCAAGAAAAATTACCAACTTTTATCACTTCTAATTTAGATATTAAGGAATTAGAAGAACATTTAAGTATTACAAATAATAATAAATCTGAAAAAGTAAAAGCAAGAAGAATAATAGAAAGAGTAAAACAATTAACCGTTGATATAAAGATGGTTGGAGAAAATAAGAGAAAGTAAAGATTGACTAAGAATACTTTTTGTAGTATTATTTTGATATAAATACATTGATGAAGACATGGTTTTATAATGATGTTTTAAAGAGAGTCTATGGTGGTGAAAATAGATAAACTAATTATAAAATTACTACTTCTAAGTTGGACTCGAAAGAGAATCCCGTGCTTTATGCACGTTATCAAATTAAGTTAAAGTAAGGATGGTACCGTGCATTATGCACTCCTTTGGTACTTTCCTTTTTTTATTAGAAAGAAGGTGTTTTTGTGATAGAAAAATGGAAACTTGCATTAAAAGAATTTTTAAGACAATATGAAGATAATGATGATGTAATAGGAGCTATGCTTTGTGGTAGTTATGCTAAAGAAAATAATAATGAATATTCTGATATAAATGTATATTTAGTACTAAAAGAAGACTGTGATTATAAAGAAAGAGGTAATATTGATTCTAATAGTTATTTAATAGAATATTTTATGAGTCCTTCATCTGAAATAGAAAAATATATGGAAAAAGAATTTACTGATGGAAAACAGGTAACTGCTAATATGTTAGCATATGGAAAAATAATATATGATTTAGATGGAACTTTAAAAAAACTTCAAGATAAAGCTTTAGAATACATTGATAAAAAACAAGATAACATAACTAGCTATAAGTTAGATATGAATAATTATCATTTATGGGATTATCTAGATGAACTTAAAATTTCATTAAAAGAAAATAACCCGAACTTTAACTTAATATATTATTCTTTATTAGGAGATGTTTATGATTTTTATATGGAATATTTATCTATTCCAAAACTTCCAAAAACAAAAATATATAAGATATTAACAGATGAAGAATATAGAAGAAAGTATCATGTATTTAAACTACCGGAAGAAGAATTTATAAAACTATATATAAGATGCTTTGATATGGATAAATTAAGTATTATGTATAAAAATATGGAAGCCTTAATTAATTATTATTATAAAAAGCAAGGTGGTTTTAATATAAGAACATTTAAATTAAAAAGTAAATTAGAAAGGAATTATTAATATGATAAATATAAAAGAAAATGAAAAATTAAACATACTTAATCACTCTTGTGCACACTTACTTGCACAAGCTGTAAAGCATCTATATCCAAATGCTAAATTTTGGGTAGGGCCAGTTATAGAAGATGGATTTTACTATGACATAGATTTAGGGGACGAAACTTTAACAGATGAAGATTTACCAAAAATAGAAAAAGAAATGAAAAAGTGTGCTAAATCTGATAAGAGAATTTATAGGGAAGAAATATCTAAAGAAGAAGCTTTAGAAAGATTTAAAGATGATCCATATAAAATAGATTTAATAAGTCGTATGGATGAAAATGACACTGTTATTTCTTGTTATACGCAAGGAGATTTTACTGATCTTTGCCGTGGGCCTCACGTTGAGACGACTAAAAAAATGAAGTATTTTAAATTAATTAAGCATTCTGGTGCATACTTTAAGGGTAACTCTAAAAATAAGATGCTTCAAAGAATATATGGTGTATGTTTTGAAACGGAAGAAGACTTAAATAATTATCTAAATGAACTTGAAGAAAGAAAGCAAAGAGATCATAGAAAAATAGGCAAGGAACAAGAAATTTTTATGAATCACGAACTAGTTGGAGCAGGTATGCCAATATGGCTTCCAAATGGAGCTGTAATTCGCAAAGAACTAGAAAATTATATATATGAAAAGGAAAGAAACTTGGGATATGAGCACGTATATTCTCCTTGTGTTGGAACGGTTGATTTATATAAAACATCAGGGCACTGGGATCATTATAAAGAAAATATGTTTCCAATGATGAAGGTTGATGATGAAGAGTTCGTACTTCGTCCTATGAACTGTCCACATCATATGTTGGTGTTCAAAAACAAACTACATTCATACCGTGATTTACCAGTTAGAATAGGAGAGTTTGCAACAGACTTTAGATATGAAGCATCAGGCGCTGTTAAGGGACTTGAACGTGTTAGATGCATGTGTCAAAATGATGCACATCTTTTTGTAACTCCAGAGCAAATCAAAGATGAGTTTAAGAAGGTTGTTAGCTTAATACTTGATGTTTATAAAGATTTTGGAATAAAAGATTATAAGTTTAGACTTTCACTTAGAGATCCAGAAGATAAGGAAAAATACTTTGATGATGATAAAATGTGGAATGAAGCAGAAGCTAAATTAAGAGAAGTTTTAAATGAATTAAACGTCGATTACTTTGAAGCTGTAGGAGAGGCAGCATTTTATGGACCTAAACTTGACGTTGAGGTAAAACCAGCTGTAGGCCCTGATGTTACTTTATCAACTTGCCAGTTAGATTTCTTACTTCCAAGAAGATTTGATCTTTCTTACATTGATAATAAGGGAGAAAAGAAAACTCCTGTTGTTCTTCATAGAGCAATATTTGGAACATTTGACAGGTTCACAGCATTTTTAATTGAAGAAACTAAAGGTGCTTTTCCAACTTGGCTAGCTCCAGTACAAGTAAATATTATTCCAGTTAATAATAATTATCATTTAGAGTATGCAAAAGAAATATATAAAATGTTAAAAGATGCATCAATTAGGGTAGAATTAGATGACAGAGATGAAAAATTATCATATAAAATGAGGGAGTCTCAAACTAAAAAGATCCCTATTACCTTAATTTTAGGAGATAAAGAGCGTGATGATAATTTAGTAAGCTATAGAAGACATGGTTCTTTAAAAACATACTCTGTTCAAAAAGATACGTTTAAAGAACTATTACTTAATGAAATAAAAAGTAAGCAATCAAAAAGTCAGGAATAACCTGACTTTTATTTGTATAATAAATTTATTTTTCTTCCTTTTGTTTCTATAAATTTTTCTTCTTTTAGATATTTTAATTCCCTTTGCATAGCAGATCTATCAACGGATAAGTAATCTGCAAAATCGGTAAGAGTAAATGGTAGATAAATAATTTTTGTCCCCCTTTTTTTACTATATATTCTAAAGTATTCTAATAATTTATCTCTTATGGTTTTTTTTGTTAGAATCTCAATTCTATCATTTTTTTCTTCTATTATATTAGTGGTTATTTCAAGTAGGTTTTTAACAAACTGATTATAATATGAGTAATTATTATTTTCTTTAGTTATTATAAGGTCATAATCTATTAATAAAACTTTAGTATCTTCTTTGGTGATTATTTGACATTCATCACTATATAAAGAAGATATTGCTGTTCCAAAAACTGATTCTTCCTTAAGTTCTTCAATGATTGTTCTATTACCATTATAATCCGTTCTTATAATTTGAGCACTCCCTTCTAATATAATGCCTATTATATTACCTTGAATATTTGAAAAAATTGTTACGTCTTTTTTAAATTTAAGAATACTTGTTTCTAATAATTTTAATAGTTTTTTTTGGTCTTTAGATTCAATTTTGTTAAATAATTTTCGCATTTTACACCTCTCAGTAAAATAATATCATTTTTTTAATATTGTTGCAAATGCAACAATAAATAAAATTGTAATTGTGATATATTTATCTTGATAGTAGAAAGGTAGGAGTATTAAATGAAAATAGTTAAAAGAGATGGACATATAGTGGATTACTGTCCAGAAAAAATAGAAATAGCAATCAAAAAAGCAAATGAAGAAGTTCCAGAAGAAGACAGAGTAACTGATGTTCAAATAAAAAACATCATTAAATATATTGAGGGACTTAAGAAAAAAAGAATGTTAGTTGAAGACATTCAAGATATAATAGAAGTTAGATTAATGGCTTTAAATAAGTTTGCTTTAGCAAAAGAGTATATAACATATAGATATACTAGAGAATTAGTAAGAAGAAGTAATACAACAGATTTATCTATAAAGGAATTAATAGATGGAGAAAGTGAATATTGGAATACAGAAAATTCTAATAAAAATGCAAAAGTTGTTACTACGCAAAGAGACTACATAGCAGGTATAACATCAACGGATATTTCAAGAAGATTTTTACTTCCTGAGGATATCGTAAAAGCTCATGATGAAGGTATAATTCATTTTCATGATATGGATTATTTTGCACAAAATGCACTACATAATTGTGATTTAATAAATTTAGAAGATATGCTTCAAAATGGTACTAATATAAACGGTGTTATGATTGAAAAGCCTCATCGCTTTTTAACAGCTATGACTATTGCAACACAACTTATAACAGCGGTATCATCAAGTCAGTATGGAGGATGTACTATAACTCTTACTCATTTAGCACCATTTGTAAGAGAAAGCTATAATCGTTATTTAGAAAAGTATAAAAAAAGAAAATTTAAGTTAGAAGATTGTAAAAAATATGCTAAAGAGGATTTAACAAAAGAAATAACTGATGGTGTTCAAACTTTTCAATATCAAATAAATTCAATGACAACAACTAATGGTCAGGCTCCATTTTTGTCAGTTTGCATGTATTTAGGTGAAACAGAAGAATATAAAGATGAACTTGCTTTAATAATAGAAGAGGTTTTAAAACAACGTATTTTAGGAATGAAAAATGAAAAAGGTGTTTATATAACTCCAGCTTTTCCTAAGCTTTTATATGTGCTTGAAGAAGATAATATTAAAAAAGATGGAAAATACTACTATTTAACGGAACTTGCTGCTAAATGTACAGCTAAACGTATGGTTCCAGATTACATTTCGGAAAAAATAATGAAGAAATTAAAAGTTGATAAAAACGGAAATGGACAGTGCTTTCCTTGCATGGGATGCAGATCATTTTTAACTCCTTATGTTGATTCTAATGGAAAACCAAAATATTATGGAAGATTTAATCAAGGTGTTGTTACAATTAACTTAGTTGATGCTGCATTATCATCTGATAAGGATATGGATTTATTCTGGAAGATTATGGATGAGAGATTAGAATTATGTCATAGAGCACTTCAAGCAAGGCATAAAAGATTATCTAAGGTAACTAGTGATGTTGCACCTATTTTATGGCAACACGGAGCACTTGCAAGATTAGGTAAAGGAGAAAGTATTCACGAGTTATTACATCATGGTTATTCAACTATATCACTTGGATATGCGGGACTTTATGAATGCGTTAAATATATGACTGGACATTCTCATACAGATGGTGGTAAGGCAGAAGAATTTGGTCTTGAAGTAATGAAAAGACTAAATGCTGCTTGTAATAAATGGAAAAGTGAAGAAGATATTGATTATAGTGTATACGGAACTCCAATTGAATCTACAACTTATAAATTTGCAAAGTGTCTAAGAGAGCGTTTTGGAAGAATTAAAGGAATTACTGATAGAGATTATATTACAAATTCATATCATGTACCTGTATTTGAAGAGATAGATGCGTTTACTAAATTAAAACTAGAAAGTAAGTTTCAAGCTCTTTCACCTGGTGGTGCTATAAGTTATATTGAAACTCCTAATTTAACTAACAACTTAGATGCTGTTATGGAAGTTATTAAGTTTATTTATGATAATATCATGTATGCAGAATTAAATACTAAGTCTGATTATTGTCAAGAATGTGGTTATGAAGGAGAAATTCTTTTAGACGATGATTTAGAATGGTATTGTCCAAACTGTGGTAATAGAGATCATGATAAATTAAATGTTGCAAGAAGAACTTGTGGATATATAGGAACAAACTTCTGGAATAAAGGAAGAACTCAAGAAATTAAAGAAAGAGTAATACATATTGATAATAAGGATGCATAATTATGAGATATAACAAAATAAGAAAAATGGATATATCAAACGGTCCAGGTGTTAGAGTATCTATATTCATGCAGGGATGTGCTTTTCATTGTAAAAATTGTTTTAATCCTGAAACATGGAGTTTTAAAGATGGTAATTTATTTACTGATGAAACGATTAATCAAATAATTGATTTATCTAATAATGATTATATTGTTGGATTATCTATATTGGGAGGAGAGCCTATGCATCCAAATAATATAAGAGCAACTTTAAAGCTAGCTAAAAAATTTAAGGAAAAATTTCCAAACAAAACTATTTGGGTATGGTCAGGTTTCTTATTTGATAAGGATTTAAAAGATAAAGAAGTATTAAATTATATAGATGTGTTAGTAGACGGAAGATATATAGATGAATTACATGATTTTAGACTAAAATGGAGAGGTTCTTCTAATCAAAGAGTAATAGATGTAAAAAAATCACTAAAAAAAGGTGAAGTAGTATTATTAAAAGAAGAAGAGATAGTAGGAGTATAATTATGATAAAAAGTGAAAAAATAAACATAAAAAAGTTATCTAGTAATGCCAAAATACCTAGTTATGCAACGGATTTCGCTGCAGGGTGTGACTTATATTCATCATCTAGTGAAAAAATAAGTTTTAATCCCGGGGAGACAAAGCTTGTTAAGACTGGAATTGCTATGGAAATTCCTTTAGGGTATGCTGGATTAATATATGCAAGAAGTGGGCTTGCGACTAAGAGAGGTCTTGCACCTGCAAACAAAGTGGGCGTTATAGACTCTGATTATCGTGGAGAAATAATGGTAGCACTTCATAATCATACAAATGAGGTAAAAGAAATAGATCCTTATGAAAGGATAGCTCAACTTGTTATAACCCCATATGTTAAAGGTTTATTTAATGAAGTAGATGATTTAAATGAAACAAAAAGAGGAGAAAATGGTTTTGGTTCTACTGGAACAAATTAAAAAATACAGGCTCAAATTTGCCTGTATTTTTTTATTAATTGACTTAAATAACTCATAATGATAATATGATAGAAGGTGATTTTATGAGACTTAAAAATGTAAAAAATGCAAAAGATATAATAAATAATTCTAAATATATTGTGTTAAATCCATATGATTATAAAGGAAAATGGAATTCTCTTTTTAAGAATAATAATCCAATTAATATAGAAATAGGTATGGGAAAAGGTAATTTTATAATTGGAATGGCAAAGAAAAATAAAGATATTAATTTTATTGGAATTGAAATGTTTGATAGTGTAATAGTAAGAGCGGTTCAAAAATTAGAAAATGAAGATATACCTAATTTAAAATTAATAAGGTTAGATGCGAATTATATAGAAGATATATTTTATAAGGAAATAAACACTATATATCTTAATTTTTCTGATCCTTGGCCAAAGAAAAGACATGCAAAAAGAAGACTTACGTCACATTTGTTTTTAGAAAAGTATGACAATATCTTTAAATTCAAGAAAGAAATTATTCAAAAAACGGATAATATTAATTTGTTTTCTTATTCTATATCTTCGCTTAGTACATATGGATATACACTTGATTATGTAACACTTGATTTATTAAGTGAAAATGACCCTGATAACGTTTTGACTGAATATGAGTCTAAGTTTAATAGCAAAGGTGTTAGAATATGTAAATTAGTGGCGCATAAAGACTAATTATTATAAAATATTTTACCTTTTATTATTTTTTTGTTATAATATTTACAAGGTAGGTGAATCAGTTGAAAAAGTTTTTTTTGTTACTTTTCGTTTTAGTTATGCTATCTGGATGTTCTATAACTAGAATAGATAATTATAACTATGAAGAAAAGATGGATAAGATACTATCTTTAAATATTAAAAATTATAATAGAATTGGAAAGGGGTATAAATATTATGCCCCATATGGTATTAAAACTATTTATTCAAATGATTATAATGATATTTTAGAAAGAAATGGTAATAAATATTATTTATATGTTGATGTTGTTAGTTATTATTACAAGTCTAAATTAGACTATAAAGAAGATAAGAAGATATTATTATCTAAGAAAATTAATAACAATAATAAAAAGGGATATATTAAAATTAAAGAGTCTAATAAAAAATTATATGTTCAAATGGTGTATAATTATGCTAAAATAGAATCGTATGTTGATAAATCGTCACTAGATGATGCGATAATTGATATTAGTTATATTTTATCAAGCTTAGATTATAATGATTCTTTACTTAAAAAAATGTATGAATCTGGTAACTTAGACTCGAAAGAGGAAGTATATAAATTATTTAATAATAAAGAAAAAAAGGGTAACTTTTTGGAATATATAAAAGAATATGATAAGTACGATGAAAAAGATAGTACCGAAGTTAAGGAAGAAGAAATAAAGCTCGAGGAAAAAAAGACAACTAATGAAGATACTAATTCGGATACTACTAATTCTAGTGAAGAATAAAGGATGGTGTAAATATCATGGGATTGAAAAGCAAATTAAATAAAATGAAAAGTTTTTTATTTGATGATGAAGAAGAAAGTGTTAAAAAGCCTAAGGCAGCAATAAAGAAAGATAGTAAAAAAGAAATAGAAAAAGAAATAGAAAAGGAAGAAAAAAAACTGCCTAAAACTCAAGATATAGAAGAATTATATTTCGAAGATGTTTCTGAGGTAAAAGAGGAATCAGGCGAAATTAAATCTAGAGTACAAAAAAAAGAAGCAGAGTTTAAGTTTCCTCAATTTGATGATGATGATTTTGCTGTTTCTAAAGTAAGACCAGAACCTTTATTTGAAAAGCAAATAAAAGAAGAACCTAAAAAAGTTTTATACCAAGGAAGTAAAAGAAAAGAGGAAACTAAAAAGTTTAAACCTAGTCCTATAATATCTCCTATATATGGATTATTAGATAGTGAAGGAAATACTATAAAAGAAGAGGAGAAAAAAGAGAAAGTAAAGTATGAAGAAGTATCGTTAGATTCAGTTAGAAAAAAGGCTTATGGAATAGATAATGAGTTAGAAGATACCATGAAACGCTTAAGTAAGAAAACCATAGAAGAAGCTGAAAAAGATATGGAAAAAGAAGAAAAAGAACTTTCTAGAGAAAAAAGCAAGAAAATTATAGAAAAAGAAAGCGTTTTAGTAAAAGAAGAAGACGATGATGATATGATATTACCAAATATCAACTTTAAAGAAATTGATGTTGATAAAGAACGAAAAAAATTAAATGATATCAAAGATAGTAAACAAGATATTATAAAAAAAGAAAACTTAGATGATGACGACGATGATGATACAAAAGAACAAGATTTATTTAATTTAATTGACTCTATGTACCAGAAAGAAGGTAGTGAAGAGTAATGCAAACGTTTTTAAGTGAATATTTACCGATTTTAATTTATATACTATTATGTATACTAATAACACTACTTATTGTAATTTGTGTTAAAGTTATAAAAACAATGAATAAAGTAGAAAGTATCGTAGATGATGCTAACGAAAAGGTTAAATCATTAAATGGTATTTTTAATATTGTTGATGTTGTAACGGATAAACTATCAGCCTTAACTGAAGTAGTAACCGATTCTATAATACTTTTTATAAAAGGAATATTTAAAAAAAGAAAACAGAAAAAGGAAGAAAAATTGGAGGTTAATGATGAAGAAGAGTAATAAATCAAAATTTATTTTAGGTGCTTTATTTGGAGCTTTAGCAGGAGTTTTATTTGCACCTAAGTCTGGTAAAGAAACTAGAGAGGCTTTAAAGATTAAAGCAGAAGATTTAATTAGTAAAGCAAAAGAAATAGATATTATAGAAGTAAGAGATACTATAACTTCTAAAACTACTGAAATAATAGAAGAAATGAAAGATCTTAATAAAGAAAAAGCTTTAAAAATAGCTAAGAAAAAAGCTAGTGAATTAAAAAAACATGCTGAAGATTTAGTTTCTTATGCAAAGGAAAAAGCAACTCCTAAAATTGAAAAAGCTGCTTCAGAATTAAAAGAAAAAACAATAGAAATGACTAAAAAAGTTTTAGAAAAATTAGAAGAAGAATAAAAAAATAGACATTGTTATTAATGTCTATTTTTTATGTAGTTAACTTCATCATCATATAAACCACTAAAATAATTGAATTTATCATCTAAATATTGTTCACCGTCTTTAAGTAGATTTGCGTGTTTTTCTGAAAAAATCATATTTTCATTTGCATAGTATTCTATAGCTTCTTGCTCACTTTCTTCATAAGAAAATTCTTCTTTACAAGCAATATTTAAAAAACCTCTTGCAGCTTTATTTATTGCTAATGATACTTTCTTCCAAACGACAAATGAAGTTAAATCTCTTAAAAATTCATCTTCTTTTATGCCTAGTTTTTTGAAATCATTTAGAACTTTTTCTATTGTTTCATCATCGATTTCAAAATTTTCTTTTACCTCTGATATTATTTCTTTTTCTTCATAATTATGTTCCATAATATGTATAACATCTCCTTTTTTTGAAATATTATAATAAATAAAAGAAAAAAAGTAAACATTTTTGTGCTTTAATCATAAATTAATGTGAGGAGGGGATTCTAATGTTTAAGGAAATAGTTACTAAAGCGATAATAGGAAAGGGTAAAAAACACTTTAAAAATACCTATAATATTTTAGTTGAACATAATGCCAATACCATACTAGGGTGTTGGGTAATCAATCACGAGTTTAAGGGTACTACTAACAATGATAAGGTTTTAATAGATGGTAATTTTGATGTTAATATTTGGTATTCATATGATGATGATAAAAAAACGGCAGTTGCCACTAAAAATATATCATATAGTGAAAATGTTTCTGTAAAAACCAAAGATGGAACTTCACTTTCTGGAAGTGACATAATTGTTAGAGCATTAAAGCAACCAACATGTAGCAATGTTAGTATAAAAGATGATGTAGTAGAATTTGATATAGAAAAAGAATTAGGAGTTGAAGTTGTTAATGATGAAAAAGTTAAAATAGCAATAGAAGAAGATGAAGAGCCATGGGATACTATTGATGATGACGAAGAAGTTGAAAAAACAATTGATGAAGAAGTTAAAGAGGATTTTATTTAGAATCCTTTTTAAATTAAAATAAAATAGATGTTAACAAAAATGGTTGACACACATTAATTACTATGATAAAATTATGTTGTATTTAAGGAGGAATATATTATGGCAGTTAAATTAAGATTAAAAAGAATGGGAGCTAAAAAACAACCTTTCTATCGTATAGTTGCGGCTGATTCAAGAAGTCCAAGAGATGGAAGATTTATTGAGGTTATTGGAACATATAATCCATTATTAAATCCGGCTGAAACAAAAATAAATGAAGAAGTTGCAATGAAATGGCTAAAAAATGGAGCAACTCCAACTGATACAGTTAAAAATATATTTTCTAAAGCTGGTATCATGTCTAAATTTGCTAAAGAAAAGCAAGGTAAATAATTATGAAATTAGTAGAACTAACAAAAACCATTGTTGAACAATTAGTTGATGATGCGGAATTAGTTACTGTTAAAGAGTTCCCTAGCGAAAAAGAAGATGAAATAATAATTCAAATAATGGTTCCAGAAGATCAAGCTGGAAAAGTAATTGGTAGACAGGGAAAAATTGCTAATGCATTAAGAACTATTGTTCAAGCAAGTTCATATATAAATGGAAATAAAAGAGTAAATATTAATATTGATTCATACTAAAGAGCATTAAAAATGCTTTTTTTTCTTGACATTTGTTTTCCACAATTTTTCAAAAAACTTGACCGGGGGGGGGTACATGTTATTATAAACATGTAGAAAGTAAAGGTAAGGAGGAATAATTGTGGATAAAACAAGAAATAAAATATTTGTAGGATGTTTAGCACTACTTTTAGTAATGGTAGCAGGTTATGCATTATTTAGTCAAAATCTAACAATAAATGGAACAGCAAAAGCACAAGGTGATTTTTCTGTTACGATGACTTGTACACCAGGGCTTACCAATAAAGGCTTTTTAAATGCTGATTATATTGATTATGCACCTACTAAAGATAATAATTATACAAATGATAGTTGTACAGTAAATGGAAATAAAGTAACTTATCAAGCTGAGCTTAAAATGCCAGGAGCAGTAAGAAACTTTACAATCAAAATGACAAATAGTGGAAGTATAGATGCCGTTTTAGATGTTAATAAAGTTAAACTTTCTTCTGAAATATGTACTGGAAATTATGACACAGGAGAGTTTGGGAATTGTGTTACTGATGATGGCTCTGATGATTCATTATATAGCACATCTTTTGTTGGATTTGAAAAAACAAATGGTACACTTATTTTGGCAACTAATGATAATGCAGCAGAAATTGATAAATTTGTAGATGCTGAAAAAGGTACAATTACACTTAAACCAGGAGAAAGTATGTATTATATAACAGCCGCTAGTTTAAGTGATACTTATGGTGAAGGTGCTGAAGATTCAAATAAAATGTTAATTAAACAAACCTTAAATCAGGAATTTATGTTTACGCAGCCCACAACAAAGTAAATAAATATGATGATAAAAAATAATTTATCATCTTTTTTTGTTATGATATAATGAATATAGGTGGTGATGATATGTATATTAATGTATTAATTGAAACAAAAGTAAATAAAAATAATATGACATTTACATATCATGTTCCTACTAATTTAGATAATAATCTTATTGGAAAAAGAGTTTTAGTACCTTTTAATAATAGAATTATTGAAGGTTTTGTTTTGGAATATGCAAAAAAGCCTAATGAATATGAAGTGAAAGATATAATTAGTGTAATAGATAAAGAGGTTGTACTTAATGAAGAATTATTAAAACTTGGTAAATTTATGAGTGAAAAATATTTATGTTCATTAATATATGCATATCAAGCTATGCTTCCTCGTGCATTAAAGGCTAATCATAAATCTAATAAAAATTATTTAACTAGAATTTTTGTAAAGCTAAATGAAAATTGTGATACTAGTAACATAAAAATAAAAGCTCAAATGGATATTATAAATCTTATTAAAAGTAATTCTGAGGTTTTAAAAAGTGATATAAAAAGTAAGTCTTCGCTAAAAAAGCTAATAGATAAAAAAATAGTTATAGAGTATGATAAAGAAGTATATAGAGAAGTAAAAACAAGTTTAGATGAAAGAAAAATAACACTTACTAAAAGGCAAGAAGAAACATCCAAAAAACTAAAATCTTATTTAAATAAACCTTCTATAAATCTTTTATATGGAGTAACTGGGTCAGGTAAGACAGAGGTTTATATTGACGTTGTAAAAGAGGTTTTAAAAAACGGTAAAGACGCAATTATACTTGTTCCAGAAATAAGTTTAACTCCTCAGATAACCGCTAGATTTAAAGGTATTTTTAAAGATAACATTGCAATTCTTCATTCATCTTTATCAGATGGTGAAAGGTTTGACGAAATAAGGAAAATAAGGAAAGGATTAGTTCACGTTGTAATAGGTGCAAGGTCTGCTATTTTTGCACCACTTAAAAACATTGGAATAATAATTATAGATGAAGAACATTCAGAAAGCTATAAGCAGGAAAATAATCCAAGGTATAACACTCTTGATATAGCACGTGAAAGATCAATTACTCATAAGTGTCCTATAGTACTTGGCAGTGCAACACCAACCATAGAAAGTTATGCAAGAGCTAAAAGAGGATATTATAATCTTTTGGAAATGGAAGAAAGAGTAAATAAAAAGCCTCTTCCAAAAGTTACCATAGTAGATATGAAAATTGAAATAAGAAAGGGCAACATGATCTTTTCTGATTTACTAAAATGTGAGATAGAAAAAAGATTAGAAAGAAAAGAACAAGTAATGCTTTTATTAAATAGAAGGGGTTATTCAACTTACTTATCTTGTAAATCATGTGGATACACATTTAAATGTCCTAACTGTGATATAACGCTTACTTATCATAAAACTTCTGGTATGTTAAGATGTCATTACTGTGGTTATGCTGAAAATAAACCAGTTATTTGTCCGTCCTGCAAAGAACGTGACATAACAAGCATGGGACTTGGTACCGAAAGGCTAGAAGAGGAGATAAAACGTATGTTTCCTCTTTCTAAAACACTTAGAATGGATGCTGATACAACAACTACTAAAGGTTCTCATAATAGAATAATAGAAGAATTTAACAGTGGTAATTATAACATTTTAGTTGGAACACAAATGATTTCTAAGGGACTTAATTTTCCTAATGTAACGCTTGTTGGTGTAATAAACATAGACTCATCATTAAACATTCCAAACTTTAGAAGTAGTGAGGTAACTTTTAGTTTGCTTGATCAGGTAATTGGAAGAGCAGGCAGAGGAAAAAAAGAAGGGTGCGCTATAGTTCAAACTTTTAATCCTGATCATTACAGCATTTTGTGTGCGCAAACCCACGATTATAAATCATTTTACGAAAAGGAAATGAAAGTTAGAAAAAATTTAAATTATCCACCATATTGTTTTTTAACATTAATTAAAATATCATCCAAAGATTTTAAATATGGAATAGAAGAGGCTAAGAAAATAAGCCAATTTTTAAAAAGAAATTTAAGCTTTAATACAAATATTTTAGGTCCTTCTATGGCAAACGTATTAAGAATAAATAACACCTATAATTTTCAGGTTATATTAAAATATAAGAAAGATGAAAAACTATATAACGCACTAAACCAAATGATAAAAATATATGAAGGAAATAATAAGATTAAAGTAGAACTAGACTTTAATCCGATTAATTTTTAGAATGATATTTTTTAGAAGAAAAAAAGCAAAGGAAGATTTACCATTTTTAAAGTATTGAGTTTTCTGCTTGAAATATGGCAAAATTCCAGTATTTATGGTATAATATAAACATGTTACAGGAGACTATATAATGTTAGAAAATAAGTTAGGAATAACTAGTTCGGTTGAACTTGCAAATGAAGAAGAAAAAATTACTAAACTAAAAGCACTTAAGTTGTTTGATACAAACAAAATAGATGAATTTGAGGTTGGAACTTTTAAAAGTTTATCAGATATTCATAAATACTTATTTGGTGAAATATACTCATTTGCTGGTAATGTAAGGAAAGAAAATATTGCAAAGGGTAATTTTAGATTTGCTTCATCTATGTATTTAGAAGACGTATTAAACAAGATAGATAATATGCCACAAAAGAATTTTAATGATATTATAAAAAAATATGTTGAAATGAATATTGCTCACCCGTTTAGAGAAGGAAATGGTAGAAGTACTCGTATTTGGCTTGATTTGATTTTAAAAAAAGAACTTAACAAAGTAATTGATTGGAGTAAAATTAATAAAGAAGATTATCTGCTTGCAATGGAAAGAAGTCCAGTTAGAGATTTAGAAATTAGATTACTACTTCAAGATGCTTTAACTGATAAAATTAATGATCGACAGGTGTTTATGAAGGGACTAGATACAAGTTATGAATACGAAGGATATAATGCATATTGCACCGAGAAATTAGGTAATGACTAAGATGCTAAAGCACCTTAGTTTTTTTCTCTTAAAAAGCAGTATTATAAAATATATTTTAATATAAAATATAGAAAAACACCTTGTATCATATAATAATTATGTGTTATAATATGCATGGCTTTTCAAACAAGGAAAGAAAATACACACAAGTTTGGACTTATGTTTCGAGTGTCCGAAGAGGATGAAGTGTAAGGTTGAAGAATTTGGAGGTTAAACGAAGGAGGAAAAAGAAATGCCAGTTGTATCAATGAGTTACTTGCTAGAAGCAGGTGTACATTTTGGTCATCAAACAAAAAGATGGAATCCAAAGATGAAAGAGTATATCTTTACTTCAAGAGATGATATTTATATTATCGATTTACAAAAGACAGTAAAGAAAATTGAAGAAGCATATGCTGCTTTAAAAGAAATCGCCGCAAACGGTGGAAAGGTTATTTTCGTAGGAACTAAAAAACAAGCTGAAGAAGCTACTTTAGAAGAAGCTAAGAGATCAGATAGTTACTATGTTACTAAACGTTGGTTAGGTGGAACTTTAACTAACTTTAGAACAATAAGAAGAAGAATAAACCGTTTAGATCAAATTGAAAAAATGGAAAAAGATGGTACATTTGATAAGTTACCTAAAAAAGAAGTTGTTAATATTCGTAAAGAATATGATAAATTAAATTCATATTTCTGTGGACTTAGAGAAATGAAAAAATTACCACAAGCTATGATTATTGTTGATCCTAAAAAGGAAATTAACGCAATAAATGAAGCACATAAATTAAACATTCCAGTGTTTGGTATCGTAGATACTAACTGTGATCCAGATTTAGTTGATTACGTTATTCCTGGTAATGATGATGCTATTCGTGCTGTTAAAATCGTACTTGGTGTTTTAAATAATGCTATTTGTGAAGCAACAGGTAAACCTGTTGAAGATTATATAACTGAAGAAGATAAAGTAAAGGCTTCAGCTAAAGAAGTTGCTAGTGACGTTAAAGAATTAACTAAAGATGTTAAAAAAGTAGCTTTAAAGAAAGTAAAAGAAACCATTAAAGAAGTAGAACCAAAAATAGAAGAAACTAAAAAGGCTGTTAAAAGTGCTGCAGAAAAAGCTATAAAGAAAGCTGAACCAAAAGTAGAAGAAGCAAAAAAAGTAGCTTTAGAAAAGGTAGAAGAAGTTAAGGAAGAAGTAACTGATTTAGCTAAGAAAACAGTTGCTGAATTAAAACAAATGGCTAAGGAAGCTAAAATAGAAGGATATTCTAAATTAAAAAAGGATGAACTTTTAAAAGTTTTAAGAAAGTAATTAACATAAGGATGATTATTGAATCATCTTTAATTATAAAAAGGAGATTAAAACATGAATGCAAGTTTAATTAGAGAATTAAGAGATATTTCTGGAGCTGGAATGATGGATTGCAAAAAAGCTTTGGAAGAAAATGATAATGATATTAAAAAAGCGACTGAATGGTTAAGAGAAAAGGGAATAGCTAAGGCTGCTAAAAAAGCAGGAAGAATTGCAGCTGAAGGATTATCTACTGTTATAACTGAAGGTAATAAAGCAGTTATCCTTGAAATTAACTGTGAAACAGACTTTGTTGCTAAAAATGAAAAGTTCCAAAACTTTGTAAATGAAGTTGCAAGAACAATATTAAACAGCAATGCAAAAACTAATGAAGAAGCTTTAGCTCTTCCTTGCAAAGAGGGTACTTTAAATGATGCTGTTACAAATATGACTGCAACAATTGGAGAGAAAATCTCATTTAGAAGATTTACTTTATTAGAAAAAAAGGATAATGAAAACTTTGGAGCATACATCCATATGGGTGGTAAAATTTCTGTTTTAACATTACTTGAAGGAGCATCTGAAGAAGTAGCTAAAGACGTTTCTATGCATGCGGCTGCAATGCGCCCAGAGTATGTAAAAAAAGAACAAGTTCCAGAAGAACAAGTTGAACATGAAAAGAAAATTTTAACTGAAGAAGCTATTGCTGAAGGAAAACCAGCTAATATTGCTGAGAAAATGGTAATGGGAAGAATTAATAAATTCTTTAAAGAAATTTGTTTGGAAGAGCAAGAATTTGTTAAGGATAACTCTGTTTCTGTTTCTAAATACGTAAGTAATAATGGCGGTAAAATTATAGACGTTATAAGATATGAAGTTGGTGAAGGACTTGAAAAACGCCAAGAAAACTTTGCTGAAGAAGTAGCTGCTCAGATGAATGGTGAATAATCATGAAAAAGTTAGTGGCATTATTACTAACTTTTTTGCTTGTATTAGCAGGTTGCAAAAGTGTTGAAATAACCCGTGTAGACGATGATAATAATACTGATTCTATAAGATTTAGCAAAGAATATGGAATGAACAATACTAATAATTTATACAAGTATTCAAGTTACGATAATATAATAGATACCTTAAATTATAAAACAGGTGTTATTTATTTAGGATTTTCATCATGTGATTTATGTAAAAAAATAGTACCAGTATTAAATGATGCAGCAAAAGAAAATAAAATAAAAGAAATTTTGTATTATGATTTTAAAGATATTAGGGAAAACAATACAAAAGAATATCAAGAATTATATAATATTTTAAAAGATTATATAAGTACAAACGATGAAGAACTTGATAAAATAAAAGCACCAACTGTTATATTTGTAAATAATGGTAATATAACAGGTATTTATATAGGCACTATAGATCCTGATAGTGAAGAGATAATGAATGAAGAAGACAAGAAAAAACTAAAGAATAATTTTATTAGTTTGTTTAAAAAAATGAAACAAGAAAAAACTTCATCCGAAAGTAAGGAAGTCTAGGACTTCTTTTTATTTACAAAATTTTACGCATGAAATTTAATAATTATTATTTATAAGTTTATTATTAGAAATTTATGGTATTATAATAACGTAATATATTAGAAAAGGAGTAAATAAAAATGGATAAAACTAGAAACAAAATATTCGTAGGATGCTTGGCTCTCTTACTTGTAATGGTAGTAGGATATGCATTATTTAGTCAAAACTTAAATATTACGGGTACGGCAACAGCTAAAGGAGACTTTTCAGTTACACCAACATGTCAGGCTGGAGTTCCTGATAATTTATTGGCAGCTGCAAAAACCGTAGAGGGTTGGACTGGAGAAGAAGGTGGATATTCTGATGACTCATGCACGGTAAATGGTGATACCGTAGATTTTAGGTCAAGCTTTAAATGGCCGGGAGCAAGAAGGTATTTTACAATTAAAGTAAAAAATACAGGAAGTGTTACCGCACTTTTTACAGAAGCTGACGAAAAAGCCGTTGAATATTGTAATGATGCTAACGGAAATGAAACTTTTGATACAGATGAGTGTTATACCGATCAAAGTAGTTTAAGTCTAATGGGAAATTTAATTGATCTTAGAGGACCTATTGGTAACAATTTTTTTGCAGTAGAGAATAAAGATGGAACTGTGATTTCTCAAGAAGAATTAGAAAATTTAACTGAAGAAGAATTATCTAAGTACATGACTTCAGATGGTTATATTAAAATAGAACCTGGAGCATCAATTTATTTATTAGCTAGACTTGGAGTTAGGTCAGTCGTTGGAAGCACTGATGGTGGAAAAATGATGATGAGGGGTAGCTTTTCTACAAAACTTACATTTACACAACCAGCTACTAATTAAACATTATGTTAAAAAGGTATTTGCAACATGAAGTTGTAATAATATCTTTTTTTTATGAGTTAAAAATGTTAAAATTAACTAAGAGGTGATAACTTTGAAATTAGCTAACAATTGGAAAGATTATGAAATACTTGATATGGCAAATGGAGAAAAGTTAGAAAAGTGGGGAAATTATATTCTTGAAAGGCCGGACCCACAAATAGTATGGCAGGATAAAAGTTTTAAAGATAAATGGAAAAAAGTAGATGCGGTATATCACAGAAGTAAAAAAGGTGGGGGTTACTGGGAGAATATAAATGACATTAAGGCATCTTGGCAAGTTAAATATAAAAACTTAACCTTTAATATAAAACAAATGGGATTTAAACATACAGGCCTTTTTCCAGAACAAGCCGTTAACTGGGATTATATGATAGATAAAATAAAAAATAGTAATAGAAAAATAAGGGTACTTAATTTATTTGCGTATACTGGTGGTGCAACGGTTGCGTGTGCTTATGCAGGTGCAGACGTAGTTCACGTTGATTCATCACGTGGTATGGTTTCGTGGGCTAAAGAAAACATAGAATCGTCTAATCTTACAGATAGATACGTTAGATTTATAGTAGATGATGTTATTAAGTTTGTTAAAAGGGAAATAAGACGTGGTAATAAGTATGATGCTATTATAATGGATCCACCATCATTTGGAAGGGGTTCTAATGGCGAGGTTTGGAACATAGAAGAAAGTTTATATCCTTTAATTAAGTTATGCATGGAAGTATTAAGTGATAATCCGTTATTCTTTTTAATAAATTCATATACAACCGGTATGTCACCTAAAGTACTTGAAAATATTTTATATATGACATTAGATAAAAAATATAAGGGAAAAATATCATCTGGTGAGGTAGGACTTCCTATGAAAGATAGTAATCTTATATTACCTTGCGGGATATATGGTCTTTTTGAAAATGAATAATTTAAACGTATTATATGAAGATAATCACATCATAGTGGTAGAAAAAAAGCCTAACATATTATCACAAAGTGACATAACTGGAGATAAAGATTTACTTACGATGGTAAAAGAATATGTAAAGGAAAAATATAAAAAGGAAGGTAACGTATATATTGGTCTTGTTCACAGATTAGATAGACCAGTAGGTGGAATAATGGTGTTTGCAAGAACATCAAAGTCCGCAAAAAGATTAAATGAACAAATAAAAAACCACGAGTTTAATAAAACTTATGTAGCAGTTTTAGATGGCAATTTAAATAAAGAAAAAGGAAAATTAGTAAATTACTTGTATAAAGATGAACGTTTAAAAAAGAGTTTTGTAACTAACAAAGATAATAAAAATGCTAAATTATCAGAGTTAGAGTATGAAGTTATAGGACACTTTAATTGCAAAACAATAGTTAAAATAAATTTAATTACAGGACGTCATCATCAAATAAGAGTTCAGTTTAGTAATATAGGATATCCTTTATATGGAGACCAGTTATACGGAAGAAAAAATGAAAAGCAAATAAGACTTTTTGCGTATAAGCTAGAATTTATGCACCCAACTTTAAAGACAAAAATGCAATTTAAATTGTTACCGAAATGGAAGGAGTTAGAATATGAAACAATTATACATAGACTTTGATGGAGTAATATTAGATACTATGACTAAGTCATATGAAGAACTTAAAAAGGAAAATATTGATAGAAATGATGAGGAAAAAGTAAGAGAGTTTTTTAAGAATGCAGATTGGAAAAAATTAATAGAAGAAACAGAGGAAATTAATGATAGTATAAACGAAATAAAGAAGATATGTGATTCTAAAAAGTTTAATGTGTATATATTAACTCATGTTAATTCAACTAATGAAATGGTAGAAAAAATTAAGTACTTGCATAAAAAATTACCTTTTGTAACGGTTGTTTCTGTTCCGAAGGAAATACCTAAAACAGAAGTTGTTAATCCATCTGCAGCAATATTAATAGATGATTATTCTGGAAACATTAGAGAATGGCAGAAAAAGCTTGGTATAGGAATTAAATTCGTAAAAGAATTAGAAGGTAGTGATTATCCAGAAATAACTCATTTATCCGAAGTAATAAATATGTTTAATCAGTAAAGGTTTATATATTTTTACTTTTTTTGTAAAAATATCATTTTATATTTATTTCTTCATATATTTATAATGACTAAAATATTAAGGAGGAAATAAATATGGAAACACTTAAAGTATCCAGTAAGTCAAACCCAAGTAGTGTAGCAGGAGCACTTGCTAACGTATTTAGAGAAAAAGGATCTGTAGAAATACAAGCGATAGGGGCTGGAGCACTTAATCAAGCTATTAAGTCGATTGCAATAGCAAGAGGTTTTGTTGCACCTTCAGGAAAAAACTTGGTATGCATACCAGCATTTACAGACATTGTAATTGAAGGTGAAGAAAGGACTGCTATTAAGTTAATTGTAGAAGCTAGATAGGCTTCTTTTTTTCTTGCTTTAAAATTATATATAAAAAAGAATATAAAACTAATTCATATATAATTTTCCTTTTTCTTTTTTTATGTTATAATCATTCTTGTTTGAAGGGAAGTATTATGAATATTTTTAAGAAGAAAAATAAAAATGTTTTAACAAGAATATTTAGAAAGAAATCAAAATTAGAAAAGTTTTATTTAAAGAATGAAGAATTTATAAAATATTGTTTAATTTCATTTGTCTGTACTGGTATTTTATATTTAATTTTTTTCTTAACAGATTTAATTACAAAGGGAAATTACTTATTAGCAAATTTTTTATCATACACAATATCTTTTTCTGCTTTGTTTATTTTAGACCAAAAATTATTTAAATCAAAACCAGCAAAACGTCGTGATAAGCTAGCTCAACTTACATCTTTTATAATTGTAAGAGTAATAGGTTTTCCACTTGATTCACTAGTACTATCAGTACTTATAAATAAATTTCACATAGCAAATATGGCAGCTAAAGTACTTGGTTCACTTATTATGTTTATGTATAATTACGTAACAAATAAATTATTTGTTTTTAAGAAAAATAAGCTTATATAATTATATATAAGTTTTTTAAATTGACTTACGTGCTTTAAAAGTGTTATTATAAACTTAAATAGTAGGAGGACATTATGGCTCTAAAAAAATACACTTTATACTATAAGTATAACGATAAAAAGAATAATGAAATAAACTATCCAATTATATCATTAGACTTAAAGACCATGGATAAATATACTAGCATGTATTCTTCAGGTAAAGATTTAATTGAAGATCTGCCTTCTGAAGTTAAGGATTTTATTAAAGAAAATTTCACCAATAAAACTAAAGATTATGATGATTTTATGTTTATTTCTGATTCTAGTTTTTCTCATATAATGGATGTTATTTTAAAAAAGGATTGCGATGTTTTGTATATAAATGAAGATGAAATAAAAAGCTGTATTATAAATATTAAAATGGATATTTTAGAATTTCAAAAGATCTTGTTAAAGACAAAATCAGATAAAATAAATTCAAAATATAAGTTCTTTAAGTATTTATATGATACATACGTTAAGGGCCAAAAAATAGAGGGTATGATAGATACTTATGATACTAAAAGATTAATTCCTAATCTCTTTAAAGATGAACTTATGATAGCTTCTATTGCAACAGATCAAGATAATATAAAAGTGTTATGTAAAAAATTAAGTCAAAACTTGGAAACAAGAAGAAATATAGCTTTTAAATACAAATATTTATTTAAAGATATAACGGGTGAAGATAAAATAATAAGTGATTTGCTTATAAAAGAAAGAAAAATTGAAGATCTGGAACCTAATTTGCTCATAGAAATCATTAAAAACAATTTTAAAAATTTCAAAAATAAATATCAAAATTAATTTGGAGGAAATATGAAGTATGTATTAGCTGTTGATTTAAAAATAAAAGATGAAGTAAAGCGAGTTACTCTATCAAGTGGTACTTTAGAGGGGTTGTTAAAATACACAACGTATTGTGTTGATGAAGGTGAACTAATAAAATTTTTGCCACATGATGATGACTTTTCTGTAAGAACTTATATTGAAAAACATTTAAATAAGAAAAATGATAGTAATTATAGTCCATTTTCAATAAGAAAACAGGCAAATTTAAATTCTAGAAAAGTTGATGTATTATATAAAAAAGATGTAGATGTTTTATTAGTAAATAAAGCAGATTTATTAAAATTAATTAGGGATAATTATTCACTTAGTATAAATGATATTTCAAGTGGTAATATACCTTCTAAAATTGATGTATTTTTAAAAAAAATATATGATAAATTTAAAAGTTATAATCTTATAAAAGCTAAAGATTTATTAATTGAAAAAAAATTAGATCCTGATAAAGAATACGATTCAAGGTTCGAAATTTTAAAATCAAAGCCTTATCTTTCATTAGCAATTAATAATTATTGCTTAGAAATTTTTGTTTGTTCTGTTATGAAAGATGATAAGAAAAAAATTGAATTTGCAAAAATGCTGAAAGAAGATTTAAATAAAAAATTATTGGTTTTAAGTAATGAGGAATTTAAAGAGAGGATGACTAAAATAGATAATAAAGCGTTTTTAAATGGATGTTCTTTAATCCAAATTAGAAATAATATGAGAAGAAACATAAAGCTTGTTAAAGAGGTAAATGATGTTAAGGATAATAAAAAAAGTGATATAAAGCCATACATTGTAACTGATAAAGAAATAATAAAATATAATGAAAAAAGAAATAATAGCAGAAATGATTGCTTAAGTTTAGAATTATTAGAAAAAATAGATGATCTAGAACGAAGATTGAAAATGCTTTATGAAGAAAGAAAAATTGAAGAAAACAAATTAACGAGGATATCTTTTTTGGAAACAGAAAAAGATATAGAAAATAAAATCAAATGTATAAACGAAGAGATAAGCAATTTAAAAGTAAAGTTAGCATCTTTAAAGTATGATTTTGATTCTCTAGAAACAGGCAATTACACATATTCTGATGCTGGATTTATAGTAGATAAAAGGATTTAACTTTTATCTTTTTTAAGTTATAATTATTATAAGGTGATGTAATATGAGTATGATTATTAAAGAGTTCCTAGATTATATTTTAAATCAGAAAAAATATTCTTTAAATACTTATAAAAATTATGAAATAGATATTAAGGAGTTTTTTTCTTACTTAAATGATACAAAAACAGATTATAAAGATGTATCTTATGATTTTATAAAAGGATATTTAATGGTTTTATATGATAGAAAATTATCAAGAGGTACTGTTTCTAGAAAATTATCGGCACTTAGAAGTTTCTATAAATATTTATTTAACCAGGATATAATAAATACTAATCCGTTTAATTATGTTACAACTCCTAAAAAAGAAAAAAAGTTACCTAATTATTTAGGTATTATAGAATTAGAAACTATATTTAATTTTCCTGATTTAAATACTTCTTTAGGGCAAAGAAATAGACTTATTTTGGAATTATTGTACGCAACTGGTATAAGAGTAGGAGAATTAGTTAATATAAAACTTAACGATATAGATTTAAATAGAAAAGAAGTTAGAATATTAGGTAAGGGAAATAAAGAGAGAATAGCTTTATTTGGAGATTATTGTTTGGATTATATTAATTTGTTTATGAATAATGGTAGATTAAAAATATTAGATAAAAATAACGCTTCATGTGATTATTTAATCATAAATAATAGAGGCAGAAAAATTACTACGCGTGCGGTAGAAGAAATTATAGAAGACATAGTAAAAAAAGCAAGTATAAAAAAACACGTATCTCCCCATATGTTAAGGCATTCTTTTGCAACGCATCTTTTAAATAATGGCTGTGATATTTTGACGGTTAAAGAATTATTAGGTCATGAATCGTTAGAATCAACCCAAATATATACTCATGTATCTAATGAAAGATTAAGAGAGGTTTATTTAAAATGTCATCCTTTAAATAGACAAAACAGTAAGAAATAGTGTATTATATTAATAGAGGTAGTAGTTTATGAATGAGAATTATAAATATGTTGATGATGATATGCAAAAAATAATGGACGCAATAAAAGAGGCTAAGGCAAGTTTAGAAATGGAAGGTTTTATTGTGTCTCATGAAGAAGAAAAAAACTTAATAAAGCAGTTTGGTTCAAACGAAAAATTATTATTATTAATAAGAAAGAAGAAAATAAATGAAGATGGACAAAGACGAAATAGAATGGAATAATTATTTTATTGATAATACAAATATTCTAAAAAATAATTTAAATATAGTAGATAAGGAAAAACTATCATTAGCCGAAAAGGAAATCACATTAAAACAACTGGCATTTTTAGAGCTTTTTCCAATAGAGGGCAATTTTGATTCTAATCATTTAAGAGCAATTCATAAATTTTTATTTTCCTCTATTTATCCCTTTGCTGGGGAATATAGAACTTGTTCTTTAGCTAAAAAGACAGAGTTTTATGATCCTGAAATAATTAAGGATGAGCTTGCAAGTGCATTAGATGAATTAAATTCTGATATAAAAAAGGTCTATGATGAAAGAAGTTATTCATATGTTTTAGCAAATGCTTATTATTTATTGATGGCAATTCATCCTTTTAGGGAAGGTAATGGAAGAAGCGTAAGAGAATTTTTAAGAGAGTTTGTTTTAAATAAAAACAAACTATTATCATTTAATGTTAAGCTTGATTTTTCTAAGATGGATAAGGAAAAATTTTTAATGGCTGTTCAATATAGATATATTTATCCAAGCCTTTTAGAAGATGAATTTTATAAAGCTTTAGTTCCTTTTGAAAAAGAAAATAAAAAGTAGGAAAATATTGTAAATATAAAAGAAAACATAGCATTTTTATTGTAAGTGCTATTTTTTTTATGCTATAATTAATTTGTGCTAAATAAAGAAGGAGGAATATAAATGAAAAAATGGGTTTACCTTTTTAAAGAAGGTAATGCTGATATGAGAAACTTACTTGGTGGTAAGGGGGCTAATTTAGCAGAAATGACTAACATTGGACTTCCAGTACCTCAAGGTTTCACAATTACAACAGAAGCATGTACTCAGTATTATGAAGATGGAAGAGAAATCAACCCTGAAATTCAAGATCAAATTAATGAGTATATTAAAAAGATGGAAGAAATCACTGGAAAGAAGTTTGGCGATAAAGAAAATCCACTTTTAGTTTCTGTAAGATCTGGTGCTAGAGCATCTATGCCAGGTATGATGGATACAATCCTTAACTTAGGTCTTAATGAAGACGTTGTAAACGTTATTTCTCAAAAATCTAACAATCCAAGATGGGCTTGGGACTGCTACAGAAGATTTATTCAAATGTATTCAGACGTAGTTATGGAAGTTGGTAAGAAGTATTTTGAACAACTAATTGATGAAATGAAAGAGAAAAAGGGCGTTAAACAAGACGTTGAATTAGATGCTGAAGACTTAAAAGAATTAGCAAGACAATTTAAGGAAGAATATAAAGCAAAGATTGGTGAGGATTTCCCTGATGATCCAAAAGAACAATTAATGGGCGCTGTTAAAGCCGTATTTAGATCATGGGATAATCCACGTGCAAACGTTTATAGAAGAGATAATGATATTCCATATTCATGGGGTACTGCTGTAAACGTACAAGCTATGGCATTTGGTAACATGGGTGATGACTGTGGTACTGGTGTTGCATTTACTCGTGATCCAGCAACCGGTGCTAAGGGATTATTTGGTGAATTCTTAACTAATGCACAAGGTGAAGACGTTGTTGCAGGTGTTAGAACTCCAATGCACATCGCTGAAATGGAAGAAAAATTCCCAGAGGCATTTAAGGAATTTAAAGAAGTTTGCAAAACTCTAGAAAATCATTATAGAGATATGCAAGATATGGAATTTACTGTAGAACATGGTAAACTTTACATGCTTCAAACAAGAAATGGTAAGAGAACTGCTCAAGCAGCCTTAAAAATAGCTTGTGATTTAGTAGATGAAGGAATGCGCAGTGAAGAAGAGGCTGTAGCTATGATTGACCCTCGTAACTTAGATACATTACTTCATCCACAATTTGATGCTAAAGTATTAAAAGAAAGCACTCCAGCTGGAAAAGGTCTTGGAGCTTCTCCAGGAGCTGCTACAGGTAAGGTTGTATTTACTGCTGAAGATGCTGTTAATTGGGCTGAAAAAGGAGAAAAAGTAGTTTTAGTTAGACTTGAAACTTCTCCAGAAGATATTACTGGTATGAAAGCATCTCAAGGTATCTTAACTGTTCGTGGTGGTATGACAAGCCATGCCGCTGTTGTTGCTCGTGGTATGGGTACTTGCTGTGTATCTGGTTGTGGTGATATCATAATGGATGAAGAAAACAAGAAATTTGTTTTAGCAGGTAAGACTTATCACGAAGGGGATTATATCTCAATTGATGGTTCAACTGGTAACATTTATGATGGTAGGATCCCAACAGTTGATGCTTCAATCGCTGGTGAGTTTGGTCGTGTTATGGCTTGGGCTGACAAGTACAGAACTTTAAAGGTAAGAACAAACGCTGATACTCCAACTGATGCTAAAAAAGCACGTGAGTTAGGAGCAGAAGGAATCGGTCTTTGCCGTACAGAACACATGTTCTTTGAAGAAGATAGAATAGCAGCATTTAGAGAAATGATTTGTGCTGATACTGTAGAAGAAAGGGAAGCTGCATTAGATAAGATTTTACCTTATCAACAAAGCGATTTTGAAGCTTTATATGAAGCATTACAAGGATTCCCTGTTACTATAAGATATCTTGACCCACCTTTACATGAATTTGTTCCAACAGAAGAAGCAGATATCAAAAAACTTGCTGATGCACAAGGTAAATCTGTTGAAACAATCAAAGCATTAATTGCTTCACTTCATGAGTTTAACCCAATGATGGGGCACAGAGGATGCCGTCTTGCTGTTACTTATCCAGAAATAGCAAAAATGCAAACAAAAGCTGTTATTCGTGCAGCAATTAATACTAAGAAAAATCATTCAGATTGGAATGTTAAACCTGAAATAATGATTCCACTTGTTTGTGATGATAAAGAATTAAAATACGTTAAGAAAGTTGTTACTGACACAGCAGATGCAGAAATAAAAGCTTCTGGTATTGATTTAGAGTACGAAGTTGGTACTATGATTGAAATTCCAAGAGCAGCACTTACTGCTGATGAAATTGCAAAGGATGCTGATTTCTTCTGCTTTGGTACTAATGACTTAACTCAAATGACTTATGGATTCTCAAGAGATGATGCAGGTAAGTTCTTAAACGCTTACTATGATAAGAAGATTTTTGAAAATGATCCATTTGCTAAATTAGACCAAGATGGTGTTGGTAAATTAATGGAAACAGCAATTAAACTTGGAAAACCAGTTAATCCAAACTTACATATTGGTATTTGTGGTGAACATGGTGGAGATCCTTCATCAGTTGAATTCTGCCATAATATTGGACTTAATTATGTTTCTTGCTCACCATTTAGAGTTCCTATTGCAAGACTTGCTGCTGCACAAGCCGCAATCAAAGCAAAAAACAAATAATAAATAAATTAAACTAAGATACGAAGTATCTTAGTTTTTTTAAATATTTTATTGATTGATAAATTATATTATCCTTAGCAAAAATAGTATACGATAATTTTAAAAAATACCTAGATTCGGAAAAATGATTTTATAATTACCGAATATGGTAGAGTTGTTCATAAATAATTAAAAAGACTTGTCATAATGTCTTTTTTTATTATATAATATAGTTATATGAAAGAGGGATATAATGGTAGACGAAATTTTATTAGATGCAGAAGAAAAAATGCAAAAAGCAATTGATGTTATGGAAAATAGATTTTTAAATGTTAGAGCGGGACGTGCTAATCCTAGAATATTAGATAAAATAGAAGTTGAATACTATGGCGTTTTAACCCCATTAATTCAATTAGCAACGATATCTGTTCCAGAAGCTAGAAAATTAGTTATTAAACCTTTTGATAGATCAAGTATCGGAGCAATAGAAAAAGCTATTTTTGAAGCTAATATAGGACTTACTCCTAATAATAATGGTGAAGTTGTAATGCTTATTATTCCAGAGCTTACAGAAGAAAGAAGAAAAGAATACGTAAAGGAAGCTAAAGCAATAGAAGAAGAAGCTAAAATAGCTCTTAGAAATATAAGACAAGAAGCTAATAATGATATTAAAAAAATAGAAATTCCAGAAGATGAAGTTAAAAAAGGTCAAGATTCTGTTCAAGAGTTAATAAATAAATACAATAAAATTGCGGAGGAAAAACTAAAATTAAAAGAAAAAGAACTTATGGAAATATAGACAGTAATTAAAAATTATTGTCTTTTTTTTAAAAAGCAAGTATAATTAATTATAGTAGGAGGCTACCTATGAAAAAAGAAAAAAGAAATATATTAATTTTATCATTTGTTATTATTTTAGTTATTATATTTAGTTATTTAATGTTTATATCAGGTACAACTAACAAATTAAAGGCAAGTATAAATAGACAAAAAAAATTTAATAAAGATGTTAATGCAAGCTTTTATCCTGTTATAAAAATGGTTATTAATTCGAGTGGAGAATCATTAGTTAATAGTGATGTTGCTCTTAACATTATAGGGGAATCCATATATAATATAGATAAAGTTTATTATTCTTATGATGGTAAAAAATGGTATGATAATTATTATTCATTTTCTAAAGGAAAAAATGCTAATATAAAGTTGGTATTTAAAAAAAGTATGAATAAAAAAGTATACATAAAAATAGAAAATGAAATGGGATATCAAAGCTATCCATATGAAACAACCATTAATATTGACAAAGAAAAACCCGTAATAAAAATTAATACAAATGATATTTTGGTTTCAGATAATTATGATCTATCTAGTATTTTATTGTCAAATGACAATGTAAATTTTGAAGAAATAAAAATAAGTGGTAAAAAATATACTTTAAATATAAATGAAATTAATTATAACTATATAAAAGCCGTTGATAAAGCTGGTAACATAAGTGATTTAAAAAAGGTTAAGTAACTTGCTTAACTTTTTATTTTATGTTACAATACTTCTTAGAAAAGGCAATGAAAAAGAGTAGTAATAAGTGAAAAACTAATAGAGAGTTAGTGTGCGGTGGAAGCTAATGGTAATAACTTATGAATTCGCTTTGGAGCTGGATAATCCTAAAGTTATCTCGTATATCTTACGTTACAAGAAATTAAGTGCATAGTAAATCTATGAAACAAGGTGGTACCACGGATAAAATTATTCGCCCTTGTCTCGTAGATTTTTTTATATTTAAGGAGGAAGAAAAATGAAAGATAAAGTAAATTCTATAAAAAAAGAGTATGAAGAAAAAATTCTTAGTATTAAAGATATTAAAACTTTAAATGAAGTGAAAGTAGAATACTTAGGAAAACAGGGTAAGGTAACAGAACTTTCCAAAATGATGAAGGATGTTGCAAATGATCAAAAAAAAGAGTTTGGAATGCTTGTTAATGATGTAAGATGTTTTGTTACAAACAGTTTAGACAAAATTAAAGAAACTTTAGAAAAAGAAACATTAAATAAAAAATTAGAGAGTGAAAAAATAGATATTACCATCCCATCAAAAAAAATAAAGAGAGGTTCAAAACATCCATTAACTAGAATAGAAGAAAAATTTGAAGATCTATTTTTATCAATGGGATATACGATATATGACGGGCCTGAGGTAGAAAGTGATGAAAATTGTTTCCAAAAACTTAATTTACCAAAGGGACACGCGGCAAGGGATGCTCAAGATACGTTTTATCTAAAAGATGAATTTGAAAATTACTTACTTAGAAGTCAAACATCTACCGCACAAGTTCGTGCTATGGAAGAAAATAAGGAAAAAGGTCCAATTAGAATTGTTTGCCCTGGTAAAGTATACAGAAGAGATGAAGATGCAACCCACTCACACCAATTTATGCAAATAGAAGGATTGGTAATAGATGAAGATGTTTCAATGGCAGACTTAAAAGGAACCTTAGAATTATTTTGCAAAACTATTTTAGGAGAAAAAACAAAAGTAAGATTTAGACCAAGTTACTTTCCTTTTACAGAACCATCAGTTGAAGTTGATGTATCTTGCTTTAAATGTGGTGGTAAGGGATGTAATTTATGTAAATCAACTGGTTGGATAGAGGTTTTAGGAGCAGGTATGGTTCATCCTAATGTACTTGAAATGAGTGGTTATGATAGCAAGAAATATCAAGGCTTTGCTTTTGGAACTGGAATGGATAGATTTGCAATGTTTAAATACGGAATAACAGATATTAGAACAATATACGGAAATGATATTAGGTTCTTAAGTGAATTTGATAGAAGGGATGATGAATAATGAAATTATCTAGAAAATTTGTTAGTAATTACATAGATTTACCAGAAAATTTATCTATAAAGCAAATAGCAGAAGATATGACGGATGTTGGTAATGAATACGATAGTGCAGGAAGTTTAATTAATGGGACTAATTTAGTTGTAGGAAAAGTAATTGAATGTAGAAATCATCCTGATAGCGACCATTTGCATGTTTGTAAAGTAGATATTGGTGATGAAATACTAAATATAGTTTGTGGAGCACCAAATGTACGAGAAAATATTAAAGTTGTAGTAGCTAAAATAGGTGCTAAACTCCCAGGCGGAGAAATAAAAAAAGGAATTATTCGTGGTATTGAATCAAATGGCATGCTATGTTCCAAACAAGAATTAGGGCTTGATAATAAGTTTTTAGAAGAAAAAGATAAAACCGGAATTCACGAATTACCAGATGATGCTAAAATTGGAGAAGATGCTATAAAAGCTTTAAATTTAGATGACGAGGTAATAGACTTTGAACTTACAGCTAATAGGGGTGACTTACTTAGTATTTTAGGTATGGCGTATGAATTAGGTGCTATATATGACAAAAAAGTAAAGGATATTGATCTTTCTTATAAAAGTAATAATGATAACATAAATGATGAATTTAAAATAGATATAAAAACAGAAGATTGCTCGCTATTTTTAGCTAAGAAGGCTCTAAATGTTACTATAAAAGAAAGTCCTGACTTTATAAAAGAAAGACTTATTGCATCAGGAATAAGACCGATAAATAACGTAGTTGACATATCAAACTATGTCATGTTGGAAACAGGACAACCACTTCATTTTTATGATGCTGATAGATTAGGCAAGAAATTGATTGTCAGAAATGCATTTGAAAATGAAGAAATAACTACGCTCGATAAAATACTTAGAAAATTAGATGAAAATGACATAGTAATTGCAAATGAAAAGGAAGCAGTAGGACTTGCAGGTGTTATGGGTGGACTTTCAACTGAAGTTGAAAACGATACGAAAAACATAATAATAGAATCAGCTATATTTGATAAGGTAAAAATAAGAAAAACATCTAAAAAAATATTAAGAAGTGAAGCCTCTAATAGATTTGAAAAGGGATTAGATCCTAACAGAACTTATATGGCGATTGAAAGAAGCTGTGCACTTATGGAAAAATATGCTGATGCAACCATAGTAGGCGGTATAGTTAAATATGATAAGACAAATAAGGAAGATAAAGTAATAGATATAAGGCTAGATAAAATTAATAAGGTTTTGGGTATTGATATTCCAAAAAGCGAGGTAATATCTATACTAAGAAGATTAGCATTTAAAGTAGATGATCAAGATGATTATTTAACAGTTACGGTTCCAACTAGAAGATTAGATGTCAATATAGTAGAAGATTTAATAGAAGAAGTAGGAAGAATGTATGGAATGGATAATATTAAAGGAAAACTTCCTCTGTTAAAACTAGTTAATAGTAAGTTTGATAGGAGAAAAAGAGATATTAAAAATAAACTCATAGATTTAGGGTTAAATGAAACTTTAAGTTATACATTAATCCCTAATAGTGAGGTTCATAAATTTACGAATGAAAAGTTTACAGAAATAATGTTAAATGATCCGATGAGTGAAGATAGAAACACCTTAAGGTATAGTTTGATTTACTCACTAAAAGAAATATACTTATACAACAAAGCTCGTAATAATGAGGATATTTCTATATTTGAAATTGGTAAGGGATTTTATAAAGAAAATGGTATTTATAAAGAAGATTTAAAACTAGCAGTTTTAATGACAGGTGATTATTATTTAAGTGTTAATAATAAAAAGGTTGATTTTTATACTATAAAAGGTGTTTTAGAGGAATTATTTTATTTTCTTGGATATAATGGAAGATATAGTTTAAATGTAACAGACATACCAGATGAATTTCATCCTGGGCAAAGTGCTAGCGTAATTATGCAAGGTAAAAAAGTAGGTGTTATAGGTAAGCTTCATCCAAACATTACTAGAGATGATGTTTATGCATTTGAAATTAATTTAACTAAACTTCTAGAAAATAGGCCTTCAAAAATGGCATTCAAAGAGATTCCTAAATATCCTATAGTAAAAAAAGATTTAGCATTTATTGTTAATAAAAATGTAACAGTAGAAGATGTTATGAATGTAATTAAAAAAGCTGGAGGAAGAAATCTGATAAAACAGGAATTATTTGATATATATGAGGGAAGCAATATAAATGGTGATAAAAAATCGCTTGCATTCTCACTTTATTTCCAAGATGATTCTAAAACTTTAACAGAAGAAGAGGTAATGGAAAAATTTAATGAGATAATAAAAAAAGTTACTGAAATGGTGCCAGCAACTTTAAGAGATAACTAGTTTAATTGAGCTTTTAGAATTTCTAAAAGTTCTTTTTTTAAATTTTCGGATGCATTTTTCCATATTATTTCCATAAAAACACCAAGTCCCGGTAACGCTTCTTCCAATCCTTCTTCTATAGTATCGTTAATAGATTCTTCTAACTCACTTTCATTATCTCCCTTAAAATTATCTTTGATATACTCTCTTATACTTATATCTTTCACAAAAATCATCCTTTCAGTTTATTTTTTGCTTATAATTTACAATTTATACATTTATTAATTGATAAAATTTATTTTTAATTATATAATTAAGTAGAATAAAGGAGAATAAAATTATGAATGAAAATTATTATGTTGATACCTCTTATAGCTTAAGCAAAACGAATGGTTTAATAGGGACCATTTTAAATATGAAATTATTCATAATAATTATTATTGTAGTAACGAGCATTTTAATGATTATATCATTATGGAAAATTTATAAAAAAGCTGGAAAACCAGGTTGGACTTCTATTGTTCCAATATATAATTTTATGGTTATGTGTGAAATAGCTAATAAAAAATGGTGGTATATATTTTTGATGTTTATACCAATTGTAAATATATATATTATATTGGTTTTATATAATGGCATAGCAAAGAAATTTGAAAAGAATGACGGATTTGTTGTAGGAATGATTTTACTACCAGCTATATTTTTTCCAATATTGGCATTCGGAAAGTCGCGTATTTCAACTACGAATTTAAGTAACAATGAACCAAATGCTTTAAGTAGTAATATTGCATTAAATAAAGAAGTTAATCAAAATTTTGATATAAATTCCGCTAAACAGGAACAAGAAAAAGTAAAAAAAACAACTACTATAGAAAATAATATAGATATTAATCATTCTAATAAACTTGATCATTTAAATGCTTCAACTAATGTTACGAATAATATAAACTTAAGTGCAAATGGACAAATAAAACAAACCTTTTCAAGTGATCAAGATACTTTTTTTAAAACGGGTTCTGATTCATTTCAATCAAATAATAATAATGTAAAATCCCAATTAGATAATTTAATAAAAAGCGATGATAAGCAGGAGATATCTCATTTATCTAACTCTCAAAGTAATATACCTAATGAAAGTATAGGACAAGAAAATCTTGCATTTCAAAATACTGATTTGCTTAAAAATGAGCCTTCATCTATTGCAAATGAAATTGAAGAATCATCTATGACATCAAACTTAGAAAATAATAATAAAACTATTAATACCGAAGAAACTTTAGATATAGAAGATCTATCAATTAATAATTAAAATACATTTTAAAGGAAAACAAGCATACACCATTATCGTCTAATAATAATCAAAGAGAGCGAAAAAAAGCTACTCTTTTTTAAGTGTTTTATAATTAATAATCTCGTATTCATGTTATAATATATGTATAGGAGAATTGACATGAAAAAAGTGGTACTAGTAGATGGAAATAATTTACTGTTTAGAAGTTATTATGCAACAGCATATCAAGGAAATTTTATGAAAAATAAAGATGGATTTCCAACTAATGCTTTATATGGTTTTGTAAATATGATAAATAAAATTATAAGTGAAGAAAAGCCTGAATATATGTTAGTAGCCTTTGATAAAGGTAAAACATTTAGACATGATAAATACAAAGATTATAAAGCAGGAAGAATAGAAATGCCAGTTGAATTAAAACAGCAATTTCCAGTTGCAAAAGAAATTCTTACAAATCTTGGTATAAAATGGTTTGAAATAGATAATTATGAAGCAGATGATATAGTTGGAACACTTTCTAAAATGATAGACGAGAAAGATGATTACAATGGACTGATAGTTAGTAGTGATAAGGATTTGCTTCAGTTAATATCTGATAAAGTGATAATGAAAATGCTAAAACCAAAAGATTATGTTATGATGGATAAAAAAACCTTTTTTGAAGTATATGGTCTTTCTCCAGATAAAATGATAGATATAAAAGCTCTAGAAGGCGATCAATCAGACAACATCCCTGGTGTTAGAGGAATAGGGGAAAAGACGGCTTTAAAATTACTTCAAGAATATGGATCTTTAGAAGGTATATATGAAAACTTAGATAAATTAAAGGGCAGCGTTTTAACTAAACTTTCAGAAGGAAAGCAAAAGGCTTTTGAAAGTAAAGAATTAGTTACTATATATAAAGAAGTTCCTTTAGGGTTTGAATTGGAAGATACAAAAATAAATGATCAAAACATAAGTGAATTAAAAAAAATATATGAAAATTTAGAATTTTATTCGTTCTTAAAAAACATGAAATTAAATCACAATTCTCAAAAAGTAGATATAAAGATAGTTAGTAATATAAAGGATTTAAAAGATCTATCTTATCCTTGCTCTATATATGTGGAAATAGATAAAGCAAATTATCATAATTCTAATATATTAGCTATGGGAATTTATGATGGAAATTATGGATACTATGTAAAAAAAGATTTAATAGGAGAAGTTGCTGCTTATATAAATAGCAAAGAAAAATTTACATACGATTTAAAAAAACATTACGTTATTTTTAAACATATGAATATAAATTTAGAAAATGTTACATTTGATTCTTTTATTTCAGCTTACTTATTAAATTATAATGTAAAAGATGATATTGCTTACTTAGCAAATCAATTTGGGTATGACATGCCTTTTTATGAAATAATTACTAAATCACACGATTTAAAAGAAGAAACTTTAAAAGACATCGTTATTAATAAATCAAGATTTATATATGAAACTAAAGATGAATTATATAATAAAATGAAAGAAGAAGATTGTCTGTATTTATTCAATAAGATTGAAATGCCACTATCTATCGTTTTAGGAGACATGGAATATGAAGGTATAAATGTTGATAAAAACGTGCTAAATGAAATGAATGTAGAATTGGAAAATAAAATTACTGAGATATCAAATAAGATTTATGACTTAGCTGGTGAAAAATTTAATATATCATCACCTAAGCAATTAGGAGAAATATTATTTGAAAAATTAAAAGTTGGCAGTGGTAAAAAAACAAAAAAAGGTTACTCAACAGATAAGAATATTTTAGAAAAATATAAAAATAGACATCCTATTATTCCTTTGGTTTTAGAACATAGAATGCTTACTAAACTTCAAAGTACGTATGTAGTTGGTTTGAAAGGGAACATTTTACAAGATGGCAAAATACATACAATATATACACAAACAATAACTAGAACTGGAAGATTATCTTCTATTGAACCTAATCTTCAAAATATCCCAATTAGGACAGATTATGGTAAATTAATAAGAAAAGCATTTGTAGCTTCTCCTAATTCGGTTTTATTATCTAGCGATTACTCTCAAATAGAATTACGTGTGTTTGCTCATTTTTCTAAAGTTCCAAATTTAATTAAGGCTTTCAATAACGATATTGATATACATAAACAAACTGCTATGGATATATTTGGTGTTGACGAAGATAACGTCACTCCTTTAATGAGAAGACAAGCAAAAGCAGTAAATTTTGGTATATTATATGGTATAAGTAGTTTCGGTTTGGCTGAGGATCTAGGCATTTCAGTAAGAGAGGCTAAAGAGTTTATTAATAAGTACTTTGAAACATATGGTGGAATAAAAATCTACATGGATAAAGTTATAAAGGATGCATATGAAAAAGGATATGTAACAACAATAATGAATAGAAAAAGAACAATTGATGAACTTAAAAACACCAATTATATGATAAGACAGCAGGGTGAAAGAATGGCTTTAAATACACCAATACAAGGATCTAGTGCCGATATTTTAAAGAAGGCAATGATTGATATTCACAATGAGTTCATTAAGAAAAAGTTAAAAAGCAAAATGATATTGCAGGTTCACGATGAACTTATATTTGATGTTTTAATGGATGAACTAGAAATTGTAAAAAAAATTGTTGATACATGCATGGATGATGCATACAAGCTAGATGTTCCGTTAAAAGTTGATATAGAAATAGGAAAAAATTGGTATGATGCAAAATAAAAGGAGAATTTTATGCCAGAATTAGCTGAAGTTGAAACAACCAAAAGAGATTTGAAAAAAATAATCAGTAATAAAAAAATTAATAGAACGGAAGTTTATTTAGATAAAATAGTGTATAATAGGAAAAAAGAATTTATTTTAATGACTCAAAATCAAATCATTTATGATGTGAAAAGAAGAGGAAAATGGCTTTTATTTGAACTAGAAAAAAGCTATATAGTCATACATTTTCGTATGGAGGGGAGATTTTATCTTTTACCACTTAATTCAAAGAGAGATAAACATGACTACGTAATATTTTATTTTGATGATTATGAATTACATTTTAATGATCCAAGACTATTTGGTAAAATGGAAGTTGTCTTAAAAGAAGACATAGATAAATTCTTTAATTCAAAAAAGCTGGGATTAGAATACACTGACCCAAAATTGACAGTCAATTATTTAAAAGAAAAATTTAAAACACATCATACCGATATAAAAAAGATGCTACTTGATCAAAGCTATATAACTGGAATAGGTAATATATATGCAGATGAAATTCTTTTTAGATCAAAAATAAACCCAAAATGCTACGCTAATGAGCTATCTTATGAAAAACTAGGTAAAATAATAGAAAATACTAAAATAGTTTTTGAAGAATCGTTAAAATATAATGGAACTTATCCAAATATTGATGGTAAAAGAGGAAGATTCGAAGAACATTTAAAAGTACATAAAAGAAAAGATGAAAAATGTTTTGTATGTGGTTCAAAAATAGTTAAAGAAAAAGTAGGTGGGCGTGGAACTTACTACTGTCCTAAGTGCCAAAAAATGTAAAATTGACATTTCTTGTCGATTATGTTATAATACCAATACAAATTGAGCCTATAATTAGCTTAATTATTATGAAGGGGGTTAAAATTATGAAAGGAACCTATATTTTTGAATATCTAAATGAGAATGAATTTAGAAAGTTAGAACGTTCAGTGAAAAAATATAATATGCTTGCGTATAAAAAATTAGTTTTTGAATTTTATCCAAAAATGAAAGAAGGAAATTTTTTGGGAAAACTAATTAGTGTAAATAGTAGTGAAAATACTAAGAAATATGAACTCAAATTGCCAACAGATGATTTATTCGTAAGAGTTCACGGGGAGATAATTTTGCATTATTCTGTATGTGAAAATAGTAATACAATAATACTAGAAACTATAACACCTGAAAGTCTCTTATCTGAAGGTCATAGGCAAGAACTACAAGCATATAAGGGTGTAATGATTTCAAAGGCAAACAAAGAAAAAGATAAATTCAAAATAGATTTGTTAAATATGTTACAAAATGGCAATAATTAGCCATTTTTTTAATTTTTTTTAACTAATCATATTGATTAACTTAAGAGAATATGATAATATATAAAAGCAGTGAGAAAATTATATGGACCCTTAGCTCAGTTGGTTAGAGCATCCGGCTCATAACCGGGCGGTCGTAGGTTCGAGTCCTACAGGGTCCACCACTGTGTGCGGGTATGGCGAAATTGGCAGACGCGCTAGACTTAGGATCTAGTGGAGTAATCCGTGGGGGTTCAAGTCCCTTTACCCGCACCATTAAGCATTAAACATCAGAAATTTTCTGATGTTTTTTAGTGGTTGAACGAACCTACGCCCGTCAACTTTCGTTAACATTTGATGGCCCCAGCCTATTTGAGAGTAAGTAACTATATGTTAGAAAAATATGGTGAAACAGACTCTTCGTCGCCTCAGAAAAGGACTTTATATGCAAATCTAAAATTAAATCAAAAAGTACTTGTCAATGGAAAATATTATTTTGAATTAAAAATTGACTATAATGATAAAAAAATCTTCATAAAAACATATGATATAAACATGAATTTTATATAAAATAGCGCGTTTATCGATTTTGATACCATTAAATGCCGCGCATAAGTGAAACTAGTTAAGTTAGCACTTATATAATGCTAGTAAAAAGAAAACTGATGATAATCTATTCTATAGATATTTTGCTAAGTTCTGTAAAAAATGATGATAGGATCTCTAAAAGAGGTAACAAAAACATGAACTTTCAGATAGTTAAAATCAGAATAAATAGGCTATTTGATAATGTTTTTACATATGAAGTTTAAAGTTTTAGTTGTAAAACTTATGCAATGTTAGTATAATATAAATGAAGATATGGAGTTGATTTATATGTTAGTAGCAAATATAACTAAATGGATTGCTTTAATTATAATAATTGCAATTGCTATTTTTGTTATAAAGGCTGGAATGAAAATAGTAAATATTTTAATAATGGTTCTTATGCTTGCTTTTGTTTGGTATTCATTTTTTACAGAAGAAGGTTGTGCAAGGCTTTCTATAGCTTTATCTGGGCATCCTTTAATTGCTTATACAACAGAAATGGAAAGACAAGATAAAATTTCAACTAATGACACTACATATTATAAAACGTCTAAAGATGTTATTATAAACGGAAAAAAACAAGAATATGTTAAGTGTTATACCAAATGGATTGTTAGAATACCAAATGTTGGAGATATGAATGATTAAATTCATATCTTTTTTAATTTTATATTAGTTGTTAAGAATGTAAATCCAGTTTAATTTGTATAAAAAACTTAAAACAAAAAGAATAAATCAACTTGATAAAAAAGTTATTGAAATTTAAACGTATTTGTAGTAAAATAATATTGCATTTGGATGCTTAGCTCAGTTGGTTAGAGCACTTGCCTTACAAGCAAGGGGTCATAGGTTCGAGTCCTATAGCGTCCACCATTATGCCGAAATAGCTCAACTGGTAGAGCAACTGACTTGTAATCAGTAGGTTGCGGGTTCAAGTCCTGCTTTCGGCACCATAAATTGGGGAGGTAGCGAAGTGGTTAAACGCGGCAGACTGTAAATCTGTTCCTTCGGGTTCAATGGTTCGAATCCATTTCTCCCCACCACTTTAGAATTGCCTCGTCGCCAAGTGGTAAGGCATCAGACTTTGACTCTGACATGCGCAAGTTCGAATCTTGCCGAGGCAACCAATTATTTTGACATATGTCCTGTTAGCTCAGTTGGTAGAGCATCTGACTTTTAATCAGAGGGTCATGCGTTCAAGTCGCATACAGGACACCATGCCCGAGTGGCGGAATTGGTAGACGCACAGGACTTAAAATCCTGCGAGTGTTAAACCTCGTGCCGGTTCAAGTCCGGCCTCGGGCACCACTTGAAATTAACTAACCATTATGGTTGGTTTTTTTTGTTGCTTTCTAATAAATCTTAATAAATATGACATAGTATTTTAATATTTAAAAGTTATACTTAAAATAGAAAGCGAGGAGATGTTTATAAGAGATATGAAGAAATTTAAACTTTATATATAAAAATACTAATGAGGTGGAAAGGATATAACATAATTGTTGTAGAAAAATAAACAAAGTCAAAAAAATTAATATAGATAAAAATAAAATAGTGAGAAGAGGTGAGTGATATGGAAGCTTGTTAAAAGATTTAGCAAACGAAATTGTTAAATTAAGTAGATGAGCGAAAGAAATATAAATATCAAGTGGGTACTATTAAGCTACTCACTTTTTATTTGCTCTAAAATGGGTGTTGACAAACAAAAAATATATGTGCTATAATCTTATTGCTGTTTGGTTAATGATGTATTATTTTTAACAATGAGCATATAATAGTTGTAGATGGAGAAATACCCAAGTCTGGTTGAAGGGACCGGTCTTGAAAACCGGGAGGTCGGCGACGGCGCGGGGGTTCGAATCCCTCTTTCTCCGCCACTTAATATTTTACATCGCGGGATGGAGCAGTTCGGTAGCTCGTCGGGCTCATAACCCGAAGGTCGTAGGTTCAAATCCTACTCCCGCAACCAAGAATATTACACTTAATTATTTAAGTGTTTTTTTTATTTAAAGAATCGTTTTAAACTAGTCACATATAATATGATTAAGAGGCGAGTAAAAAATATGAAAAAAATAAAAATATATGCAAAAGAAAATAATAAAATAGAAACATTTTTAGTTTTTATAAAAGAAGATAATTTAGTAAAAATACTTGATGAATTAGATGACTATTATGAAAATGAATTGTTAGATTACATGATCTATTTTAAAGGAAAAAATAGCATTAAAAGAGCGCTAAAAGATTTTCTGAAAAATGAAAAAGATATATTTAATAAGGAAATTAAAATTGATGAAGTAAAACACGGTAAAGAGTGTGAATGCAAGATAAAAGTAAAAAGAGAATCAAAATTAACCAAATCTTTAAAGACCATAATTAATGACAATGATGGATTGAAGTTAAGTTATGCAATTTTTGATATTTGTAATTTTAAATCCAATAATGAAGTAGAGAAAAAATATATAAATAAAATATTGTCGTGTTTCACTTTTTCTAAAAAAAATAATAAATTTGATATAAAAAAAATATTATTGCAAATACAGTATGAAATGGAAGATGAAACAGCCCTAAAATATTGTGATGATGAAACTTTATTTAAAACTCAAAAACTACCTTATTCTTACAATTTCTCTAATAAGATGAATAAATAAAAGCAAAATCACCATTATAATACTGGTGATTTTTTATGAAGAAAAGTTTATGGCAAAAGTATAATAATTTAAATGAATTAAAATCTGTAGAAGAAAATCTGAAAACGGACATATTAATAATTGGAGCTGGAATAACAGGTATTTCTACCGCTTATAATTTAATTAAGAGTGATTATAAAATTATTCTAATTGATAGGGGAAAATGTTTTAATGGTGCAACCGCCAAAAGTACTGGTAAAATAACTTATATGCAAGATCTTAAGTATCAAGAAATATGTAATGTTTATGATTATGAAACCGCAAAACTATACTATCAATCTCAAAAAGAAGCCATTAAAATCTTACAAAAAAACATAAAAGAAAACAACATCGATTGTAATTTTGAAAAAAATGAATCTGTTACTTTTACCACAAATATAAAAGATATTAATAAATTTCACATAGAAGAAAGATTATTGGATTCTTTTGGAGTAAAATATTCTAATAATTCTAAACATGTAGATAATGAAGTTAAATATTTAATATCTGTTAAAGATACATATGTATTTAACCCAGTAAAATATTTAAAGGGCTTATTAAGAAGAATAAAAAAATCCATTAACATTGAAGTTTATGAAAATAGTGCTGCAACAGAAATAAAAAAAGAAAATAATTATTATATTGTGTGTGTAAATAACAAAGAAATTAGAGCAAGTAAGATAGTTATAGCCTGCAATTATCCTTTTTTTTCAATTCCTGGATTAATTCCTTTAAGGACATATTTAGAACGTTCTTATATAACTGCAACAAAAATAGATTATGATAAAAAAGTAAATGGTATAACAAATACATATCCTTATCAATCTTTTAGATTTTATAATGATAAGGGCAGTAAGTACTTAATATACTTATCTAATTCGAGTAGTATAAGTGATAATATTAACTATTTAAAAAATTATAATGAAAATATTATGATGTCTAAAAAAATAACTAATAAACCATATTCATATAAATGGACTAATATGGATGTAATGACTAATGATTTTTTGCCTCTAATTGGGACAATTTCAGATGATCATAAAGATATTTTTATAGCAACAGGTTATAATACTTGGGGAATGACTAATGCAACTATAGCATCAAAATTACTATTTGATTTAATACGAAATAAGAAAAATAAGTATCAAAAATTATTTTCTTTAGACAGAAAAATTAATGTTAAAATCATAAAAAATTTCTTTATTAATACTTTTAGATCGAGCGTTAAGGCATATGCTTTAAATATGATTATCAAAAATCATTCATGGTATAAAAATAAAGCATATGTAACTAGTCTGAATAATAAAAGAGTAGGAATTTATTGTGATGAAAACGGAACTGAGCACATAGTATCTAATACATGTCCTCATTTAAAATGCTTCTTAGCATTTAATGAAGTTGATAAAACTTGGGATTGTCCATGTCATGGATCTAGATTTGATATCAATGGTAATGTTATTAATGGCCCAAGTAAATATGATATAAAAATAGATGAAACTAAATCCTAAACGTAGTATCATCTATTGTATCTATTAAAAAATCTTTATTAGGATAATTATTATCTAAAAACAAACTATTTAGAACTTGTTTTGATTCTTTACTATTAAAATAATTTTCCTCATTAAAAAGTATGTTAATTCTTGCTCTATAGTAATTTATTTCGTTTATAAAAGAATATGTTAATAGATTAAACATGAAAATATCTATTTCAGGAATTATACCATATTTTTTTATAAATTCTTGAGAGTAATCGTTGGCATCTTTTATGTCAGTCTTATATTTTTTATAAGAACAGTTATCAAAGTCTATGATGTATGGGTTTAAATTATCGTCAATTATAATGTTGCCATTATGTAAATCGGTATGAATGATGTTGTTTTCATGCATGTTTAGAATTGATTCTTTGATTTTCTTTAATATTTTTATTTTTGTATCTATTGAAAAATTTTTATAATAATTAAGGTTTTTAGATTGTATAAAATCTGCCATGTAACATAAATTATGATTTTCTTGAATCCAAAATTTTGGCAATAAAAGTCTATCACTATTTATTTCGCTAATAAGTTCAAATTTTCTAATTTTACCTTTTACGTAATTTGGATCATTAAATTCTTTGTAAGCATATATTTTTTTATCATATTTACATCTTTTGATAGAACCAAAAGAACCTGATATATAATCTTCTTTGTTATCTATAAACACAATACTTTCATAAGCTATTTTTTTCATATAAACCTCATAAATGACATATATATTAACATAAATAAAAAAATAAGTAAATAAAATCAAAAAGTTGTTGACAAAGGTTTTTAATTAATATATAATTTGTTTGTACCTCAGGAAAAAGTGTTACACTATGCTTCAATAGCTCAGTTGGTAGAGCATTCGGCTGTTAACCGACAGGTCGTAGGTTCGAGTCCTACTTGAAGCGCCATTTAAATTATTAAAAGCAATCAATTGATTGCTTTTTTTCTTTATTTATGATAGAGTAACTAACCATAATTAATAAAAAGGGATGGATTTTAATGAAATATACAGAAATTACTGATGAAAATAAGTTTTATAAAATTTCTTCAGCTTGTTATGATAGACTTTCATCAGGTAGTGAATCAACCGTTTATTTAGATGGTGAAAATATTTTGAAGATATTTACTGCGAAAATTTGCAGTGATGATGGAAGAATACTTGCTCAAAACACATTGAGTAATCTTGATCAACAAACATATGTTGGATTTGATAATGTATATACTAATAATGGATATGTAATTGCAGGAACACATAAATTTATTGAAGGGAAGCAACTAATTAAAGGGCTAAAAGATATTGATTTAGAATTATTATCAAAATTTATAAAGAAAATTTATATTGATACAAAAAAGATTAGTGATGAAAAAATTTTAATAAATGATGCTCAATTTTTAAATGTTTTTGTTAATCAAAATGGAATTTATTTTATAGATACTACTCGTTTTAAAGTATATAGTTCATCAGATGAAATTTATAAATCAAATATAAAAAGTATGTTGTCACTTATAGATGAGTGTTTATTTTTTCTATTAAAAAAAGATGATATACTTAAGCCGATAAAAAAAGAATTAATAAAACAGTATAATAGTAAGGAAAATATGGATGAGGCTTTACTCAATATAAAATATGAATTTTGTAAATATTATGATAGTGAAATTAAATCTATGAATGATATATTAGCCAAAATGAATGTAAAACGTAAATAAATTCAATATTTTTGTTATAAAATATAAAAAATATGATATAATTTAAATATAATTAATTTTTTCGCTTTGATGAGGAAAAGTAATTAAACGATTCTTTAAAGAGAACTGATGACGGTGGAATATCAGTAAGATAGTTTAATGAAAGAACACCTCGGAGCTTCTTACCGAAATTTAATTAAAGTAGGCTAAGACGGAAGATAACCCGTTAACGTTTTATAAAGTGACTATTTAAAAATAAAATAGTAAACTGGGTGGTACCACGGATACAAACAGCTATTCGTCCCTATGGGATGATTTGCTGTTTTTTTTAAACTCTATAAAAGAAAGGAAAAATAAAAAATGAGTACATATAGAACAAACACATGCGGAGAATTGACAATTAAAGATTTAGATAAAAAAGTTACACTAGCAGGTTTTGTATTAGGTATAAGAGACCATGGTGGTGTTATGTTTATCGATTTAAGAGATCATTATGGAGTAACACAAATAGTTGTTCATGATGATACAATGCTTAAAGGGGTAACAAAAGAAACCGTTATTAAAGTTACCGGAAAAGTAGTTAAAAGAGATATTGATACAGTAAATAAAAAAATACCAACAGGAGAAATAGAAGTTGTAGTAGAAGAACTAGAATTATTATCAGACACTGCAAAAACTTTGCCATTTGAAATAGATGAATCTACAAAAGTTGCAGAAGACGTAAGGTTAAAATACCGTTTCTTAGACTTAAGAAATCCAAAGGTTCATGAAAAAATAGTTATGCGTTCTAAAGCCTTCAACTTCTTAAGAAACAAAATGATGGAGCTAGGATTTTTAGAGATAACAACTCCAATTATCACTTCATCATCACCAGAAGGTGCAAGAGACTTTATTATCCCATCAAGAAAGCACAAGGGAAAGTTTTACGCTCTTCCACAAGCCCCACAACAATTTAAACAACTTCTAATGGCATCAGGTTTTGACAAATACTTCCAATTAGCACCTTGCTTTAGAGATGAAGACGGAAGAAAAGAAAGACTTGTTGGAGAATTCTACCAACTAGATATGGAAATGGCTTTTGCGGACCAAGAAGACGTTATGGCTGTTGCAGAAGAGGTATATCCTGCATTCTTTAGAGAATTTGGCAAAAGAAAAGTAACAGAAGGTCACTTTAGAAGAATTCCTTACAACGAATCAATGCTTAAGTATGGTACTGATAAACCAGATTTAAGAAACCCACTTGAAATTATTGACGTATCAAGCGTATTTAAAGGAACAAGCTTTAGACCATTTAGAGATACTATCGTTCGCGCTATTAAAGTAGACGGTATAGCATCTAAACCAAACAGCTGGTTTAACGAAATAGTAGACTATGCAAAATCAATTGATATGCCTGGTATTGGTTACATATCAGTTATGGAAGATAAAAGCCTTAAAGGACCTATTGATAAATTCCTAACGGAAGATGATAGAAAAGCATTATCCCGCAAAGCAGGTTTAAAAACTGGAAGCGTACTTTTCTTTATCGCTGATAAAAGACGCGACGTTGTTTGTAAAAACGCAGGTTTAATTAGAACTGAATTAGGTCGTAAGTTAGACTTAATGGATAATAATCTATTTGAATTCTGCTTTGTAACGGATATGCCAATGTATGAAATAAGTGAAATAACTGGCAAACTAGACTTTATGCACAATCCATTTAGTATGCCAAGAGGAGGCATGAAGGCACTAGAAACCATGGATCCATTAGATATTTATGCAGACCAGTTTGACGTTGTATGTAATGGTGTTGAACTTGTTTCAGGAGCAGTTAGAAACAACAGACCAGAAGTTTTACTAAAGGCATTTTCTCTTGCAGGATATACAGAAGAAGACATCAAGAAAAAATTTAGTGCACTTTATACAGCATTTAAATACGGATGCCCACCACACGCAGGTATGGCACTTGGAATAGATAGATCACTTATGATGTTAGGTGAAGAAGAAAGTGTAAGAGAAACAGTTGCATTCCCATTAAATCAAAATGGTGAAGACGTACTTACTGGTACACCAAATGAAGTTACAGAACAGCAACTTAGAGAAACACACATTAAACTAAGATAAGGAGACTTTTATAAAATGCAAAAAATAACAAGAGATAACATACAAGATTATGCACTTAAACTTATGTTTAAAATGAAAGAAGAAGAGTTCCCATCGTTCGAAAAAGAATTTGAAACAATTTTAAAACACATGGATTTAATAACAGAAATAGACGGAATAGAAAAAGTAGAACCGATGACTTTTCCATTTATTAATGAAGAAGCTCATTTAAGAGAAGATGTTGCAACAAGCACGTTAACAACTGATGATGCAGTTAAAAACGCAAGTGATACAGTATATGATGAAATAAAAGTTCCTAAAGTAGTAGGAGGTGAAAGCTAATGAGTATTTTAGATAAAAGTTTACAAGAAATACACGAAGCTTTAAAAAGCGGTGCTGTAACAAGTAAAGAATTAACAGAAGAATCACTTAAAAGAGCTCACAAGTACCAAGATGAGTTAAACAGTTTCGTAACAATCATTGACGATGCAAAAGAAAGTGAAGTTACAGATAACGTTTTATCTGGCATACCTTGTGCTATTAAAGATAACTTCTCAACAAAAGACGTACTTACAACTGCATCATCAAATATCTTATCAAACTACGTTCCAGTATTTGACGCAACTGCTGTTAAAAAGTTAAAGGAATCTGGTATGGTTATGATTGGTAAAACGGTACTTGATGAACTTGCTATGGGAGGAACTGGTACAACAGGACACACTGGAATTGTTAGAAACCCTTGGGATAAGTCTCGTATGATAGGTGGTTCATCAGCAGGATCAGCTTCTGCTGTAGCTCGTGGTATTGTTCCTTATGCACTTGGTTCAGATACAGGAGACTCCATCCGTAAGCCAGCAGGGTACGGCGGAGTAGTAGGATATAAACCAACATATGGCCTTGTATCACGCTGGGGATTATTTGCCTTTGCATCAAGCCTAGATCACGTTGGATGCTTCGCAAAATACGTTAAAGATGTAGCGTGCGTTATGGATAACATCAAAGGAATGGATGATAATGATATGACTTCGTTTGACTCATCAAACATAAACTTTGTAGAAAATCTAAATAAAGATGTAAGCGGAAGAAAACTATTTTACATTAAAGAAATAGTAGAAGAATTAAAAGGAGATAAAAAATACTATGATAACTTCTTAAAAGTGCTTTCATATGCTAAAGAATTAGGTATCGAAGTTAAAGAAGAGTCTATAGATAAAAAGATATTAAATGGTATTTATCCATCTTATATGGCAATATCTTGTGCGGAGGCAACTAGTAATAACTCAAACTTAACTGGAATTCCATTTGGTAACAGAAAAGAAGGGCACACTCCAGATGAGGTTATGATAAATACTAGAACTGAGGGATTTTCTGAATTAATAAGAAGAAGATTCGTTATTGGATCATTTATTCTTCAAAAAGAAAACCAAGAAAAATTATTCAAAAACGCTCAAAGAATAAGAAGATTAGTAGTAGATGCTATGACAAATTTATTTAAAGAATATGATGGATTAATTATGCCAAATGCAGGCTCTATCGCACCACGTTTTACAGATGAAATGGATAGGTTATCAGAAAAGTATTTACTTTTAGAAAACCATCTTGCAATAGGAAACTTTGGTGGCTTCCCATCAATTACAATCCCATCTGGAATTATAGATGATATGCCAGTTGCAATAAACATAACTGGACCTATAAAGACAGATGATGTAGTATGTAACATTGCAAACAAACTAGAAGAAAAAATTGGTTTCGTGCCACTTTCAGTAAAGGAGGAAAACTAATTATGTATAAAGTAACAATCGGACTTGAAGTTCACTGTGAACTTGATTCTAACTCAAAGGTTTTTTCTCCTTCAATTAACGGGTACACTGAAGCACCAAACAGCCACGTTGCATATCAAGATTTAGGTTTTCCTGGAATACTTCCTATCGCTAATAAGGAAGCTTGGAAAAGAGCACTTATTGTTTCTATGGCAATGAATTGTACTACGCCAGATGTTATGCTATTTGATAGAAAAAACTACTACTATCCAGACTTACCAAAAGGATATCAAATAACTCAAATGACTAAACCTGTAGGTATAAATGGAGCAGTTGATATCGAAGCCCACGGACAAATAAAAAAAGTTCTAATTCACGATACCCATCTAGAAGAAGATACGGCATCACTAGATCACTATGATACATATTCTTTAATAGATTATAACAGATCTTGTGTGCCTTTATTAGAAACCGTAACAGAACCTTGCTTGCACTCTAAAGAAGAAGCATTAGCATTCCTTGAGACTTACCGCTCACTAATCGTTTACTGCGGAGTTTCGGAAGCTAGAAGCGACAGAGGACAAATGAGATGCGACGTTAACGTATCAATTTCAGATACTGACAAGTTAGGTACTAAAGTTGAAATGAAAAACATTAACTCATTTTATAACGTAGGGCGTGCAATTGACTTTGAAATAGAAAGACAATCAGAAATACTTCAAAACGGTGGAAAAGTAGAACAAGAAACAAGACGTTTTGATGATGAAACTGGTGAAACGTTTAAGATGAGAGATAAGGCTGATGCGGTAGACTATAAATACTTTATTGAGCCAAACATCCCACCAATTAAAGTTACAGATGAATTACTTGATGAAATAAGAAAAAATATTCCTATGCTTAGACTTGAAAGAAAACAAAAGTACATGAACGAATTTAGTTTATCAGAGTATGATTCAGAAGTACTTGTTAAAGTAAAGGAAAACTCTGACTTCTTTAATGATTGTGTAAGTTTAGGAGCAGATCCTAAAAAGGCTTGTAACTGGGTAACTGGTATGCTTATGGGATACTTAAATGAAAATGAAATGAAGTTAGAAGAAGTTCCTGTTAAACCAGAAATGATAAAGGAATTAATTGATTTAATTGATAAAAAAACAATATCATCAAAGCAAGCTAAAGAAGTATTTGAAGACATGATTGAATCAGGTAAAAATCCTAGCATAATCGTAAAAGAAAAAGGCATGATGCAAATTACTGATGATGCATCTATTCATGATGTTGTTATGGAAGTATTAAAAGAAAATGATGAACAAGCAAGAGAATATAATCCTGAAAAAACCAGAATGATAGACTTCTTTGTAGGTCAGGTTATGAAAAAAACTCGTGGTAAAGCAAATCCAGCTAAAACAATGGAAATGCTAAGAGAAGAACTTGCTAAGTATAATAAGTAATAATTTAAAAGAAAGCGAATACCTTGCTTTCTTTTCTTGTTATATTGGTAAAAATAAGTTTAAATTAAAATGTAAAGCTTTAAATGCATTCTTATTTTTAGCTAGTTATATAGCGGGAGATATTTTACTTATTTTTGATGCAGCTAAAAGTTAGAAAATAATATTGATGTTTCTTTTATAATAATTTTTTAATTTTGTAACTTAGTTGTAACTTTAATTATAATATAATGTTTATAAGAAAAGGAGAAATATTTTTATGGAAATTTTAAAAGTAGAAAACTTAACTAAAATTTACGGAAAAGATTCAACAAAAGTTGTTGCGTTAGATCATGTATCTTTTTCTGTAGAAAAGGGTGAATTTGTAGCAATAGTTGGTGCATCAGGTTCAGGTAAATCAACACTATTACATTTGATTGGAGGAGTTGATAGACCAACTTCTGGAAAAGTATTCATTGATGGTAAAGATATATTTAATTTTAATGATGATAAACTTGCTATATTTAGAAGAAGACAGGTAGGATTAATATACCAATTCTATAATTTAATACCTATATTAAATGTAGAAGAAAATATAACATTGCCTCTTTCTTTAGATAATCGTGAAATTGATAAAGAAAAATTAAACGAAATGTTAAAACTGTTAGGATTACAAAATAGAAGAATGCATCTTCCTAATGAATTATCTGGTGGACAACAACAAAGAACAAGTATTGGTCGTGCTTTAATTACTAATCCTACAATTATACTTGCTGATGAGCCAACTGGTAACTTAGATTCTAAATCAAGTGATGAAATAGTTGCTCTATTAAAAAAATCAAATAAAGAGCTTAATCAAACGATTATTATGATTACACACAATATGGAAATTGCAAAAGTAGCTGATAGGATAATTAAAATTGAAGATGGAAAAATTATATCGGAGGTATAATTATGAACTTGCTTAACAAATTGACAATAAAAAATCTTAAATTAAATAAAAAAAGAACTATTGTTACAATTATTGGTATTATGTTATCAGTTGCTTTAATTACTGCCGTATCATCTATATACTCTAGTGGTATAAAATCATTAATTAAATATGAAACACACGAAAAAGGAAACTTTCATGCTGCATTTTACAATGTTCCTATTAGTGATATTGATATATTTGAAAACAATAGAAATATAGAAACTATCAATATTACAAAAGATGTTGGTTTTGCTAAAATAGACTCTAAAAACGAATATAAACCTTATGCTTGTATAAAAGGATTTACTAAAAACTCTTTAGATAATTTATCTGTCAAATTATTGGATGGAAGACTTCCTAAAAATGAAAACGAAATAGTAATACCAACCCATTTAAAAACAAATGGTAGATTATTTTTAAATATTGGTGATTCTATTACGTTAGACGTTGGAAAAAGAGTAGATTCTAATGGAAATGAATTAGATCAAAATAATCCATATCAAGAATCTGATGAAGAAGATAAAGAATCCATTGTAGATACTACTTCTAAAACTTATAAAATAGTTGGTATTATAGGAAGACCAGCTACTAATATAGAAAATTTTTCTGCACCTGGATATACATTTATAACTTATCTTGATGAAAATAAAATAAATGGAATTGTTGATGTATATACAAGATTTAAAAAAGATGGCGTAAAAAATAGTTATGAAACTATTGCTAATATATTAGGAGTTGATGCAAAGTTATTTAAGAAAGTTAATGATAATGATAAACAAGCGTCAAATAAAGAATTAAAAGAATATTCAAATCAAATGAATAAATCAAAATATAGTGATATAAATATTAATTCTTATTTAATTGCTTTAGAAGCTAATCCTATTTCAAACAGTGGTATTGGCGGTTTAAGTATTGTTGTAGGAATTATAATAGGAATAATTGTGTTCACTTCAATATTTTGTATAAAAAATAGTTTTGATATTTCTATTACAGAGAAAATAAAACAATATGGTATGTTAAGAAGTATTGGAGCAACTAAAAAACAAATTAAAAGAAATGTTTTTTATGAAGCTACCATATTAGGATTAATTGGTATTCCGCTAGGTCTATTACTTGGTTTTATAGCATCATATATACTTATTATCATAAGTAATTATTATTTAGATGGTTCAATAGCAGATGGTTTAAAATTAGTATTTTCTTTTTCATGGCTATCTGTTTTAGTAGCTATAATACTTGGTATAGTAACTATTTATTTTTCAGCTTTTAAAAGTGCAAAACGAGCATCTAAAGTATCTCCAATAGATTCCATTAGAAATAGCGCTAATATTAAAATAAATCCCAAAAAGATTAAATCACCAAAATTAATAAAAAATATATTTGGTATAGGCGGCGAAATATCATTTAAGAATTTAAAAAGAAATAAGAAAAAATATAGAACTACAGTAATATCAATAATTGTTTCTGTATTTGTATTTATCGCTCTATCAGGATTTATGAAATTAGCATTTCAACAAGTAGATCATGAATTAGAAATATCTGATTTTAATATTTCACTATCTACAACTATTACAAATAATGAATCTTATAATAAATTTATAGAAACAACTAAATTAGATAATATAGAAGATTATACAATATTTAGAAGTAGTGAAATATCTTTTAAAGGAAATCACTACAATAAAGAATATGCTAAGTTTTTAAATTTAGCAATTGATGAAAATAATCCTACTTATGTATCTATAATTTCTATTGGAGAAGAACAATTTAAAAAATATGTTGATTCATTAGGGTTAAATTATAATGAATTTAAAAGCAAAGCTATACTTGTCGATAAAGGATATGTATCTAACTATAATAAAAATAATAAGTTAACTACTAAATATATGAGAGCTTTTAACTTTAATAAAGGTGACATTATTGATGCTACTACTGATGAAAATAAAACAATAAAAATAGAAATTGGAGCAACTTCTGATGTTAGACCTTTTGGTTTGAAAGGTGTTGATATAAAGTGTTTAATTATTAGTGATGAAATGTTTGATGCTAATTTCAAATCTAAACCACTAGCAATCTATTATAAATCAAATAATGCTAATAAATTACAAGATGATCTTGATGATTTTTTAAAGGGTGAAGATTATAACGTTAATAATGTAGATGAAAATGTTAAAATAATGAGTAACTTATTTACTTTAGTAGGAATATTTCTTTATGGTTTTATAATTGTAATTTCATTAATTGGTATAACTAATATTTTTAATACTATTACTACTAATATGGAACTAAGAAAACAAGAGTTTGCTATGTTAAAATCTGTTGGTATGATAACTAAAGAATTTAACAGAATGATTCGATTAGAAAGCTTGTTTATTGGTATTAAATCTCTATTCTTTGGTATACCTATTGGAATAGCATTATCATACGTTATTTATCATTTCTTATCAGAAGAATCAGGAATGCCTTATAAACTTCCTATTGAGGCAATATTAATTGCTGTAGCTGTTGTATTTATACTTATTTCATTAATTATGAAGTATTCTATGAGTAAAATAAATAAGCAAAATACTATTGAAACAATTAGAAATGAGAATATCTAGTATAAGGGGCGAAAGCTCCTTATATTGTGATATAATTATATTTAAAGAAAGGTACTATATATATGAATATTTTACTTATTGAAGATACAGAATCAATTATTAAAGGTCTTACATACTCTTTTAAAAAAGATAATCATAATTTAATTGTAAAAACTACGGTAGAAGACTCAAAAGAATATTTACTTTCTAACTTTAATATTGATTTAATAATACTTGATATTACTTTACCAGATGGAAATGGCTTTAACTTATTTGAAAATACTATTAAGGATTTGAAAATTCCTACTATTTTTTTAACAGCTAAAGATGAAGAAGACGATATTGTTAGAGGTTTAAATATTGGCGCGGAAGATTATATAACAAAACCTTTTTCCACTCGTGAATTAATGGCAAGGGTTAATAAAATATTATTAAGATCAATAAAGAAAAGTGTTATTAAAATAAAAAATATTTCTTATGATATGGATAAATTGGTTTTAAAAAAAGATAATATCATTATTGAACTTACTGCATTAGAATTAAAATTAGTTAATTTATTATTTTTAAATATTAATAAAGTTGTTAGTAGAAATGTAATATTAGATAAAATTTGGGATTGGACTGGAAATTATGTAGATGATCATACTGTAACAGTTTATTTTAAAAGAATAAGAGAAAAAATAGGAACTGATATCATAACTACTATTAAAGGAATTGGGTATAGAATTGATGAAGAATAAAATTGAATTAAAAAAATATATTATTTCTACATTAATTGTATTTATATGTTTATTTGTTTTGTTCTTATTTTTAAATATATATGAATATAAAACTTATACTAAAAACTTTAATAACAAGATTTCTGCTATTATAAATGTAATAAAAAAAGACTATCCTAAAATAACTGATAAAGAAATTATTGAAATAATAAATAATGATAAGTTAAAAACAAATGACTTCTTTAATAAATATGGAATTGATGTAAATAATAAATCTATATTAATTAAAAATGATAGAGACTATCATAAATTTTTAGCTATTAATTTATCTTTTTTAACGATAACTGTTGTTATTTTACTTATTATATATATTAGATATAATTATAAGAAGGAGAAGGATATAAAAGATATAATTAAGTGTATAGAACAGATTAATAAGAAAAATTATGAAATACAAATTGATTCAATTTCAGAAGATGAGTTATCAATTTTAAAAAATGAAATATATAAAACCACTATAATGTTAAAAGAAGCTGCTGAAAATTCTAGTAAAGATAAGCTTAATTTAAAAAAATCATTGGAAGATATTTCTCATCAATTAAAAACACCACTTACTAGTATATTAGTTATGCTAGATAATATTATTGAAGATTCAAATATGGAAGAAAAAATTAGAAATGATTTTATTGTTGATATAAAAAGAAATGTTTTAAATATCAACTTTTTAGTACAATCACTTCTAAAATTATCAAAGTTTGATGCTAATACGGTTCATTTTGTAAAACAAGAAAATGATTTGAAAACAATTATTGAAGAATCAATTAAAAACGTTTCTACTTTATGTGATTTAAGAAATATAAATATAAAATTAAATATAAAAGAAAATTCTAAAATAATATGTGATGATAAATGGCAAATTGAAGCTCTTACTAATATAATTAAAAATGCTATAGAACATTCTAAAAATAATTCAAACATAATAATAAATATTGAAAATAATAATGTTTATTCTATGATTGAAGTAATAAACTTTGGTGAAGGTATAGCAAAAAAAGATATAAAACATATTTTTGAAAGATTTTATAGGTGTAAAAATACTAAAACTGATAGTATAGGTATTGGTCTTGCTTTAGCTAAAACAATTATAGAAGAGGATAAAGGTACTATATCAGTTGAGTCAAATAAATTAGAAACTAAATTCATTATAAAATATTATAAAATATAATTATGATATAAATGTTGAATCAAACTAAAGTGTACAATTATTACAATATAAAAAAGTAAATATTAAAAAGAAAGTAAATGCCTTGCTTTCTTTTCTTGTTATATTGGTAAAAATAAGTTAAAATTAAAGTATAAATAGGAGGTTTAATATGTTAAAAGATAAAGTAGCAGTTATAACAGGAGCAACTAGAGGAATAGGGTATGCTACTGCTAAAAAGTTTTTAGAAAATGGCTGTAAGGTAGTTATATTTGGTTCAAAAAGTGAAACTGTATCAAAGGCTTTGGAGAGTTTAAAAAAAGAAAATAAAGATTATGATGTAAAAGGATTCTATCCAGATTTAACTAATTTAAAAGAGGTAGAAGAAGTATTTAATAAAATAAAGGATTTATATGGAAAGATAGATATATTAGTTAATAATGCTGGAATAAGTGCTAGAGAAAGTATTTATGAATACAAGGAAGAAGATTTTAAAAAGATAATGGATTTAAACGTTAATGCGGTATTTAATTGCTCAAAGGCGGTAAGTCTAATTATGAAGGAAAATAAAGGCGGCGTAATACTTAATACATCATCTATGGTAAGTATATATGGACAGCCATCTGGATGTGGTTATCCTGCTAGTAAGTTTGCTGTAAATGGTCTTACTAAATCACTTGCAAGAGAACTTGGTAAAGACGGTATAAGGGTAAATGCAGTAGCACCTGGTATAATACTTACTGATATGATGAAAAGTGTGCCAGATAGCGTAATAGAACCACTTATTAAAACCATTCCATTAGGTAGGATAGGAAGAGCGGAAGATGTTGCAAGTGCATTTTTATTCTTGGCTAGTGATATGGCAAGTTATATAACGGGAGCTATTTTGCCTGTTGATGGAGCGGCTAGGAGTTAGGAAATAATAAAACGAAGGAGATGTGAAAAGAATGTTTTTAGTAAACAAAGATTCAAAGATAACAGAAAAAATAAAAGAAGTAACTTTTAAAGAGTTCGGCCTTAAAGAGAGAAAAGATTTACAAGAATGGATAGCTAATAATCCTTCTATGCTAGGTGAAGAGTTATTGATTATTCAAAAAGAATTCGATGGTTTTAACGAAACTAATGAAAGACTAGATTTATTAGCTTTAGATAAATTTGGGAACTTAGTTATTATTGAAAATAAATTGGATGATAGTGGAAGAAACGTTGTATGGCAAGCCTTTAAATATGCTGGTTATTGTTCTTCTTTAAAAAAAGATGATATAAAAAATATTTTTCAACAATACTTAAATAAAAATAATAAATCAGAGAATGCTGAAGATTTAATAACTGAATTTTTAGAAAAGGCGGACTTTTCTGAGGTTCAATTGAATCAGGATTTATCACAAAGAATAATATTGGTTTCCAGAGAATTCAGAAAAGAGGTTACAAATACCGTTCTTTGGGCAAGAAAGTATGGTATAAAAATTCAATGTATAAAAATGATGCCATATAATGTAGGAGAACAACTTGTAGTTGAAACAGACCAGATAATTCCAGTAAAAGATTTGGCGGAAATTATGATCAGCTATGATCAAAAATCTCAGGAAGATTATATGACAAAGGAAAATTTAGCAAATTGTCAAATAATACGTAATGAATTTTGGCATAAATTATTACCATATTTTAATAGCAAATCTAACATTTTTTCTGGTAGAAACATTGATTTAAATCAATATGATCATTGGATAAGCACAGGATGTGGAATGTCCGGATGTGTTTATAGTTTTGTAGTGACAAAGAATTATTGCGATGTGGAACTCGCATTATCTAGTTCGAATAAAGATTTTAATAAAAAGGCTTTTGATTATTTTTATGATAAAAAAGATAACATCGAGAATGAATTCGGTGACAAATTGTTTTGGGAAAGATTAGATGATAAAAAAATGAGCCGTATATCATATAGACTAGAGGAAGTTTCTATTTTTGATAAAGATGATTGGAATAAAATGATAATATTTTTGACTGAAAATATGATAAAGCTAGATAAGGTTTTAAAAAAATATATTAATAGTTATTCAAGAAAAAAATAAAGTTATATCAACACAATGAATAGATGTGGTTCTTGATAATGATATTTAAATTGATCAATTAATAATAGGAAAAATAAATAAAAAAGATAGTTGATGATAGCTTGAATAAATTTTCTTTATATGAACAAAAAAATCATATAAAAAAATAAATTATGCAATAGATGCAGGAATCAAAGCTAAAAGTAAAAAAAGAATGCTAAATTTAATTAAAGGATTAAAAAAGCATAGAATAATTTAACAAATGAAGAAGAAGTTATTACAGCGATAAATAATGGGTTTGAGTAGTTAAAGTATAAAAAATGTTAAAATCTAGTATATAAGTATTAAATAATCCCCCTGACGAGAGCCATTTGGCTCTTATTTTTGTTTTAAAGCCAGTATTTATAAGAGCTTGCAGAGATTTGCTACTTACAACTGTATTGTATTAGATACAAATTAGATACGAATTAGATACACTAGATACAAATTGAAAAATGACGAAAAGTTTTATTTTATCTGTGTTTGCAGCTGTTTTGCTCTCTTGAGGTGGTTTTGGTTGAAAAAAGTTATTGGAGTTTAAATGCTTAATTATTATTTACAGTTTAAAAATAAATGCTATAATATTTAATTACATTGATAAAAAATCTTTGATCATATGATATAATGATAATAAGATAGGAGTGGTAATAATGAATGAAAGAATAACAGAAAATCTATTTAGAAGATATATTGAAAATGACGAATGCTATTTGGGTGGAATTATAAACGTTGAAGAACAGAAGTCTAAAAATATTAAAATTAATAAATTGTTAAGTAATGCTTCAAAAAGTGGAAATGGAAAAGGTTATCCAGAATTTATTGTTACATTTGATTATTATCCTGATTTAATTATGGTTGTAGAATGTAAGCCCGATATATTAAAACATGAATCTAAAACTGGAGATAAATATAAAAATTACGCTGTTGATGGGGTTAAGTTATATTCATCATTTCTTGCAAAAGAATATGATGTCATTGCTATAGCATTAAGTGGTGATGATGATAATTTTAGACTTTCTTCTTTTATTCAATTAAAAGGGACTTCAGATTGCTATCAAACTGATCAATTAAAAGATGATAGGTTTTATACTATAGACGAGTATATTGATGTTTATAAAAAAGATGATAAAAAGTTTAATCAAGATTATGGTAAGTTATTAGAATTTTCTAAAACTTTAAATGATGAGTTACATATTCTTAAAATACATGAAGCTGACAGAAGTTTGTTGATAAGTGCGGCTTTAATTGCATTAAATGATCCTGCTTTCTATAATTCGTATAAACTTCAAAATCCTAAAGATTTATCAAATAACCTATATAATACTGTAAAATTAAAATTAGAAGAACTTCAAAAAGACAATATTGATGAAATAATGGTAACATATGGATTTTTAAAAACACATAAAATTTTATCTAAAAAAGAACATGAATTAAGAAATATTATTGATGAAATTGATTCAAATGTTAATTCTTTTATGAGAACACATAAGTATTTTGATTCGTTAGGACAATTTTATATTGAGTTTTTGAGATATGCAAATAGTGATAAAGGATTAGGAATTGTGTTAACACCACCTCATATAACCGAATTGTTTAGTGCATTGGCACGAGTAAATGAAAATAGTATAGTATTAGATAATTGCACTGGGACTGGAGGATTTTTAGTTTCAGCCATGAATAAAATGGTTATGGATGCTGGCGGTGACAAAAACAAAGAATTAGAAATAAAAAAGGGACAAATAATTGGAATAGAATTTTCTGATAAAATTTTCCCTTTAGCTTGTTCGAATATGTATATACATGGTGATGGAAGAAGTCATTTATATAGTGGTTCATGTTTTGATGATAATATTATGAAAAAGGTAATGCAATTGAAACCAAATGTTGGCTTTTTAAATCCTCCTTATAAAAATGATAAAAATGATGTTGATGAATTATATTATATTTTAAATAATTTAAGTATGTTAGAAAAAGGATCTTATTGTATAGCGATTGTTCCAATGTCATGTGCATTGGCTGATTCTGGTGAAAGATTAGAATTAAAGAAAAAATTGTTAAAGAATCATACTTTAGATGCAGTATTTTCAATGAATAATGAGTTGTTTCACAATTCAAAAGTTACAGTTAGTACCTGTATTATGATATTCAAAGCTAAAGAACCACATCCAACTGGATATAAATCATATTTTGGTTATTGGAAAAATGATGGTTTTTATAAGAGAAAAGCTAAGGGAAGAGCTGATTATGATAATTCTTGGAATGACATTAAAAATATGTGGGTTAATGCATATTTTAATAGAGAAGAGATTGACGGATTTTCAGTAAAAAAAGAGGTATCTGCGGAAGACGAATGGTGTGCAGAAGCATATATGAAAACAAATTATTCAGTTTTAAATACTGAAACGTTTGAAAAAAATATTAAAGATTATGCAATTTTTAAGATAAAAAACGGAATCAGGAATGAAGTAAAATTTGATTGTGTAAAAAAATCAAATGTTGAAATCGATATTTCTAGTTGGAAGGAATACATTATTGATGATGATACTGATGAATCTTTATTTTCTGTTGAAGGAAGTAAAAGTATTGTTAAATATGAAGTAAAAGAATATGGAGAAGGTAATTATCCATATGTAGTTACATCTTCTGAGAATAACGGAGTAGAAGGAATGTATGATTATTATACGGAAGATGGTAACGTTTTAACTATAGATTCCGCAACTATTGGTAGTTGTTTTTATCAAGAATTGAAGTTTTCTGCTAGTGACCATGTTGAAAAATTAATCCCTAGATATGAGAATTTTAATAAATACATTGGTTTATTTATATCAACAGTTATTAATCTAGAACAGGCAAGATATGGATATGGTAGAAAGTTTGCTCAAAAAAGAATAAAACCAACAACAATAAAATTACCATCAAAAAATGGAAAACCAGATTATGAGTTTATGGAAAAATTTATAAAATCTCTACCTTATTCAGCGTCAATTTAAAGCATAGCAATATGCTTTTTTATATCTATTGCCTTTTTACTTGAAGAGAGTAAAAATTATTGTTAAATCTTTATAAATACTTGAAATACTGAATTGAATTAAATACAAATTAGATACTTTAGATACAAATTATATATGTTTATTGATAATTATTACGAAATTCTCGGTAATGCTCTCTTCAGTTTATAGGTTTATTGCAATTTATTTCAACTATATTGTAGAAGATTACGAACTGATTGTAATAAAATAAAACTGAATTGTATATAAAGGCCCCCTGAAGAGAGCATATTCTCTTTAAAATCCCATAAACACTAGCAAATGCTAGTCTTTTTTGATATATTAAATACATGAGGTGATTTTTTATGTATGACGTAATTATAGTAGGAGCAGGAGCATCGGGGTGTTTTTTAGCACTTACATTAAAATATAAAAATCCAAATTTAAAAGTAGCTTTAATAGAAAAGAACGATAAACTAGGTAAAAAACTATTAATAACCGGTAATGGAAGATGCAACTTAGGTAACACAAACATAACGATAGATAATTATAATAGTTCTTCATCATTAAATAACTTTATCAGTCAGTTAAAAGAAAATGATTATTTAAATTACCTTAAAAACTTTGGTATTTTAACAAAGAAAGAAGATACATCAACAAGGTTATATCCATATTCTAATCAAGCAATAACCGTTTGTAAGTCATTTGAAAGAGCATTAGAAAAAGAAAAAGTTAATGTAATATACAACTATGATGTAAAAGATGTAACTTATAAAAATGACTATTTTGTAATCAACAATAACCTAATGGGTAAAAAAGTAGTTATTGCAACCGGAGGAAAAACTTATTCAAAAACAGGCTCTACTGGCATGGGATATAACATATTAAAATCATTTGGTCACACTATAACAAAGTTATATCCATCTCTTACTCACTTAAAAACAAATTATAAATACATAAAAGATTTACAAGGAGTCCGTGCTGATGTGGTAGCTAAATTAAACGTTAATGATAAAACAATTTTAACAGAAAAAGGCCAAATACAGTTTACAAAAGATTCGTTATCAGGCATATGTATATTTAATTTATCAAGATATGTAAACAAATACTTAGAAGAAGGTAAGAAAGTAGATATTGTAGTAGACTTAGTTCCTGATTATGATGAATCATATATTAATAGTTATTTAAAAGAATTTGATAGCTACAACGTATCTGATGCTATAAGCTGTATTTTAAATAAAAAAGTAGCAGATGCAATAACAAAAAACTTAAAACTATCAAATAAAACGATATGTGACATAAGTAAAGCAGAATTAGAAAACATTTCATACACATTAAAAAACATGCATTTTAACATAACTGCAACCGGGGACTTTGAAACATCTCAGGTAACCTTGGGAGGAGCTTTATTAAGTGAGTTTACTAACCATTTAGAATCTAAAAAAATAAGCGGATTATATGCTTCTGGAGAAGTGTTAGACGTAGATAGTATATGCGGTGGTTATAACCTTTCCTGGGCTTTTACAAGCGCTTTAATAGTAGCAGAAGGTATACTAAAAGATAATCTAAAATAAATTATTGGATTATCTTTTTTCTTGTTTAATAATTTAAATAATAGTATAATAAAATTATAAAGAATAGGAGAAGTAATATGAAACAAAGAAAAAAGAAAAAAATGAGTAAAAAAGCAAAAATAATATTAGTTGTAATTTTATTACTTATAATAGGTGTTTTAGGATGCTTTTTACTAACAAACGATAAAGAAATAGAAAAGAAAATTCCAAAAAAGAAGAAAATTACAAAAGAGGAAGAACAAATAAAAGTAGTTGATTTAAGTTCTACCGAAAGACCAATTGCAGTAATGATTAACAATAACAAAGCAGTTTGGGGATACCAAGCAGGCATTCAAGATGCATACATAACATATGAGATGATAGTAGAGGGCGGAATAACTAGAATGATGGCTGTATTTAAGGATAAGAATACAGAAAGAATTGCATCAGTTAGATCATCAAGACACTATTATTTAGATTATGCATTAGAAAATGATGCAATATATGCACACATAGGTTGGAGTCCTAGAGCAGAAAGTGATATTAAAACTTTAAATATTCCAGCGGTAAACGCAAATAATTCAAGTGCATTTACATGGGATAATAGTTTAAGAAGAATATCTAAAGAGCACAGAGCATACACAAGCATAGCAAAAATAAAAGAAGCAGCACAAAAAAGAGGATACAGATTAACATCCAATCAAAAATTACTTCTAACATACCAAGCAAAATCACTTGATCTTGCAAACTATGAAGGTGCTGTGTCAGCAAGTACGGTTAGAATTCCGTATTCAACATCTCACGTAACAAGTTATTCATACGACCCTGAAAACAAGGTATATAAGAGATATCAAAACGGATTAGAACATAAAGACTATGTAACAGGAACACAGTACACAGCTAAAAACATAATAACTTATAAGGTTCATAACTACACACTAAACGATGGATATGCAGGTGGAAGACAAGATTTAAATAACATTGGAACAGGTGATGGATACTATATTTCAGAAGGATATGCTATTCCAATTACTTGGTCTAAAGAGTCAAGATCTAGTAAAACTGTTTACAAAGTTAAGGCAACCGGAAAAGAATTAGTGGTAAATGATGGAAATACATTCATCCAAATAGAACCAGCTAATCAAACTTTAACAATAGAATAGATATTATTATATGGCATATAATTACTTAGGTGATTATATGTCTTTTATTTATCTTTTTTTAATAGGAATACTAATTGGTACTGCAATGATTATTCCAGGCGTAAGCGGCTCTGTTATTGCGGTTATATTTGGTGTTTACGATAAATTAATTGCATCACTAACTAACTTATTTAAGGATTTTAAAAAAAATATGCTTTTTTTAAGTGTTTTAGGAAGTGGAATATTAGTTGGAGCAGTATGGTTTAGTAATGTTATGATGTTTTTATATGAAAAATGTGAAATTACAACTAAACTTTCTTTTGTTGGTTTGATATTAGGTGGTGTACCTTATTTAATTAAAGAAATAAAATCAAAAGATAATGAGAAAATTAATTTTTTAGCACTTTTGTTGACGTTTATATCATCTGTTTTATTTTGGTATATTTCACAAAATGTTTTAAATATTAATTTTAATGTAGAAAGTAGTTCTTATTTAGTAAAATTTTTACTGCTTTTCTTATCTGGAATAATTTATTCTATAGGTAAAATAATACCTGGAGTTAGTGGCTCATTTTTGCTTATTATAATTGGTATGTATGAATTTGTTTTATCTTTAATTTCTAATCCAATTCATATGGTAGTAAGAAATTTTAACAAAGTTGTGCCTTTTTTACTTGGTTTTATTTTTGGAATTATCATCTTACTTAAATTAATTAATAATTTTTTAGAAAAAAAATTCAGTTTAACTTATAGCATAATAATTGGATTTGTATTAGGATCTATTTTAGCATTAGTACCTAAGTTTAACTTTTCTAAAGAATATGTTATAGGAATAATTATAATGATATTTAGTTTTACTTTGTCTTATAAATTATCAAAAAAGTAGTAAAAAATAAAAAAAATAGGTAATGGTACTTGACAATATTGTTAAATTTTTAGTATACTTAAAGAGCCTTATTTAAAAAGGGTAACACGGTTCCGTGGTGTAGGGGTTAACACGTCTGCCTGTCACGCAGAAGATCGCGGGTTCAAATCTCGTCGGAACCGCCATTTTTTTTATAAAAAAGTATGTATTTGGCTCTGTAGCTCAGTCGGTAGAGCACAGGACTGAAAATCCTGGTGTCGGCAGTTCGATCCTGCCCGGAGCCACCATTTGAAAGATAACAACCATTTTGGTTGTTCTTTTTTTGCTTTTTTTATACAGGATCGTATCTAAATAATATTATATGATTATAACTATTAAAACCAGGTTTTTAATTCCTGTTTAAGAAAAAAAGAAACTTAAAAAAAGTCTCTTAATATCTATTTTTTGCTTACTTTCTTAGTTGTTTTATTATTCTTTTTTAGTTCTTCTCTAATTTCTTTTAAAACACTTAGCTCAGTTTCTTCTATTTTTTCTTTCTTAATATCCTTCTTTTTTTCTAATTTACTAGTAACATCCGATAATTTATTTACTATTTTAACAAAAATAAATACACAAAATGCTATTATAAGAAAGTCTATTACGTTTTGAATAAACATTCCATAAGTTATTTTTGCATCTCCAATCTTTATTGAAAGATTACTAAAATTAATACCACCAATCAAAGCTCCTATAATGGGCATTAAAATATCATTAACAAGCGATGATACGATTTTACCAAAAGCGCCTCCTATAATAACTCCCACTGCTAAATCAACAACATTACCTTTAGAAATAAACTTTTTAAATTCTTGCAACATATTTTTCCTCCTTTTTAATTATAACATAACTTTTATAAATTCATAAAATACTATTGAAAAAAAGTTTTTAAAGTGTTATAATTACTAGCGATGCGATGGTGCTAGGTTAGTGAAATTTTTCCTGACACCTTGTTGTTAAAATTATGCGCTCGTAGCTCAGCTGGATAGAGCACTTGGCTACGAACCAAGGGGTCAGGGGTTCGAATCCCTTCGAGCGCGCCATTTATTTATAAAGATACTTGCATTAGACACGCAGTGCGGTATTGACAACTTTAAAAGCAGTATGATATAATCATTTTGCAATTCGGAAAGTAGCACAATTTGGTAGTGCACGCGGTTTGGGACCGTGAGGTTGCAGGTTCAAATCCTGTCTTTCCGACCATTTAGAATTTAACTACTCATAAAAGAGTAGTTTTTATTTTATAAAGCTTAATGTTTTATAAAAATTTAATAACTAAATATGTTATAATACTTAAAAAGAAAAATTTTATAAGGCATAAGGTATTTTACAAAGAAAGTGATTGTTATATATCTAAGTTAAGGAGAAAATTATGAAATTAGTATCATGGAACGTAGCAGGATTTAGAGCTTGTTTAAAGAAAGGATTTGAAGATTTTTTTTATTCATGTGATGCTGATATATATTGCCTTCAAGAGGTAAAAGCAGAAAAAGATCAAATAGACTTTGAACCAAAAGATTTTTATTGTTACATAAATCCAGCGGATAAAAAAGGGTATTCGGGAACTCTTATTTATACTCTTTATAAACCAATAAACGTTAAATTTGGAATAGGAATAGATGTTCATGACCATGAAGGAAGAGTAATTACTTTGGAATTTGAAGATTATTTTCTTGTTAATATGTATGTTCCTAATGCAAAAAGAGATTTATCAAGACTAGATTATAGAATGATATGGGAAGATGATATAAAGAGTTATTTAAAAACTTTAGAAAAGAAAAAGCCAGTTGTTGTATGTGGAGATTTTAATGTTGCTCATACTGAAAAAGATATAAAAAATGCAAAGGCTAACATAGGAAATGCTGGTTTTACCTATGAAGAAAGAGATAAATTTTCAAAGTTATTAGATAGCGGTTTTATTGATACATATAGATATTTTAATCCAGATAAACGTGATGCTTTTTCTTGGTGGAGCTATATGGGAGAAGCAAGAAAAAATAATATTGGCTGGAGAATAGATTACTTTTTAGTATCAAAAAACATTATTAGTAAAGTGTCAAACCCAGTTATATATTCTTACGTATATGGAAGTGATCACTGTCCTATAGGTATAGATTTAAAACTTAAATAAAATAATGAAAATTTATAAAAGTGGTTATGTAAAAAGAAAAAAGGGACAATAGCAATGCCCCTTTTTAAAGATTTTAATATTATAAAATAGGATGCATCTTTAAAAATAATTCTGGGGGGATTTTGACCTTGAGTGATATTTTAAGTATGATTTCTGATAATCTTATCGAAATATTGGGAACTGTTATTACTGGCGTAATTGGATACTTAGGCGTTAGAATAAAAAATTTATATCAAGAATATATTCAAGATAAGTTAAAAAAAGAGATAGTTGACAAAACAGTTAAATATGTTGAGCAAACTTGCAAAGATTTTTCTTGTGAACAGAAAAAAAATAAAGCTTTAGAAAAATCTTTAGAATGGATGAAAGAAAAAAAACTAAATGTTAGTGATACAGAGATAGAAATTTTAATTGAAAGTGCGGTTAATTGTTTATGAGGGGATTTAAAAAATTCCCTTTTATTGTATAATTATATTAGAGGTGACATATGAAAACTTTTAAAATAAAATCAAATTATGATGGTTTGGAACTTGACGGAATAATAAAAGAAACTAAGACTAGGCCTATTGGAATTGTTCAAATATCGCATGGTATGGCAGAAAATAAAGAAAGATATAAGGATTTTATGAAATATCTTAGTGAAAAAGGGTATATTGTAGTTATTCATGATCACAGAGGACATGGAAAAAGTGTACTTAAAAGTGATGATTTAGGTTATTTTAATTCAAATAGAAACATATTAGTTGAAGAATTATATCAGGTAACAACATATATAAAAGAATTATATCCTAATCTTAAGATAACTTTATTTGCACATAGTATGGGCTCTTTAGTTGCAAGATTGTATATTCAGAAATATGATAATATGATAGATAAGCTTATCTTATGTGGAGCTCCTACTTATAATCCTTTTTCAAAGATGGGAAGCTTATTAGCAGATATATTGGGAAAGATAAAAGGGGAGAAGTATAGAAGTAATTTTATTAATAAGTTGGTTTTTAAAAATCATAATAAAAATTATGATGTGCCTAATTCATGGATTTGTTCAGATAAAGAAATCGTTAATGAATATAATAAAAGCAATTACTGTGGCTTTATATTTACCATAGATGGATTTAAAATGCTTTTTTATATGATGCGAACTGTTTTTAAAAAGAATTTATATAAGGTTAAAAATAAGGCCCTTCCAATTTTATTAATTGGAGGCATGGATGATCCTGTAATTGGTGGCAAAAAAAAGTTTAATCATTTATGCGACTTTTTAAAAGATGTAGGATACTTAAATTTAAAAGGTAAACTTTATCCTAATATGAGGCACGAAATTTTAAATGAAAAATGTAACGACATGGTATACGAAGATATTTTAGCATTTTTAAACGATAATTAAATCACAGTATGTGTGATTTTTTTGTTTATAAATTTATTTGTTTAACCATAATAGAAAGGAAAGGAGATAATTATATGAAAAATTATAGTGAGGCACCTTATATAATAACTGGAAAAGATTTTGATTATCTATCTGATATTTTCAGTTGGAACTATAATGCATGTAAATTAGCGGAAAGCTTTGAACAAAAAGCAATTGATCCGGAAATTAAAGATATTTTAAAAAAAATATCTGACATTCATAAAGAACATGCTAAGGCTGTTTTAAATATTTTAGGATAAGGAGAAAATAAATGAATAATAAAATTTGTAACCCAAAGCAAGAAGTCCCATCTTCAAAAGAACTAAATGACAAAGATTATTTAACTGCCATTCTTAATTTAGAAAAAATGATGATAAAGAACTATGCAGTTTCTTTAACTGAAGCTAGTAACTCTAGTTTATACAATGATTATTATGATATGTTTAATGAAATTAGTAATATTCAAAGAGAGGTTTATAATTTGATGTTTAAAAAAGGATGGTATGAATTGGAAGAAGCTAAGGATAATAAAATAGAAGAAAAATTAAATACATTTGAACAGGAATTTAAAGAACTTGAAAGTTAATCTATAAAAAATTTTATTTAGGTATTGATTTTTATTAATCTTTTTGTTATTATTAATATGCATTTAGGTTTAATGCATATTTGTGGGGCTTTAGCTCAGCTGGCTAGAGCGCCTCGCTTGCACCGAGGAGGTCAGGGGTTCGAATCCCCTAAGCTCCACCATAAATAAAAACATAGCCACTCATTACCGAGTGGTTTTTATATAAAACTATGGATTATTAATTACTATAGCAAAATATATTTTTCTTAAAAAATTAAAAAAGATATTGATTTTTTACAATATATATAGTAGAATTAAATAGTCAGTTTTACCAGTGACATAAAATGGGCTTGTAGCTCAGCTGGTTAGAGCGCACGCCTGATAAGCGTGAGGTCGATGGTTCAAGTCCATTCAGGCCCACCATTTTATAATAATTTTAAACTGGCGCGTTGGTGAAGTGGTTTAACACACCGCCCTTTCACGGCGGCATTCATGGGTTCAAATCCCATACGCGTCACCATATGAAAAATAACCTCTTATTTTATAAGAGGTTTTATTTTTTTATCATAATCATAATTTAATATAATAGATATACATAAAAAATAACTTATTAAAGATGAACCGCCATAACTTACAAACGGAAGAGTTATTCCCGTAATTGGAAGAAGTCCTATGTTCATTGCTATATTTTGTATTTGCTGATATACAATCATTGACAAAAACCCTACTATTATAAACTTACAATTTTTTACTGTTGTATTTTTTAATAATTTAAATAAATTATAATCAAATAAGAATAGTATTGTTATTAGTATTATTGTTCCTATAAATCCAAAATTACTAGAGAAAACAGAAAAAATAAAATCAGTATGGGCTTCAGGAATGTATATTGGAGTTTTTCCAATACCAAATCCAAATAATCCTGCTGCTTTAATTGCAGCCATTGCATTATTAAGTTGCATGCCATCTTTATTAGACCAATCTAGTAATCTATTAATTCTATAAAAAAATGATGTACCAAATATATTAATAAAACTATCTTGATAATTAAAATAAAAATATAGAAATGCTGTTATAATAGCAAAAGTAAAAAAGAAAATAGAAAAGAAAATCCTTTTTTTAATACCATACATAAATAACATCACAAAAGAAATTAAAAAATAAATTATAACCATACCAGTATCTGGTTCTAAGAAAGTTAAAACACCTAGAATAAGAGTAAACAAAATAATTATAAATGTTATTTTTATATCACATAAAGTGTTTCTTTTTGGATATTTTTTGCTTAAAATTTCAAACGTTTTAGTATTGAATAAAATAAGTATTATTTTAGCAAATTCACTAGGCTGCACAGAACCTATACCTGGAATTATGAGCCAACATTTTGATCCATTTATATTAGGTGAGATAAAAAGCAAAAGTAAAAGTATGATATTTATAAAAAAATATAATATAAATGAATGATTAATAATTTTTTTACAATCTATTTTAGATAACAAAAATATTAATACGAAGCCAATAAAATACCATATTATTTGTTTTTTTAATATATCAAATTGATTAAAGTAAGTACACACACTATAAAGTGTAATTACACTTATAAAAAATAGTAATACTAATAAAATAATTATATTGTACTTTGCTTTATAATTTTCTTTAATTTTGATCACCACCTTTTATGGCATTATTTTAAATTTTATTCATAAAATTTTATAGGAGGATTTTTATGAGCGATAACAAAAAGTTTCCAAAAGTTTATAAGTCAAAAATAGAAAAGCTAAAAAGTAAAATTCAAAATGAATACTATTATCATGATAATAGCCATGATAGGGACTTAAAAATGACAGATTTTAAAAATAAAAAAGTAGATAAAATGTTGCTTTTAAAAAAAATAAATAATATATTTTCTAGTCCTAATTATGTTTATCAGGCTGATATTTCTATTTTGTACAAAAATGGAGAAAATATTAGTAAAAAAGTTATAGGAATTAAAGATAATTATTTGATAACTATAGAAGGAGAAAAAATTTTTATTGACGATATTTATGACATAAAATAAAAAACCACTTTTTTAAAAAGTGGTTTTTTTTAAACACCTTCAATGAAAGTATCTGCTAAACATTTTATAGCACAACAACAATCAGTGTTTATTGTGAAAAATGAGTTAGTAGCCGTATAATTAGAAGTTGCAGTGTTATACACTAATACTCTTAAAGTAGCACAGCATCCATCTACTTTTTCCACCCTAAATATATTTGAAGTTTCTTGTTCTTGTGGAGTGTTAGAAATTGGCATTGTAACGGCTTGACCATTACAAGTATATAATGTTACAGGTCTTGTATTAAAATCAACTGATGAATTTGGACCAAAATAAGCTCTTGTACAAGTTTCTAAACAAGTATCTCCTGGACAAACTTCACTTTGAAGGATATTAATAACTTTAAGAATTTCTGCTATACAATTACATTTTGAGCTTGATTTAGAATTATCACACATAATATTTCACCCTTTCTATCTTTTTCATTATTAGCTTATTCAAATAATGGTAAATAGTACCACTTTAAAAGCCCTAGAATTAAATTTATTTGAAATTTATCAAATTTTAATTGCTTGCATTTTTTTAATTCGTGTTATATAATTTACCATAGGGTGATTAATATGGATATATTGAAATATGTCATTATTATTTTTGCTGTTATTTTAATAGCATTAGTAGTTATAAAAGCAAGTAAGCCAGATTTTAAATACGAAGCAAATAAACTTGTTGAATATCTTGGCGGTATAAAAAACATAACAAACATGGAAGTTAGTATGTCAAGGTTTAAAGTAACACTTAAAGATCCATCTAAAGTTAATAAAGAAGGTATACAAAAACTTGGTGCAAGAGGTATTGTAGAAATTGATAATACAATGAAAATTATTTTTCAAGATGATGCAAAAAAGTTAAAAAAATGTATAGAGAAATTGAATGAAGACTAATTTTTACATAATTTAGTAAAAATTAACAAAATTCGACAAAATAAAACATAGCAAATTAGTATAATTATTTCAACGTGGAGGTGATTATATGGTTGTTGCTATGTTTTTAAATTGTATATATTTACTATTTCCTTTTATATGTTATTTTATATATTTGGTTTATAGTAAAACAACATTTGAAAGAGAAAAGTTAATATTTTTAGATTTAGCAGTTTTCTCAAGTTATTATATTTGTAGTAGATTTGGAAATTTATCTTTAATGTATTCTTATATAATTAATTTACCATTATTAATAGCATTATACAAAAAGAGAATAATACCAAGTTTAATAATTTCTATTTGTTTATCAAGTCTATTATCAAATATTTATTCTACAACTTTTTTGATTTTGTTTATACAGTATTTATTAGTAATGATTCTTTGTTATTTAACCAAATTTAAATCAATTAATATATTTTTTGTTACAACTATTATTTTTTGTATAATTATTTGTATTATACAACCTAGCATTATAATAAATTTGAAAAATTTACCTTATATTATGTTATTTTTAATAGGAATGTATATTATATTTTATCTTATGATAAAACTTTATAATATTGTTGAAAATACTGTAAATATGTACTATTCAATAGAAGATTTAACTAAAGAAAAAAAACTTTATGAATCTTTATTTAAAATCACACATGAAATAAAAAATCCGCTTGCGGTTTGTAAAGGTTATCTTTCTATGTTTGATTTAAAAAATGAAAAAAAAGCTAATAAATATATTAGTATAATAGATCAAGAGATAGATAGAACTTTAATATTATTAAAAGACTTTTCAGATATATCTAAAATTAGAATAGAAAAAAATACAATGGATATTACTATGCTTATGGAAGACGTATGCGATGAGGTTGCATTAGCATTTAATTCAAATATAAATTTTAAATATAATATAAGTGAAGAAGAAATTATGATAGAAGGTGATTATCAAAGATTAAAACAAGTCTTATTAAATACAATTAAAAATGCTAAGGAAGCAATTACAAAAAAGGGAACAATATTAGTAGAAGGTAAAAAAATAAAAGGTGTATACATTATAAATATAATTGATAATGGTATAGGAATGGATAATGAAACTAATAAAAATATAGGAACTCCATTTTATACTACAAAAAAGGATGGTACAGGTTTAGGAGTAAGTCTTTCTAAAGAAATAGTTGAAAGACATAATGGTAGTATTACGTATTTTTCAAAATTATATAAAGGTACAACGGTAAGAATAATGTTACCAATTAAAAAATAAAGCGTCTTTTTTTAAGATGCTTTATTTATTCTATATAGATAAATTGTTGGATGATTAAATAATCTAGCTTTAATTTTTCTTTCTCCAATTCCTGGATTTATGTATAAATCTATGTCATTTACTTTTTGATAATTCTCTTTGTATTTACTTTTCATTAATAAATCCTTTATTTTTGGTATATTTATCATTCCATTTAGGGTATGACCTGCAAATGCAACGTCTATTTTGTTTTCTTTAAAATCTTTTATATCATCTGGATTATGAAGTATTAATAGATTATATGGAATTTCATCTTTATTTTCTGAGAAAAAAGAGTTACATGTTTCTTTGCTTAAAAAGACGATTGGAATATTAGATTTTGGATATACATATTGTACTTTATCATCTAAATTTATAAATTCAGATGAATTTAAAATTTCGACTTCTCTTTCGCCATCTTGTTCTCCTGGTACAAAATATTTTCCAAATTCGGCTTTTATTTTTTTTAGATTAGTCTTAAGTTTTGTTATATCTTCATCTTTTACGTCATAATTCTTATCTATTAAATCTCCGGTAAAGATAACAATATCAGGTTTTGTCTCATTTATTTTTCTAATTAAATTATTAAACATAGTATCACTTAAGTTTGACTTATAGTTGAGATCTGAAAACTGAAGTATTTTAAGTCCATGGGTATTTTGATTAATTTTACTAGTAGTAAGTTTATATTCCTTTATAAATATACCTTTTGTTCCAATAAAAAAAGGATATAAAGCTATTATTACTATTAATAAAATAAATTTTATTTGCCATTTTAATTTTCTTTTTACTTTTTTTTCTTCATTCATAATCTAACCTCTAAATATTTGATTCATTACTAAAATAGTGTTATGTAGCACGTGTATTATTATTGGAAGTGTTATATTATTGGTTTTAGTAAGTAAAAAAGCAAAGCAAGAACCCATAGCTCCATATGGAATTATGTATAAAAAATCAAATATATTATTATAACTTCCAATAACATGTAATAGTCCAAAAATTACACCACTTGATATTATAAATATCCATTTATTTTTAATTAGTCCATATAAAGATCGTCTAAATGTCATCTCTTCTAGAATGGGAGCAACAAAAGAACAAGTAAATATCATATATATAGGAGCCTTTTTAATATTGTTTCTTATTATCTGTTCATTTATGGATGCATTTTGATTTAAAAAATGATTAATTATAATAGAAGATACTACCATTAAAACACAACCAAAAATCCAGCATTTAACAGATAGTGAGGCCCTATTAGAAAAGTTTTTCTTTAAGTCATAAATTCCTTCTTTAATTTCTTTTTTATACATAAAAATGACTATTACTACATAAATTGTATCATTTAAATATAATAAAATTCTTTTACATATATTTGGTAAAATAGATAAATTTATACCAAGTGAGTATAAAATACTGAATAAAAAATTAGATTGAAATAAAATATAAATTAATATAGTAAGTAAAAACTTGTAATTTTTTTTAAACCAATTTTTTAAATGTTTATCATATATATTTTTCATAATACTATCTGTCACAATACCACCTCTATTTTAAATTATAACATCAAATTAAAAAATTATAAAATATTTTAGTTACATTATATAAAATTTGACTTTAAAAGAAATTTAAATATAATATTTTAATTAAAAAGAAAGGAAAGTTGTGATTATGAGCTTATATGAAAGTAATATAACTATAATTAAAAGAGAATATAACGAACAAAGAATAAAAGAAAATTTAAAAAAACGAGTAGAATTTTTTAAAAAAAATAAAAGAGCACCTAAAAGAAGTAAAGATAAAGAAGAACAAAGGCTATATGATTCATATAGAAGACTTAATTTGGAAGATTATTATAACTTGGATAAACGTTTACTAGAGGAAAATAAAAAAATAGATGCCTACGATTTAGCACATAAAGATTTTTATAGAAAACAAAAAAAGATAAAATCAAAAAGAAATTATATTTCTAGGGTAATAAAAAATTATTATGAGTTTTACTTAAAAAATAATAGATTTGCATCAGATGTAAATAAAGATAATGAAGAGGAAAGAAAGATAAGTAAAGACTATAATGGAATAATATGTTATAAAAAGTATTACACAAAGGAGCATATTTACTATATTAATATAATTAATGAAATTAAAAAAAATAAAAGAAATAGAGAAAATCTTCTTAAAATAAAAAAATATATTAATTTTTGTAATGAAAATTCTAAAGTTCCAGTTCATTTTTCTAAAGATAAAGATAATATAGAAAGAAAAAAAGAAAATAGAATTGCAATTAACTTAGAAAAACTTAATTTAGATGATATTTTAATTCCACATCTTTTGTTAGAACAATTTTATTGTGCGATAAAAAATATTACATATAATGATGAAAATAATTATAAATTAGCATTAAATAAATTGTTTTTAGAAATTATAAATTATATGAAAGAAAATAATACATCTTGTTATAATGATAAAGATTTAGTATTTGATTATAAAGATAAGAAAATAAGTTCAGATCATGCTATATCTTTAATAAAAGAAAATGTAAGATATTTAGATAAAGATTTAATAAATAAATATAATGATTTTTCTTTTATTAGAAAAAAACTTGATATGTAAAATAATATGTAAAAAAACTTGCTGGGTTTATTATTTTATGTTATAATACTTGTAGCAACAAAGAGTAGGACATATGTCCTGCTCTTTATATTTAAAGGAGGTATGATTATGGATGAAAGAGTAAAAAGATTAATTGAAAAACCACTTAAAGAAAAAAATATAAAATTATGTAAAGTTGAATATGTTTTAGAGGGAAGTGTGTATTTCTTAAGAGTAATAATTGATAAGGAACCATTTGTTGATGTTGATACATGTGTTTTGGCAACTGAAATAATTAATCCAATAATTGATACTATAGAAGAAGAATTTGATGATGCATACGTTTTAGATGTATGCTCTATGGAAAAAGGAGAAAACTAAAATGAATAGTAAAGAATTTATTAAAGCATTAAAATCAATATGCGAAGAAAAACAAATAAGCGAAGATATTATATTTGAAGGCATGACTCAGGCACTTTCAAAGGCGTATGCTAAAGAAACAGGTCTTCCTAACATAAGAATAGAAATAAATCATGATACTGGTGAAATAAAAGGTTATTCATATCAAAAGGTAGTAAGTGAATATACTGATGGTGAAGAAGATGAAAATGGTGAAGAGACTGTTGAAATTTTACTTTCAGATGCTAAAAAAATTGTACCAGATATAAAAGTTGGTGAAACAATAGAAGAAGAAGTTTCCTTAAAAGATTTTGGACGTGTTGCAACAAGTGCTGCAAAGCAAATTTTAGTTCAAAAAGTAAGAGAAGCTGAAAGACAAAGTATAATGAAAGAGTTTTTAGATAAAGAAGGAGAATTACTTGTTGGTACATTATCTAGAGAAGATTCTTTAAATTATTATGTTGATTTTGGTAGAACAAGTGGTATTTTACCAAAAAGTGAATTAATAAAAGGTGAAGAGTTAAAAATGGGCTCACAAGTTAAAGTTTATGTAACGAAAATAGATGATACAGGAAAAAGTCCACTTATATTACTATCTAGAAGTCATTATGGTTTTGTTAAAAGACTACTTGAAAATGAGATTCCAGAATTAAATGATGGAACTGTAATATTATATAGTGTTGCAAGAGATGCGGGCTCTAGAAGTAAAATAGCGGTATATTCAGAAGATGAAAACGTAGATGCTATAGGAGCTTGTATTGGGGAAAAAGGAAGTAGAATAAACCGTATTTCAGATGAATTGGGCGGTGAAAAAATAGATGTTATAAAGTATGATAAAAATCCTATTACATTTATTAAAAATGCTCTTTCCCCAGCTAAAGATGTCGAGGTTTATATATTAGATGAAAAGAAAAAAGAAGCTTTAGCAGTTGCAGAAGGAGATAACTTATCTCTTGCTATTGGTAAAAAAGGACAAAATGTTAGACTTGCAGCTAGATTAACTCACTATAGAATAGATGTTAAAACAAAAGAACAGGTAAAAGAGGAAAAAATAGATTTAACTACAGCTTTAAGTTAGGGAGTGATTTTAGTGAAACAAAGAAAAATTCCAATGCGTACATGTGTTATAACTAGGGAAAAATGCGAGAAAAAAGACTTGATAAGAGTTGTAAAAGATAACTTAGGAAATGTTTCTGTTGATATAACAGGTAAAAAAAATGGCCATGGCGCTTATTTAAAAAAAGATGTTAATGTAATTAATAGTGCAAGGGAAAGTAAAATATTAGAAAAATATTTAGATGTTAAAATTGATGACTCTATATATGAGGAACTAATAAATATAATAAACGAGTAAGAAAGGATGTGATTATCATGATGAGTGTTTTAGAATACGCAAATGATATTGGTAAAACAAGTGAAGACATATTAAAAATGTGTGAAAAATTAAATATCAAGGTATCTAATTTAGATGATATGTTAAGTGAGGATGACATAGTTGAACTAGATAATACTTTTGAAAAAGAAAAAGAATATTCTTCATCAGAACAAGATGATGAAATAATAAAAAAAATAGAAGAAGATGACTATTATGATGAAGTGGTTGATACTTTAATTGATAAAAAAGATACTATTTATAGTAATGAACCTAGTCCAGTAAAAAAGAAAAAAGCAAAGAAAAAAGATATAAAAGATCAAAAAAAGGCTATGTATAAAAACAAAGAAAAATTAGTATCAAATGAAAATAAATCTTCTAAAAACGTTGTTTTATATAAGGATGGTATGAGTATTAAAGAGTTTTCTTTAGCTTTAGATGTTCCTATTTCTGAACTTTTAAAGAAACTTATGCAACTAGGTATTATGGCTAGTATGAATGCATCAATAAGTTTTGATGATGCATCGGTTATCGCATTAGAATATAATAAAGAATTAAAAAGAGAAGAAACACAAGACATTGCAAACTTTGAGAAGTTTGAGGTAACAGATGATCCAAAGAATCTAGAAGAAAGACCTCCTGTTGTAACAATAATGGGACACGTTGATCATGGTAAAACGTCTCTTTTAGATGCCATTAGACAAAGCCACGTAATAGAAGGTGAATTTGGTGGTATAACTCAGCATATAGGGGCATACCAAGTAAGTTATAGGGACAGGAAAATAACGTTTATCGATACCCCAGGACATGCTGCATTTACTGAAATGAGGGCAAGAGGTGCATCTATTACTGATATAGTAATTATAATTGTTGCAGCAGATGATGGTGTTATGCCTCAAACAATAGAAGCAATTGATCACGCTAAAGCAGCAAAAGTTCCAATTATAGTTGCAGTAAATAAAATGGATAAACCAGGGGCTGATCCTGACAGGGTAATGCGTGAAATGAGTGAACATGGTCTTACACCTGATTCTTGGGGTGGAGATACTTTATTTGTTCCTATTTCTGCAAAAACTCATGAAGGAATTGATAAATTATTAGAAAACTTGTTATTTATAGCTGAAATGCAAGAATTAAAGGCTAATCCAAAGCGTTATGCAATGGGTACCGTAATAGAATCTAAATTAGATAAAAACGTAGGTTCTGTTGTTACTTTACTTGTTCAAAATGGTACTTTAAGATTAGGAGACCCAGTTGTTATTGGTGAGTATTTTGGTAAGATTAGAACACTTAAAAATGATTTAGGTGAAGAAGTTGTTGAAGCACTTCCTTCTACACCCGTTTCTGTAACAGGTATATCAGGAGTCCCAACAGCAGGTGATAAATTCATGGCCTTTGAATCAGAAAAGCAAGCTCATAGCGTTGCAGAACAAAGAAGTGAAGTAGCTAAGTTAAAATCAAATACGTTAGCTAGTGCAATAAGCTTGGATGATTTATTTGGTAAGATATCAGAAGGTTTAAAAGAAATTAACATCGTGTTAAAAGCAGACGTTAAAGGTAGCGAGGAAGCTGTTAAAAACACGTTATCTAAAATAGATGTTGAAGGATGCAAACTAAACGTTATAAGAAGTGGTGTTGGTACTATTACCGAAAGTGATATTGTTTTAGCTAATGCATCTAGTGCAATCATAATTGGATTTAACGTAAGACCATCAGCTAAAATACTTGATATTGCAAAAGAGTATGGTGTAGATGTTAGACTTCATAACATAATTTATAAAGTAGTAGAAGAAATGGAAGCTGCTATGAAAGGTATGTTAGATCCTGAATATGAAGAAAAAACAATTGGTTCAGCTGAAATAAGAAAGATATATAAATTCTCTAAAACTGGTAATATTGCAGGATGTTATGTTTTAGATGGTGTAGTTAAAATGGGTGCTAAGGCACGTGTTATCCGTGATGGCGTTGTAATATATGATGGTGCAATTAACACAATTCAAAGGGAAAAGAACCAAGCAAAAGAAGTAAAAGCAGGATTTGAATGTGGTATTACACTAGAAAATTACGGCGATATTAAAGAAAAAGATATTATAGAAGCATATGAACTTGTTGAAATAAAGAGGTAAGTTATGAGTGTTAAAACAGAAAGAATAGCAAATTTATTAGTAAGAGAAATAAGTGACATATTACAAAATGAAGTTTATGATGAAGACATTAAGTTTGTAACAATTACTTATTGTAAGGTAGATACTGACCTTTCTTTAGCGCAAGTTTATTGCACTGTTTTAGATCAAAATAAGAAAGATAAGTGTTTGCATGATCTAAATAACGCAAAAGGATTTATTAAGACCGAACTTGCTAAAAGAAAGCTAGAGATAAGAAGAATTCCGGACTTAAGATTCATATATGATGAATCAATAGATTATGCTAGCAAAATTGAAAAAATAATTGACAAAATAAATGAGGAGTAAAAAAAGGTGGTTTTTTCTACCTTTTTTTAATTTTTAGTAGCAATAAAAATAAAAAAAATGTATAATTAAACTAGTATTAGAGTATATGGTGGTGATTATATGATTAATTTAGTAAAAAAAGAAAATCTTAATCTTGGAATTTTGGAAACTGATTTTGATATATTTGCAGATATAGTAAATACTTTTTCTAGTGAAGAATCAAAAAAAGAATGCCTATTAGATTTAGATGATTATGTTATACCAGAATACTTTAGAAATAAAATTACGCTTGTAATTCAAACTAATGGTATGTTAATAGGCTATACTACTTTTGAATTTAAAAATAATAATAATATTTCTCAAGTTGAGATTAATAAACTATACGTACTTGATAATTTTAAAAATAAAAACATGGAGACTTTGCTGGTAGAAGGAGTAATTTATATAGCAAGCGAGGTTGGATCTAGAAATGTTTTGGTTACCGTTGATGAACATGCCTCATTTTTATTAAATACATATCAATCTTTAGGATTTTACGAAGTTGGAATTAATGAGGATGGTAATTTATTAAGTGCAAACGTATCTTCTATTTCAAAGGTTAGAATGCTTAATGATAAGTTTAGAGATATATTGCCTGATTCTATAGATTATAAAAGCTTGAAATTAGTAAAAAAAATAGCATCAGGAAGATCAGGTAACATATATTTAACTCAAGATGGTAGGATTTTAAAAATGTTTAAATCAACATCATTTACCTATATAAAAGATAGGGAAGAAACTCTTAAATTTATAAAAAATCTAGATGTTGAAGAAATAGTAAAACCAAAGCATTTGGTTTATTATGATGGTATCTTTGTTGGTTATATAATGGAATATTTGCCTGAAGGTGAAGCATTATGGGATAATAGTGAAAAATATAGTTTTGAAGAAAAAATTGATAAGATAAAAGAAATAGAAAAAGTTATGAAAAAGCTTCATGAAAGGCATGTATTTATATGTGACTTAAATCCTGATAATATCTTCTTTGATAAGAATGGTAAAGTAAGATTAATTGATTGTGATTCCTTTGTTATTAAAAATAACGTTATAAATAATGAAACAGATAACAAATATAGAGATCCCCTAAATAAAATAGTATCTGAAAAAACAGATCTTTATGCTTTTGCAATTACAACTTTACAATTATTAATTGATAAAAAATTCCCAAATGACGCAAATTTTAATGAAATAGAAAAAATATATAATAAAAATAAAAATAAGATACCGGTTAGTTTTAAAAATTATTATGATCAAATCTTTAAAGGAAAAGATAGATACTATCTAACTGATTCATATGAAAAATACTTAAATGAAATGTATAGTGATCCTTCATTATTAGATGAGAATAAAAGAAGTGGAAAAATAAGTGTAGTTATCCTTTCATTTATAATGGTAGTAGTAGCGGTTATTGGATATTTTGTGTTTAAGATGAGATAATAATTATTATCTCGTTTTTTGTATAACTTGACAAAATAATAAAATGATGCTAATATATACGGCATTAAATCAAGAGGGGGATTATAGAATGAATTTAGAATCAAAGATTGAGTGTATTAAAAAAGTACTAGAAAAACAATTAAAAAGTATAGATAATGAAAATGATAATTATAGTTTGAAAGTAAAAAAAGATTATCAAAAAAAATTGGATAGCATAGTAACGATTGATGGTGTCGATTATACCGTAGAAGAAGCCTATAAGAAGGCATTAAATGATCGAAAATATTTAATTGCATCTTTAAATGATGAACAAAATTCTTCAAAGCAAATGATAATTTTAGATAAATTAAAACTTATAAACGAAGTTATAGGAGCATATGAAAAATTTACATTAGAACAATCTGATATAAATAAGCTTTCTAATGAGTATAAGGAAAATAGCAAATTTAAAAAGGCTTCTTATGTTGCAAGCTGTATAGACCAAATAATTAGTTATATAGATGAAGAAATAAATAAAATTAAAGAAGAATTAAAAAGTCAAAGAAAAATAAGTGAAATTAATAATAAGGAAGAATTAGATAAGATATATTCTCTTTCTTCTAATATAATTAATTTTTCTAATTTAAAATCTTCTTTAAAGGGATTATTAAAATATGATGGTACAAGTATAAATAGTAGTAAAGATATTAAAAAGTTAACAAATAACTTAGATTCATATGGTTGTAAAATTGTAAATACGCTATATAATTTGATTTTTAATCATAATTTAAACATGAATATAATAAATGATGTTGTCTATGATGATATAAAAGAAGATAAAAAATCAACTAATAATGTTATTACTTCAGATGAGGTTAAGTCAGATGATATAATTGTTAACCCTGAAGATGCTAACTTAGAAGAAGTAAAACCAGAAAAAATCAAACCAATAGATGAGGTAGTTAGTAAAACAGATGATGATAACTTTAAAGATCTTATTTATAAACTTAAAACTGAAGAAACTATAAGTTCTGATGATATATATAAATTATATAATAGTTACAATAACTTATCAAAAGAAGCTTCTAGTAAATACAAAGAGGATTATGATAGAATAATAATTTTATATAATAATCAAAAACAAGAAGATTATCAAAAACATTTGGAGAAAAATGATATTAAAAAGTATACATTTGCTGAAAAAGTAACTGAGTTTTTAGGAAGACCTTATCAATTAGTCGTGTCTGTTAAGAAAAATATTTTGAAAAAACTAAAGAAAAAAATAGAAAAAGCACCAAATGAGAAAAGACTTTTTGAATTACAGAGAAAGGAAGAAAAATTAAAAAGAGATATTTCTTCATCGGATGTTATAAGTAGCGTTAAACTATTTAATGCAAGAAATGATCTTGCTGATATGAAACTTAAATTATATAAAGGTGAACAATTAGATTATTCTAGGGTAACTAAAGCCATTTCTAAGGAATTAAATAAAGGCTTATCCAAGAAAAAAGATGATTTGGATATTCTAAATGATAAGTCACGTGCAATCACTGTTATGGATCAATATTTAGAATTAGTGGCTTCAGGTTCATTTGATGTAGATGAAGTAAATGAGGCTTATGATTATTTGGAAAAAATAGGACCTTTGTTAACTGATAGTGAATTTAATGGATATTTAGAAGAATTAAATATTATATATGATTATCGTAATTTAAATAAAATACCATATCATATAAACCAAATTGGAAATAAAACAGAAGTTGATGATATAATTAGATATTATGATAGTGATGAATATAGTAAGTTATTAAATAAAGATGTAAGTTATATTAAAGGAAAGTAAAAACTTTTCTTTTTTTGTGTTAAAATATAATTAGGTGATGATTTTGAATGGTATACTAATAGTAGATAAGCCTATTAATTTAACAAGTCGTGATGTTGTAAATAAAGTATGTAAGGCTTTAAAAACTAAAAAAATAGGACACACTGGCACGCTAGATCCTATTGCAACGGGAGTTTTAGTGTTATGTATAGGTAAAGCAACTAAATTGGTGGATGTAATAACAAGTGAGGATAAAGAGTATGTAGCTACGGTTAAACTTGGAATATTAACTGATACTTTTGATGTAGATGGAAAAGTTATAAAAACGGGTAGTATAACTTTAGATAAAGAAAAGCTTGTTGATACTTTAAATTCTTTTATTGGAACATATAATCAAGAAGTTCCTATTTATTCTGCAATTAAGGTAAATGGAAAAAAGTTATATGAATATGCAAGAAGTGGTAAAAAAGTTACTTTACCAAAAAGAAGTGTTACAATAAAAAGCATTAAATTATTATCTTCATCAAAAGATTCATATAAATTTAAAGTTTTAGTATCTAAAGGAACCTATATTAGAAGTTTAATAAGGGATATTAACGATAAGTTAGGAATAATTGGTGTAATGAGTGTTTTAAAAAGGATAAAACAAGGTAATTTTGATATAAAAGATGCTATAAGTTTAGATGATATAGAAAATAATAATTATAAATTGCTATCTATTACTGAGGTTTTAATGGATGATAAATGTATTCTTATAGATGATGATTTTTATAAAAAAATAAAAAACGGATGTATTATAAATAATGTTTATAATAGTAAAATGGTTAAATTTGTATATAAGAATGAAATTGTTGCAATATACAAGGAATATAATAGGGATAAAACAAAAATGAAACCATATAAAATGTTTTAAGGAAAGGAAATTAATATGAATGTAACTATAGTTGGTGCAGGAGCATATGCTCTTTCTTTAGCACTTAAATTTAATAAAAATAAAAACAAAATAATTATTTGTTCTTTTGTAAAAGAGGAAATAGAAGTGTTAAATAAGACAAAGATGAATGAAAGGGCTTTAAAAAATGTTAAAATGCCTAGTAATTTTATTTATACTTGTGATATAAGAAAAGCTTTAGAAGGAAGTAATATAGTTGTTTTAGCAGTTGCAACTAAGTATTTATCTTCCGTTTGTGAAAAAATAAAACCATATATAAAGGATAAACATATTGTAATAGCATCTAAGGGTATTGAAAATGATACTAATAGTTTTGCAAGTAATATAGTAAAAAATAAGTTAAAAACAAGAAAACTATGCACGATATCAGGGCCCTCTTTTGCAAGTGATATGGCAAAAGATGAGTTAATAGGTCTTTCACTTGCTACTACAAATAAAACTACTAAAGAAGTGGTTTTGAAAGCCTTATCATCTAATACACTTAAAATACGACCAACAAGAGATTTTTTAGGAGTAGAACTTTGTGGTACTTTAAAAAACATAATAGCTATTACAGCAGGTATTTTAGATGGTATGGGTGTTTGTAAGTCAACTAAAGCGATGTTTTTAACAGAAAGTATAAATGATACTAGAAAATTAATTAAAAAATTAGGTGGTAATGAAAAAACTATTATGTCATTTGCAGGATTTGGAGACATATTACTTACTTGTACATCAAATCAATCTCGTAACTATACATATGGTATGCTTTTAGGAAGTTCAAAAGATAAAGAAGAATTAGAAAATTTTTTAAAGAATAACACAGTGGAGGGTGTTTATACTTTAAAATCAATATACGAACTAATAAAACGAAAAAGAGTTAAAATGCCATTTATAAATTTAATTTATAATATAGTGTTTGGATACGAAAAAAAGGAAAATCTAATATCATTTTTAAAAGAAAAAGACTAAGAAATTCACATAAAAGTTTGTGAATTTTTTTAATTTTTGTAAGCTTATGTCGAAACTCTTTTTTTTATTTTTTAATAGTGATTAAATGGAATTGCTGGGAGGAATTAAGTTGCTAAAAGTATTAATGGAGTTTAGGAAAGGTGTTTTGTTTGTAAGATTATACGGCTCTTTAAATAAAGATACAACGGATATATTTGAAAAAGAAGTTAAGGAGGTGATTATAAAGTCCGGAATTAGATATGTTGTATTAAATGTTAGTAATTTAAGCGAAATTAAGGAAAGTGGAATTAAAGAAATTAAAAACTTAAGAAAAATACTTAAAAAAATGGATGGAGAATTCTTTTTATTTGGCGGAGAAATAAAGGAATTGAAATCACTAGTTAACCTAGAAAATGAGCTTAAAGTTTTTGAAAGGGTCGTGATATAAAATATGCAAAGTAAAGTATATAGCTTAGATGATATAATTTCTGAAAACAGTAACTTAGTCCATTATGTATGTTCTAAATATCAAGGCTATACAGACATAGAAGATTTATATCAAGTAGGTGTAATTGGACTTATAAAGGCATATAAAAATTATGATAAAACAAAAGAAGTTAAATTTTCTACTTATGCATATTCCTATATTATAGGAGAAATTAGTAATTATGTTAGAGAAAATAAGGTAATAAAATTAAGTAGAGATTTAATTAGATTAGGAAGAAAAATAAAAGAGTATAGAGAAAAGCATCTAAAAGTAAGAGGATATGAACCTTCCGTTAGTGATATTGCTTTAATGCTTAATGTTAAAGAAGATAAAGTAATAAGTGCTCTTTTAGCTTGTGATAAATCCAAAAGCTTAGATGAAAAAATAAATTCTGATGGAAAAGAGTTAACTTTGCTTGATAGAATCTCAAATGATGAAAAGTTAAGTAATGACACGCTTTTGGATTTAAAAGAGGCTTTCTCGTATTTAAGTAATGATGAAAAAAAGCTTGTAATAAACAGATATTATAAGGATTTAACCCAAAAAGATGTTGCTGAATTAATGGGGGTTAATCAGGTATATGTTTCTAGGTTAGAGAAAAAAGTTTTAAAAAAAATGAAAAGTAAAATGGTATTTTAGTTAAAAGTTTGGTATAAAATATCAAACTTTTTTTCATATTAAAAATGGTGATAAAAATGGATAAAGAAAGGTATAAAAAACTAACTAGTAAAATAGTTCCTAAAGAAGATAAAGTGAAAAATGGAATTATTGCTTTTTTAGTAGGTGGGTTTATTGGTTTTCTAGGTCAAGTAATAGTAACGATTTTAGAAAATAATTTTAATGTGGTACATAAAGATTCTACATCAATAATGATTGTAATATTAATATTTATAGCATCAATATGTACTGCACTAGGCTTTTTTGATAATTTAGTGGCTAAAGCAAAAGCTGGATTAATAGTTCCAATAACTGGTTTTGCACATGCAATGACATCAAGTATGATTGATTATAAAAATGAAGGTTTTGTAACCGGAATTGGTGCGAATGCATTTAAATTGACAGGAAGTGTAATATTGTATGGAGTATTTTCTGCATATGTTTTTGGCACTATTAGATATTTATTTTTTGGGGGTTAATTATGACTATAAATTTTGATAATGTTTATTTAAAAGAAGTATCTACAGTTGCTGGATTAGATGAAAAAGAAGGAAATTTTGGAAAGCTTTATGATAAAGTTTATGATGATTATTATATGGGAGAAAAAACCTTTGAAAAGGCGGAAATAAAGATGATTACAGATAGTGTTAGTTTGCTGCTTAATAAGTCAAATATGAAAATGGATGATGTGGACGTAATTTTAGGTGCAGACTTACTTAATCAGATAACTCCAAATGCCTATTCATCTGTTTTATTTAACAGGCCTTTTATGGGTGTTTATAATGCATGTGCATCAGTTTGTGAAGAGTTTATTTTAGCAGCAAGTCTTCTTCAAAATAAAAGTATAAATAATGTAATGTGCAATGTATCTTGTCATAATATGACTGCTGAAAGACAGTATCGTAATCCTGTCGAATATGGATGTCCTAAGCCTAAAAGGTCTACTTTTACTGTAACAGGTGCAACAAGTAGTATATTAACTAAAGAACAAACTTATATTAAAATTACATCTGCCTCCATCGGAACAACAACTGATCTTGGTGTTACTGATGTGTATGATATGGGTTCTGTTATGGCTCCTTCTGCTGCTAGAGTAATATTTGAGCATTTAACAAATACTAAAACTAACGTTGATGATTATGATCTTATACTAACTGGAGATTTAGGAGTATATGGAAAAGAAATATTAAGAAAGTATATGATTGAAGTATATGATATTGATCTAAAGGATAAATATAACGATGCAGCAACTATGATATATGATAGAAATAATCAGAAAAAAGTTAATGCTGGAGGAAGTGGCCCAGCGTGTCTTCCACTTGTTTTCTATACAGAAATAATAAATAAAATGAAAAATAATGAGTTAAATAAAGTTCTAATAGTTGCAACGGGAGCTTTAATGTCTCCTTCTATGAATAATCAGAAATTGTCAATTCCATCAATATCTCATGCTGTAGTTTTGGAGGTGATTAAATGATCTATTTATATTCATTTTTATTCTGTGGGGGAGTTTGTCTTTTAGGGCAAGTAATTTTAGATAATACTAGACTAACTCCTGGACATGTAACTAGTATGTTTGTCATTTTAGGTGCGTTCTTAGACTCATTTAGTCTATATGATAAGTTTATAAAATGGTTTGGAGCAGGATGTCTTGTTCCAATAACTAGCTTTGGTCATTCTCTTATTCATGGGGCACTTTCAGCCGCTAAAGAAAAGGGTTTATTAGGATTACTTGGTGGTATGTTTAGTTTAACATCAACCGGTATAGTTTCTGCAATTGTATTTGGTTTTATATTTACTCTTTTATTTAAAGCAAAGGACTAATCTATTGATCAGTCCTTTATTATTGGCTTAGAAAAGTCTCTTTTAACATCATACTTTGTTAATAATGAATATAACTTACTTGCTTTTATATCATCTTCGAATAACTTATAATATTCTTTTTTAAATTTTGTAACTATTTGTAAATTGCTATTTTTTTTAGCTTCTTTTAGTATTTTCATACCATTTAAGTTCATACCAAGTACTCTTATATATTTAACTTCTTTATCATAGTCTTTTTTAGTTTTTGTTAGTATATGAAGTAACATTCTTTTTATTCTATTATAAGAATATCTTTTAGATTTAACCTTTAATATTAAATCTTCTAGTTTATCTACGCTTATAATTTCTTTTTTTAATTTATTTTCTATTCCCTCATCAACATCTAATATGTCATTTAAATTATCATTTGTTAATATTTCATATTTTAAATACTTAAAAAAATCATCATAATTTATATTATTTATTAAATCATAAGATTTTTTAGGCAATGTATTAATTATTAGTTCTTTGTTAGATATGTTTTTTCTTATAGAACTTGCACTTGTTATTTTATCATTTATATTTGTATCATTATAATTATTGGTTCTTTTTATACTTATTGGTTTAATTTTACTTTTTAAATTAATTATACTTCTTACATATTCTAATGCTAAAACATCATTTGGTTTATCTATTTTATCTTTAAATAAATGTTCTAAAGCTAAAGAACATGACTTTGGATAATTGAATCCTTTATCTAAAAAATATTTTATTTTATCTTGATAAATTTTATTTTTACTTGTTTTAATAGCTATTTCTTTAAATTTTTCTACATCATTTGTTTCGGAACCAAATACTAAGTAATCACAGTTTAATTCATCTAATATTTCTATTGCTCCTAAAGCATATATGCTAGCAGATGATGTTGCAATGTTATATGGCAATTCAACTACTAAATCAAAACCATATTCTAATGCTATTTTAGTTTTATCCCATTTATTTATAATTGATATATCTGCTCTTTGAGTAAAATTTCCTATTAAAACGAGAATTAAATAGCTGTTTGGAAACATATTTTTAACTTTATTTAAATGATATAAATGTCCGTTATGAAATGGGTTGTATTCTGCAATTATTCCTACTTTTTCCACTATATTTTCACCTCGTTTTAAATATGATATCATATTTTTCAGAGATAGTTTAATTATTTTATTTTATTTTTTAATTCTTTATATAAAATTAAAATATTTGAATATGTATTTTCACTTAATTTTTCTTTTAATTCATTAAATACATTAATATCATTTTTATAATATACTTCTTTCCAGTTTTTCATGATAAAATCATATATTATTTTATCTTCAGAAGGTAAAAGAGGCATTGCATTTTTATTTGCAAACTCATTAATATCCTTTAGAGATAATCTTTTTAGATATTCTTTTATTAAAATTTCATACATTATATATCAACTCCCGTATATTATATTCATAAGTCTAACATAATATACTAAGGGAGAAAAATATGAAAAATAAAAATATTGAAGTTATAATTAAGAATAGAACCTTGTTTTTTCTTTTATTTATAATAGTTTGTTTTTTTATAATAATTGTTAGAATTGGTTATTTACAACTATTTAATACAAAAGCTTCAATAAAAAATCTAAATGATTTATCTGTTAAAAAGGTATATGGACCATCCATGCCAAGAGGAAGGATATTAGATAAAAATTATAATGTAATTGTAGATAATGTCGGTACCAATCTTATAAGTTATAAAAAAGATAATAAAACAACTTTAAATGATGAAATAAAAATAAGTTATGAACTTGCTAAAAATTTAAGTCTAGACTATGAAAATTTAAAATTATATGATTTAAAACGTTTTTGGCTTATTAAAAATCCTAAAGAGGGTGAAAAAAAGATAACTAAAAAGGAAAAGGAATTATATGAAAGAAGAAAAATAAAGGCAAGTAAGATAGAAAAACTAAAAATAGATAGAGTGACAAGTGATGAATTAAGTAAGTTTAATGATATAGATAAAAAAGCTGCCTATGTTTATTATCTTATGAATAATGGCTATTATTATGATTTGAAAACAATTAAAGATGATGCAACAAGTAGTGAATATGCTTATGTTGCACAAAATTTAAGTAAACTAAAGGGTGTTGATATTTCAACTTCTTGGAAAAGAGTATATCCTTATGGTGATACCTTAAGACAAATTTTGGGAAATGTATCAACTAGCAAAAATGGTATTCCAAACGAAAATAGGGCTTTATATTTAAATAAGGGCTATAAGCTTAATGATAGAGTAGGACTTAGTTATTTAGAATTACAATATGAAGATGAAATGCGTGGCTCAAAAGATTATTATAGTATCAAAAATGGCAAAAAAACATTAATAAAAAAGGGTTCTAGGGGCAATGATATAGTATTATCCATAGATATTAATTTGCAAAAAGAATTAGAAAATATTATAAAAGAGGAACTTTTAAAAGCAAAAGATGAAGCTAATACAAAATATTTTGACCATACATCGGTTATCATAACTAATCCTAAAACAGGTGAAATACTAGCTATGGCATCTAAACAAATAATAAATACAAGCAGTGGTTATAAAATAAGCGATTATACAACTAATTTGTTAACTGGTAGTGATACCCCAGGTTCTATAGTTAAGGGAGCTTCAATGTTAACTGGTTATAAAACTGGAATGCTTAACATTGGAGATGTATTTTATGATAAGTGTATAAAATTTAAGAATACGCCTAAAAAGTGTTCATGGAGTACATCTTTAGGAGCTTTAAATGATATAAGTGCTTTAACTTATTCTTCTAATTCTTATCAATTTCAGTTAGCGCTTAAAATTGCTGGTGTTAATTATTATTATAATATGCCAATCAAAATAGATGATAGTGCCATAAATACTTATAGAAGTGTTTTTAAGGAATTGGGCTTAGGAGTTAAATCTGGTGTTGATCTTCCATTTGAAACAGAAGGATACAAGGGAAAAGCATCAAACGTAGGTCTACTTTTAAATTACTCTATTGGTCAGTATGATACATATTCTGTCATGCAACTTGCAAGTTATTTAAATACTTTGATAAATCATGGAGAAAGATATAAACTTAATCTGGTAAATGAAATAAGATATAGTACAAATTCAAATGATTTAGGTTCTATTAAGACAAAATATGAAAGAATGCTTTTGAATACCTCTTCGATAGATAAAAAATATTTTGATCGTGTAAATGAAGGGCTAAAAAGTGTTATGCAAGGCCCTTTAGGAAGAGGATACATGGGAAATATTTTAAATCCAGCTGGAAAAACTGGAACTTCTGAAAGCTTTTATGATTCAAATAAAGATGGAGTAGTTGATACTGAAACTTATAGTAAATCATTTATAGGATATGCCCCTTATGATGATCCTAAGATGAGTATTGTATCTATTTCACCACATATTAGCTATAAAAATGGTAATTATACATATACTTCTAACGTAAATAAAAGAATTGTATCAAGAATTTGTAATATTTTCTTTGAAATTTACAAATAATTTGGTATAATACCTTTAGTTATCCGAAAAGGAGGGGAATTTAATATGGCAAAAAAGAATGAGAATAGAGCTAATGTTACTTTAAAATGCCCTAAGTGTGGAGAATTAAACTACCGCGTTGAAAAAAACAAAGTAAACACTCCTGAGCGTATGGAAATTAGTAAGTATTGTCCAAAGTGTAGAGAACACACAAAACACAAAGAAACTAAAAATTAATAAGCTAAAAGGCTTATTTTTTAAGAAAGGAGTAAATGAATGGTAAACGTAAATGATATTAAAAATGGTATGACAGTAGAAGATGAAGGAAACGTATATCAAGTACTTGATTTTTCCCATGTTAAACCAGGTAAGGGTGCCGCTTTTGTTAAAATGAAACTTAAAAACTTAAGAACTGGCGCTATAGTTGAGAAAACTTATAACAGTAGCGTAAAACTAGCTAAGGCAATAGTTCAAAGAAAACCTATGCAATATTTATATCAAGCTGGTAATTCTTATAGTTTTATGGATATGAATACTTATGAACAAGTTGAACTAAATGCAAGTCAAATAGGTGATGATTTAAAATATTTAAAGGAAAATTTAGAAGTTAGTTTAATTTATTATGGTGAAGAACTAATTGGACTTAATTTACCAGAAAAAATTGCTTATACTATTACAGCAACAGAACAAGCAGTTAAGGGTAATACATCGCAAGGTGCCCAGAAGGATGCAACATTAGAAAATGGCATGGTTATAAAAGTTCCATTATTTATAGGTGAAGGTGAAACTGTATTAGTGTCTACTAAAGATGGTAAGTATGTATCAAGAGCTTAATTAATAAGCTCTTTTTATTATTAAAAAACTTTTTATTAATTTTGTTTTTATAAAAAAATTCTGTTTTTTTGTTATATCTATTTATTATTTTTTATATTTGTGTTAAAATATTTTTATAAATAGTAGTAGAAATAGTAGTAGAAATATTTGGAGGGATAAAAATGGCATTTAGTTTAAAGAAATTTTTAGGTGGAAGTGATATATCTAGTGAAGATGAATACTATACTTTAAGCGTTGAAGAAGCTAATAAAGAGGAAACTCAGGAAGGTTCTAAGATGATTTTACTTGAACCTAGAGCTTATTCTGAATCACAACAAATTGCAGATTACCTAAAAAAGAGAAACACGGTTGTAGTTAATTTAAAAAGAGTAACACCAGATCAAGGCAAAAGAATAATAGACTTTGTATCAGGATGTTTATATGCAATTGGTGGAACTATGCAAAAATTAGGTGATGGTATATTTTTATGTGCTCCAAAAAACATAAATGTTCAGGGTAAAATGACAGATGAAGAAGAACCTAAAAGAGGAAGAACAAAAAATATTTCGGAAGATTTTTAGGCCTTGATTATTTTATAAATTATGATAAAATATAAGTCATAAAGCAAAAGACGAAGACGTTATAATGTGAATTTATAAGAGATTCTACTAATTGGTGAGATGTAGATTAAGGAAACATTATAAGAATCACTTCTGATGTATGTATCTGAAATAATAGTAAGATACATCGCTTGTAAGCGTTAAAACTACTTAAGTGTATATCATTATGATGTAAATTAAGGTGGTACCGCGGTTATCAAATCGTCCTTTATTAAAGGATGATTTTTTTATATTTAAGGAGGAAAAAATGAGTAAACAATTTCGAGAACTTTCTAAAAAAGATGTTTGGGAAAATGAGCAAGATATCTTAAAAGAATGGAAAAAAGAAGATATTTTAAATGAAACGATAGAAAATAGAAAGGGTAAGGAAAACTGGGTATTCTATGATGGACCTGCAACTGCTAATGGTAAGCCAGGTATTCATCACATGGTAGCAAAATTCTTAAAAGATGCGTTTTGTAAGTACAAAACAATGCAAGGCAAAAGAGTATTACGTAAAATAGGGTGGGATACTCACGGACTTCCAGTTGAAGTACAAATAGAAAAAGAATTAGGATTTAATGGTAAAAAGGACATTGAAAAATTTGGTATTGAAGCATTTAATAAAAAATGCCGTGAAGCGGTATGGGAAAATGAGGAAGCATTTACCGAACTTACTGATCAAATGGGACAATTTATTGATACTAAAAACAGATATATTACATACGATAATAACTACATAGAAACAGAATGGTGGATACTAAAGAAATTCTTTGATGAAGGATTATTCTATGAAGGTGTTAAAATAACTCCATATTGTCCTAGATGTGGTACTTCTCTTGCATCTCATGAAGTTGCACAAGGTTATAAAGAAGTATCGGTAGATACCGTTATTGTTCCAATGAAGAAAAAGGATGAAGATGCTTATTTCCTTGTTTGGACAACAACTCCTTGGACACTTTTATCTAACGTTGCGTTATGCGTAAACCCTAATGAAACATACGTTAAAGTAGAATCTATGGGATATAAGTTTATTTTAGCTAAAGCATTAGTAAGCAAGGTTTTAGGTGATGATGTTAAAGTACTTGAGGAATATACGGGTAAAGACTTAGAATATACAGAGTATGAACAGTTATTACCATTCTTAAGTGTTGATAAAAAAGCTTTCTTCGTAACTTGTGATACTTACGTTACAATGGAAGATGGAACGGGCGTAGTTCATATTGCACCAGCTTTTGGTGAAGATGATGCCTTAGTTGGAAAAAAATATAACTTACCATATTTAAACCCAGTAGGAGAAGATGGATGCTATAATGCAGGTCCTTGGAAAGGTATGAAAGTATTTGATGCCGATATAGAAGTAATTAAATGGTTAAAAGCTAATGACAAATTATTTAAAAAACAAAGAATAATGCATAATTATCCTCACTGCTGGAGATGTAAGTCACCACTTTTATACTATTCAAAACCATCATATTATCTAGAAGTAACTAAGTTTAAAGACAAGATAATAGAAGAAAATAAAAAGGTTAACTGGTATCCAGCTTACGTTGGTGAAAAACGTTTTGGAAACTGGCTTGAAGAGTTAAAAGACTGGGCTATTTCAAGACAAAGATACTGGGGTACGCCACTTCCTTATTGGACCTGTTCATGCGGAAACTCAGTTATGATAGGTTCTAGAAAAGAATTAAAAGAAAACGCGATAGAAGATATTGATGAAAACATAGAATTACACAGACCATACGTTGATGATGTACACTTAAAATGTTCTAAATGCGGTGGCGTTATGACAAGATGTAGTGACGTAATAGACTGCTGGTTTGACTCTGGCGCAATGCCTTTTGCACAATATCATTATCCATTTGAAAACAAAGAGTTATGGAAAGAACAATTTCCAGCAGACTTTATCTGTGAAGGTATCGACCAAACCCGTGGATGGTTTTATTCACTTCTTGTAATATCTACTTTTGTAACTGGTAAAAGTCCATATAAAAACGTATTGGTAAATGATTTACTACTAGATAAAGATGGCCAAAAGATGCATAAATCAAGAGGTAACGTAGTAGAACCATTTACAACTATGAAAAAGTATGGTGCAGATACAATAAGATGGTATTTACCTTATGTATCTCCAGTTTGGACACCTGTTAAGTTTGATGAGGAAGGTTTAAAGGAAGTATACTCAAAATTCTTCTCTACTTTAAAAAACACTTATTCGTTTTTCGCTCTTTATGCAAATACTGATAACGTTGATCCATTAAGCTTTGATGTAGCATACGAAAAAAGAGAAGAAATAGATAAATGGTTAATTTCTAAATATAATAAATTACTCAATTACGTAACAAAGGCATATGATGAATATGACTTAACTAAGGTAGTAAGAAGTGTTACTAACTTTGTATCAGAAGATTTATCTAACTGGTACATAAGAAGAAATAGACGTAGATTCTGGTCAAGCACTTTAGATGATTCTAAGAAGTCTGTTTATAAAACAACTTATGAAGTTTTAGTTGGACTATGTAAGATAATCGCTCCAATTGCACCTTATACGGCAGAAGAGATATATAAAGATTTAACAAACGAAAAGTCAGTTCACTTAAGCGATTTTCCTAAGGCTGATTTATCACTTGTAAATGATAGAATAGAAAACAAGATGGACTTAGTTAGAAACTTAATTTCACTTGGTAGAAATGCTCGTGAAGAAGTTAAAATAAAGGTTAGACAACCAATTAGTGAAGCTTTAATTGATGGTAAAGATAAAGAATTAATTGGTGATTTAGAAGAACTTATAAAAGAAGAGTTAAACGTTAAGAAAATAACTTATATAAATGATTTATCTACTTATATGAACTTTGAAGTTAAACCTAACTTTAAGATAGTAGGTAGGATATTTGGGCCTAAAATAAAACTATATCAAGAAGAACTTAAAAAACTAACTAACGAAGATATTAAGTTTATTCAAAACGGTGAAGCTGTAACGATAGAAATTGATGGCAAGTTATTTGATATAACAGAAGAAATGGTTGATATTAGAGTTTCTGCTAAAGAAGGATATGACGCCCAAAAAGATGGTAATAATTTCATAATATTAAATACTAAGTTAACGGATGACTTAATAAATGAGGGTATTGCAAGAGAATTAATATCTAAAGTTCAAAACTTAAGAAAACAAAAAGACTTTGATGTTTCAGACAGAATAAAATTATATTATGAAGCAAATGAAAAATTTGATAATGTAATTAATTCTTTTGAAGATATGATTAAGAAAGAGACTTTAAGTGTAGAATTAATTAAAAAAACTAATTTAACTTTAGAATATGATTTAAATGGATTAGAAGTTAAATTAGACGTAGAAAGAGCCTAGAATAGGTTCTTTTTATGTTATACTATTATTGTAGGAGGTTTATATGAAGGGTAAATTAATCGTAATAGAAGGAGCATGTGACGGAATAGGTAAAACAACTCAGTATAATCTATTGAAAAAATATTTAGAGGATAAAGGTTATAGTGTATGTAGTCACCATTTTCCAACGTATAATAAGAATCAAGGAAAATTAACTGAGTATTATTTAAACGGTGACTTTGGAAATCCAAAGGATTTATCTCCATACCTAGTAAATAGCATATACGCAGTAGATAGAGCAATTACGTGGAATATCAAATTAAAAGATGCGTACGATAATGGTAATATCATTTTACTTGATAGATATACAACGTCTAGTTTAATTTATCAATCAGCGCTATTTGAAAGTGAAGATGAAAAGAAGGCTTTTTTAGATTATGTTATGGATTATGAATATAATAAACTTAAAATAAAAAAACCAGATAAAGTAATATTTTTAACCGCAGACTTTGATTTGGTATCTAGTTTGAGAAGTAAAAGAGAGTGTAATGACGGAGTTAAAAACGATGTTTATGAGCGTGATAATAAATTGATGAAAAAGATCTATGATAATGCTATGTTTGTGTCTGATTATCTTGGTTTTGATACCATAAAATGTGATTTAAATGGCGAATTAAAGAGTATAGAAAATATAAATGATGAAATAAAGGAAATTATAGATAATATGTAAATATGGATAAGTTAAAATTGACTTATCTTTTCATTTATATTAAAATTATATTTAGAATAACGAGGTGTTTATATGAAAAAGAAATTGATTATGTTTGCGTTTACTATTGTTGCATGCTTTTTTAGTGTATTAAATGTTAAAGCAGGAGCAACTTTAGAGGTGAATCCTAGTAAGGTAAAGGTTTCAACGAATAGTCAAGATTATACTTTTAAAGTAAATTTTAAAGATGCAATTGGCTCATCTTGGAAATTATCTTATGATAGTGATGTATACCCAACAGGTACTAATCCTATTGCAAATGGAAAACTAAGTAGAGAAAGTGGAACTATCGAGTTTGCTGTTAAAAAGAATTTAGATCTAAAAGAAGATAAAAAGGTTAATATATCCATAAAAAATGAAAATAGTGGAGAAGAAGTAACCACAAGTGTAATCATATTGAAAAATGTAGCAGCACCACCTACAACAACACAAAAAGTTATGACAACTAAGACTGAGGTTAAATCTAATAATGCTAATTTAAAATCACTTGAATTAGCTGATAGTGAAGGGAACTTTGTTATATTAACTCCTAAATTTTCTAAAGATGTATACTATTATAGTGCTACCGTTTTAAGTACTGTTAAAACCGTTTCAATAACTGCAGTAGCTGAAGATGGAAAGGCAAACATAGTTACAAGTAATAACGCAAATTATGAATTAAAGGCAGGAGAAAATAATAAAATTATAATTACCGTAACAGCAGAAGACGGAACTCCAAAATCTTATAATATTAATATAAAAAGAGAAGCTTTGTCGGCGGATGCCAGTTTAAAAAGTTTAACTATAAAGGAAGTTAAAAATTTTGAATTAGAAAAAGATAAATATACTTATGATGTAACCATAAATGATAATGTAGATACTTTAACTTTAGATTATGAAGCTAATAGCTTAAATACCATAGTTAAAATAAGTGGAAATAAAAACTTAAAAGATGGCTCTAAAGTTAAAATTTTAGTAACAGCAGAAGACGGAACTAAAAAAGAATATATTTTAAACATCATAAAGAAAAAAACTACGACCAAACAGCAAGCTTACACTGGATCAGATGAAAAAAATCCTCTTATTATAATGGGCTTATCATTGATAGCATTTGGACTTATTGGTGGTATTGTATATGTAGCTAAAAAGCACTAAAAATATATAGAGAAACATGATGAAAAAAGGCACTTTCGAGAAGGAATGTGCTTTTTTATGACTTCAAAAGTAAAGAAGTTCTAGGAAAAAAAGAATACAAAGTAAATTTTATATATATCCAAGAAATGATATTATCACAAATAATTTATGCCTTTTTATTTCTTATAAATTCTCTTAATATCTTTGTGAGGGCTCTTTTTTCTATTCTGGAAACATAGCTTCTTGATATTTTAAAATCTTTTGCGATTTCTTTTTGAGTTTGTTCTTTTTGATTATATAGTCCGTATCTTTTGATTATTATTTCTTTTTCACGATTACTTAATACATTAATAAAGTTATATAGTAATTTTATATTATCCTTTAATTCAATATCTTTTATATAATCGGGATTTGGGGTTTTTAAAATATCAATAAATGAAATTTCATTTCCATCCTTATCAAAGCCAATTGAATCATTAATACTTATGTTTTTTGAATTTTTCTTATTTGATCTATAAAACATTAGTATTTCGTTTTCTATACATCTTGCGGCATATGTTGTAAGTTTCGTTCCACTTTTATTAGAAAATGTATCAATTCCTTTTATAAGACCAATGGTACCTATACTTATTAAATCATCTATATCATCTTTTTTATTGTCATACTTTTTAACTATGTGTGCGACAAGTCTTAAATTATGTTCAATAAGCTTATTTCTCGCTTGTTTATCTCCTTTTAGCATATCTTTTATAAGATTATCTTCCATTTCTTTAGATAGCGGATCAGGGAATGTTTTACTACCATAACTCCCGGTTCCTACTAATAAACCTTTAATTAACCCTGTAATAATATTTAAAAACAAATTTATCACTCCTAATAAATTATATGAAAAAATATCATTTATTTATGTTATAATAAAAAAGATAAAAGGGGCATATAAATATGAAAAAGAAAAAAATTGGTTACTATATTTTATTTATATTATTTGTAATTATATTAATTAATAGTTTTGTAGCTTATATTTCTTATAAAGAGGTTTTAAATGGTAAGAACCCAAAAATAAAATTAAGTACTTCTGATAAAAATGGTGTTATAACTTATAATGAATTATTATTTAAGATAATAAAATATGAAACGGTAAATGAAAAAATAGTAGATTTAAAGTTGTTTTTTCTATAATAAAGGATTGATAAGTTATGATAAATTTAAGTTTTGATTTTAATTTGTTTAATAATTATTATTATTTTTATGAAAGACTGATAGTTATTTTAATTTCTTTAATACCAAGTTTAATTCTAACTTTTTTTGTGTTATATAGTGATAGAAAAAGTAAAGAACCCACAAAAAATATTTTGTTATGTTTATTATCGGGTATTTTGACTATTTCATTATCAAATTATTTTGAGGGATTAGTAATGCCTTATTTTTCTAATAATATTTTATTAACTTATATTTGGGCTTTTATTGAGGAACTATCTAAAATGGCCATCTTCTTTTTGTTTATTTTTGATAACAAATATTATGATGATATATATGATGGAGTTGTTTATATGATGCTTATTGCTCTTTCTTTTGCCGGATTAGAAAATATAATGTATGCTTTTTCGGAGAATACAGTGTCAAATAGTATAAGTTTATCTTTAATGAGAGATTTTACAACAGTTCCTCTTCATGTGATATGTGGAATTATAATTGGATATTTTATGTCACTTGCAAGTTTTTCTAAGCGAAAAAACAAAAAATATATAAATGTTTTACTTGCGATATTAATCGCATCTTTTATTCATGGTACGTTTAATAATTTAATGGTTATATTAGATAGGATTAGTGTATCAAGTAATATACAAATAATACTATTTAAAACAATGCCACTTTTTATTATTATGATAGCTTTATTCGTAATAGCCGTAAAATTTGTGAAAAAATCTAACAGTTTAAATAATATATTTATTAAGAATGAAAAATATGATAAAAAACATAGTTATCTTATGAATAAAGAAGAATATATAGATAGCAATTATCGAAAGCAAAGAATAAAACGATATGAAAAAATAAGTTTTAAAAAATTTGAAAGGAAGAAATTTAATGATTAAAAGATTTTTACCTGATATTTACCAAGATAACATTTTCAAAATAAATTACGATAAATTAAAAGAAAAAAAAATAAAATGCTTATTATTTGATTTAGATAATACTATATCTCCTGCTAAAGAGGTAGTATTATGTAAAAAAACCAAAAAATTATTTGATAAATTAAAAAAGGATTTTAAAATAATATTATTTTCCAATAATTTTCCAAAACGAGTTAGTAAATTTGGTGATTATTATGGTATTGAAATAGCTTGTATTTCTCTTAAACCATTTTCTTTTAAGTATAGATCTATACTTAAAAAACATAAATTAAATAAGAATGAAGTAGCTTGCATTGGCGATCAGTTATTAACTGATATTAACGGGGGAAATAAAATTGGGATAACAACTATTTTAGTTAATCCAATAAGTAATATTGATGAAACCGAAACGTGGCTTAATAGACAAATTGAAAAGAAAATTTTTAAAACGTTTGAACAAAAAAAATTATTAATTAAAGGAAAATATTATGACTAAAAGATGCGTAGGTTGTGGAGCTAATTTTCAGAGCTATGATATAAACAAACCGGGTTTTATAAAGGAAGATTTAAAAGAAAAAAAAGATATATGTGAAAGATGTTTTAGAATAAAAAATTATGGTGATTGTCAAGAAATAGATAAAGATATTAAAAATTATGAAAGAATATTTAATGATATTTCAAATACAAACGATTTGGTATTATTTTTATGTGATATTTTTACGATTGATAGTAGTTTAAATTTCATAAATAAATTTAACAAAAACGTAATTTTAGTAATTACTAAAAAAGATTTATTACCAAAAAGTGTAAAAGAATATAAAATTATAAATTATATTAAAAAAAACTATGATATTAATTTTAAAAATATAATATTTGTAAGTAGTAAAAAGAACTATAATATAGATTCTTTAATGAATCTTATTTTTAAATATAAAACTAGTAAAAGTGTTTATTTAGTTGGTAATACTAATGCTGGTAAATCAAGCTTATTAAATAAAATTATAAAGTTATGTAACTTAGATGATACTTTAATTACAACGAGCTCTCTACCTGCTACAACAATAGATTTAATTCATATAAAAATAAATAATGAGCTAACACTTATTGATACTCCGGGGTTAGTTAATTTAGACAGTTTTTCTTCTTATCTAAGTGCTAAAGAAATAAAAAAAGTGATACCAAAATCAGAAATTAAACCTAGAACTTACCAGCTTAAACAAAAACAGTCATTATTAATAGGAGAATATGCAAGAATAGATTATTTATCAGGTGATATTAATAGTTTTACAATATATGTTTCAAATGAATTAAAAGTAAGTAGAATAAATCAAATAACAAATGATAGATTAAAAGATTTAGTAAAAAGAGATATATTAGTAGATGAAAGAAAAGATGTAGTGATAAATGGGTTATGCTTTATAAAAATAACAAAGAAAGCACACCTTTACGTATATACTAAAAAAAATGTTAGTGTCTTTATTAGGAATAATTTGATTTAAAGAACTTGACATTTTATATAATATATATTATCCTATAACTCGCCTAAAGGGAGATGTAATTTTGGATAATTTAAAATTAATTGAATTTAATAACTTAAATAAATTAGATAAATTTAGTTGTGCTGCTAAAATTCGTTTTAAAGATGGTACATTTATGTACTCATGGTTCAGATGTAATAAGAAGGAAATTTTATCAAGAAATGATGAAATTTGTAAAAAAATTTTGAATGATTATAAAGAATTTACAAAGATAAGACAGAAAGAATGTGATAGAGGCTCAATAAATTATACCATGTTAAAAAAGAATATGCTTTTGGAATTTATAGCTTATCCAACTTCTGACAAATTTGATTATGAAAAAAACGTTTTATTTAAAAACGGAGAGAAAATGGCTTCCTGGTTTATAAATAATCAAAAAAGAATATTTGGTTCTAGGGAACCTGAATTTCTAGAAATAATAAATCAGTATAACAAATATATTACTCAAAAAAGAACTCAAAAAATATTGATCGAAAAGAAGTATAGATCTATATTTTACAGTATAAAAGATTTTAAAAAATTTGATATAACTAGTGATATCACTTTTCCAGATGGCAGTAAAGTTGGTATTTGGTTTTTTAATAATGCTAATCAAATTAAAATTAGTAATTCTATTTTAGATAAAGAAATAATGAAACAATACAAAACCTATCTAAATTCAAAAATCTTGGAAAAAGAATTTATAGATGCTGACTTATCTAAGTTTGATTATAATGGTTGTGCTAGATTTTCATCTGGTGCGAGCATGAATTTCTGGTGGGAGTGTATGATGGATAAGATATTAAAACTTTATGACCCTATATCAAAAGAGATACAAATGCAGTATAAAAAATATTTGGATTTAAAAAAGATAGAAAAAGAAAATAAAAAGTTAGATGGAGTAGTTTTTATAAAAAAATAAAAGCTTCTTTTTTTTCGACAATTTTTTAAACTTTTAAATACTATTATGTATTTGGGTGATATATGTGAAAAAAACTTTTATATGGATATTTGTGGCTCTTGTATCTGGTGCTTTTTTGGGAAAAACGACGTTTGATAGGTATAAAAAGGTAGATTCTATAAACGTTATTAGTAACAATACAAATGTTTATGCTCTAAGATATGGTAAGTATGCTAATTTAGATGAGATGCAAGATGATGTAACTCATGTGGATAGATATATTTATATTGAAAGTAAAGATGATGTAAGTGCATATGTTGCATTAGCCACAACTCGTGATAGTATCAATAAAATAAAAAAAGTTTATAAGGATAAGAATTTAAATTTAACCGTTTCGAAGGTTAATATTGAAAATGAAGAATTTATAGAAAATTTAAATGAGTATGAAAAATTATTGAAGGCAACTGATGATTACAAATCTCTTTTAATAATAGAAAATCAAATTTTATCATGTTATATGAATTTGGTGGTAGATAATGAATAATTCTCCTTTAATAAAACAAATTCCAACAAGTGAAAGACCTAGAGAAAGATTAGTTAAATATGGTGCTAAAAGTTTATCTACCGAAGATTTAATAGCAATTATTATGAAAACAGGTACCAAAGATTATTCTTCTAAGTATTTAGCTTCTCAAATACTTAAAATGGTAAAAAATGTTTCTGATTTAAAAAAATTATCTTTAAATAACTTAATTAAAATAAATGGTATTGGTGCGGTTAAAGCGATAGAATTTGTTGCAGCGATAGAGCTAGGTAGAAGAGTATACGACGAAACCGTTTTAGATCGAAATTTAAAATTTAATAGTGCAAATAAAATTTTTAAATATTTTAAATCTGAATTATTAGGACTTAATCAAGAATATTTTTTTTGTTTGTATTTAGATCAAAGTAAAAAATTAATAGATAAAAAGCTTCTATTTAAGGGAACTTTAAATAAAAGCTTAGTTCATCCTAGGGAAATATTTAAATGGGCTTATTTATCATCTGCAGCTTATATTATTTGCGTTCATAATCATCCATCAGGTAATGTAATACCATCAAATGATGATATAAATATAACAAATTCTTTAGTTGAAATTGGAAAATTACAAGGTATTCCCGTTATAGACCATATAATAATTGGTTCATTAAATTATTATAGTTTTTATGAAAATGATTTGATAGGAAGGTAAAAATGAAAAAACATATTAATTATAAAAAAACAAAATATCAAAAAAACATAATTATTTTTATTGTTATATTACTTTTTCTATTATTTTTATCATCATCTCTTTTTTTAATAGAAAGAGATTACTCTTTTTTAGAAAAAGTTTTAAAAACATCTTATAATAAAATAAATTCTTATATAATATCCAATTCTTATAATACAAAGAACTTATATAAAGATATGCTAAATGAAAAGATGGATTATTTAAAAAAGGAGAATGATGAGTTAAGAAATATGCTTAATTTGAAAAGGGAAAAAGAAAGCTATCATGTATCTTATGTTACTAATCATAAAATAAAAGATTGGTTTAACAAAATAGAAATAACAACAAATGATTATAAGCCATCGTTAAAAGATGCCGTTATAAATAAAAACGGCTTAATAGGTTTTGTAGATAAAGTACATAAAAATACATGTGAGGTTAATCTAATAACAAACGTTTCACCTACAAACTTAAGATCTGTTCAAATAGTTACCGAAAATAAAAATATTTCGGGCATTTTAAAGGAATATGATAAAAATGAAAAACTATTTATAGTTAAGGACGTAATTGATAATAATGATATAAAAATAGGTGATAAAGTTGTTTTATCCGGATATGAAAAAGATTCATATAGAGGATTATTAATTGGATCTGTTGTAAAACAAAAGGTAAGTAATTATGGTCTTAACAAAACAATCTGGGTTAAATCAGATGTTAATTTTGACAATTTATTATTTGTTGTTATAGTTGGAGAAAATTAAATGTTTACAACGATCTTACTATCACTATTATCATGTTTTTTAGAAGGAATTTTAACTAACTTGTTTGTTAACATGAATTTATTTTTTGTAATTATTGTAATATCTGTTTCATCTTTATTTATAGATGAAACGAAATATTTATACATAATTTTCTTGATAATTGGAATTATATATGACTGTATTTATTTTAATTCTATTTTAAATACATTTATATTTCCTTTCTTATTGCTTGTGGGTTGTAATATGAAACGTAAAACAAATATTTTTTATGCTTTTTTAAACTATATTATTATAAATATAACTTATATTCTCATTTTATATATTTTTACAATTCCTTATAACAATATAACCTTTACTTATTTTTACAATATTAGAATAGTAAACATAATATATTTTTTATTAGTTTATACTATTTATTTTATTATAAGTTTGATTAAACGTAATAGTTATAATAAAAAAAACATATAATTATTTGGGTGATATAAATGCTATCAAAAGAGGATTTTGTTATTAATAAAGGTAAAGATAAAACTAATAAACATAGTTATCTTAAAAAATTTTTGTTTCAAATTTTAATTAAATTATTAATTGTTACAATTCTTTTTATTTCATCACTTATATATGTATCGAGAAGTGATAAGAACAAAAATTATTTTAAAAAAATAGTTTATAATAATAGTCTGTCTTTTGCTAAAATTTATAATGTTTATAAAAGCTATTTGGGTGATTTGATTCCATTTAAGAATGTTTTGTCAAATAATACTAAAACTGTGTCTAATGAGAAAATTAGCTATAATAATATAACAAGAGAAGATAATGGATTTATGCTTGATACAAGTGATATGTATACGGTTACATCTATTAGGGCCGGAATAGTAATTAAAAAAGAAAATAATAAAAAATATAAAACATTAATAACTATTCAAGATAAAGATGGTTTAAATATAACATATGGAATGCTTGATAATTTAAATGTTAACTTATATGATTATGTTACTAAGGGTGAAAATATAGCAACCTGTAATAAAAAGTTATATTTAATATTTGAAAAAAGTGGTAAGTATTTATCTTATGAAAAATATTTATAATAAAATTTACATAAAAAAAGATTTATTAATCCTAATTTTTTTAGCGTTTATATCTGGGCTGTTTAAAGAGGTATTAACGTTTTTTTTAATAATAGTAATTCATGAAATGGGTCACATATCTTCTTCTTTTATTTATAAATGGAATATTAAGAGGGTAAGCTTTGGTATTGAAGGAGGCTTTATAACTTATGAAGAGAACATAGATAAGTCATTTAAAGAAGAGCTTTTAATATCGATATCGGGTTTTTTGTTTCAAATATTGTTTTACTTGATAATATATATGTTTTATAGTAAAAATTTAGTAAATTCATCATTTATGTTTCTAGTTAGAAAGTATAGTTATTCTATTTTAATTTTTAATTTACTACCTATAGTGCCACTTGATGGTTATAGGATATTAAATGTTATATTAAATATGTTTATGCCTTATAAATATTCTTTAAAAATATCAGGAGTTATATCCTTTTTAACAATATTTATTATTATTTTCTTATTCATGTTTTTAAGATTTAAGTTAGAAGTAAGCTATGTTATGATATTTATTTTTTTAATAAAGAAAATTATAAATTATTTTAATGATATACCTTATTTATTCAATCGTTTTTTAATTGAAAGATATATAAATAAATCACATGCAAAAAAAGTTATATTAATTAATGGATATCATTTAGAGAAATTAAGAAGGCAAAAAAGGCATTTATTTATAATTGGTAAAAAAAGTTATACCGAAAAGCAAATGTTATCAAAAAAATTTGACTAATTTATATAAGTGTGATAAAATTATTTCGTTTGAATGAACTTCTTGTTCTTCAACCACTCAAAAAAGGTTTTAATTGAACAAATATGTACCTTAATGGTGAGTCTAAAAGTAAGGAGGAAAAAATATGAAAGCAGTTATCGAAACTGGTGGTAAACAATACCTAGTTGAAGAAGGTTCCGTTATTTATGTTGAAAAGCTAGATTGCGAAGCTGGAAAAAAATATACTTTTGATAAAGTAATTATGGCTGATGGTAAAGTTGGTACACCATATATTTCTGGTGCAACAGTTGAAGCTAAAGTAGAAAAACATGGTAAACAAAAAAAGATAGTTATTTTTAAATATTTACCAAAGAAAAGTTCTCATAAAAAACAAGGTCATCGTCAACCATATACTAAGCTTACTATTACAAAAATTAATGCTTAATTGGTGATAATATGATTAAGATTAAAATAGATTATGATGGAAATTATGTAACAAAATTCAAGGTATCGGGTCACTCAGGATATGACGTTAAGGGTAATGATATCGTTTGTGCATCAGTGTCAACACTTGTTATATCAAGTATTAATCTTGCTTTAAGATTAAATGAAAAATCAGTTGTTATAAAGCAAAAAGATGGTTTAATAGATGCTAATGTGCTTGTGCATGATAAAATCATAAACGAAGTATTTCTAAATATGATTAACATGTTAGAAGAATTACAAAATGATTATAAAAATAATTTAAAATTTATATAGAATGGAGGCCTTACAATGCTAAAGTTACAAATTCAATTATTTGCACACGTTAAAGCCCAAGGTTCTACTCACAATGGACGTGATAGCGAAGGTAGAAGATTAGGTGCTAAAGCTGCTGATGGTGAATTAATACCTGCGGGTTCAATTATATATCGTCAAAGAGGAACAAAAATTTATCCGGGAGTTAATGTTGGTATGGGAAAAGATCATACTTTATATGCTTTAATTACTGGTTATGTCAAATTTGAACGCCGTGGTAGAGATAAAAAACAAGTTAGTGTTTATACTGAAAAATAATTCTACGTTAGTAGAATTTTTTATTTTTATATGGTAAAATTAATGCGAGGTGATTTATATGAGATATAACGTAGTTAAATGCGCAAACGAAATATTGGAAGATAGTTCTTATGTTATTAAAAATCCTTCTTCATATAAAGGAAGGTGGAGTGAAGTTTTTAAGAATAATAAACCAATATGCCTAGAACTTGGTATGGGACGTGGTAGTTTTATAATAGGTATGGCAAAGAAATACCCAAATATTAATTTTATAGGTTTAGAATTAGATAAATCTCAAACTGCAACAGCAGTTAATAATATAAAAGGTGAAAAGTTAAATAATTTAAAAATGATATGTGCTAATGCATCAGATATAACTAGTTTTTTTGGTAAGGAAATAGATACTATATATTTAACTTTTTCAGAACCATGGCCAAAAAAACAGGATGCCAATAAAAGATTTACAAATATATCTTATTTGAAATTATATGATAGAATTTTTAGAAAGAATAAACACATAATATTAAAAACTGATAATAAGATTTTATTTGCTTCAGCACTAGAAAGTTTAAGTGATTATTGGTATATATTTGATAAAGTTAGTTTGGATTTATATAATGATGAAAGAAAGATAGATAATATAATGACTGATTTTGAAAAACAATATTTTAAAGAAAAACGTCAAATATATTATTTAGAAGCATCTTTTAAAAACTAAAAATGGTGGGTGATTTAAATGTTTGTTGATGAAGTTATTTTGAAAGTAAAAGCTGGTAATGGTGGTGATGGTTGTACAGCATTTAGAAGGGAAAAATACATTCCAGATGGAGGACCTTTTGGCGGTAATGGAGGCCGTGGTGCAAACATTATATTTAAAACTGATTTAGGTCTTAAAACACTTCTTGATTTAAGATACCAAAAGTTAATTAAAGCACCTAAAGGAGCAAACGGAGAAGGCAAAAATAAAAATGGAAAAGGAGCTTCTGACGTTGTAATAAAAGTTCCTTTAGGCACTACTGTTAAGGATATGGATACGGGACTTATAATTGCTGATTTAACAAGAAAAGATGATGAAGTTATAGTAGCTAAAGGTGGAAGAGGTGGACGAGGTAACACAGCCTTTGCAACTCCATCTAATCCTGCACCTAATTTTTCAGAGCATGGTGAACCTGGAGAAGAAAGAACTTTAAAAGTTGAACTTAGATTACTAGCTGATGTTGGCTTTGTTGGAATGCCATCCGTTGGTAAATCAACTCTGTTATCTAAAATATCTGCTTCTAAACCAAAAATAGCAGCTTATCATTTTACTACTTTAACTCCTAATTTAGGAGTTGTTAAAACGATTGATAATAGGGTGTTTGTAGCGGCAGATTTACCTGGTTTAATTAAAGGTGCCTCATTAGGAGAAGGACTTGGTGATAAGTTTTTAAAGCATATACAAAGAACCCGCGTTATAGCGCATATTTTAGATATGTCAGGTCAAGAAGGAAGAGATCCTTTAGAAGATTATGAAATAATAAATAAGGAACTTAAGGACTTTGATCCTAATTTAATTTTAAAACCACAGATTGTAATTGCAAATAAAATGGACTTAGAAAACGCATCTTTAAATCTTAAAAGATTTAAAGAAAAATATAATATTCCGGTTTATGAAATAAGTGCTATTAATAATCAAGGTGTAGATAATGTATTAGTTAAAATAGCAGATGAACTAGATAAAATAAAAGAAGAGCCATTATTTAATGAAGAAAATTTTGAATCTCATGTACTTTATAAGTTTAAAAAAGAAAAGCCTTTTACAATTACTAAAGACAATGATATTTATGTAATAAAGGGTAAAGAAGTTGAAAAATTATTTCGTATGACAAAGTTTACCGATGAGGGAGCTATTCGTTTTGCAAGAAAACTGCGTGCTATGGGTATAGATGAAAAGCTTTTAGAACTTGGTGCCAAGTATGGAGATAAAGTTCAAATAATGGACCTAATATTCGAATTTAAAGAGTAATTTTAAGCTCTTTTTTCTTTACATTTATTTTAAAGTTATCTTGCACTTTATTAATATTTATTATAAAATTAATTTAGGTATTATAAGGAGGGTTAATGGATGAAAAAGCAAGATGAAGAAATTGAAGTTCTTTCATTTGACACCGATGAAGCCATTTCAAATGAGATAGATGAAATGCTTGATTTTATTGACCTTTCTGACACGGATAATAAAGAAAAAACAGATCAAGAAAAAATATTAGAAGAAAATGCTAAACAGGATACTATAACTGTTTTAAATGATACAAAAGAAAGATTAGATGAATATAAACCAAGTATTAGAGATTTTAACATAAAAAGTGCTAAAACAAGAAAAATAGTAAAAAAAGCTATGCTATATACCGTTATTGTAATGCTTTTGGGATTTGAATTTTTTATTAATAAGACCGGTGATTTATTAAATGATTTGAGGGTATATGCAAGTGATAATGAACCAATTAGGATTGTTGAAAATGATAAATATGGTTATATAGATTATACAGGTAAAAAAATAGTTAATCCAAAGTATTCTTATGGGGAAGATTTTGTTAAAGATTATGCAATAGTTAAAGATTCTTCTAATTTACCACTCATAATTGATAAAGGCGGAAAGGAAGCTGTTAAAACGGGCACTTATTTTTCAATATATCGTGCAAAGGATAATATAGTAGCATCAAAAATTACTAAGAATGGATTGAAATATGGTATTTTGGATAAGGATTTAAAGTTAAAAACAGAATTTAAGTATGATATGATTTCCTATGTAGATGACTGTTATACATTTACTTATAAAAATAGTGTTGGTGTAATTAATAATTCGGGTAAAGAAATATTTAAATATAAATTATCTAGTGGTGATGATAAAATAATAGAAGTCAACGCATCAAATGTAAATGATGATTCAGTAAGGTATGCTTCTGTTAAGGTAAATGGCACATCCCAAATAATTAATTTAAATGATGGTACAGTAGTTTCATCTCCTACTTTAAATAATATAATTTCGTCAGATAATAATGTTTTTTATGAGACTGATGAAGAAAATAATAGAACTGTTTTATATGTTTATGAAAATGAAATAAAATTAGAATCAAATGATTATATAGACTTAAGTGTTTTATCTATAAAAACAGGTGTTATAAAAGCCTTAAAAAAGGATTATAGTTATGATTATATTTCTGTTAAAACAAAAGAACAATTAAAGAAGGGTTTGAAAGATTCTGATGTGTATTATGGTACTGATATTTTCTTATATAAAGATTATAACTATAAAAAAGGTAAGACATATATAAAAATGGTTAGAGAAGGAGAAGAGTATAAGTCTATAGACCAAGATTTTAGTATAGAAAAACCATTTATAAATGGTATTTCTATTGTTAAGTTTAGTGATGGTTTATATGGTTACTTAAATAGTGAAGGGAATTTAATTAGTGATACTCATTTTATAGAGGCTAATTGTTTTGATTCTTACGGTGATGCTATTGCAAAAACCAGTGATGGATATGGAGTTATAAATAAAGAAGGAAAAGTAATTATTGATTTTAATAATACAGATATTAAGATGGCTTCTTCATTAGTAAAGAAAAACTCATTTAAAGATAAAAATAATGTCTTTTATGCTGCAAAAAAGGATAATAGATATGTATTATATAATTCAAGCGGGAAGCGTGTTAATAAATCATTTTATGATAATATTACCTTTGATTTAAATTATCCAATATTTTTAGCATCAACTGAATCTAAGGATCTTATAATAACATCTTCATTAAATGAAATAGAAGTTACATCGTCTAACGTTTCATATAAAGCTTATAAAAATTATATAATTGTAAAAAATGAGTATTATAATTATAATGGTAAATTAATATATATAGATAATCGAAAGGGAGAATAATATGAAAGATGATATGAATATAATTGATGTTTCAGATGAAAAAGAAACTAAAGATAAGTTTATGGTGGGAATATATATTTCAATTATAGTGCTTGTTTTATTAGGTGTTATAACTTATTTTTTTGGTTATGAATTGTTAAAACCATTTATAAAGGTGTAGGTGATTTTATGAAAAAAATATTAGGAAAAATAAATAAAGAACGAGTTTTTAATATAATAATAATTTTGTTAGTTATTTTATTATATATATTTACGGCACTTTTTATATATAGTAATTTTAGGGAGAAAAAAAGAAATGAAATGACTAATAACATAATAAAAAAGGTAGATGATGAAATAGATAATAATAAAAATACTTCTGATAAGAAAGATGAAGTTGCTTTAAAGTATCAAGGAATGAATTTTACTGTAATTGGTAAAATAAGGATAGATAAAATAAATATATATCAACCTATATTGAAAGAAAATAATAAAGATGCATATAATGTGTCTGTCGTTAAGATGTCAGGCCCAAGTTTAAATACACCTGGAAATGTAGCTATTGGTGGTCATAATTTTATGAGAGGAAACTTTTTTATAAAAATAAATAGACTCAAAAAAAATGATAAGGTAGTAATTACTGATTTATCTGGTAATAGTGTAAATTATTATGTTTATGAATATAAAGTTACATCACCTTATGATGCTTCTTATTTAAGTAGTCCTGAAAATAAAAATGATAAAATAGTAACTTTAGTTACATGTACTAAGGGTGGTAAAGAAAGATATTATGTAAAAGCACGTGCAAAATAAAAAAAGAATTTTTAAGAATTCTTTTTTTATTTTATAGTATTCTTAGGTAGTTCATATATGTTTTTAACTATTTTAGACCCTATTATAATTTTATTTTTACTAAGATTTTTATATGTTTTAATAATGTTATCTTCTTTATCTGTTAGTAGTACATCTATTTTATCTTTCATAAAAAAAGTATGAATGCTTCTACAATTTTTAAATAATAGCCCATAATTTATGTTTTTTTTAAACATAAAACCTAATAATCTCATTTTAAAGCCTCTAGCTTCTATTATTTTAACACCATTATATTCTAACATATTTATCACCATAATAAATAATAACATTTTATTAAAAATATGTAAATCAGACATAATATTACGTTGACATTATTAAGGGTTGATGATAAACTATTATTAGTATGATAAGAGGTGCAAGAATGAATAAAAAAGGTCAAGCTTTAGTAGAGTACGTTTTAATTATTGCGTTGGTTACGGTCATTGCAGTAAGTTTAATAAAAGTTTTTGGAGGTTATTTAAAAGATTCAATAACTAAAACTTCTTGCGAATTGGTTGGAGAAACTTATAAAAAGGGTAATAATCCAGGCGAAGGAACATGTAAATAGACCAAATGGGTCTTTTTTTAAATTAGGAGGATATATGGAAAGCATATTAAAATCGAATAATAAAGGAAGTTTAATCGTTTTATCAGGCCCATCTGGTTCTGGTAAGGATTCTATCTGTGAAAGATTAAAAGAATATAATGATAATTTTTGGGTATCAATATCTTGTACTACAAGAAAACCAAGGAATGGAGAAGAAGAGGGGATAGATTATTTTTTTAAAACTAAAGATGAATTTAAAAGGTTAATTAAAGAAAATAAATTACTAGAATATGCGGAATATAATGGTGAATATTATGGAACTCCTAAGGAAAAAATACATGATTATTTAAATAGGGGAATAGATGTTATTTTAGTAATTGAGGTTCAGGGGGCTTTAAAGATAAAGAAATTAATTAATGAAGCTATATTTATATTTGTAATGCCGCCTACTATGAAAGATTTGATATTAAGACTTAAAAAAAGAGGCACGGAAAGTGATGAAAAGATATTAAAAAGGTTTAAAAAGGCATATCAAGAAATTAACTTGATAACAAAATATAATTATGTTGTTGTAAATGATGAATTAGATAATGCAACCAAAAAAGTTAATTCAATAATAGAAGCTCAAAAATGTATGGTAGAGAGAATAGAAGAAGTGTTCTTAAACAATCCAGAAGAAGAGATACATGAGCTATTACTCGATAATAAAATATTTGAAAATAATGATTTAAATATATAAAATATATTGTAAAAAATTTTACTTTATGATATTATATTAACATCAGTTACGAAGTTGTGTAACTGATGAAGTAATACGTAGTACTTCCAAAAAGCAGTATAGTAGTAGACCAATTAGACCACTTAATTGGTAGCAGTATGGCAACCCACTTGGGTTGCTTTTTTAATAATTTTTAATTTATGCAATGTAAATAAAAATGTTATAATTAGTATAAGGAAGTGATTTTATGAAAAAAATACTTGTTGTAGATGATGAAAATGATATAGCAGAGTTAATAAAAGACATTTTAGAGGACGAAGGATATAGCATTTCAATTGCTAACGATGGAAAGTCGGCGATCAATTTAATTAAAGAAGAAAAATTCGATTTAATTTTACTTGATATTATGATGCCAGATATTTCTGGAACTGAAGTTTGCGCTAATATCAGAAATGAAACAGCCGCTCCAATTATATTTGTAACTGCTAAAACTAATTTAACTTCTAAATTGGTTGGTTTTGAAGTTGGAGCTGATGATTACATAACTAAACCATTTGTTAATGAAGAATTAGTAGCGAGAGTAAAAGCACATTTAAGGAGAAAAGAAAGATTAAATGAAAGTAAGGAAAATATTATTACAATAGGTGAAATAAAACTCAATAAAGAGAGTTTTGAAGTATTTAAAAATGATAAATTAATCCAACTTTCAACTAAAGAGTTTGAATTATTAAAATATCTGATGGAAAATGCAGGTATAGTATTATCTAAAGATCAGATTTATCAGAGCGTATGGAAAAATATATATGGTGATGTAGGCACTGTTGCGGTTAATATTAAGAGTTTAAGAAATAAGCTTGATTCTGATGAAAAATATATTAAAACCATATGGGGAATGGGCTATAAGTTCATTAAGGAAAAATAATGAAGAAATGGTCTAATAAAACATTAACCCTATTTATTTCTATAATATTATTAGCGGTAAATAGTGGACTTTTATTTTCTTACTATAATTTTTATTTATCCGATAAGATGGCATCTGACTTAGCTAGTGCAAGAGAAAAAAATCATAATAGTATATATATAATAACTAAAAGTATTGAGGGAAAAACTAAAAAGGAAGCGATAGATTTAATAAAGCTTTATGTAAAAAATAATGGTGGTTATATTACAATTAAAGATACTTTGGGTAATACCGTTTATACAAATAATAAAGATTTATCAAAAATATTTTCTACCACTACCATGATAAATATAGACAATGAAATTTATGAATTAACGTTTTCTAAAGTTTATAAAACACCAGGTATTAAAATATTCAGAAATTTTATGATTTATGAAATAATAATAGTATCAGGTGTCATAATATTTTTATTTTTCATAAGTTCAAAACAGTTAATAGATCCTATAGAAACAATTACTAAAGATATAAATGATTATAAATTTGGTAAAAGACCATTTAAAAGAAAGATGCCTAAGAAAATGCAGCAGATACAAAATGCGTTTGTTGATATGGTAGACAGCTTAGAGCTTGAAAAAGAAAATCAAAATCAAATAATTGCATCTATTTCACATGATATTAAAACACCACTTACCTCTGTTATAGGTTATAGTGATAGATTGAAAAACAAAGATTTAACAGATGAAAAAAAGGAAAAATACATAAATAAAATATATGATAAGGCTCTTAATATGAAAGCAATATTAGAGGAATTTGATGATTACCAAAGCTGTAATATAAAAGATACTCTAAAGCTTGAAAAAATATCTATTAATGATGTTTTACAATGTGTAAAAAATGATTTTGAAGATGAGTTAAATGATAAGAATATAAAATTAGAAATATCAAGTACGTGTAATCAAAGAGAAATAACGGTAGATTTAGTTAAGTTAAAAAGAGTATTTTCAAATATTATAACAAATAGTGCTACTCATTTTAATGGAAGAAAAGGCTTAATCAAAATAGACGTAGTGCAAAAGGGTAATATGATAAGATTTGAGTTATTAGATAATGGTGGTGGAGTTAAAACTGACACTGACTTAAAAAGAATATTTGAGCCTTTTTATACAACAGATCCTTCTAGAAAGATATCAGGTTTAGGTCTTTCTATATGCAAGCAGATAATAAGTTCTTTTGATGGAAGAATATATGCTAAAAATAATAAAATAGGAGGGTTGTCAATTATATTTGTAATTCCTAAATCTTAATAAATCTTAATAATTTTGACATTAAAATTTAATATTTTATTTGTATAATCAAAGTATAGTTAGAAAGGGTGGTACTTCTAACTATTACTTATACACTTAAAAACACTACTTACTCCTTTATACCACAAAAAAAGCTTACATATGTAAGCTTTTTTGATTGTTATTTAAAATATCTATTAACTCTTCACATTCTTTTTTTCTATATGTAACCATTAGATAATGATTATTTACACTATTTACTATTGCGTTTGCCATAATTAAAACGTTTTTAATAAGTTTTATTTCCTCTTTATTAAAACTATTATAGTTATTGGTAAAATACTTTAATAATTTTTCTAAATCCATTAATTTTACTGATGCAGCATTTTTAAGTTTTAACAGTGTAACTAATTTATTATAATTATTAAAGAAATCCAAAGATATGTCATCATCATTATACATAAAAACACTTCCTTTTTACAATTATATATGAGTTTTATAATAATTTCAAGTTACATCATATTTTTTTTAATATTTTTAATACCTCCTTTTTCTAACCTTGATACTTGAGCTTGTGATATTCCTATTTCTTCTGCTATTTCCATTTGTGTTTTTCCGATTAAAAATCTTTCTTTAATTATTCTTTTTTCTTTATCTTTTAGGTTTTCTATGGCATCAATTAAAGATATTACGTTATCCCAATTTGAACTTTTTTCTTTCTTACTTTCTAATTGATCTTCTAAAAAAATAGTATCTCCGCCATTATTATAAATTGGTTCAAACATGCTAACTGGATCTTTCATTGCATCTAATGCAATTATTACATCTATTTCACTTACCCCTAATTTTTTGGCAACCGTTAAGTTATTAAGTTCATATCCTGTTGTAAGAAAGTGTTCTTCTTTTATTTTTAATATTTTATATGCTAAATCTTTAATACTTCTTGATATTCTAATGTTACTATTGTCTCTTAGATATCTTCTTATTTCTCCTAGTATAAGTGGTACGGCATATGTTGAAAATCGTACGTTTTTTGATAAATCAAAATTATCAATTGCCTTCATTAAGCCTATGCATCCAATCTGAAATAAATCATCCATATTATCACATCTATTTTGATATTTCTTTAATATAGATAAAACTAATTTTAAATTACCTTCTGCCAAAAGTTTTCTAGCATTTTGATCACCATTTTTGAGTTTTATAAACAAATCTTGCTTTTCTTTTTCTGTTAATACTTTTATTTCACTAGTGTTTATTCCCGTTATCTCTACTTTATGTTTTGCTATAATAATCACACCTTTCTTTTTAGTTATGCTATAAGAGGTGTTTTTTTATGCAAAACTTTACATATAATTTATTGGTGAATATGTATGCGTTTATCGGATTTACAAAATAAAGATGTTGTTGATATTAGAACTGGAGAAAAAATTGGTAATGTAATTGATGTTTTAATATCAGAAGAAACTGGTAATATTTTAAATCTTATAATATATGATAAAAAGGGATTGCTGAATATATTAAGAGGTGATGAGGTGACTATTAGTTGGAATCAAATAAAAAAAATTGGAACAGATGTTATTTTAATTACTAAAAATATATAAACATATGATATACTTATAGTAGAAGGGAGTTGTTAACTTATGGATTTTAATATGGACTTTAGCGACAATATGATAACAAGTCTTATTGGTTTAGGAGGAATATTTATAATCTTAGCCATCATATATGTTTTATCAATGACTGCTTTATTGGTATTTGAAGTTATTGCGACATGGAAAATGTTTGAAAAAGCAGGAAAACCGGGTTGGGCTTCAATTGTACCAATTTATAATGTAGTGGTGCTTTTAGATATTATTGGATATAAATGGTATTATATTTTCTTATTTTTATTAGGAGGGATACCTTTTATAGGTCATGTTGCTCTTATATTATTTTCAATATCACTTAGTATTAAGCTTGCTAAGTCATATAACCAAAGCACGGGCTTTGGTATAGGCCTTTTACTTATAAGTATGGTATTTGTTCCAATAATAGCTTTTAGTAAAGACATTAAATATGTTGGTAAAAGCGTTAATGGTGATATAGATTTTAAAGATTTATTTTAAAAGCCTTTTAAAGGCTTTTATTAAATGAAAGGGCAAAAAATGAAAGATAAAAGAAAAATACTTAAAATTGCTAGTTTATTTGAATTTATTTACGTTTTAATATCTATTTTTTATTATTTATCTAAAGGAAAAATAAACGAAGAAGTAATTGCAAACTCATTTTTATTATTAGTTAATTTATTAATTAGTATTGTAATATTTAAAGAATCAAATAAAGGGTTAAAAGATATAAATAAATCTAAGATATTTATATCAGGTTTTATATTATTGCTAAACTCTGTTATTCCAGGCATACTTTGTTTTTTGTTTTTAATATTAATAAAGGATAAAAAAGAAGAACAATTACCAAGAAAAGATAAGGAAATAATAAGTACAAAAGAAAAAATAATTTCCATTATATCTGTGCTACTATTTATATTTATAATGTTTTTCTTACCCAAACTTTATATTGGAAAAAAGCTCCCAAAATTTTTAATGTATGTATTTCTATTTTTGATTGTTTTGATACCCAACTTTAATATTTTAAAAAATGATTTTTTATTAATAATAAAAAATAAAAATAAATACTTTAGGTTTATATTAAGAAGATATATAATCATGCTTATTGTTATGATTATTGTTGCTATTCCTATAATTTTATTAAATAAAGGCAATATTTCAACTAATCAAAAGATGATCAATATAATGTTTAAGAAAAATGCATTTATAACAATTTTGTTGTCTTGTGTTTATGCTCCATTTACTGAAGAGGGTATATTTAGATTATCTTTATCTAAAATTATAAATAATAGAACATTATTTATAATAATAAGTGGTTTTTTATTTGGATTAATGCATATGATAGATAAATTTACTTCATTTTATGATTTGCTTTATATTTTACAGTACGCATCTCTTGGGGTATGTCTTGCTAAAGCTTATACGGATTCTAATAATATATTTGTTCCAATTAGTATGCATTTTATACAAAATTTTTTAGCTTCTTTACTAGTTATTTTGTTTTATTAATAAGTTTACGTAAAGTAAATAATTTTATCTTTACTTGTTTATACTAATTATAGTATTATTAAATAGAAATAAGATAAAGAAGGAGTAAACAAAATGGATAAAACAAGAAATAAAATATTTGTAGGATGTTTAGCACTACTTTTAGTGATGGTAGTAGGATATGCACTATTTAGTCAGAATCTAACAATAAATGGAACAGCTAAAGCAGAAGGAAAGTTTAATATAGAATTTACACAAGCAACTATTAGTGCAGAAAAAGGTTCAACAGGAGCAACTGCAACTATAAGTGATAATGGTAAAATACTTACAATAACCGTGCCAAAACTAGAATATCCAGGAGCATATGTTGATGTATCATATACAGTAAAAAATACAGGAACAATAGATGCTATATTTAATACACATAAAATAACGGGAACAACAAATAAGATAAAAGCTAACTATGATGCGTCTAACTTATTATATTTGGCCGCAAATGATACAGCGACAGATAATAATATTAGAATATACTGGGATAGTAGCGTAAATACTACTGATGAAGAAAAAACAACTATAAAATATGAAATAAATTATATTCAAATAAATGATAAAGATGCAGCATGTACAGCATTAAAAGAAAAATCTAAAATTATAAATGAATGTGAAACTTATATTAGAGATCCGGAAAGTGATAAAGAATGTCAAGATTTATCAAAAAATGATTTAGATGGTAATGGAGCAATTGATGGTACAGATGCGGGCTATATAGAGGCTTTTGCTTATCAAAAATTAGGCTGTTCACAAAATTAAGATGGTTATCCATCTTTTTATTTTACATATATATTTATAGATGATATAATTTAAAAGGTGAATGATATGAAAAAAAAGATATTTATAATAACATTAATAACTTTTGTTATAGATCAAATAATTAAGATTTTGACATCAATATATTTAACTAATGTATCAATAGTTCATAATGTTTTATCTTTAACATATGCTAAAAATTATGGTATTGCTTTTAGTATGTTAAGAGAAAAAAGAATAATTATTATAGCTATATCAATTTTACTTATATCATTTTTAATATATGTATTAAAAAAAGACTATATATCAAAAAATAAAGATACATGGCTAGTAAATATAGCTTTCGGTATATTATTTGGTGGAATATTAGGTAATTTATTTGATAGAATAGTAAGAGGATTTGTCATAGATTATATAAATGTTAGTTTTTTTTCAATATTTAATTTAGCAGATATTGCGATAACTTTTGGTGTAGCATTGTTAATAATTGATAATATAAAAGAATCTAAAAATAATTAGATTCTTTTATATTTTGCTTTACATATGTAGTTTAAGTTTATTAGAAATTATAGTGATTTATATTATTATATTTATAATAGGTGGTGCGATATGAAAAGAGTAAGAAAGTTATTAAGTATTATGTTAATTTTTGTAAGTATGTTTATTTTTTCTGGAATAGTAAGTGCTAAATCTCCAGGAAATGATGGATATATAAGTGTAAAAACAAATGAAGATGAATTTTATTTATATAAGAAAGATTCTCCTACTGGTGCTTCTTCAAATCTTTCATATGATTCAAACGAAAATAGAATTTTACTTAAAAATTATGAAGGAAGTTTAAGTATTAAAGTTTATAATATGGGTGACTTAAATATAAGAATTGAGGGAAATAATAAAATAAGTAATGAAAGTACATTATTATCAAATGAATCAAATGATAATACTAATTTTTATATAGATGGACCAGGTAGTATAATTTTAAACAATTCAAAGTTTATTGATTTTAATAGTGAAAATACATTTACACAAATAAAAAATATTTCTTTAGAAGCTAAAAGTGATTTGAGTTGGCCTTCTATAATTGCATCTAATTTAGATGTTGATATAGAAAACGTTAATTTTAACTTTGCATTAGATGGTGAATATTCAGTTGGAATATATGGTGAAAATGTCAAAATAAAAGATAGTAATATATCAGGTTATACATGTAATAGGTTTATAGGAAGTAATATTAGTCTTGAAATAAATGATTCGGTAATAAACTATTCTGCAGGTTTAATATCAGCAGGTAATAATTTTAATTTGAACAATAGTAAATTAAATTATAATTATGATAGTAATAAAGAAGTATATTATCAATCAGAAATTGCTGCTATATTAGCAGAAGGAAACTTTAATGTTACGTCAAGTGATATTAAAATAGATAATGCAAAACAAATTGGAATTATCACTAATAAATTAATAGCAGATTCAAAAAGTAATATTGATATTTTAAATTCTGGTATTGGAATATATGCAAAAGAAATGGAAAATAATAGTAAGTTAAACATTTCTGATACTTTAATTGGAATGTTTGGTCAAAAACTTAATCTTAAAAGTAATGAAGTTATAATAAAAGGTGCTGTAATAGGTATTACAACTCCTTATGAATTATCAGAGGATGAAGAATATTCTTTTAATATTAATGGGGATTTATTAGAAATTAATATTACAAAAGATGAAGAAAAGATAAATGCTTTAAAAGAAGTTTTAAATAATTTGGGTCATATGGGTCTTAATAGAGATATTTGGGAAATACCATCTACTATTGGTTTTTATATTAGTGAGTCTGATAAACCTATAATAAAGCTTTCAGATGATATGATAATGGAAGGTGGAAAAATATATTCTAGTAAAACTGATTATTATAGAGATCCTATGTATGTTCATTATATTGGAACAAAGCAATTAACTTTTAATTTTGATGATGATGACGATCCATTTTTAGAATTGTATAATGATGCCCCAACTAAATTAGTTATACGAAATAAAAATTATAATCCAAATAAAAATAATAATGTAAATAATGAAACTAAAAAAGATGAAATAGTAGAAAATCCAAAGACAGGTGATATAAATATTTATATGGTTGGTTCATTAATAATATTTAGTATGGCATTGATTAAAATATCAACTAAGAAGTTAAAGAAGAATAAGTAATATATTCTTCTTTTTTAAAGCAATAAAAATATGATATAATAGCTATGGATTGTTAATTGGAGGTATTATTATGGAATTTAAAATAGATAGTAATGAATCATTAAGATTAGATAAATATTTAATAGATAAGTTAAATGTATCAAGAAATAAACTTCAAGAGATGATTTTAAATAATTTAGTGTTAGTAAATGGAAAGAAACAAAAAAATAGTTATAGATTAAAAGAAAATGATGTTATATTAGTAACTGGCTATTTAACTTATGAAACAGATATTAAGCCTGAAAAAATGGATTTAGATATAGTTTATGAAGATGATTATTTAATGGTTATTAATAAGCCTAGTGGATTAGTTGTTCATCCCGCAGCTGGTCATTATTCTAATACTTTAGTAAATGGTCTTTTAGCACATACTAATAATTTAAGTAATAATAATGGAAATTTAAGACCTGGTATAGTTCATAGAATAGATAAAGATACCTCTGGTTTATTGATAGTCGCTAAAACAGATAAAGCACATTATGAACTAGCAAAACAATTGAAAGATAAAACATTGTCAAGAAAATATATAGCACTTGTAAGTGGAAGGATAAATCATGATACAGGTGAAATTGATGCACCTATAGGAAGAGATCCATTAGATAGAAAAAAAATGTGTGTAACTGATATAAATTCTAAAGAAGCTATAACTTATTTTAAAGTTCTTGAAAGATATAAAAATGCTACATTAATAGAGTGTAAGTTAAATACAGGTCGTACACATCAAATAAGAGTACATATGAAATATATTAATCATCCAATAGTAAATGATCCTGTATATAATAATAAAAAAAGTACCTCTTTTGGTCAAATGCTTCATGCTAAAGAAATTAGTTTTATACATCCTATAACAAAGAAGAAGATGTCTTTTTCTTGTGATGTACCAAAAGAATTTATGGAAATATTAGAAAAATATAAAAATGAATAGGAGAGTTATTTATGTCAACACCAAATGAAAAAAAAGATTTACTAGTAATGAAACTATTACATTATTTTATTACTGAAAGAAATTATAATCCTGTGGTTGTACATGGTATTCAAAATGAAATATGGCTTGAAAATATGAATGAAGAATTTAAAATAGTAAGAATTGTTATGAATTATATTCATAATAAAGAACAACTAGAGTTTGATGATTTTAAAGTAAGTAGATTAACAAAGCAAATTAAGTTAAAGACTTTAACATTTAAAATGAAGACTTTAAGTTTATATTTAGACTTAAATAGTGATGTAGAGCTTTTTGATAGTAAAAATAACTATCATATTAATTTGAAAAATGAAAAAGTTTTGAAAAATAATGAAATAATTAAAAAGTATTATGGGGATATAACCCAAAAATTAAAATTTACGGAAGAAGGAGAATTACTTTATAAGCGTATAAATAATGATATTTTAAAGAAAAACTTAGATGAAAGTGAAAAGTTAAATGATTTATTTTCTCCTAAAAAACCAATTGTAACTTATGTTTTAATAGGTATTATAACCATAGTTATGTTACTAATGTATATATTAGGTAATGGCTCTTTAGATATAAAAACTTTATATAAGTTTGGAGCTTTAGTTAAAGATCATAATATGTTAAGAATAATAAGCAGTATTTTTATACATATTGGGATAATTCATTACATGATGAATGTTTGGGCACTTAAAATATTAGGTGAACAAACAGAAAAATTTTATGGTCATGTAAAGATGTTTATTATATTTTTATATAGCGGTATTATTGGAAATTTACTATCGGTTATATTAATGAACAAAAACAGTATATCAGCCGGTGCATCAGGTGCAATATTTGGGCTTATGTCATCTATTTTATATTTTGCTCTTAATCAAAGAACGTATATGGCAGAGGCTTTAAAAAAAGAAATTTTACCAGTTATAATAATTAATATTTTGATTGGTTTTTCATTAAGTGGAATAAATATGTTTGCTCATTTAGGTGGCTTAATAGGTGGTTTTTTAATATCTAGTGCGGTAGGTGTTAAATATAAGACTAGTAAATTTGAAAGGACTAACTCAATAATTTGTAGCATTATATTAATTGTATTACTTACTTATTTGGGTTATTTTTGTTAGGTATTTTATATGATAGTATTTAAAATTATAAGTGTTATATTTGTTTTATTTGGAATTTTAATGGCATTTATTATAAATTTATTGAGTAGAAAAAATAATAATAAACCAAAGCAAAAAAAAGAAAATCATGATTTTTGTATTTTAATTCCAGCAAGATATGAATCACTTGTTATAGAAGATCTTTTAAAAAGTATAAAAAAACAAACTTTTAAAATAGATTTTAAGGATGTTTATGTTATTGTTGAATCTATAAATGATGAAACTGTAGATATTTGTAAAAAATATAATGCATCTTATTTTGTAAGAAAAGATTTAGAACTTAAAAGAAAGGGTTATGCACTTGATGAATGTGTTAAATATATTTTAAAAAATAATAAGCATTATGATGCATATTTTATATTTGATGCTGATAATATTCTTGATAAAAATTTCATCAAAAACATGGTACCTATTTTTGATAATGGTTATGATTTATCATCAGGATATAGAAATTGTAAAAATGGTAATGATAGTGTTATAGCAGCATCATCAGCGCTTACTTTTTCATTAGTTAATACAGTTTTTAACAATAGAAAAAATAAAGAAACTAGGAATATAACTTTTTCTGGAACAGGTTTTTTTATAAGAGGGTCTTTAATAGAAAAGTGGGAAGGATATCCTTTTCATAGTTTAACAGAAGATTATGAACTTAGTTTATATGCAACTTTAAATAATTTAACAACATATTATAATACTAAATCTATTTTTTATGATGAACAACCTACTAATTTTAAGGCAACATTTAATCAAAGAGTAAGATGGATTAGAGGATATTTTGATGTTAGAAGAGAATATCAAAAAAAATTATTTGCATCTCTTTTAAAAAAGGATAATAACTATGGTTCTAAATTAGATGAATCTTTTGGAATAATTCCTTATATAATAATTATTTTAGGTATATTTATATGGTTTATACCACTTGTAATTTCATGTATTTATAATTATATTTTAAAAAATATGTTTTTATTTAAAAAAAATATAAAAGAAGTTTTAATATTTCTCTTTGTTATATATTTAATATTATTTTTTATGTCACTTGTTATTTTATTATTAGAAAATAAAAAAATAAACATAAATAAAAAAGTGAAAATAAAAACATTATTTTATAATCCTATATTTATAATTAGTTATGTTTTATGTGCAATTAAAGCATTAACTTCAAAAGAAGTAGGCTGGACAAAAATAGAACATGGAATAAAAAAGAAGACTGATTAATCAGTCTTTTAATATTTTATCTGTATTTTTAAAGTTTAGTTTAGCTATTTTATTAAGAATATCTTTTCCATATATTTTGACTATTTCTTTTCCAAATTTATCTACTTCTAAGCCAGCTCCTTTTGGAACCTCTTTTCCCAACATTTTTGATATCTTATCCATTTCTTTTATAAACACATATCTGCTTATTATTGAAGAACAAGCGACCGATAAGCATTTATCTTCTCCCTTAGTTGTAAATGTAATGTTTCTAAATACATTTTCTGAATCTTTTAAATAACTAAAATAATTTCTTGGATAGCAAAATTGATCAATAACTACTTTATCATAATTATAGTTATCTTTTTTTAATAATGATAATAATGCTTTATTATGTAAAATAGCTTTTATTTTGTTCATATTAAAATCTAAATGAGAATTATATTCTATATTATTATATATAATAGTTTCATATGGAATTCTTTTAATAATTTTAGGTACTATTTCAAGTATTTTTTGATCTGTTAATTTTTTAGAGTCTTTAACACCTAATTCTTCTAAAAAAGGTATATCATCTTTTTTTACAAAACTAGCACTAACAACTATAGGACCAAAATAGTCTCCTGTTCCAACTTCATCAGAACCTGCAGAATTAATATAATAAAATTTCTTTTTTTCTTCAAAAATTTCTATTTCATTTTTCTTTTCTTTTTCTTTATTCTTTTTTTCGATAGGCATCTTTCCATTATTTAAATGTGCCTCCATATCTCTCCACATATTAGCATCTATATCCGCACTTATTCCTTGAAACATTACTTTTCCGGATTCATATAGTGTAATAATAGTACCTGCTTCTTCTGCTTGAAAAACTGCATAAGGTGGGGTTTTATCTCTCTTTTTATCTTCATAATATTCAACCATTTTTTGTTTTGTATTATCACTAATTTTGTATACTATTACCATTTTAATTTCACTCCTGTATTTATTTTAACATAAAAGTCTTTATTTATAAATAAGCTGGACTAATTAGTGTAAAATATTATATAATAAAAATGTACATAAATAATAGGAGGATATTTATGATAAAACATGCGAATAATGAAAATTTTAATGAATTAGTAGGAGAAGAAAGAGTTTTAGTTGATTTTTTTGCTACTTGGTGTGGACCTTGTAAAATGCTTAGTTTAGTTATAGAGAAATTTGATAAAGAAAATACTATACCAATTATAAAGGTAGATGTTGATGAGTGTGAGAAAGTTGCAAGTAAATATAGAATATTTTCTGTTCCAACGCTTATAGTTTTTGAAAATGGTAAAGAAATAAAAAGAAAAACCGGATATATGGGGTTAGAAGAGTTAGAAAAGTGGGTTTATGATGAGTAAAATAAAAGGCTTCACTTTAGTAGAATTATTAGCTGTTATAGTAATTTTAGGAATTGTTTTATCCGTAAGTATAGTGTCGGTAAACAGTATAAGAAAAAAACAGGAAAAGGAAAACATGGAAAACGTAATAAGTAGTATTTTAACTGGGGCTAAAAGTTATGTTGCTGATAACAATTTAGATGTGCCTACAAGTCTTAAGGTAGAGATTTTACAAGATAATTATGTCTCTTTTGATCAAAAAGAATATGATTTTAAAAATAAGATAGTTAATATATCTGCTTGTAAAAATAATGATTTAAAACTAGAGTATAGCATTAATATAGATAATAATATCTATACTGATTGTGGTTGTGAATTACAAGAGGAAGGTAATTCTTTAAAAATATGCATAAGAAAATAACTAATTTATTCAAACTAGTTATTTTTTTATATAATAATTTAATTTCTTTGGAAAATTTCCTTCTTCATAAGTAAACTCATATATTACGTTTTTATCAAATTCTTTATAAGTTATCTCATTATTTTTTAAAATATAATTTATTTTGTTAATGTTTTCATAATCAAATTCTATGCGTTTTGTTATCATATTTCTAATAGGAATTAAATTTTCATTATTAATTAAACTAGCAACAGAGTTGGTATATGCTCTAACAAGGCCTGCTGCTCCTAGTTTTATACCACCAAAGTATCTTATCACAACTGCTAAAATATGGTTTAAATTTTTACTTTCTAAAACGTTTAATATAGGCATACCAGCAGTGTGACTTGGCTCTTTATCATCGTTAAATCTTTTAATGTTATTAATTATATAAGAATAACAAATATGACTGGCATCTTTATATTTAGTTTTTAATTCATTTAATTTTTCATTTACTTCTAGTATGTTATTAACTTTATAAATGTATGTTATAAACTTAGATTTATTAATTATTATTTCACCATTTACCTCGTTTTTGATAGTAAACACATTAAATCACCAAAAATATTATAAATGATTATTTCATTTTTATCAAATGTATTATATAATAAACATATAAGTTTTAGAAAATGGTGATAGTAAATGATAAATATAAAAACAGATTCAAGAAAAGTCAAACCTGGTGATATATTTGTAGCTTTAAGAGGTATAGTAGGGGATGGTCATGATTTTATACCTCAAGCAATAAAAAATGGAGCATCTAAGATAATTGCAGAGGAAGGGGAATATAATGTTCCATATCAAATAGTTCCTGATACAAGAGAATATCTAAATAATTATTTAAAAGAAAATTATAATAAATATTTAAATAAAATGCATATAATTGGAATTACCGGTACTAATGGTAAAACAACTACTGCATATCTTATATATGATGCGTTAAATAAATTAGATAAAAAATGTTGTTACATGGGTACAGTTGGATATTTTAGAGATAAAAAAATATGTGATTTGCCTAATACAACTCCTGAAGTAACTGAAGTTTATGATATGTTAATAGATGCATATGATTTAGGCTATAAATATGCTGTTATAGAAGCTTCTAGTGAAGGTCTTTTACATAGAAGATTAGAGAATGTACCATTTGAATATTCTATATTTACAAATTTAACACAAGATCATTTAAATATTCATGGTACTATGGAAAATTACGCAAGATGTAAACAAAAATTATTTAATCAAATAAGACCTAATGGTAAGGCAATTATCAATTTTGATGATCCTAATAAAAACCTATTTTTATTTGACTACAATGATAACATAACTTATGGATTTACTGGCGGTAATTATCATATAACTGATTATCAAATGAGCATTATGGGAAGTAATTTTACTTTTATATCAGACGGGGTAAAACAAAATATTAAGGTTCCATTAATTGGTAAATATAATATATATAATGTTTTAGTAACTATAATTGTGTTAAATTATCTTGGTATAACTTATTATGATATTTATGATGTTTTGTTGAATATAAACATGCCAGCAGGGAGAATGGATATGGTAGAGTACCAAAATAATCGTATTATAGTAGATTATGCTCATACCCCTGATGCTGTTTTAAACGTAATAAGTACTGTAAAGGAAGTTTGTGAAGGAAAAATTTATACTGTTTTTGGATGTACCGGAGATAGGGATAGGACTAAAAGACCTATTATGACAAAGATAGTAACTGATTTATGTGATAAAGCAATAATAACATCAGATGATTTACATAATGAAGATCCAAATCAAATTGTAAATGATATGATAAGTGGATTAACAAATTCTAATTATATTATTGAAATGGATAGGAGAAAGGCTATTATAGAAGGAATTAATCTTCTTAAAACTAATGATGTTTTATTGATTTTGGGAAAAGGACATGAACAAGCTATTATAGTAAAAGATAATAAAAGAATTCCGTTTAACGATAAAACTGAAGTTTTAAAATATTTACAAACTAAAAATGTAATTAAAATAGAAAAAATAGATGATTAGGTGATTGTATGGAAGTAGGAAATATTGTCTTTTTAAAAAATATATGTTTTAAAGAAGGCGTAGTAGACCATGCCTTCGATAGAGGAAGACCATGTGTTTTTATTGGTGAATTAGATGAAAAAATGTATTTTGTTCCGCTTGCAAGTGTTAAAAATTTAAAATACCGTGACCATTTAAGAGGAATATTAAAGCCAAATAAAAATAATAATTTAACTAAAATATGTCATACAAATGTAAAAGAATTGATAGAAAAACCAATTGCATTTTATGAAATAAAAGGATATTTAAATGATGAAGAATTGTTTAATTTATTTAATGATATTAAGATATATTATTCTACAATTAGAAATGAAAAAAATAGAATAATGGTAATGTTTGCAGATAATTATATGAAATCTTTTAAAAAATATGTAGATTATAATAAAAAAATAACAAAAAGAAAGTGATTTGACTTTCTTTTTTTAAAATGTTAATATAACTATCAAATAAAAAAAGGGGTTTATGTAATATGGCTATAGAAAAAAGTTGTAAACTTGATGATAAAAGTAAAATTAATGAAATCTTTAAAAAATATATGTATTTGGTAGAAATGTCATTAAATAAGTTTGATTATGATAAACAAGATTATGAAGATTTATTACAAGATGGATACGAACGCTTGATAATATTAATTAAAAAATATATATTAGGGACATATAAGCATTCATTAAATATCTATTTAAATTATTCACTTAAACATTATTATAAAACACGTATAAAAAAAATGCATAAGGAAGAAGAAAATTTTCACTTAAACTATGTTGATAGTAATAAAGATGATTTTATAACTAAATTAGAAGAAAAAGAGTATATAGGTAAGTTAGAAGAGTTTCTTTTTGAAACAAACTATCTTACATTTTTGCAAAAAAATATTATTATGGCAAGAATAGGATATATAAATAATATTATGATAGATGATCACGAGCTTGCTTCTGCATTTTCATGCTCAAGTAGTAACATAAATCATCAATTTAATTGCTGGATGCAAGTAAATTTACCAAGACGTTTTGAACATAGAGTTTCTTTCAAAAATAATTATAGTCATTTTACTGATTTATTTTCTTTTTTTGAAACTACAGAAGAAATAGTTAGGTATTTTATTAATGATCTTACTTTAGAAGAAATTATGTTATTAAAAAAAGTATGGGGCAATAATTATGACAATATAAAGGGTATAAAATATGCAAATATAGGCAAGGAAGAAGTTATAGAATATTATACTGTGATACATAAGTTATATGATAAAATAACAAGTTGTGAAGTATTTGATATAATGCGTAAAACCGGAATTGATAGTTTTGAAATACTTAGAAAAACTAGATAAAAACATCATTTTAAATAAAGCATATCATAAAGACAAATGATATGCTTTTTTTGTGATATAATACCACTAGGTGGTTTATTATGGATAAAATTAAAGAGAAATTAAGCTTACTTACAACAGAACCTGGATGCTATTTAATGAAAGATTCAAATAATAAAATAATATATGTTGGTAAGGCGAAGAATCTAAAGAGAAGGGTATCATCATACTTTAATAGAGAGCACACTGGTAAAACTAAGGCTTTGGTAGAAAACATTCGTGATTTTGAGTACATTGTAACTCAAACAGAGGTAGAGTCTCTCTTATTAGAAATTAACTTAATTAAAAAGTATTCTCCAAAATACAACATAATGCTTAAAGATAGCAAATCTTATCCATATATAGAAATAACAAATGAAACATATCCAAGGCTTATAATATCAAGACCAAGAAAAATAAAGGGACACAAAGGAAAGTTATTTGGACCATATCCCAATGCTAATGCCGCAAGAAAAACAGTAGAACTATTAAACAGAATATATCCTTTTAGAAAGTGTCATACCATGGATAAAAAAGTATGTTTATACTACCATATCGGTCAGTGTCTTGGTTATTGTGAGAAAAAGATAGATAAAAACATAATAAAAAACATGACTGATGAAGTTTCAAGTTTTTTAAAGGGTAATTATGATGAGGTTAGAAAAAAAATTAAGAATCTAATGAATGAAGCCTCAAGCAAGCTTAATTTTGAAATGGCACTTGAGTATAAACAAATGCTTGAATACATTGATAAGGTGCTTGAAAAACAAAAGATTAGTTTAAATGATAACATAAATAGAGACGTTATAAATTATTATGTCAAAAATGATTATATATCTTTTCAAGTGCTTCACTTAAGAGATGGTAGAATAAATATGAGAGATAAAGAGATATTTCCATTAATAGATGATGAAAAAGATACTTTATCTTACTTTGTAACTAGTTTTTATGATAAAAATGATGTTCCAAAAGAGGTTTTAACGAGTTCTTCCTTTGACGTTAAACTATTAAGTGATGCAATTAACACTAAGGTTTTAACACCGGTTCGTGGCATCAAAAAAAAGCTTGTAGATATGGCTTATGATAATGCTAAAATAGCATTAGAAGAAGAATTTGAATTAATAGTAAGGGATGATAAAAGAACGTTTGGAGCAAATGAAGAATTAGGTAAAATGCTTAATATTCCTAATTTAAAAAGAATCGAAACATTTGATAATGCTCATCTTTTTGGAACATTTACAGTCTCTGGCATGGTAGTGTTTACAAACGGAAAACCGGATAAAAAAGAATACCGTAAATATAAGATAAATTCTGCCTCTAAAGATGATTATCATACTATGCAGGAAGTAATATATAGAAGATATTATAGAGTACTTCATGATAAATTAGAAAGACCCGATTTAATAATAGTAGATGGTGGCATATCTCAAATACATGCTGCAAAGGAAATATTAAATAGTCTGTATTTAGATATTCCAGTTGTTGGACTTAAGAAGAATGATAAACATACAACAACGTCTTTAATAAGTGAAGATAAAGAATATGATATTGATAAAACATCGGATTTGTTTCATCTTTTAACACGCATGCAAGATGAGGTTCACCGCTTTACCATAAGCTATCATAAGGATATAAGAAGCAAAGGACAACTATATAGTATATTGGATAATGTACCAGGAATTGGCGACAAAAGGAAAAAGAAGTTATTAAAAAAATATAAAACCATTACTAGGTTAAAAGAATTGAAATTAGATGAGTTAAAAAACGATTTGCCAAATAATGTAGCAAAAGAATTATTTTTATTTTTAAAAGAATATGAAAAAGATGTTTAGTCTTTTTCTTTTTTTAAGTGTTTTTGACTTATTTAGACAATAATTAAAGTGAAAGGGGGTCACATGAAAAAAATAATCTTGTTTATTTTATTTATCGTTATTTTATCTGGTTGTAATAAGGACAAAGAAATTACAAAAAAAGAAATTAGTAATAAAAAAGAAGAAACTATATCACCGAAAAAATATTATTCATATGCTGTTCCAATATATGATCATGATGATTATAAAATAGAAAATAAAAAATCTTATAAAAATATTAGTAATTTAAATTATAAAAATACTTATGATTCTTCAAATGATTCAAATGAAAAAGAGTTTGTAAATAACATTATAATTGGTAACGATGACACAGATAAAGAAAATTCTCTTATTAAAGAAAATTTAGAGAATGAAGAAGATGAAAGAGGAAAATTGACCGAAAAAGAAGATAATTTAAATGATGCTAAAGAAAAAATAAGTGAAGAAAAAGAAGATAATTTAAATGATACTAAAGAAAAAATAAATGAAGAAAAAGAAGAAAAAAATAAGGAAGATAATAAAAAAATACTATCACCAACCTTAGATGATACTAAAGAAAAATTAAAAGAAGACAAAAAAGAGGATAATAAAGATAAGATTCAGATGGGATATTATTCTCCTAGTGGTAAATATTTAGGAACTACTAACGTAAAAGTCATAGATGTAAGTTATTATCAAGGAAACATAAATTGGGATTTGTTTGCTAAAGAAAGCGATTGTTATGGTGTTATTTTAAGATTAGGATATTATACTACTTTAGATAAAAAGTTTGAATCTTACTTAAGGGAAATTAAAAGGTTAAATATTCCATATGGTATATATTTATTTAGTTATTCTAAGACAGAAAAAGGTGCTTTAAAAGAAGCTAATTTTGTTAGTTCTATGGTGGATAAATATAATTTATCTCCTAGCTTAGGCATATTTTATGATATTGAATCTTGGAACAGTAAAAATAGTAATTCTAATGATATTAGTAAGAGAATGTATGATAATATTGTTCAAATTTTTATAAATAAAGTTAGTAGTCATATTAACTATAAGTATAAAGTAAAGGTATATTCTGGTAGATGGTATGCTATGAATAGATTAGGATCTATCGCTAAATCTTATGTTGATTGGGTTGCTGAGTATAATAAAACTTGTAAGTACGATTCTATTTATTCAATGTGGCAATATACATCACGAGCAAGAGTACCCGGAATAAATACCAATGTCGATGTTAGTTATATTATAAATTAAAAAGAATACTATTTAAGCATTCTTTTTAAAACCATCTTCTAGGTGGGTAAGGGTAATAGATATTTGGAGGATAATAATATACTGGTCTATTATATCCATAACCGTTATTCCAAAATGCTGGAGCAATAGCAGCACCTGTTACACCACCTAATAAAAATGGAAATACAAATCCTCCTGCTAAACGCTCATCGCTTTTGTTATTGCCATTGTTAGGATATTGATACCAATTACTAGATGATGGATAGCTGTTTTGAGAAGTTTGATAACTTTGATTCATATGTTTCACCTACCTCTAAGGTAGTATATGAAATAGTAAATTAATTGACATAAATTGCTTTTAAAATGTTATAATTGTTTATGTGAAAGAGGTATTGAAAATGGGTAAAATAAAAATAATGGATGATGATTTAGCTAATAAGATAGCAGCGGGAGAAGTTGTTGAAAAGTGTGTCTCAGTAGTTAAGGAATTAGTTGAAAATAGTATTGATGCAGGTTCTAATGAAATAAAAATAGAGGTAAAGGAAGCCGGCACTAAATCAATTAAAGTAACTGATAATGGTTCTGGCATGGAACATTCTGATGCTTTACTTGCTTTTCAAAGACATGCAACTAGTAAATTGCTAGATGAAATGTCATTATTTAGAATATCTTCTCTAGGATTTAGAGGTGAAGCTCTGCCTTCTATTGCATCAGTTTCTAAAGTGAGTTTAAAAACATCAACAGGTGGTATTGGAACTGAAATAGAAATAGATGGCGGAAAATTAATAAAAGATGTGCCAGCTGATGCAAGGCGTGGTACAAAAGTAGAGGTTAAAAATCTTTTTTATAATACTCCTGCTAGATTAAAATATTTAAATAGTATTTATAGTGAACTTGCTAATGTTTGTGAATATGTTAATAAAATTGCACTTTCATATCCTGAGAAAAAGATAACTTTAATAAGCGATGATAAAGTAATTTTAAACACAGACGGTTCTGGGAATTTGCTTAAAGTAATTAAAGAAATATACGGAAGTGATGTTGCTAGAAAGATGAAAAAAATATCAGTCTTTAATGATGATTATGATGTTGATGGATTTATTTCTTTGCCTGAAGTTACAAGATCATCTAGAAATCATATGGTAACACTTGTTAATAAAAGAGTAATAAGAAATACAGATCTTAATAGGGCAATAAATGATGCGTATCATACTTATAAACCAGAAACTAGGTATCCAATTGTAGTTTTGAATATAAATACCGATCCATCTTTAATTGATGTTAATGTTCATCCATCTAAACTTGATATTAAATTTAGTAATTTCGATGATTTAAAAGAATTAATAAAAAAAGGCATAAAAGATGTACTTGATAAGGCTCTTTTGATTCCTAAAATAGAAACAACAAAACCAGTTTCAGATAATTTTAAAGAGTCTAAAATAGAGCTTCAGCAACTTAATTTAGAAAGAGAAAAAATAATAGAAGATGACACAATTGATTATTCCTTATTTGATGATGACGTAATGAATGTTAATGAAGATATTACCAATTATAACGAAAATAGAGAAGATGATATAAAAAATTACAACGATGAAAAAAAGAAAATTATAATGCCAGAGATGTATCCTGTAGGGCTTGCTAAAGGAACTTATATAATTTGTCAAAATGAATTAGGTATTTACATGATAGATCAACATGCAGCAAAGGAAAGAATAAACTATGAGGGTTATAAAAAAGCATTTGGAAATCCATTGGAGGGAAGTATTAAAATGCTCGTTCCTTTAACTCTTGAATTTCCGTCAAATGAATTTATTATAATAAAGCAAAACTTGGAAGTTTTAAGGAATATGCACTTTGATATAGAAGAGTCTGGAATTAATTCTTTTGTTATAAAAGAACATCCAACATGGATAAAGGAAGGATATGAAAATGAAAGTATAAAAAAATTAATAGAAGTATTAATAAGTGAAGAGAAAAATTTTTCAATAGAAAAATTTAGAGAAAAAGCTGCTATTATGCTTAGTTGTAAAATGGCTATAAAAGCTAATATGAATATTTCAATTAAAGAGATGGAATCTCTTATAAATGATTTAAGAAAGTGTGAAAATCCTTACACTTGTCCTCATGGTAGACCTACTACAATATTTTATAGTAATTATGAACTTGAAAAGATGTTTAAAAGAGCTATGTAAATTTGACATAGCTCTTATTTAATGTATAATATACAAAAGTTAAAAGGGTGGAATTTATGGAAAATAAAAATATTATATCTATAAGCAGAGAATCATTTCTTGAAACAAAGAAAAATTTTGAGGGTAAAAAAAGAGCTTTTGGTAGTTTTTCTTGTGTTTATTTTGATAATAAGAAAGCTTATAAATTGTATAACAAAAAACCATTTTTATTAGATAATAATGATAACATAATATTTAATCATAATGATGTTTTAGAAAATATTTTATACTTTAACCAAAATAAATTTAATATGGTATCAGATATAAAAAAAGTATATTTAGTAGATGAAAATATTGTTATGTATGAAATGGAAGATTTAAGTTATATGTATAATATGATAAAAATAAATGAAAATAACTTTGATATTACGTTAGAAGAACTTAAACTTACATGGAAAAATGCATTAAAATTAGCATTTGAATTATCAAATGAAAATAGAGTTATGTATGATTTAAAAGAAAGTAATGCTTTTATATTAAATGGTAATTTTAAAGTTTGTGATGTAGATTTTTATATGAAAGAGAATATAGATAATATTTTAAATATTAATTATAAATTAGTTAATACAACGTTTATAGATTTTATTGAAAGATATTTATTTTCATATTGCTATGAGTGTAGATATGATAAACATTTAATAGAAACTGAATCTTATGTAGATGATGCTATAGAAGATTTACTTATTAATAGTAACCCTTATTCTAAAACATTAAGACAAGTAGCTAAAAACTTAAGATAAAATAATAATTTATATGATATAATTAATATAATTTAGGGAAGTGATATTATGATAGTTGCTATAGTAGGTCCAACTGGCGTTGGTAAAACTAATATGTCTATAGAACTTGCAAAACATTATGATGCTGAAATAATATCTTGCGATAGCATGCAAATATATAAAAAGATGGATATTGGAACTGCTAAAATAACAGATGAAGAAAAGCAAGGTATCAAACATCACTTGATTGATATAAAAGATGTTTTAGATGACTATTCCGTTTTTGATTATCAAAGGGATGCAAGGCAAGTTTTGGATTGTCTATTAAATAAAAATAAAAATGTTGTTATAGTAGGTGGTACAGGTCTTTATTTAAAGGCTTTATTATATAATTATGATTTTAAATTGAATATTAATGATAAAAAAGATTACTCATCATATACTAATAAAGAGTTATATGATATGGTTTTAAAAATAGATAAAAATACAAAAATACATATAAATAATAGACAAAGACTAGAAAGTTATTTAAATAATCATAGTTACCATGAAAAAAATAAAAAAGTAGAGAGTAAAATGATTTATGATGCTAAAATAATAGGTCTTACAAGACCTAGAGATGAACTATATAATGCTATAAATAAAAGAGTAGATTATATGATGGAAAATGGTTTGGAAAAAGAGGCTAGGTATTTTTATGATAATAATATTCATAGTAAGGCAATAAAAACTGCTATTGCATATAAGGAATTATATTATTATTTTGACGGAAAAATGAGTTTAGATGAAGCGGTAGATTTAATAAAGAAAAAATCGAGAAACTATGCAAAAAGACAATATACATGGTTTAATAATCAGATGGATGTTAAATGGTTTAATACTTATGTAAATGATTTTTCTAAAACAATTAAAGAAGTAGAGGATTATATAGATAACTAAAAAATCAGGTGGATAACCTGATTTTATTTTGCTTCTACATAAACATTCTCATCAAAGAAATGTTCTTTATCAGAATTATTTTTTAAAGTGTTATTATCTATCAAAAAATAATCATAACTTATAATGTTTGAATCATCTGTTGTTATAGGGTCATCCCAAGTTAAATCCAAATGTTTCCATGCTCCTTCTATATAAACTAAGTTCCATTCATGAGTATCAGATGATATTCTATAATTTTTAATTTTCATTTTATCTAAAAATAAACTCATAGCATCACTATATCCACTACATATTCCTACACCATCAAACAATACTCCATATGCTGTACTTGAGCTTACATTTGAGTTTCCAGATGTATTTGCTTTATCATATTTTGTTGTATTAATTATATAATCATGAAATGTTTTAATATTTTCTTCTACGGTTTTGTTCTTATCATAATTTTCATTATATATTTTATTTATTTTTTTATTTATTTTTTCTATTTGTTTTTCACTATATCTGTCTTTCTTTTTTAGTATTATATTACCAGTATTTGTAAATGTAGTGTTTATTTTGTTAAAAGTGTTAAAAGGATGTACAAAGTTACTTAAATCAGTTAAGAAAACATTATTTTCTACCATGCCTTTAAAATCATCTAAACAGGTTTCATATTTCGAGTCGCATTTTAAAATATATTTATCCCAACCATTATCTAAAAAGGTATATATAGCGTTTTTTATATCTTCTTTGTTTTTCACCTTTGCATTTTTATTAATTTTAACGTATTCGTAATTTTCATTTTTTTGATATTCATTACTATTTAATGTTTGTTTTATGTTTTTACTTATATACTTAGAGTACAGATATTCTAGCTTATTTGAAAATAAATAATAATTATCATATATTAAGTAACAAATAACTACCACTATAATTACCGTTATTGTAGTTTTTAATAATTTTTTAATTTTCATATAATCACCATAATAATTATAACAATAAAACACAAAAAAAAGAAGTATTAACTACTTCGTTTTATTTAATTTTTTGCTTAAATTAGATTTTAAACGAGCTGCTTTATTTTTAGTGATAATTCCTTTATTACATGCTTTATCAATTCTTTTATTAGCTAAGTTAAGATTTTCTTCACTTATGTTTTTTCTAGCCTTTTTAACAGCAGTCTTCATAGCTCCCTTAGGTACTATATTAGATTCATGTTTAACAGTTGTAACCTTAACTCTTTTTTTAGCACTTTTAATATTTGGCATAATTTCACCTCCTGGCGCACATAACTTCTTATAGTTTATCAAAAAAAATATAAAAAATCAATAAAAAATAGTTTTTTTGGTAAAAATATAAAAGGGTGAATAAATATGCATAAAATAAATTTAAGTAAATTTGAGACTAGAACTGATATGATACTTGATTTGACATCTTCTACCAAATCTTATAAAGAAGATAAATATAAGGTTGATGACATTGATGTGTCTTGGATATATTTAGATAAAAACAATTCCTTAAATAAAAAGGATGGTATATATATTACTATCTCTTTTGATGATATAACGGATACGGATTCTAGATTAAAGGTTAGTAATTTATTTTGTAAAGAACTTAAAAAACTATTAGATAAGGTTGGGTTTAATAATAGATTTAAAACAATGGTAATTGGTCTTGGAAACCCAAAATCAACTCCAGATGCTTTAGGTCCTTATTGTGTTGATAAAATAATTGTTACTAACCATCTTTTTGATATGAATATTAAGGTTGATGAAAAATTTTCTAGAGTATGTGCACTTAAACCTAATGTAACAGGTGTAACTGGAATAGAAACGGAAAATTATATAAAAGGCATAATAAACATCGTTAAACCTGACTTAGTAATATTAATAGATGCTCTTTGTTCTTCTTCTATATCGAGGGTAAATAAAAGTATTCAAATAACTAATACTGGAGTATCCCCAGGATCTGGAATAGGAAATAAAAGAAAAGAAATTTCAAAAGAAACCTTAGGTATTCCCGTAATTGCAATTGGCATTCCAACTGTATTAGATGCATCAACGATTGTATCTGATACAATTAATTATATGACTAAAAATTATGCTTATAACAAAAAGCACTTAAATAGTAAATCTTCTAAATTCATAAGTAAGCCAATTAACTATTTAAGAGAAAACGATGATTTAAGCGCGGTTGACAGAAAAAAATTATTGGGATTAATAGGGAATTTAACTGATAGTGAAATTAGATCACTAATGAAAGAGGTATTAAGTCCAATTGGTTATAATTTAATTGTAACTCCAAAGGAAGTAGACTTTGAAATTGATAAGTTAAGTGAGGTTATAAGTTATGGTATAAATCATAGCCTTAATAATATATAAAGGATAAATTATTTTCGACAAATATAATATGTATAAAGTGTTATTTTATATTTGGTGATAATAATGAAACAGTTTAAATCGAAAAAACTTTTAAAAAAGCAAGCGAAGAAAAAAAGAAGATTAGTTTTTGCTTTTTTCTTTATTTTTTCTTATGTGTTTATGGTTAATTACTTAAATAAAAATCATTTAAAAAAGCAATTATTAAAAAAGGATGTTAATTATACTAATTTCAATTTCTTTACTGAAAGTGAAAATGTCATAAATAAAATAGTTAATAATCCTGTTAATTTTTTAAATAATAACATAAAAAAAATATCCAGAGTTTCAAAAAATATTAAAATAGAAAAAACAAAAGAAAAAGGAAAAAGTACTAAAGAAATCGTAAAATCGGATAGTAGACCAGTAATATATGTTTACAATACTCATCAAACAGAAGAATATAATGATAATTATAGTGTTTTGGAAGCCGGGTTATATTTATCTAACAAATTAAATGGTAATGGGTATAATACCATGTTTGAGAGTAATAGTATGAAAGTTTTTTTAGAAGAGAGAAATTTAAAGTATTATAAATCTTATTTAGCGTCTAAAACTTATTTAAATAACGCTTTAAAAGAAAATCCTACTCTTAAGTATTTCTTTGATATACATAGGGATTCCGCATCTAAAAAAATAACAACAATAAACTATCAAAATAAGAATTATGCTAAGGTTTTATTTGTAGTTGGAACAGATAATTCAAATTATGAAAAAAATAATATAAATGCTGTTCGTTTAAATGAAATAGTAAAGTCATTCGTACCAACAATTTCAAGGGGTGTAGTTTATCATGGAGGAAAGGGATATAATGGTGTTTATAACCAAGATATATCTGAAAACGTTTTTTTAATAGAAGTAGGTGGTAAAGAGAATACCAAAGAAGAGGTGGAAAATACTTTGAATGTTTTAATAAACTCGGTAGAAGAATATATAAGAGGAATATTATGATTAGTTATAAGAGGATTTTTCACATTTTTATATGGATCTTGTTTTTTTCTTTTTTAGTTTTGTACTTTGCTAGTATGAATGGCTATTATGCTGATTTAAATAACAAGAAGTCTTCTCTTACCTTAGAAAAGATTTATGAATTTGAAAAGGATGTAAAGGAAGGAAAACCAATAAAAGTTGAAAACTATGTTATTAATATTAAAAAAGATTATGGTAATAAAGTATCTGATTTTGGTCTTTTTACGTCTAAAATAATTGCTAAGGGTTTTAAATGGGGAATGAATAATATATTTGGTGGCATAGACAAGATGGTTAATGAATAGTTTATATGTTATAATTTTCTTGGTGATTATTATGCTAGGGATTAGTTTTGAAATTGAAAATAAATATGACAATTATTTATGTAAAATACTAGATGGTATTACTTCTTCTTTTGATAACATAATGGTAAATGGAGAAGTGTTTGATAAAAATGGCAACTCTTTATTTAAAAAAAATATATATACTAAAGATGAGTTTGAAAGCATTATAAAAAAAGAAGATTATTATATAGTATTTTTATCACTTGCAATTTATGATAAAACATCTAATATGAGTTATATTTCAAACCTTAGTTGTTATAAGAAATATAAACCAAAACTTTATTTACAGGTGTGTGATTCTACATTTGTGTCGCTATATTCCTTTAATGACAATATAGTTTGTAAGGCAAAGGGTAACGCTATTAAAAATCATTTTGATAAAATAGAGGATGCAACTTACGAAAAAATGTATTTTATATGATGTTGACAAAATAGCACTATTTCTATATAATTTAGTTATATTTATATTTAAATCGTTTTAGCAAGAGTAGTAGCTAGAATTTGATTATCCTAAGAGAGTAGTTGTTTGGTGTGATGCTATATAATCTTTTTAGTAAATGGACTTGCAAGATGATGCCGGAAAATTATAGTATGGCATTACGGAAGTTATCCGTTATCTTATAACATATGTATGATAGTACGTATTAGGTGGCATTAAACTTAAGAATTATAACTCTTATCCTATGGTTGGATTAGAGTTTTTTTAATATATAGAAAGGACTTTTTATTATGCTTACGAAACGATGGTGTATTAACAATTTAAATAAACATAAAAATATAAATAGAAAGAAGGAAAAGTTATAATGGGAAATATTATATTAACTGGAGAAAGACCAACAGGACCTTTACATATAGGGCATTATGTTGGTTCACTTAAAAACAGAGTAAAAATTCAAAACGAAGGAAATTATGATGAAATGTATTTGTTTGCGGCAGATGCGCAAGCTCTAACGGATAACTTTGATAATCCGAAAAAGGTAAGGGATAACGTAATAGAAGTTGCACTTGATAATTTAGCTTGTGGCATTGATCCAGAAAAGGTTAATTACTTTATTCAATCTGAGGTTCCAGAGCTTACTGAGCTTACCTTTTATTATATGAATTTAGTAACAGTTGCACGCTTACATAGAAATCCAACCGTTAAGCAAGAAATAGAATTAAGAGGATTTGAAGAAAGTATTCCAGCGGGGTTCTTTACTTATCCAGTAAGCCAAACAGCGGATATAACTGCTTTTAAGGCTAATATCGTTCCAGTTGGAGATGACCAGTTACCAATGCTTGAGCAAGCAAGAGAAATAGTTAGAAAGTTTAATTCTATTTATGGAGATACTTTAGTTGAAGCAGAAGCACTTCTTCCAGAAAACGTAAACGAAAGAAGACTTGTTGGAATAGATGGTAATGCTAAAATGAGTAAGTCTTTAAATAACTGTATTTACCTAAAAGATAGTGCTGAAGAAATTAAAAAGAAAGTATTTAGTATGTATACTGATCCAAACCATATAAGGGTAGAAGATCCAGGTAAAGTAGAAGGTAACGTTGTATTTACTTACTTAGATGTTTTCTGTAAGGATGACTCGTTTGAAAAATTTATGCCTGAGTATAAAAACTTAGATGAATTAAAAGCTCATTACCGAAAAGGCGGCCTTGGAGATATGAAGATAAAAAGATTTTTAAATGATATTATGCAAGAAGAGTTAGCACCTATTAGAAAAAGAAGAGAAGAACTTGCTAAAAATCCGGAAAAAGTATATGAAATACTAAGAAAAGGTACAGAAAAAGCAAGACAAAAAGCAAGTGAAACATTAAAAGAAGTTAAAAAAGCTATGATGCTAGATTATTTTGAATAAAAATTTAATTTAATATAGTTATAAAATTATTTAAATAAAATATAAGTATATATAATTATAAAAGTAAATTGAAGTTTTAATAAAAAGCCTTTAATAAAGGGCTTTTTACCTTTTAATCAATGTGGTAAAATAAGTTAGTAGGTGAAAATTTATGGGAAAAGAAAACATAAGAAATTTTAGTATAATAGCACATATAGATCATGGTAAGTCAACTCTTGCTGATAGAATAATGGAAAAGACAGGAGCGGTTACAAAAAGAGAGTCTAAAAATCAGATGTTAGATTCTATGGATCTTGAAAGAGAACGTGGAATTACAATAAAATTAAATGCGGTAGAACTTACTTATAAAAGAAATGGTAAAGAGTATATGTTTCATTTAATAGATACTCCTGGACATGTAGATTTTTCATATGAGGTATCACGCTCTTTAGCGGCTTGTGAAGGTGCTATTTTAGTAGTTGATGCAGCTCAAGGAATAGAAGCTCAAACACTTGCAAATCTTTATCTTGCCTTGGAAAACAATCTTACTATAATACCAATTATAAATAAAATAGATCTTCCAAATGCAGACATAGAGAAAGTAAAAGAGGAAATTATTTCAACCTTTGGTTTTAAAGAAGAAGACATTATTTTAACTAGTGCTAAAACTGGATACGGAATAGATGAGCTTTTAGATGCAATAGTAGATAGGATTCCTGCGCCTAGTGGTGATATAAATAAAAAATTACAAGGATTAATTTTTGATAGCTTTTATGAATCTTATAGAGGAGCAATAATATGGATTAAGGTAGTTAATGGAAAAGTATCCGTTGGCGATAAAATAAAAATGATATCAGCGGAAACAGAATATGAGGTAGTTGAGTTAGGTAAGCATACTCCATATGAAAAAAAAGTTAAAACATTAAGTGCTGGAGAAGTAGGTTACTTATGTGCATCAATTAAAAGCGTTAGTGATATTAAAGTTGGTGATACAATTACTCTATCAAAAGCACCTAGTAAATTACTTCCGGGATATAAAACTATGAAACCAATGGTTTTTTGTGGGCTTTATCCGACTGAATCAAATAAGTATACTGAATTAAAAGATGCTCTTGAAAAGTTAAAATTAAATGATGCAGCATTATCATATGAGCCTGAAACGTCGGTTGCTCTTGGATTTGGATTTAGGTGTGGGTTTTTAGGAATGCTACATATGGATGTCACGGAAGAAAGAATTGAAAGAGAATTTAAAGTTGATATAATTGCAACAAGTCCATCTGTTGTATATAAGGTAACTCTCACTAATAATACAGAATTATTAATTGATAATCCAAATGAAATGCCAGATAGATCAAGAATAAAGGAAATAAAAGAACCATATATAAAAACGAATATATTTGTTCCAAGTGAGTATATAGGGCCTGTTATGGAGCTTTGTCAAGATAAAAGGGGTAATTACATAAGCATGGATTATATAACCAAGGAAAGGGTAAATATACACTATGAAATGCCTTTGTCAGAGGTAGTATATGATTTTTTTGATAAACTAAAATCATATACAAAAGGATATGCATCATTTGATTATGAATTAATTGGATATAAAACAAGTGATTTAGTTAAAATGGATATTTTAATTAATAAAGAAGAGGTTGACGCTTTATCGGTTATTACTCATAAAGATTTTGCGTATCAAAGGGGTAAAATAATCGTAGAAAACTTAAAAAAGCTTATTCCACGTCAACTATTTGAAGTTCCTATTCAAGCAGTTATTGGAACTAAAGCAATAGCACGTAGTGATATTAAAGCACTTAAGAAAAACGTCCTTGCCAAATGTTATGGCGGTGATGTATCAAGAAAAAGAAAACTTTTAGAAAAACAAAAAGAAGGCAAAAAAAGAATGAAAATGGTTGGAAGTGTTGAAATACCACAAGAAGCATTCTTATCAGTTTTAAAAGTAGATAATAATTAGGAGAGATTATGACAAATGATGAATTAGAAAAGATAGCGATAGAATATTTAAATAACAATATATCAATCAAAGATTTAGCAGCTTCCCATGGAATTTCTAAAACTACGTTAATTAGATGTTTTAATGGAGAAACAAATGGTGTACATCTAAATATGGAGTTACAAACACAAATAGATGAAGAAAGAAAAAAAAGATTTTTAAGTTCTAAGTCCACTATGGGAAATAAGGAGAAGTTTGCTATTTCTCAAGAAGAAATCATTTTGCTAGCTAACTATTACATTCAAAATGATGATGTTAATTTGGAAGCCATTTCAAATTTAAAAAAAGTTTCCAAAGCAACTATATATAATAGTTTTACTCCTCATAATTTAGGCGAAGACTTATATAATGCTGTTTTAGAAAAGTACAAACTAAATCATAAAAATGCATTTAAAAGATAATCATGGTTAAAAGTTGCTACATACATATTCCTTTTTGTAAGAGTATATGCTCATATTGTGACTTTTGTAAAAATTATTATAATGAATTAATTGTTTCACAATATTTGAATAACCTAGAAAAAGAAATAAAGATAAATTATAAAAGAGAAGTGTTAAACACATTATATATAGGCGGAGGAACTCCTAGTGGACTTTCTTATAATAACTTAAATAAACTTTTTAATATTTTTAAAATATTTAAACTAAATAATAATTATGAATATACGTTTGAATGTAATTATGAGGATATAAATGAAGATTTGCTTGTTATTTTAAAAAATAACGGAGTAAATAGAATAAGTATAGGAATTCAAACCTTTAATGAAAAGTTCTCTAAAGTGTTAAATAGGAAAATAGATAAAAAGGAAATGTTAAAGAAGATAAATTTAACAAAAAAATTTTTTTCTAATATAAATATTGATTTAATGTATGCTATACCAGGAGAAGGGATAAGAGAATTAAAAAAAGACTTAGAAATAATTAAAATGCTTAATGTATCCCATATTAGTACGTATGCTCTTATTTTAGAGAAACATACTAATATTAAATTAACTAATGAAAAAGAAGTAAGTGATAGTACACAAAATCAAATGTATTACACAATAGTAAATTTTTTAAAAAAACTTGGCTATAAACATTACGAAATAAGTAACTTTTCAAAAGAAGGATATGAATCAAAACATAATTTAGCTTATTGGAATAATATTAATTACTATGGTTTTGGAGCAGGTGCATCAGGTTTTTTAGGTAAAAAAAGATATGATAATACAAAAAGTATTTTTAATTATAATAAGGGGATAACAAAGATATATGAGGAATATATGAAAAAGAGTAAGCTGATTAAAGATGAAATTATGCTTGGCCTTAGAAAAATTGAGGGTATTAATGTTTTAAATTTTGAAAAAAAATATCATTTGCATATAAATGAAATCTTTGACGTTTCTTATTTGATAAATAATAAATTTCTTATTTTTAAGAATAACTATTTATTTATACCAGAAAAATATTTATTTGTTTCAAATGAAATTATTTTAAAATTGCTTGATACTTATATCTTGAACTAAATAAAAAAATAATGTATAATACTAACTATAATACGGAGGTGCATAATGGATCAAAATACTAATTTGGGACAAGAAGAAGTTATAGAAGAGTTAAATGTAAACTCTGATATAAAAGAAGAAAAAGAACATGATATAATTGACGATAATGAAGATGAAAAAGTAAAAGAAGATATTCCAACGAGTTTAGTTGATGAAAAAGAAAATGATAATATATCAACTAATGATATGGATAATGAAGAAAAAGATAAAGAAAATAGTTTAGATTCTGCTAATGATTATGAAACCGTAAATGAAAGTATAAGTGAAAAAAAGAAAAATAAGACTCCAATAATTATATTACTATCAATTCTTTTACTTTTAGATTTAGCTGCTCTAGTTATATATATTATAGGTATTGATAAGGTGGTTAGTTTTATAAAATAATCAAGCTTTTTGCTTGATTTTTTTTTGAATTTTAAAGAACACAAAAAATTTTAAAAAATATTAGCACTCATGTATTGACATTGCTAAAATTACATATTATAATACTGTTAGACTACAAAAAAGAAGGTGATTTATTTGCTGAACGAAAGAAAAAAAGAGCTTCTTAAACTTATAGTAGAGGAATATATTAAATCCGCAACGCCTATTGGTTCTAGTGGACTATGTGACAGACTTAAATGTTCATCTGCAACTATAAGAAACGAAATGGCGTCTTTAGAAGATATGGGATACTTAGAAAAAACTCATACGTCATCTGGTAGGGTTCCTAGTGAAAAAGGATATCGTTATTATGTAGATAATTTAATGGTATCTAATAAGATGACTGATGAAGAGGTTCTAAAGCTTCAAACCATCTTTGATAATAAACAGTTAGTATTATCCGATGTTATTACAAGAAGTATGGAAATTATATCAGAAATAACCAATTGTACATCAGTAGTATTAGGATCATCATCTAAAGACAACAAATTAAAAGAAGTTGATGCTGTTCCTTTTAGTGATAACAAAGTAATTGCTATTGTTATAACGGATAAAGGACATGTTGAGCATAAAGAACTTAACGTGGATGGAGATGTATCACCTAATGAAGTAAAAAAAGTAGTTGAATTAATTAATAAACTTCTTATTGGAACACCACTTGATGAGGTTTCATCTAAACTGGAATTTGAGATAAAACCAATAATTGGAAATTATGTTAAATATCATGAATCTTTATATCAAGCTTTTTATAACGCATTTAATGAGTTTTCCTATAAAAGTCATATGCATATGACTGGTAGGACTAAATTACTTGATTATAGAGAATTTGATGATATTTCAAAAGTAAAAGAATTATTAAATAAGTTTGATGATGATAACATGATAAAGAAAATAGAAGCTGATGATAAGGATATAAACGTATACATTGGCCATGAAAGTAATTTTGATGATGATGTATCTATTATCAAAACAAAATATGCTGTTAATGGAGCTGAGGGTACGATTGCAATAGTAGGACCAAAGAGAATGGACTATGAGAAGGTTGTATCATTACTTGACTTTATAAAACATAACATAGAAAGGTAGATTATGAACGCAAACGAAGACGATAAGAAAATGAAGAACGAAAAAAAACATAAAAAAGAAGATAAAGAAATACAAGAAGCAAAAGAAAAGGTTGAACTTACTAATGAAGAAGTAATAGCTATGAATAAGAAGTTATCTGATGCTGAAGAAAAGTACTTAAGATGTCAAGCTGATTTAATTAATTATCGTAAAAGAAAAGATGAAGAAACGGAAAAAATGTTAAGGTACGCAAACGAAGGATTAATTCTTGAAATTTTACCTATTTTAGATAATTTTGAAAGAGCAACTAATATGAATGAAAACGTAAACATAGAAACAAAAAACTTCATAAATGGGATGAACATGGTTCATCAGGCCCTAGTTTCAGCTTTAAAAAAGTATGGTGTTAGTGAAATAGAATGTTTAGGTAAGAAGTTTGATCCTACTTTAGAGCAAGCCGTTATGACTGCCGAAGAAAAGGATAAAGAAAGTGATATAGTTTTAGAAGTATATCAAAAAGGGTATATGTTAAAAGAAAAAATAATTAGACCAGCGATGGTTAAAGTAAATAAATAAAAGAGAGGAATGATAAATATGAGTAAAATAATAGGTATAGATTTAGGTACAACAAATTCGTGCGTTGCTGTCTTAGAAGGTGGCGAAGCAAAGGTTATCGCTAATGCTGAAGGTGAAAGAACAACTCCATCAGTAGTAGCATTTAAAGATGGAAAGATTATTGTTGGTGGTGCAGCTAAAAGACAAATGGTAATCAATCCTGATACAATAAGATCAATAAAAAGATTAATGGGTACTGATAAAAAGGTAAAGGCAAATGGTAAGGAATATACTCCAGAAGAAGTATCTGCAATGATCTTAGGTGACTTAAAGAAAACCGCAGAAAATTATTTAGGAGAAAAAGTTGATAAGGCGGTAATTACTGTTCCAGCATATTTTAATGATGCACAAAGACAAGCTACTAAAAACGCAGGTAAGATTGCAGGTCTTTCGGTTGAAAGGATAATAAACGAACCTACTGCAGCATCATTAGCATATGGTCTTGATAAACAAGAACAAACACAGACTATCTTGGTTTATGACTTAGGCGGAGGAACATTTGACGTATCAATCCTTGAATTAGGTGATGGTGTATTTGAGGTTAAATCAACGTCTGGTAATAACCACTTAGGTGGAGATGATTATGACCAAAGAATAGTTGACTTTTTAGTTAAGGAAATTAAAAATGAACATGGTGTTGATTTGACAAATGACAAAATGGCTATGCAAAGATTACAAGATGCAGCAGAAAAAGCTAAGAAAGACTTATCTGGTATGACTATGACACAAATTTCATTGCCATTCTTAGCACAAGGAAAAGATGGAGTTATTAACTTTGAAACATCACTTTCAAGAGCTAAATTTGAGTCCTTAACTGATGATTTAACAGAATCTACTCTAGAACCTGTAAGAAAGGCTTTAAAGGATGCTAAATTATCTGCTAGTGACATTGATAAAGTATTATTAGTAGGTGGTTCAACACGTATTCCGAAGGTTCAAGAATTAATTAAGAAAGAATTAGGTAAAGAACCATCTAAAGGTGTTAACCCTGATGAAGTAGTTGCTATGGGTGCTGCAATTCAAGGTGGTGTGTTAACTGGAGATGTTAACGACATAGTATTACTTGACGTTACACCACTTTCATTAGGTATTGAAACAATGGGTAATGTTATGACTACGTTAATCGAAAGAAACACAACAATTCCAACTTCAAAATCTCAAGTATTCTCAACCGCAGCAGATAATCAACCAGCAGTTGACATACACGTACTTCAAGGTGAAAGACCAATGGCAAGTGATAACAAAACGCTAGGTAGATTCCAATTAACAAACATTCCACCAGCACCAAGAGGAGTTCCACAAATTGAAGTTACATTTGATATCGATGCTAATGGTATCGTAAACGTTAAGGCAAAAGATTTAGGAACTGGTAAAGAACAGGCTATTACAATTACTGCTTCAACTAACCTTACTGATGAAGAAATAGAAAAGATGCGTAAAGAAGCAGAAGAAAATAAGGAAGCTGATGAAAAGAAGAAAGCTTTAGCAGACGCTAGAAATGAAGCTGACCAAATGATCTTTACAACCGAGAAAGCTATTAAGGATTTAGGTGATAAAGTAGATGCTAAGGATAAAGATGCTGCAGAAAAATTAGTTTCTGATCTAAAGAAGGAACTTGAAGGTGAAGATGTAGATAAGATTAAAGATGCAACATCTAAACTTCAAGAAGAAGCAATGAAATTAGGTGCTAAAGTATACGAAGAAGCTAATAAAAAAGCTCAAGAAGAGGCAAACACAAAAAGTGATAAGTCAAACGAAGACGAAGTAGTAGACGCAGAATTTGAAGAGAAAAAATAATAAATAATAGTAGTAAAGTTCTAGCAGATAAAGCTAGAACTTTATGCTTAAATAAAAAGGAGAGTCTATGGCTAAAGAAGAAAAATTAAGAAGTGAGATTGAAGATAAGTATAAATGGGATTTATCAAAAATATATAAAGATGAAAAAGAGTGGCAAAAGGATTTTGATGATGCAAAAGAAGAAATATTAAAAGCTACTTCATATAAGAATAGCTTTCTAATTAATGGTAAAAAGCTTTATGAATATTTAAAATATGATGAAGTAGTATCAAGAAAATTAGAAAAAATATACTATTATGCACATTTAAATCATGATGCTGATACTTTAAATGAAAAATATAAAATAATGACAAATAAGGTTTCTGATTTATTTACTAAATATAATGAACTATCTTCTTTTGTTGTTCCTGAAATATTAAAGTTGGATGAAAAAAAGTTAGCTTCATTTTATGAGGATGAAAAAAAGTTAGAAGATTATAGATTTAGTATTGAAAATATATATAGATTTAAAAATCATACTTTAGATGAAGAAAAGGAAAAGATGTTATCAAATCTTTCAAAGTGCTTATCTAATCCAGAAGAAACTTATGAAGCATTAACGGATTCTGATTTTGAATATGATTATATTACTGATGAAAAAGGTAATAAAGTTAAGTTTAATGAAAGTAATTACTCATTATTTATAAAATCAAAAGATAGAAACGTACGAAAAAAAGCTTTTGAGATGCTTCATAATAAGTATAAGAAATACATAAGAACAATAACATCTACTTATAAGGGTGAGGTAGAAACTAACGTTGTATTAGCTAAAATAAGAAATTATGATAGTGCGATTAGCGCCTCTTTATATTCCGATAACGTATCACAAGATATTTATAACAACTTAATAAAAGTTGTTAATGATAATATGGACGTGTTATACAAATACTATGATTTAAAAAAGGAAATACTTTCTCTTGATCGCCTTCACATGTATGATACTTATGTTGAAATAATAAATAAGGTAAGTAAAAAGTATACATTTGATGAAGCAAAAGAAATAGTAATGGAAGCATTAAGCGTTTTAGGAGATAAATACATAAAAAACTTAAAGAAAGCCTTTGATGAAAAATGGATAGATATTTATCATAGCAAGGGTAAGAGATCAGGAGCATATTCATCAGGTAATTTTGATGTTAATCCATACGTTTTATTAAACTTTGAAGGAACGCTAGATGATGTATCAACGCTGGCCCATGAACTTGGACACTCTATGCATACATACTTATCTTGCAAAAATAACCCATATCAATATTCGTCATATGAGATATTTGTAGCAGAAGTTGCATCTACCGTTAACGAGCTTTTACTTGCAAATTATATGCTTAAAAGCTCTAAGAATAAAGAAGAAAAACTAGCTATTATAAATCATATTTTAGATTTATATAAAGCAACTTTATATAGGCAAACAATGTTTGCAGAATTTGAAAAAGAAACTCATAAATTAAGAGAAAAAGGAGAAGTTTTAACTAGTGATTTATTATCAAATATGTATTATGACTTAGTTAAAAAATACTTTGGACCTAATGTTTTATGTGACGACTTAATCAGGTATGAATGGGCTAGGATACCACATTTTTATTACAACTTTTACGTGTATAAATACGCAACTGGAATATCAGCAGCAAGTTATATTGTAGATGGTATATTAAACAATAGAGAAGGTGCACTTGAAAACTACATAAACTTCTTAAAAACAGGAGGCTCTATGTATCCTTTAGATGAATTAAAAATAGCGGGCGTCGATTTAAATAGCAAAACCGTTGTTTTATCAGCCATTAAGACTTTTGAGAGATATTTAAAGGAATTTAAAGACATATATAATAGTTAGGAGGTATAAGAAGAATGAAGAAAGACTATTATGAGGTACTTGGTGTTTCTAAATCAGCTTCTGATGCCGAAATTAAAAGCGCGTTTAGAAAGTTAGCTAAGAAATATCATCCAGATGTTTCTAAGGAAAAAGACGCAGCAGAAAAATTCAAGGAAGTACAAGAAGCATACTCAGTATTATCAGATAAAGAAAAAAGAGATAAATATGATAGGTTTGGTCATGCCGCTTTTGATCAAAACGGAGGCTTTAAAGGAGCTAGTGGGTTCTCTGGATTCGAAGACTTTGATGCATCAGATATATTTAAAGATATATTTGGAGCAGGCTTTGGCTTTGGAGGAGATTCATCATTCTTTGGAGGCGGAAGAACATCAAATGCCACAAGAAAAACAAAGGGTCCAGATATTAACGTAATATTTGAGATGGATTTTATAGAGGCAGCGTTTGGAACTTCTACAACGGTTTCATTAAACATTGATGATAAATGTCCAGACTGTGATGGAAAAGGTGGAACTGGCATTAAGACTTGTCCAGATTGTAAAGGAACGGGATATATAAAAGAACAACAAAGAAGTATTTTAGGAGCATTTATTACGCAAAGACCTTGTCCTACTTGCGGTGGGGCAGGAGAAACGTACACAAATAAATGTACAACTTGCCGCGGAACAGGTAAAAAGAAAGTTAAGAAAAACATCATAGTAAACGTTCCAGCAGGAGTTGATACCGGTGACCACTTAAGAGTAGCAGGTAAAGGTCCAGCAGGAGAAAATGGTGGTCCAGCAGGAGACGTTTATATTGAAATAAAAGTAAAAGAACATCCAATATTTAAAAGAGATGATAATGATTTATTCGTAACTTTGCCACTTACTATTACAGAAGCAGCCTTAGGATGTAAAAAAGAGGTTCCAATCCTTGATGGTAACGTAATATTAACGGTTCCTCAGGGCAGTCAATCAGGAGAAAGACAAAGGTTAAAGGGAAAAGGACTTAAATCTCCTTCAAGACGTGGTACTGGAGATTTATACGTTATATTAAAAGTTATAACTCCAACCAAGTTAGATAGAAAACAAAAGAAATTATTAGAAGAATTAGCTCAAACTGATTTAAAAACTTCTGATTTTTCTACTTTTGATAAATTTGTTAAGAAAAATGGATAGTAATGTACTATCCATTTTATTTGACTTATTTCTAAACAAATGGTATTATACCTTGAAAAAGGTGATATAGTATGAGTTTAAATGAAAAGTATTTAGATAAAATTGATAAATTTATAAGTAATAATAGCACGAAAAATCCATATTTATTTTTATTTAGTTTATGTAATAACATAGATATGTTAAAGATAGATAATATAAGCTATTACACAGAATATTTATTAAAAAATAAAAAAGTGAATAGTTTATTAGAAGAACTTACGGTTGATTATAAAATAGATGTAACTAATGTTTCAGAACGGTATAAAACAAGTTCTGTTTTATTATTGTTGGAATCGTATTGTAGTAATAATGACATTGAGTTGATTAATAAAGAAGTAGAAAAACAAATAGATATTCAATTAGATGATTCATTTAAAATGTATTTAAAAGAAATAGGGCAAATTCCATTATTAAATGCTGCAGAAGAAAAAGAATTATTTGATAGATTAAGATGTGGTGATTTTGCTGTAAAAAATAAAATAATAGAATCTAATTTGAGATTAGTGGTTTCTATTGTTAAAATGTATATAGGAAAAGGTTTACCGATTAATGATTTAGTTCAAGAAGGTAATTTAGGATTAATGAAAGCCGTGGATAAATATGATATTACTTTAGGCTTTAAATTTTCAACTTACGCCACATGGTGGATAAGGCAGTCGATAACTCGCGCTATTGCAAATCAAGGAAGAACGATTAGAATACCAGTACACAAAAACGAGAAATTAAATAAATACAAAAAAAATGTGTCTAATTTAACTTTTGAGTTGGGTAGAATTCCAACAGATTCTGAGGTTCTTGAACGTTTAAATGGTATTAGTAAAGATGAACTAGAGGAATTAAAATTTTTAGATAATGATATAATATCTCTTGAACTGCCTCTTGGAGAAGAAGATTTTACTCTTAAAGATGTAATAGAAGATTGTTCTAACGAAAAAACAGAGGATTATGTTTTAAATAAATTAACTAAAAAAGAATTGATTAGATGTTTGAATGGTCTAGAAGAAAGAGAAAGAGATATTATATTGTTAAGATTTGGCTTTTTAGGTGAACCTCAAAAATTAGAACAAATTGGTGCAAAATACAAAATAACAAGAGAAAGAGTAAGGCAAATTGAATCCAGGGCTTTAAGAAAGTTAAAAATTGCAAACGAAAAATCATCAACAATAAATAAACAAAATTTATTTAATGTAGATCACAAATTATTAATTGAATTCCAAAATTGCAATAATTTAAAAAAATTTGAAAAAAACTCTGATATTGTAAAATTTAGCAATGGAAGTTCTATGAGCTTTTGGTTTTATAAAAATGTATTGCCCTCTATAAATAGTTATTCATTTTTAAGTACTATTAATAAGCAATATGTAAAATATTTAGCAATAAAAGATAAAGAAGAAAATAAAATTTTAATTGATGATGAAGTAAAATTAAATGATGACTTTTATAGGCAGTTTAAAACCTCAAAGAATATTGTTAATAAAATTATAAACTCTAACTTTTGCAGTAAAGAAATTGAACTTATAATAAAGTTGAACTCTAATGATAATATATATAATGTGCAGGCTGATGAGTGCGTCACATATGAATATTTGGTATCAAGAATTAAATTTTTTGTAGATAATTATTTTAGATTAAAATATACTGATTTTGAAAATAGAAATACCAAACAAAAGAAAATGATAAAATAAAAAGATAATTGAAGTTATCTTTTTTTATTTGTGAAAAAAAATGGTATAATAATAAATATAAAAGTAGGTGAAAAATCATGAAACAAATTGTTGGATTAACATCAAGTGAGGTAGAAAAAAGAAAAAATAAAGGTCTTATTAATTATGACACAACAACTCCTAGTAAGAGTATAAAGCAAATAATATTTGAAAATGCTTTTACATTATTTAATTTTATTAATATCATATTAGCAGTTTTGATTATTTTAGTTGGTTCATATAGAAACTTACTTTTTTTAGGTGTTGTATTATGTAACACTTTAATAAGTTCAATTCAAGAAATAAGAGCTAAAAAAACAGTTGACAAACTATCCATTATTGCATCAAGTAAAGCAAAAGTAATAAGAGATGGTATAAAAAAAGAAATACATATTAATGAAGTTGTTATAGATGATGTTATTATGTATGAGCTAGGAAATCAAATTATAGCGGATTCAAGAATCATAGAGGGAAGTTGTGAAGTTAATGAATCGTTTATAACGGGAGAGGCAAAAACTATATATAAAAAAGAAGGTGATGTACTTTTATCTGGGAGCTTTATAGTAAGTGGAATGGTGTACTCAAAAGTCATTCATGTCGGGATAGATAATTATACGTCTGTTATTTCTCATGACGCTAAGATAATGAATAAAGAAATAAATTCCCAAATAATGAAATCTTTAAATAAAATAGTAAAATATATTTCTGTAGCCTTAATTCCTATAGGAATATTACTTTTGTTAAAACAATTCTCTCTTCCTTCAAATTCTACTCAAAACGCGGTTGTTTCCGTAGTTGCTGCTTTAATAGGAATGATTCCAGAAGGTCTTATATTACTTGTATCAACGGTTCTTGCTATTAGTGTTTTGAAACTCTCTAAATATAATGTTTTGGTTCAAGATCTATATTCTATAGAAACACTTGCTAGAGTAGATACTTTGTGTTTAGATAAAACAGGTACGATAACTGAAGGAAAAATGCATGTTTATGATGTTGTTTTAGCAGGTAATCATAAAATGGACGAGATAGATTCTGCAATGGAAGCTATATCTACCAATTTAAATGATAATAACCCTACGTTTATTGCTATAAATGAAAAATATGGAAATAATTCACCTTTAAAAGCTATTAAAACCATTCCTTTTTCTTCAGAAAAAAAATGTTCTTCAGTTATTTTTGATGATTACAGTATAACTATTGGAGCTCCTGAGTTTATTTTGCAAGAAAATGAAAATAAATACAAAGATCAAATTAATGAATTATCAAAGGAAAATAGAGTTTTAGCACTTATAAAAACTGTAAATAAAAAAATAGATGTTTTAGGTTTCATTTTAATAAGAGATAAAATAAAAGCTGATGCTCAAAGTACATTAGATTTTTTTATGAATAACGATGTTGAATTAAAAATCATATCTGGGGATAATCCCAATACTGTGGCATCGGTTGCAAAATCCGTTGGTATAAAAATCAAGGGCGTATATGATACAAGAAATATCAGTGAAACAACTGATATTAATAGTGTTGTTGAGGAAAATAATATATTTGGTCGTGTAAAACCAGAAGAAAAAAGGCTTTTAATTAGAGCCTTAAAAAGTAATGGACATGTTGTTGCAATGACAGGTGATGGCGTAAACGATGTTTTAGCTTTAAAGGAATCGGACTGTGGAATTGCAATGAATTCCTTATCTGATGCTGCAAGAAATGTTTCAGAATTGGTATTATTAGATTCAAACTTTGAAGCAATGCCTAAAATTGTAAAAGAAGGAAGACAAGCTATAAATAATATTGAAAGATCAGCAACACTATTTTTATCTAAGACAATTTATGCTTCTCTTTTAGCAATATTATTCCTATTTGTTAATTATAAGTACCCATTTTGGCCTATACAGATGACTTTAATTAATAGTCTAACAATTGGTATTCCTGCCTTTATTTTAGCTCTTGAAAAGAATAACGAAAGAGTAAAAGGAAAATTTTTAGTAAACGTAATAAGTAAATCTATACCAAGTGGTATTACAACAGTTATAAATATTTTGATATTAGTTTTTTTAGCCAATATATTTAATATTAGTGAAGAACAAATTTCAACTTGTGCAGTTATTATAACTGGTTATACAGCAATTCTTTTAATATATAGAATAAGTAAACCTCTTAATTTACTTCGCAAAATTTTGCTATTTTCCTTGATCACCATATTTTCTTTAGCACTTATAACACCAATCGGAAGAGAAGTCTTTTATCTCGAAATTTTAAGTCCTAATTCCTTATTGATTCTTTTACCTCTTATGTATTTATCAACTAGATTATTTGTATTTTTAAGTAGAATTTTAAATATAATAATAAAGAGAAAAGCAAGTTGGTTTATATAATTAAGTAAATGTATTTAATGATTTGAAATAAAATAAATAATGTGTTATAATTTACTTGTTTTAAAGGCAATGAAGGAAAGAAAAAGGTAAAACTATTAATAAGAGAGTGCATAAATGGTGAAAGTGCGTAATAGATAATAACTATATAAATGGTTCTGGAGCTTTTTAACTGAATAATTAGGTTAAAGCGGTAGCTACGTTATAGCATAAGAGCATATATATTTATATATGAATTAAGGTGGTACCGCGGTTATCAAATCGTCCTTTATTAAAGGATGATTTTTTATTTTGAAAGGAGATTATTATGGATAAGAAAAAATACTATATTACAACTGCAATAGCATATACATCAGGCAAACCTCATATTGGAAATACGTATGAAATTGTTTTAGCGGATGCTATTGCAAGGTACAAAAGACAAAAGGGTTTTGACGTATACTTTCAAACTGGAACTGATGAACATGGTGAAAAAATAGAATTAAAGGCTAAGGAAAGAGGTATTAGTCCAAAAGAGTTTGTAGATGAAGTATCTACTGAAATTAAAAGAATATGGGATGTTATGAATACATCTTATGATAAATTTGTTAGGACAACTGATCCACATCACGAAAGAATCGTTCAAAAAATATTTGATAAGATGTACGATAAAGGTGATATTTATAAGGGAGAGTATTCTGGACTTTACTGTACACCTTGTGAATCTTTTTGGACAGAAAGTCAGTTAGTAGATGGTAAATGCCCTGACTGCGGAAGAGAAGTTGAAGAAAAAAAAGAAGAAGCATACTTTTTTAAATTATCTAAGTATCAAGATAGATTAGTAAAGTATATAGAAGAGCATCCAGAATTCATACAGCCTGAGTCAAGAAAAAACGAAATGCTTAATAATTTTATTAAACCAGGTCTTCAGGATTTATGTGTATCTAGAACTTCATTCGATTGGGGAATACCAGTTGACATAGATCCTAAACACGTTGTGTACGTTTGGCTTGATGCATTAACAAACTATATAACAAACATTGGATATGATCCAGATGGTTCATCTAGTGAGTTTAATAAGTGGTGGCCTGCTGATTTACACTTAATTGGTAAAGATATAATAAGATTTCACACGATATACTGGCCTTGCTTTTTATGGAGTTTAGATTTAGAGCTTCCAAAACAAGTATTTGGACATCCTTGGTTACTTACTAATAACGATAAGATAGGTAAATCAAGAGGAAATGCGATATATGCTGATAACTTAGTAGATTTATTCGGAGTAGATGCTGTTAGATATTACGTTTTACATGAAATTCCTTTTGCAAACGATGGTAACTTAACTTACGAACTATTAATAGAAAGAACCAATACTGATTTAGCAAATACACTAGGTAATTTAGTTAACAGAACAATATCAATGGCTAACAAATACTTTGATGGACAAGTTACTAATAAAAAAGTATGTGATGCGTTAGATAAAGAATTAATAGATATGATAAATGCCTTAGATGGTAAAGTAGAAAAGAGAATGGACAAGTTAGAAATTGGTTTCGCATTAGATGAAATATTTGAAGTTTTAAGAAGATTAAATAAATACATTGATGAAACTATGCCTTGGTCTTTAGCTAAAAAAGAAGATAAAAAAGATAGATTAGAAACAGTTTTATACAATTTGCTTGAATCTATTAGAGTATGTGCAAACCATCTTACACCTTTCTTAACTAATACTTCAAAAGAAATATTAAAACAATTAAATACTGTTGATACATCATTAGAATTTAAAGAAAATAGTTCTTATAATAATATGAAACCAGAAGTGTTATTTCAAAGAATAGATAAAGAAAAGAAACTAAAGGAAATAGAAGAAAAGAATTAATAATATATATTACTATTTAATTGCATAAAAAAATATGTTTCAAAAGTTAGCTAGTAGTAATTAATTTTACGCTAGCTTTTTTTATTTATTATAATATTTAAATATTTTTATTGAAAGAAAACATTAAAATTAATTTTAATAAATAATAATTGTATATTAATTGTAATATAAAATAAATTAGTATATAATAATGGTATGTGCAGGTAGCGTTTGATTTTACTTGTAAAATCTTTTTAGCGAGTCGCTAAAGTAAGAAATTTTAAATATAGACATTAAACTTATAATGCAGGTGTACTATCATACGTTTCACGTATTTAAATGTACACCTTGCTAATTAAAGTATGTGTTAGTACCTGCATTAAGGAGATGATAATATGTGGAAGTATTTAACTGAATCTAAATATAATGAACTATTATCATCTTTTAATTTGGTTAATACATCTGATATAAAAAAGATTAATAAAATACTTTATGGTATCAGTAATAACATAGATTTAAATTATGAAGAGATAATAATTAAAAAGAAAAATAATGGCTTAAGATATTTAAATGAACCTAGTCATATTTTAAAAAGTATCCAAAAAAGAATTTTAAAAAACGTTTTGGAAGAAAAGATGATATCTAAGAGTGCTTATGCTTATAAAAAGGGATTATCTACCGTTTTAAATGCTAAAAATCACGTAGGGTGTAAAGTGATTTTAAAATTAGATATAGAAAATTTCTTTGATAATATTAATTTTTACAAGGTATATAATTCTTGCTTTAATGAGAGTTTATATCCAAAAAAACTAGGTATGCTTTTAACTAATTTATGTGTTTATAATGATAGGCTTCCGCAAGGGTCACCAACTAGTGGTTACATATCTAATATAGTTCTTAGAAACTTTGATTGTAATATAGATGCATACTGTAAAGATAAAAACATTAATTATACTAGGTATTCTGATGATATGACTTTTTCTGGAGACTTTGATATAAGAAAGTTAATTAAATACGTAAATGAATTGTTATATAAGGAAGGATTTAAACTTAATAAATCCAAAATAAAAGTAGTTTTAAATACCACAAGACAGCAGGTAACTGGGATAGTTGTTAATGAAAAAATAAATTTAAGCAAGAATTATAAAAGAAAAATCAGGCAGGAAGTATATTACGTATTAAAGTATGGGGTAAAAAGTCATATTAAAAAAAGAAATATTAATTTATCTTGTAATAAATATTTAAGTGTGCTTCTTGGAAAAATAAATTATGTGTTAACCGTAAATCCAAACGATAAAGAATTTATTAATTATAAAAATGAAATTAAACGTATAAAGAATAAATAATTTTATTCTTTTTTTGTTGCATATTTTTTTATTTTACATAAATAACTATAGAGGTGATTAGTTTTAATGATATGGACTAATTCTAAATATGTGGGTGAGAAAGATGTATTTTTAGCAACCGAAAGAAATTATAAATACATAGATTTAAATTTACTTAAGAAAGTATCAGAAATAGTGTTTGTAAGTGATGAAAATAAATACATATATGATAACTATTATGACAAGATAAAAGAACTTAAATTAATTGGGGTAACTGGTACTAATGGTAAGACTACAACTTGTTATTTAATATATCAAATGCTTAATTTAATTGGAATTAAAACAGCTTACATAGGAACCATTGGCTTTTATATAGATGATATGGTATTTAAATTAGATAATACAACACCAGAAATTAGTCTTTTATATAACATGCTTTGTTATGCTAAAAAAAGAAAATGTAAGGTAGTTGTTATGGAAGTTTCATCACATGCTTTAAAACAAGATAGAATATACGGGTTATTATTTGATTCAGTGTTAGTTACAAACATAACAAGGGATCATTTGGATTATCATAAAACTTTAAAAGACTATATAAAAAGTAAACAAAAATTAATTTATTTAACACGTGGCAAAAAGATTTGTATTTTAAATAAAAAAGATAAATACTATAAAAAATTTAGAACAAAAAGTAATAACAACATAATAATAGGAAAAGACGTTAAGATAACACTTGTTTTGATGAATAGTTCAAATACTTATGTAGTAGTTAAAGATACAGTTAAAAGATGTTTTATACTTCCTTTCATGGGTCTATTTAACGTATATAACTTCTTGTATGCATATTATGCGATAAAATATTTAGGATATAATTTGAACTCTTTAAAAGACAAATATTATCTTTTAAAAGAGCCACCTGGTAGGATGGAGAAAGTAAAATATAAATCGAATAATATTTTTATTGATTATGCCCATACTCCTGATGCGGTTTTAAACGTATTAAAAACCGTAAGTAAAGTAAAAAATAACGGAATCATAACTATAATAGGATGTGGAGGAGATAGGGACAAAGAAAAAAGACCAATGATGGCAAAAGTGGCCTGTAAATACTCATCATTTGTAATATTTACAAATGATAATCCAAGATGGGAAGATGAAAAAGAAATTATGAAAGATATATTAAGAGGAGCGTCTAAAAATTATGAGGTTATATATGATAGATATGATGCAATAAGAAAAGGCGTTAGAATGTTAAAGGATAACATGATATTAATGATTTTAGGAAAAGGACATGAAGATTATCAAATAATAAAGGGAAAAAAGCTTTATTTTAGTGATAAAGATGCAGCTTATAAAGTGATAAAAGAACTAGAAGAAACAAATTAAATTTGCTATAATGAATATAGAATAAATATGATGGAAAGTACATGGAGGTTTTATGTCGAATTGAGATAAGGAATATTTAAATTTATGCAAAAAAATATTAAAGGAAGGAACAGAGGTACAAAATAGAACGGGTATAAATTCTATAAAAGTGCCATCTTATCATTTTCACTTTGATTTAGAAAAAGAGTTTCCTATTCTTACTACCAAGCAGTTATTTTTAAGACAAGCGGTTCTTGAAATGCTTTGGATATATCAAGCTAAAAGCAATGATGTAAGGTGGCTTAAAGATCGTGATGTTCATATATGGGATGAATGGGAAATAGGTGAAGATGGTATTTGGAAGGCAACTCAAAATGTTTTAGGTAAAGATGGAAAATTAAAGCAAAAAGAAGTTGAAAAACATTTGAAAAATAATCCACCATATAAACATATCTTATATAAAAGAAAGTAAAATTAAACTCTTTTGATATATTAAAAAGGACCCTTTTTGGGTCTTTTAATAATCATTTAAGTCTACTTTTTCTTTTTCCAAAAAATCTTTAAATTGTATTTTAAAAGCTTCTATTTCTTTTTTTATAACGTCGGAATATACGCTTTGACAATTAGCAATTGCTTTATAAAAATGTTTAAAAGTAACATATTCACTATTATCAAATTTCGCATAGCTAAACGCCTTAGATAAAAGTGAAAGTGCATTATCAGGATATCTTGAACCTAATTCATAAATTCTTTTATATTCACTTGTCATATTAACTATGAATTTCATAATGTTTTCTATAACAAATTTAGAGTAAGCTAACTTTACGCCAGTTTTCTTTTCTATTCTAGGGTATGACCCCATTAAGATTTTGACGGTAGTTTCTGCGTCTGGTTCAGCAACATCTATTTTTTCAAAACGTCTTAGAAAAGCTTTATCTCTTATTAAATACTGATTATATTCATCTAGGGTTGTTGCTCCAATTACCTTTATATCACCACGAGATAGAGCCGGTTTCATGGCATTAACGAAATCAATACCGCTATTTCTAGATTCAATAACAAGTGTGTGTATTTCATCAATAAAAAGAATTGTATTTTTAGCCTTTTCTACCTCTTTTAATAAAACATTAATCCTAAGTTCTTCCGTACCATCTTCTGATATACATTTACCAAGTAATTGCGATGTATTGACCTTTATTATGTCATATCCTTTAATTGCATTAGGTACCGTATTATTCTGAATTTTATATGCGATTCCTTCTACAATAGCGGTTTTACCAATTCCTGCTTTACCTACTAAGATAGCGGATTTATCTGGTGTTAAAATAGTTAAAATGGTTTTTTCTATTTCATTATCTCTTGCAATAGCGGGATTAGTAACATATGTTTTAGTTGTTAAGTTTTCACCATATTTTTCTAATATACTCATTTTTTCAATGTCATAATTATCATTAAGAGTTAAAGTTTCATAATCTTCCTTGTTATCCATAGTACATTTCCTTTCTTCTTATATCTTATCCTTTAATATTATACCAAAAAATAAAATATTTTCGAACTTTTATTTACTTAATTTACATTCTTTGTTATAGTATTATTTATTGGGAGGTTTTATTTATGAAAAAGGATGAAAACAATAATTTTTATACATATGGTATGATTAAACCGGATGGATTAAGCCATGCAAAAGAAATAATTGATATGATTTTAGAAGCAGGCCTTGAAGTACAATATATAGAATATGATTTTTTAACTGATGAAATAATATATGAAAATTACTCACACTGTTATGGAAAGGATTTCTATCCTGGCATGAAAAAACATCTACAAAGTGATTTGGTAATTAAAATGCTTATTTATGATAAAACAGGAAATGCAGTATCTAATTATAGAAAAGTTTTGGGTGCAACAAGGCCTTGGGAAGCAGATGAAAATACAATAAGGGGAAGATTTGGAGATAAAAAAATAGGTTATAAAAACGTGGCCCATGGATCTGGTAATGAAAAAGAGGCTAATGAAGAAATAATTAGATTCTTTAAAAACAATATATCATTAATGTTAAATGAACTTAAGATATATAACGAAAAAGAAACACTTAATAAAGTTATAAGTTATATAGATGATAGTTATGTTAAAGAAACAATTGAAGATAGATTAAATAGAGCTAAAAAAATATATTTAAATGGTACTAAGTAATGCAACAATATTTTGCTAAAAACAAAAACTTAGAATTGGAAGACAGTGATTATCATCATATAAAAAACGTTATGAAAATGAAACGTGGAGATTTAATAAAAGTTGTTTTTGATGATACTATATATACATGCAAACTAAATAACATAAATGATGTATCATTCGATATAGTAAATAATATTAAGCCTGATTATAGAGTATCAAGACAAATTGATGTTGCATTTTCTCTTATTAAAGAGCAAAAACTTAATTATCTTTTACAAAAAACAACAGAACTCGGAGTAAATGAAATAATACCAATTGAAACAAAAAGAAGTGTTGTAAAAATAGAAGACAAAAAAAGAAGTTCAAAAATAGAAAGATGGAAGAAAATTTTAAAGGAAGCATCTGAGCAATCCTTTAGAACTAAAATTCCTAAAATTCATGATATTTCTAATTTAAAAAACTTGGTTAATATGGATTATGATTTAAAACTTTTGTGTTCATTAAATAAAAATACAAAAAATATAAAAAAAGTACTTCCAAAATTTGATAACTGTGTTAAAATATTACTAGTCGTTGGTCCTGAAGGCGGGTTTGATTTTAGTGAAGAAGAGTATTTACTATTAAACGGTTTTATTAGTGTATCTTTGGGGAATACGGTTTTAAGAGCGGAAACGGCACCTGTTGTGGCTCTTTCGATGATAAATTATGAATTTATGAGGTGAGTAGTATGAAAAATTTATTTGCGTCAGCGTCTTATTCTTTTAATAATTTTTATAACAATCTGACATTACCTGGGCAAATGATTTTTACTATCATAATGTTTTTAATTATGATTTTATGCATACTTCTTTTTATAACCTATATAGTACAAAGTTTAAATGCTAAAAAAAGAATAACAAAACTAAAGGAAAAGCTAAAAAACAGTCATTTCAAAATAACGAAAGAAGAAAAACAGCCATCAAAAAAAGAGATATCTAAAAAAACCGACATAAAAGATATTGCGGATGCTATTAATGATGCATTAAAAGATGAACCTGTTACTTTGACTGATTTTGAAGAAGATCAAGAAAAAACAGCTATAATATCAATTGATGAATTAATGAAGAAGGCTAATGATTTAGAACTAATTGATGATGATGAGGACACAGGTGTTAATTATCTTGAAAAATATAATTTAGATTCTGCAGAAGTAGTTCAGCCAAAGGATGAAGATACATTAAATAAAGAAGTTAAAGCGTTTAAAGTATCTCAAGTTATTTCTCCTATATACGGAGTTAAAAAAGAAATAATAAATAATGATAGAAAAGCTTAAATTTAAGCTTTTTATTTTTGAAGGAAGTGAAGTTATATGAAAGTTGCGGTATATACTTTGGGTTGTAAAGTTAATACTTATGAGAGTGAGTATGTTATAAAAGAATTTTTAAAAAGAGGATATACTTTAACTGATTTTTCTGATGAAAACGCAGATATTTATTTAATAAATACTTGTACTGTTACTAATACAAGTGATCAAAAGTCAAGAAAAATGATAAGACAAGCAAGAAAGAAAAATAAAGATGCGGTAGTAGTTGCAATGGGGTGTTTTACTCAAATAAGAAACAATGATAATCAAATTATGGATTTTGTTGATGTAGTAATTGGCAATAAAGATAAAAGTAGAATAGTTGATTTAACTGAAGAATTCATCAAAAATAAAAGAAAAATTGCGAATATAGAAGACATTAATGAAGCAGATTTTGACGATATGGAAATTAGCTATTTTAATACTAGAACAAGAGCTTTGGTAAAGATAGAAGATGGTTGTGAAAACTTCTGTTCATATTGCATTATTCCTTATGTAAGAGGACGTGTTAGAAGTAAAAGGCCAGAAAAAGTAATAGATGAAGTTAAACGTTTAGTTAATAATGGTTATAAAGAAATTGTTTTAACAGGAATTCATACTGGACACTATGGAGCAGATTTAAAAGATTATGACTTTAGTGATTTACTACTTGAACTAGAAAAGATAGATAATCTTGATAGAATTAGAATTTCTTCTATTGAAATAACGGAGTTAAATGATAAGTTTTTAAGTGTTTTAAAAAAATCTAAAAAAATTGTTAATCATATTCATATACCACTTCAAGCTGGAAGCGATCACATTCTAAAACTTATGAATCGTAAATATGATAAGAAATACTATTTAGATAAGATAAATAAAATAAGAAAAATAAGACCGGATATGGCATTTACAACCGATGTAATAGTAGGATTTCCTTTAGAAAGTGATTATGATTTTAATGAGACTATAGCTTTCGTAAAAGAAGTTTCTTTTGCAGGAGGACATGTTTTTCCTTATTCTAGAAGAAATGGTACTCCTGCTGCTAAAATGAAAGGCCAAATAACAAAGGAAGAAAAACATATTAGGTGTAAAAAATTAATAAGCGTATTTGATAGTTTAGAAGAGGAATACTACAAAAAGCATATTGGATGCACTTTAACAGTAATTGCAGAAACCTATCAAGATGGTACTTTAACAGGTCATACTGATAATTATTTAAAAGTTAGATTCAAGGGCTCAGAAAAGCTTTTAGGCCTTGAAGTAAATGTTAAATTGAGTGAATATAAAGATAAGATGTTATTTGGCGAAGTAGAATAAAAAATGCTATGACATTATAAAATCTGAAAAAAAACACTAAAAAATAATTAGTGTTTTTTTATGATTCAATAAAATTTTAAAAAAAATACATATTAAAAGAACTAGAACATTTCTTTTTAGGTTTTGGCTTTACATTAGTCTTAAAATATGATAATAAAAATTATTATGTAGACTTATTACTGTTTAATAAAGAACTTAACAGATACATAGTATGTGAACTTAAACTTGATGAAATAAGGCCGGCAGATGTTGTGCAGACGAAAGTATATATGATGCTGACTGATAAGCTTTTAAAAGGAAGATTTCATAACGAAACAATAGGCATTATAATAACTGATAAAAATGGCAAGTTAGCATTAGAATACGTAAGTGATCTTAATATATTTATTATAACATACAAACTAAATAGCAAAATAAAGATGGTTAATACTTAAGAAATGTGATAAAATAAATTAGCAAGGTTAGGAGGTAAAATATGGAAACGTACATAAAAGGGACATATAAAAGATGCATATTTTCTTCTAATGATGGATATACTATTGGCCTTGTTAAAATCAAAGAAACTAACGATCAAGATTTATTAGAATACATAGGAAAGCAATTTACTTTTACAGGTTTATTTGCTGGATTAAATATAGATGAAGATTATACTTTCTATGGAAATACAATTGATAATCCAAAATATGGTATTCAGTATAAAGTAAATAGATATGAAAAACTAATGCCAGAAGATAAGGACGGTCTTATTATATTTTTATCTAGTGACATATTTCCTAAAGTAGGTGAAAAAACAGCTGAAAAAATAGTGGATACGCTTGGTAATGATTGTTTAAGTATGATATCTAATGATTATGAGTGCTTACTTAAAGTACCTAAAATGACAGAACAAAAGGCAATTGATATACAAAGAAATTTAAATAAATATAATGAGAGTTATGAAACGGTTGTTTATCTAACTAATTTTGGCTTTAACATGAAAGATGCTCTTAAAATATATAATCATTATCTAGAAGATACAATAAGGGTAATTGAAAATAATCCGTATGAACTAATTGATACGATCGATACTATTACTTTTAATAAGATAGATTCTTTAAGAAATAAAACTAATGTTAAAGAAGATGATGAAAGAAGACTGCTTGCTCTTATTATTAATACAATGAAAAATGCTTGTTTTGAAACTGGTGATACATATTTAGAGTTAAGTACAATTTATAATGCTGTTAGAATGGTTTATGAAGAAATAACAGAAGAAAAATTAAATTATTATTTAATGGAATTAAATAGTTTGGGTAAAATAATTATTGAAGATAATAAATGCATATTATCTAGTTACTATAACTGTGAAGATTATGTTGCTTCCTTAGTGTATGAATTAAGTAATAGAAAAGATATAAAAATAAATGACATAGATATAAAAATAGAAAGACTAGAGAATTTTTTTGATATAAAATATAATAATGAGCAAAAAAAAGCAATAAAACAAGCTTTAATTAAAAATTTTTCAATAATAACAGGAGGACCAGGTACAGGTAAGACAACTATAATAAAAGGTATTACTCAAGGATATAAAATGATAAGTGGTTATTCATTTGATAAACTTAAAGAAAGAATGATTTTACTTGCACCGACTGGACGAGCAGCTAAAAGAATGAGTGAAGCGTGCTTATATCCAGCATCCACAATACATAGATATTTAAGATGGAATAAGGAAACTTTGGAATTTGGTTATAATGAAACGAATAAATGTAAAGCAGAGTTTGTAATAGTTGATGAAACAAGCATGATAGATATAGAATTGATGTGTAGTTTATTCAAAGCACTGCCAATGAATGTAAAAGTTGTTTTTATAGGTGATTATAATCAATTGGAAAGTGTAGGGCCAGGTAATGTATTAAAAGATTTAATAAAATCAGATATGATAAATACAATAATCTTAAAGGAAATATATAGACAAGATCAAAATTCTTATATAACGGAGCTAGCTTATTTAGTAAATAAGGGTGAACTAACCGAAGATTTTTTGGAAAAAAAAGATGACTATAATTTTATAAAATGTGATAGTAAAGATATTTTAAAAGGAGTAACAGATGTTTGCAAATTAGCTATAAAAAAAGGATATGATTTAAAAAATGTCCAGGTTTTAGCACCTATGTATAAAGGGATAAATGGTATTGATAATTTAAATAAAGTTCTTCAAAAAGTTTTTAATCCCAAGGATGATAGTAAAAATGAAGTTTTTGATGCTGATGTAATTTATAGAGAAGGAGATAAAATCTTACAGTTAGAAAATATGCCTGATGACAATGTTTTCAATGGTGATATTGGTTTTATAAAAAAAATAAGTGGAAGTGAAATAACTGTTTCGTTTGATGGTAACATGGTAAAATATAGTCCAAAAGATTACAAGGCTATTAAACATGGATATGCAATAAGTGTTCATAAATCGCAGGGAAGTGAGTTTGAAATAGTTGTTATGCCAATTGTAAAAGAATATAGAATAATGCTATATAAAAAATTAGTTTATACAGCAATTACTCGAGCTAAAAAATCTCTTATTTTACTAGGAGATCCACTTTCTTTTTCTAAGGCTGTATATAATAAAGGAAATAAGGAAAGAAATACTCTTTTAAAAGAAAGACTTGAAAGTAAAATTATAAGTATATAAATAAAATTATTTAACATAATAATAATGGCATTAAAATGTATGCCACATTCATATTTTTGTTAAGAGGTGAAATAATGAAAGCACTAAATAATCTTGGATGGATGCTTTTAGGTGTAGCCGTTGGATCTGGAGCATTATATTGTTATAATGAATGCTCATGTAATGGAGGTATCAAGCAAACCATAAATAAGGTTAAGAAAAACGCAAGTAAAAAATTAGAAAATATGATGGATTAGTAGTTTTTAGCTACATAAAAAAACGGTAAAAATATTTTGCCGTTTTTTGTTTAAATATGCTATACTATAATTAGGAGGTAATAATATGAACATAGAAAGGAAAATAAAAAAAACATTCAATTTATCACTTTTAACTTCAATAGTATTTGTTATAATAGGATTATTTCTATTTATAAAGCCAGATACTACATTATCTGTAATATCTTATGTAATAGGATCTATTTTAATTATAAGTGGAATAGCATCAGGTTATAGATATTTTTCAGAGAAGGGAGTATTAAGTATTTTTAGCTTTGATTTAGTTTACGGAGTATTACTTTTAATATCAGGAATATTTCTAGTAGTAAGACCTGATTTATTATCAGTCTTATTTCCAATTATACTTGGCATATGGATAATAATAAATAGTATTATTAAATTTCAATATGCCCTTGTTTTAAAGAAAATCAAAAACGAAGACTTTATATATACTACCTTGATTTCATTTTTAACTCTTATTTGGGGAATTGTGTTATTATATAATCCATTTAAGACTGCTTTATTAGTAACCCAAACAATAGGTGTATTTATAATTGTATATGCTGTTTTGGATATAATTGATAATTTTATAATTAGAAAAAACGTTAATGAAATTATAAAAATTTTTAAATAATTTTATAAAGGTAAAAAACTTATGAGAAAGAAAAATGGCTTCACCTTAGTAGAGATAATAATAGCAATAATGCTTGTTATTTCTGTCATTACATTAACTATTATAAACACAGTAAGAATAAGTAAAAAAAAGAAAGAAGAGTCTTATAATCTTGTTGTTAAACAAATTTTAGTTGCAGCAGAAAGCTATTTAGAAGATAATAATTTTTATAAAGAAAATTTAACAGATTCTAATTATATAGATATTTCTCTTGGCAAACTTATAAAAGATGATTATTTAAATGTAACAACGAATCCAATTACAAATAAAAAATTTGATAAATGTAATTATGTAAAAGTAACAAAAAGGAATAATGAAAAACTTAAATATGTTTTTAGGGATAACGAAAAAAATTGTAATGATAATAATTTTGTTAAAGTGTCTCCAAGTATTTCTTTGAATGTAGAAGGTAAAAAAGGCTTAAATGGGTGGTATAAGTATAATACTGATGAAAATCCAGGAGTTTTAATTGATATTAATGCAATTGACAAAATATCTGGAATAGCAAGCATTGAAATAAAAACAAATGAAGGATATAAAAAACTTGAAATGAATCCATTAAGGGATAAGAAAGGAGCATACTCAGTAGATAATTTTTCTTATTCTAAAACAACTAATTGGAAAAAGGTGTGCTATAGGGCAACTAATCATTCTGGGGTATATAATGAGACCTGTGCTAAATTAAAAGTAGATGCTAATTTACCTAGTTGTGAATTAAGTGTCATAGGAGATAAAAAGGATGATAATACGTATGTTTACTATACTTCTAATTTGTTTCATATTAACTTAAAATTGCCACAGGTTATACTTTCTTACTCTGATATTGGTAGTGGAGTTTATACTAAAACTATATCTAACGATTATAATTTAAAAAATGCAAATTATAATCCTAAAAAATTATATACTCAAGGGTCAAAGAAAAATGCACATTGGTCGGGATCGGTAATGGATTATGCTGGAAATTTAAATACATGTAATAAAGAATTTAGTGTTGAAGAACAAAAACTAACCGAAGCTTTATCAAAAGATTATTGTGGTAGAGCTTATGGTACATCAACTGTTTGGACTAATGAAAATAGGACTATAACTCAAGATTTTAATAAAACTCTTAGTTCTAAGAAAAAATCTATAACAAAAACATTTAATGTAACAACGAAAACAGGTACTATTTCAAATGGTAATATAAATTGTACTGTAAATGTATATGTTGATAAAAATAAGCCCGAATTTGATTATATTAATATTTCTAATAATACTGTTAGGTTATATCAGTGGGATAGCTATGGAAATCAAATATTGTCCAAAGATATTTATGTTGTAAAACAAAGTAATGGAAAATATTATGGAGAAGCATGTGTTTTAAATAAACCAGGTTATTTTGACATAAGAGATTATGATATAATAGCTAAAGATGAAGAAAGTGGTATTAATAATAATAGTTATGAAACTACGTGGAATTATTATAGTTTAAGTAAAAATAAGGAAATTGGGGCACAATGTCTAAAATCAGCTGGTGATAATCCTTGCTTAATGAAAGAACATGTATATGTTTACGATAATGCGGGTAATATAAGCGATGATATTGGTAAATTAGAAATTAAAATTGGTTATAAAAGTATCGATAATTTTTGTAGGTAACAAAGGAGATAATTTATGAAAAATAAAAATGGTTTCACTCTTATAGAATTGTTAGTAGTAATAGTATTGGTAATATCTTTACTTTCTATTTCAATAATAAGTTCTGTAAAAATAAGTGAAAGAAAGAAATTAGAGGCTTATAAGGAAGTCGTAAAAGAAATAGAAGTTGCAGCACAACAATATTTTAGTTCAAAAGAGTATTTGTTCGAAGGAATAGAGGGAGACTCTTTTGGAAAAATAACCTTGCAAAAACTAGTTAGTGAGGATTATTTGAATAAGGTAACTGATCCTAGAACGGGTAAGTCAATTAATTTATGCAATTATGTAGAAATAAAAAGAACATCCGATGGCATTATAAAGTCATCTTATAAAGATGAAAATAGTAATGTAAAAACTTGTCCTGATTCAAATAAATCTATCGTATACCAGTATGGTGGACCAAAACTTGAATTAGATATTAATGGAACTTATGGTAATAATGGTTGGTTTATTAGTAAACCAATATCAACTTTAATTGTAGATAACCAAGGTAATGGAGAAATAATAAGTATTAAAAAAAGAGTTAATAATGAAAATAGAAGTGTAAATCTAGAAAGAATTAACCAACAAAAGCAAAAAGAAGTAACTATAATTAATGATACGAAAAAAGATTACATAATGTATGAAGTAACGAATGAATATGGTAAAATTGCAAGGGCAGAAATCACTTTAAAAGTAGATACCAAAGCTCCTAAAGTAGAAATTAATATGGAAAATAGTAACTGGACCAATAAAGAAGTAAAGTATACTTTTAGTGCTTCTGATGAATTTTCGCTTTCAAGTATACAAACTTACTGGAATATGTATGGTCTATCACAACAAAAGGCTGAAAAAGATGAGTACAGATGGAATAATAATACAAAAAAATATAATAATAGTAGTGTTAAGGAGAACTGGGGAGGAACTTGGAGCAAAAATTTAAGCATCAATACTGATAATTCAAATGAGATAGTGTTTAATGGTGGTGGAAGCTTTAAAAATGTTTATAGTAATGCGGGATATAGGAAAATAAGGGCAAAAGCCTGTGATGATGCTGGTAATTGTTCTTATAGCCGAGAGGGAATCGCAAAAATAGATATAAGTGCACCTGATATAACTCCATATGTTTCAAATTCTAATTGGACAAATCAAGTTATAACTTATGGATACAAGAATCTAAAAGATGATTTATCTGGTGTTGATAGTGTTGTACTTTATGCTAATGCTCATTCACTTACGGATGATCTTGCAAATAGTCAAAATTTTAGCTGGAATGGTAGTTCATATAATAATGGGTCTGTAAATGGAGCATCATTAGTTATAGATAATTCTTATACTGCAAATTTACAGTATCAAGGGTCTAGAAGAATAAAATTCAAAGTTTGTGATAAGGTTGGAAATTGTAGGTATAGTGATGAAATTATAGCTAAATATGAAAAAACAATCACTATGGATATAGAAGATAAAACAAAAGATTCTAGAAATAATAAGGGTAACCTAGCTTTTAATGGTACTGATGGTTTACAATATTTTACAGAAATTACTTCTAATCCAGATCCTAGTCATTTTGATCCGACAGCATCAGGAAATGATTGCAATGGAGTAAACAAATGTTATTATGCAAAAATATGCAAAAATATTGGTGGCTTTGATATTTGGTTTAATATCGATTCTATATCTGCTGGAAAATTAGAGATTACTGATGATGCTACTGATAAATCTAGATGGTATGGTGAATGTCATAAAAAGACTTGTAGATATTATCGCTATGATTATACTTATACATCCCCTGCTGGTAACAAAGCTACTGTAAGAACGTTTGAGGACTATAGTACTTATTGTGGTTACTAAATTATTTAGTATAAGTTGCATTTTAGAACAAAATCTTATATAATATGTTTATATTTAAATTCGTTAATGAAAAATTAGTAGGTAATGAAGTCTTTAAAGAGAGCTAATGTATGGTGTGAGTTAGTATGACTATTTACTGAAGCTATTTTCATAGAAGTAGTTAATAGCTACCGGGTAAAACCGTTATTAAAATTAAGAAAAAATTAGGATGGTACCACGACTCTTCGTTCCTAGAAAGAGGATTGGTGCCATTTTTATTTTAAGGAGGATATATGAACTTTGAAAAACATAATACTAAAATATTTATAGCAGCTGGAAAAGCAAACTCAGGTAAAGATACTACGTGTGAGTTAATTGGTAATTATATTAAATTAAAGGGTTTGAGAGTGGTTAATTTACAGTTTTCTTCTTATATTAAGATGTATGCTAAAGAAATAACTGGTTGGAATGGTAGTGAAGATACTAAACCAAGAAGCTTACTTCAGGAACTTGGAACTGACATTATTAGGAAAAAAATTAATGAAGATTTTTTTATTAATAGAATAATTGATGATATAAAGATTTATTCTTATTATTTTGATGTTATAACAATAAGTGATGCAAGGTTTCCTAAAGAACTAGATTCCATAAAAAATAATTTTAATAATGTGTATAAGATAAATATTAAAAGACCAAACTTTGAAAATAATTTAAATGAAGTTCAAAAAGCGCATGAAACAGAAACGGCACTTGATAATTACAATGATTATGATTATGTATTAGTAAATGATGAAACTATTAATGATTTAAATGATAAAATAAAACAAATAGTAGATAAGGTGATATAAATGAGAAAATTAAATAGTAAAGAGCTTAGATCTGAATGGATAAAATTTTACGAAGAAAGAGGGCACAAAAATATAGGTGCGGTATCTCTAATTGGTGATGGAACAACAGGGGTATTATTTAATGTTGCGGGAATGCAACCTTTAATGCCATATCTTTTAGGAGAAAAACACCCTCTTGGTAAAAGATTATGTAATGTTCAAGGATGCGTTAGAACTAATGATATAGAATCTGTAGGGGATTCATCTCATGCTACGTTTTTTGAAATGATGGGAAGTTGGAGTCTTGGTGATTATTTTAAAGAAGAAAGATGTAAATGGAGTTATGAGTTATTTACAAAGGTTCTTTTAATTCCAAGAGAAAGGCTTGCTACAACTTGTTTTTGTGGTGATGAAAATGCTCCTAGAGATACTGAGGCAGCTATCATTAAAGAAAAAGTTGGTTTTAAAAAAGAAAATATTTATTTTTTACCAAAAAGTGAAAATTGGTGGGAGATAGAATCTGGCCCTTGTGGTCCTGATAGTGAATATTTTTATATAACAGATAAACCAGCATGTGGAAAGAATTGTAACCCTTCGTGTGCCTGTGGACATTTTATTGAAATAGGTAATGATGTATTCATGCAATATGAAAAAATAGGTAAAAATAAGTATGTTCCTTTAAAAAATAAAAACGTAGATACAGGTTGGGGACTTGAAAGAATTCTTGCATTTTTAAATACTGATGATGGAGATATTTATAAAACTGATTTATATACTGGTGCTATGAATATTATTTTAGAAAAATTAAATTATAAATATAATGATAACGAAGAAACAGATAAATCAATTAGAATTCTTTTAGATCATACAAGAACTGCTACTATGCTTTTAGGTGATGAGAAACATTTAACACCATCTAATGTTGGTGCAGGCTATATTCTAAGAAGGCTTATTAGAAGGGGAATAAGACATATTAAAAAACTTAACTTACAACCTTCCATAATGACGGATATATCTAAATATTTTATTGAAAACGTATATAACACAAGCTATCCTAATTTATTAGAATCCGAAGAATTTATATTAAATGAAATAACAAAAGAAACAAATAATTTTTTAAAAACTTTATCCCATGGTTTAAAAGAATTAGAGAAGATGATTGAAAAAAATATAACTAATAACAATAGAAAATTAGATTCATCTTTATGTTTTAAATTATATGATACATATGGTTTTCCTTTTGAACTTACAAGCGAAATTTTAAAAGAAAAAAATATATCGGCATCAAGAGAAGAGTTTGATTTATATATGAAATCCCAAAAAGAATTAGCAAGGCAAAATGTTAAAAAAATAGATGAATTAAAGATATTAGGCGATATAGTTAATTTCAAAGACAAAAGTAAGTTTGTTTATGATTCTTTAGAGACTGAATCTAAAGTGATATATGCATCGGATAATAGTGGTAATGAATCAGAAATATATACAGAAGGTATTGTTATTCTTGATGTAACTCCTTTTTATGCAACAATGGGCGGTCAAATTGGAGATATTGGATATTTAACTAATTCTAATGGTTTAAAAGCTGAAGTAATTAAAACTGAAAAAACTCCTAATAATCAAAATGCAATGTATATAAGGATAATTGGTGGAAGTATTAAAGTTGGTGATACCGTAAAGGCTAAAGTAAACAAAGAATATAGATTTACTACGTGTCAAAATCATACTGCAACTCATTTACTTCAAAGATCATTACAAGAGGTTTTAGGCGATGAAGTGGTTCAAGCTGGTAGTTTTGTAAATGACAAAACTTTAAGATTTGATTTTAAGTACTCAGGTAAAATAAGTGATGATAAGGTGATAGAAGTAGAAGATTTAGTTAATCAGAAAATAGCAGCATGCTATCCCGCTGAAATAAGCAAAATGAGTATTGAAGATGCTAAAAGGATGGGTGCTATGGCATTATTTGATGAAAAGTATGGAAATCAAGTAAGAGTTGTTAAATTTGGTAATTCAATTGAATTATGTGGTGGTACTCATGTTTCTAATACTGGAGATATAAGACGTTTTGCAATTAAATCAATAGAATCTAAAGGTCTTAATATTTATAGAATAGAAGCGGTTTGTGATACTAATTTAGAAATAGAGTTATTTGATGTTATTAAACCTTATAATGATGAAATGATTTTACTTTTAAAAAAGGCAAAAAAAATAATAAGTGACGCAGAAAAAAAGAGTATTAATCTTTCATTAGATGTTAATATATCTAATGAAAGACCAAAGAGTTATAAAGATATAATAGAAAATCAAAACGAAGTTAAGGATGTAAGAAAAAAGGTGGCTATTTTAGAGAAAACTTATAATCAAGAATTAACTAATAAGTTACTTTCAAATACACATTCTTATGTTAAAGAAAAGGTATGTGGAATATACGGAGATGTATTTATTAAAACGTTTAATAATGAATCCATTGATGCTTTAAAGCAACTTTCATCGTCAATTGTTAATGAACTTGAAAATGGAATTGCATTTTTAGTGAATATAAGAGACAATTCTCTTAACTTTATTGCAAAGGAGTCTAGTTCGTTAAAAGATAAATTTAGCGTTGGAGATTTAATTAAAAATGTATCAAAAATAGCCTCGGGTTCTGGTGGAGGAAGTGCTTTGTTTGCTCAAGGTGGCGGGCCTTCAGTTGATAAATTAGATATGATATTGACTTATGTTAAATCTTTGATTGTAAAAGAATAATGAGGTTTTAATTATGAATAATAGTAATGGTCATGTAAAAAAAAGAAAATTAAAGAAGTGGGTTAAATGTTTACTTATTTTATTTTTAATATTTACTTTAATGTTTACAACTTATAAGTTTTTGTTTTCTAAAACTTCTTTTAAAAGACAGGAAGTATTATTTAAGGTAGAAGATGGTTCATCTGTTTATAAAGTTGGTAAAAAATTAAAGGAAAAAGGTTTAATTCATAGTTACTATGCTTATAAAATATACGTTAAATTAAATAACATTAACGCTTATAAAGCTGGAACTTATAGGTTGGATAAAACTTATAATTTAAAGAAAATAGTAAGTATATTATTAGGAAAAACATATTTAGAAGATGGCTATAAAGTGACTTTTAAAGAGGGAAAAAACATACGAGAAATTGCTAAAACAATTAGTAATAATACTAATTTAAAAGAAGAAGATTTTTACAATTTGTTAAACGATGAATCTTATATAGATAGTTTAATTAATAAGTATTGGTTTTTAACTAATGATATAAAAAATAAGGAAATTTACTATCCTTTAGAGGGTTATTTATACCCAGATACTTATTATTTTAATACCAATGTAACATGTGATGTAATAATAAATACTATGTTAAGGAAAACTGATAAAGTTTTAACTAAGTATAAAAGTTCTATTTTAAATAGTGGAATGACAATTAATCAAGTAGTTACATTATCTTCTATAATAGAACAGGAAGGTTTATATAAAGATGATAGAAAAAAAATTGCAGGTGTATTCTATAATAGATTAAAATCTAATATGTCATTAGGCAGTGATATTACAACATATTACGCATTTAAGGTTGATCTTGGAACTCGCGATTTAACAACAAAAGAAATAAATACTTATAATCCTTATAATACTCGTGGCCCTTTAATGAATGGGAAATTACCTGTCGGTGCTGTTGGAAATTTTAGTGAGTCCTCATTAGATGCAACTTTAAATCCAGATGTTAGTGATTATTATTATTTTGTTGCAGATAAAAATGGAAAAACACATTTTACTAGAACTTATAGTGAACATCAAAAAGTAATAAAAGAATTAAAAGAAAGCAATAATTGGATTTCATTTTAAGGAATATTGATTCAAAATATTCTTTTTTTATTAATTATGTTATAATTGTTAATGTTAAGGAGAAAAAAATGAGATCAGGATTTGTAAGTTTAACAGGAAGACCAAACGTAGGTAAATCAACATTAATTAATGCTATTGTAGGATATAAAGTTGCAATTACATCTGATAAATCAGGAACAACAAGAAATGTACTACAAGGTATATATAATGATAGTGATAGTCAAATAGTATTTGTCGATACTCCAGGTATTCATAAACCTATTAATAAGTTGGGACAAAGGCTTAATTCTGAAGCATATTATTCTATTGATGATGTTGATGTTATTTTATTTTTAGTTGATGCAACTAAAGAATTAGGTAATGGTGATAAATTTGTTATTAATAAATTAAAAGAGGTTAATAAACCAGTATTTTTAATATTGAATAAGATAGATAAAATAAAAAAGGAAAAACTTTTTGAGATAATACTTAAATATAAAAAATTGTATGACTTTAAGGAAATAATACCATTATCGGCATTAAAAAAAGATGGTATTAATGAACTTATTAAAACCTTAAAAAACTATTTACCTGATAATGTTATGTATTTCCCTTTAGATAGTTTAACTAATACAACATTAGATTTTAGAATATCTGAATTAATAAGAGAAAAGATACTTAGATTAACTAATGATGAAGTTCCTCACGCTATTACTTGTGTTACATCTAATTTGGTTGTAAAAAAAGATAAAATTATAGTGGATGCGGTAATTATTGTGGAACGAGACTCACTAAAAAGTATAATAATTGGAAAAAAAGGAGCAATGATTAAAGAAATTGGTTCTAAAGCTAGATTAGATATTGAAAAAATGACTAATAAGAAAGTATATTTAAATTTACTTGTTAAAACAATTAAAAACTGGAGAGATAAAGAAAAATATCTAAAAGAATTAGGTTTTTATGATACCGATGAATAACTTTTAAATTAAATTACCACTATATAAATAGAAAGGTGTGGTAATATGTCTAGTAATGATGCTTGGGAGTTGTTTAAAAAAACTGGAGAGATAAAATATTTTTTAAAATATAAAAAAGCTTTAAAGAAAGAAGAATAAAACTTATGCAGTTAAAGAAGTTTGAAGGTTTTATAGTTGATGAGAAATCTTATAAAGAAACAAGTAAGATATTAAATATAATTACAAAAGATGGCTTAAAAATAGGAGTAGTGTCAAAAGGCTGTAAAAAAATGAAAAGTAATTTAAGAAGTGTAAGTCAAAAATTTACCTATGCAAATTTTATAATAAGTTATAAGGAAGATGGACTATCAACACTCATATCAGCAGATATTATTAATCCGTTTTTAAATATAAAAAAAGATATTGAAAAAATATCATATGTTAATTTTATAACAGACCTAACTAATCAAGTAATAAAGCAGTCTAAAAATAAGAATATATATGATATATTGATATCTTCCATTTTAAAGATAGATGAGGGATATGATCCCCTTATTATATGTGACATTTTAGAAATAAAATATTTGGACTTTTTAGGTATCTCGCCTTACTTTGATGGTTGTGTTGTTTGCAATAATAAAAATATAGTTACTTTAAGTTTGGAAAAAGGTGGTTTTGTATGTCTTAAAGATTATGATAATGAATATATTGTAAGTGATAAAACAATAAAAGTAATAAGAATGCTAAAGTATGTTGATATAAAAAAGATAAAAAGGGTAAGTTTAACTTCTAAAGTAAAAGAGGAAATAAATAATTTTATAGATGAGTATTATGATAAATATACTGGACTTTATTTAAAAAGCAAGGATTTTTTAAAAAACGTTGTTAATTTAAAATGATATGTGATATAATATCATTGTATAAATGTGTGATGACAAAGCTTGGAAACTTTATCAGCAGTATAAAAAAAGATGATTCTTCTAGAATAAAAAGGGTGGAACCGCGGATTTTAAATTCGTCCCTTATGTGCTAGAAGATTTTTATATTTAGAAAGGATTAAATTAATATGGAAGATAAGTTAATGTATAGAATTAGAAGTAATAATTCTAGTAGTTATAATGATGAATATAAAAGTACAACTAGTGCTAAAGATATAGAAGATGTTATATATAATTTTTTAGATAGTAATTATATATACTATGTATCAAAGAAAATAGGATTTAAAAAAGATGTACTAAATAAGAATATGGTAACACTAAAATCTTTTAATAGTGTCCTTGAAACAGAAAGAGAAATATATGATTTTTATAAAAAAGAAATAGATAATGCTATCTTTAAAAACATTATTAGTTTAATAAATCAATACCATGATGATATTTATTCTGGTTTAGTAAAAATAAAATTAAGTCCTACAACAAAGGCAATAAAACCTGTTTTAAAGACGAATGATGGACTTTATAAGACAAAGAAAATAATTTGGATTGATACAATATATTTAAATTATACTGATATAAATGACATAAAACTACTTAAGGAAATGATTTTAGAGGTAATTGATGATAATTTTTATAGTTCGTACTTTGATGGGGATGATCTGATTTTATCTAATAATAATAAAAAGCTAAGATTAGATAAAAATGTATATTATTTATTTGAGAGAATAAAATTGAATAAAAAACGAGAAAACAAAAATAAGTCAAAACAGTTAAGGATGGTAATATAATATGAAAGAGAATATAACTATGGAAGAATTAGTTAATTTATGTAAACAGTACGGAATTATATATCAAGGAAGTGAAATATATGGAGGGCTTGCAAACACTTGGGATTTTGGACCAATAGGTGTAGAATTAAAGAATAATATTAAAAAAGCGTGGAAAAAAAAGTTTATACAAGAGGATTTAAATAATGTTGGACTAGATAGTGCTATTTTAATGAATCCTAAAGTGTGGGAAGCTTCAGGACATATTTCTACGTTTTCAGATCCATTAATTGATTGTAAAAATTGTAAAACAAGATATAGAGCGGATAAATTAGTAGAAGAAACCGGTATAGAAGATGCTGGTGGAATGTCTAATAAAGATTTAATGAATTACATTAATGATCATAAAATAGTTTGTCCTAAATGCGGTAAGTTAGATTATACTGACATAAGACAATTTAACTTAATGTTTAAGACTTTTCAAGGAGTAACAGAAGATAGTAAAAACACTATTTATCTAAGACCAGAAACAGCTCAAGGAATTTTTGCAGATTATCAAAACATACAAAGGTCAATGCGTTTAAAACTTCCTTTTGGAGTAGGACAAGTTGGTAAAAGTTTTAGAAATGAAATAACTCCTGGTAATTTTATTTTTAGAGTAAGAGAATTCGAACAAATGGAATTGGAATTCTTTTGTAAACCGGGTACTGAACTTGATTGGTTTAAATACTATAAAGAATATTGCAAAAACTTTCTACTTTCTCTTGGCGTTAAAGAAGAAAACTTAAGACTAAGAGATCATTCTAAAGAAGAGTTAAGCTTTTACAGTAATGCAACAACGGATATAGAATACAAGTTCCCATTTGGTTGGGGTGAGTTATGGGGAATAGCAAGCCGTACCAACTATGATTTATCTCAGCACCAAAAAACATCTGGAGTTTCTATGGAGTATTTAGATCCTTTAACAAACGAAAAATATATTCCATATGTTATTGAACCTAGTGTTGGTGTTGAAAGATTGGTTCTAATGATTCTATGTAATTCATATCATAAAGAAACATTAGATAATGGCGAAGAAAGAGAAGTTATGAAATTTCATCCTTTCTTAGCTCCTTATAAGGCCGCAATACTTCCTTTGGCTAAAAAATATCATAGTGAAAAAGCTTTGGAAGTATATAAAATGCTTTCTAAAAGTTTTATGACAACTTATGATGAAACAGGATCTATTGGTAAAAGATACAGGAGACAAGATGTTATTGGAACTCCATTTTGTATAACAGTTGATGATGAGACAATAAATAATAATACCGTAACCATAAGGGATAGAGATTCTATGAAACAAGTTACTGTGCCAGTTTCAGAAGTTAGTAATTACATAAATTCTAAAATTACTTTTTAAAGGTGATAAAGATGAAAGACAGTAGTAAAAGAATAACCTTAAAATCTTTAATAGAAAAAGAAGAAGAATTAATTAACTCAAAAGACTACAAAAGTGCTTTATCCACTGCAAATTTAATAGTAAGTAAATTTCCTAAAAATGCTTATGGATATAAATCATTATTAAAAATAAAAACTAATAACTTTGAAAAGTACGTAAATCAAGTGGAATTAAAAGAAATAAAAAAATATTATGAAATGGCATTTGATTTATCTAAAAAGAATGATAAAGTACATCTAAAAGAATCATTTGATAGCTATTTATATGATTTAAAAGAAGTGGATAATTTAAGTAAAATAAAAAAAGAAATAATATCTAAAGAAATTTTGAAAAAAATCGACAATGATTCTTTAACCCTTATAAATCAAGATCTAAATACAATATCAAGTTATGATTTAAGTGGTAAAAAAATAAAGAATATATATGATTTTATAAATGGTATAATTTTAATTTCTTTTCTAATATATAATATTTTTAATCCTAATTTTCTTCTTATTATAACTATTTCATTTGGTATATTTGGACTTATTACTATATATAGTTTTATAGATTCAAATTTAATTTCTAATAGAAAAAATAATAAAAGTAGTACATTTAATGATATGGTTAACATATCTAAGCAAAATTTAGATATGTTAAAAGAAGATATTAAAAAAAACGAAGATATGATTTTATTTTATAAAAATCAGAAGTTAAACTCAATTAGTAAAATTCCGGAATCATTTAAAAGTGATATATCTTATTTAACCCTTGATAATGAGCAGATGGAAGCAAATTTAATTATTGATTCATTAACTAGGTTAGATGTTGTAAAGTTTTCTTATTTGCTTGAAAGTAAGAGTAGTTTAAAAACAGAAGAAATAAATTTAAAAATCAATTCTTTAAAAGATGTGAGCAATAAACTAACCTTATTTATTAATGATAAGCAAATAAAGAAAAAGAGTAATATAAATGAAGCATTGCTCATGAAAGATGTAAAACCAATTAATTCGGTAGCATTAGTAATAACTCTATTAATTAGTTTGACATCTTCAGTAGTAATTTTTACTAATTTTTTTGAAGTTAATATAAGAGCATTATTAATATCATTATTAATAGGGATCTTAACTTCTTTTATTTATAATGTTGACACAGGTAAACATAAATCACTGAGTGAAATGTTTAGTGATAATTTATTATCAACTATATTTAATGCAACTATTATGTATGATTTGATATACTATAAATTATATAATCAATTATCAATTACTTATGGCTTTTTACAAATCCCTATTACGATTTGTTTGATTTTAATTGGCTATGTAATGTTAATTTCTTTATTAAAATATAAACATTTACTTAAACATTTAAGAAGTTAGTATATTTTATATTTACTTTTATTTAAATGATTGATAAAGTATGTAAGTGAGGTGATATAGATGGATCATAAAAATGATATTTACAATACGTTTTGCTTAATTAATACATATTTGAATAACAACATAGAGTTTTTAGAATCTTTGGAAGAAAGTCAAAGTGAACTATATTCTTATATGTCTTCTTTTGTTGATGAACTATGTGTAAAATATAAAAAATTTTTAAATGAAAATAATTTTCAAATAATTGATGTTCCAGAAAGCATAAGGAAATATGTTTTTAATGGAAAACAAAAAAGTATTGTTAAAAAATAATTAACAATACTTTTTTATTATATAAAAAAACAAGTAAATTATATTACTTGTTATAGAATTCAACTATCATTGATTCTTTAATATCCGCTGGAAGTTCACTTCTTTCAGGCATACGAACATAAGTTCCTGATAATTTCTTTTTGTCAAAGTCCACGTAATCAACTGTTTTATTAATTTTTTCTAAAGCTTCTAAAATTGCTTTGTGATTATGAGAAGTTTCTTTAACAGCTATTACATCACCTGGTTTAACTTGATATGATGGAATATCAACTTTCTTACCATTAACAGTAACATGTCCATGGTTAACAATTTGTCTAGCAGCCTTTCTAGTTGATGCAAGACCCATACGATATACTACATTATCTAATCTGCTTTCTAAAAGTTTTAAGAAGTTTTCACCTTGAATACCTTTCATTTTAGCTGCTTTTTCAAATGTTAATCTGAATTGTTTTTCATTAACTCCATACATTAACCTAACTTTTTGCTTTTCCATCAATTGAAGCTTATATTCAGAAGCTTTACCACGTTTTTTATCATTTCCATGTTGACCTGGACCGTAAGGTCTTTTAACTAATTCTTTTCCAGTTTCTAATAAAGAAAATCCTAAATGACGGCTTTTCTTATATACTGGACCTGTATATCTTGACATATAATATTTCCTCCTTTGTTTTTGTAAACTAAAGGACTATTGCCATTTAATAGGGAGTTTGTTTTAATATTTTCATCTTCGCAGCTATAAAGATTACTTATATAACCATATGCAAACAAACACGTTATTAAATTCAAATAGTGCTGCTTAAAGTTTACACGTATTAGATTATAGCTAATTATATGATTTAAGTCAAGTATTTATTGATGAAATAAGAAAATTAGGTTAATTAGAAACCTTATTTTATGTAGTTATAATGAAAAATTAAAAATAAAAGATCTCTATATCGTGAAAATAAAGTGAATAAAATATTCATAATATGTCTTCTTATTTTTATTATTTTATTAATTTAGTGCAAAATGTCGTAATTTATGATAAAATATTTTTATATAGTAGGAGGTATAAAACATGGGACGAGGTTTATATATAGGTACTATAATTATTTTAATATTATTAATTATAATTGTTTTTAAAATTATATATAAAAAAAAGAAAGCAAGTAGCATAGAAAAAATTATAAATAAATTAGAAAAAGAAAAAAATTTACTTATTAATGTACCTGTTTTGAATGAACTTAATAAGGTAGAGGCTTTGGTTAAAAACAACAAATTAGAGGAGAAATATAAAACTTGGAAGTTAAAATTTGAAGTAATAGAAAAAGAAACTATCCCAGAAGTAAATGACATGTTAATTGAAACGGATTTTTTAACTGATAAGGGAAAAACAAGTGAAACATATGAAAAAATATCAGATATAGAAATTAAATTATATGAAATTAAGTTTAAAATTAAAAAAATAATGTCTGAAATTAAAGAAATTACTCAAAGTGAAGAACGAAATAGAAGTACTATAACAAAACTAAAAGCAACTTATAGAAAATTAAAGAAACGTTTTGAAGAAACCAAAAGTGATTATGAAGAAACCGCAAAAACCATAGAACTTCAATTTGAAACCATAGAAAAACGCTTCGAAGAATTTGAAACTGTAATGGAAAAGAAAGATTATGAAGAAGTTATATACGTTGTAAAAGGTTTAACAGAAATGATTGAACATATGAGTATAGTAATTAAGGAGATCCCAGAAATCATGTTAATGGGTAAAAGCCTTATACCTAAAAGAACTGAAGATATATCTTCTTTATATATAAAAATGACCAGAGAAAATTACCAATTAGATTATTTAAATGTGGAATATAACATAATGGAAACCGAAAAAAAAGTAAATGCTATTTTTGATAGAGTAAGAGTACTTAATCTAGAAGATGTTACTTTTGAACTTAAAACAATACTTGATTATTATGACTCATTATTTAATGATTTTGAGACTGAAAAAATTACTAGAAAGTATTATGAAGAAGGCATAAAAGATTTTGATAGCAAAAATAAGCATGTAAATAAAATATTAAGTACCATGAAGGATAATATTCCTGAAATGAAAAAAAATTATAATATAACTGATGAAACATTAGATGCAATAAAAGAATTTTCAAGTGAATTTAATGAAATTAATAAAGATTATGATAAATTAATAACGCTAGATAAAAACCATTCGTTTCCTTATTCAAAACTTAATCAAGAACTTGAAATAATATCACTTAAACTTTCTAAATTAAATGAAAAATTGAATAGTTTATTACAAAGAGTGGGTAATCTAAGAGATGATGAAGAACGAGCAAAAGGACAATTAGAGGATATTAAACTTTTACTTAAGAAGTCAAAATATCAAATTAGGAAAAACAGATTGCCTATCATACCTGATAATTATTATGTCGAATTAAAGGAAGCTTCTCTTGCTATTTCAGAAATACAAAAAGAGTTATCAAAAAAACCAATTGATGTTGATGTGTTAAATGTTAGAGTTGATACTGCAAGAGATTTAGTTTTTAAACTCCATAATACAACATCAGAGTTAGTACGTTTAGCTCTTCTTTCGGAATATGCAATAGTTTATGGTAATAGATATCGCTCATCTAAACAAGCAATTAATGAGGGATTAAATAAAGCAGAAAAATTATTTTTTAATGGAGAATATAAAAAATCGTTGGATTTAAGTATAAGCACACTTGATGTTGTAGAACCAGGTATACATAAAAAGATTTTAAATTATAGTAAGTAGGTGTAAATATGAAAGAATGGTTATTAAAAGAAGATAAAAAAAATAAAGTAGGTAGGCCACGTCTTGCGGATAGCATAGTATTAAAAAAGGCTGTTTATTTGCTTATATTTTCTTTTATTTTGTCTTTCATACTTATTTTTGGATTTATATGTGAAATTAAAAACGTAAATCCAGTCACTTATGCATACTCTTTAACATTAGAAAAATTGGTTGGTAATATAAGAGGGGATAAAAACTTTTTAGTTACTGAAAGCTATTTAAAAAATGGTGACTTTATAATAAAATTTAAACCACAAGAAAAGGTATTACAATACCAGGGTAAATATAAATACGTTTTATATAGATTATCTGACTCTAAATTTAAAAAAGTGAAGGAAGAAACCTTTGATATTAATACTAAGGAATTTAGTGTTAAAGTAAAAAGAAATATAAATGAAAATGACACATATAAAATTAATTTATATGTGTTAAATGCATCTAAAATAGAGGATTCTTTTGCACCTTCTGGTTTTACATTTTCAAATTCTGAAAATCAAAATGAAATGTATAGTTACAAAATTTTTACGGTAAAAGGCAAATATAGTCCAGTTAGCAATAAAGAATTAAAAAATAAAAAAGATAATAAAATTAATGTTACAACAGATTACGTAAATCCTAGAAAATTTAATGTTGAAGTACCCAATTACTCATATAATATATTAGTGAAATACACTGATGAATCTTCTAAAGATATTATTTTAGCAGATTATAAAAACTTAAATGGTCCATCAAGTTATGTAGTGCCTTGCGTAAATAAGGTAAGTAATGTAACCATCATGATATGGCCAAATATTAAAACAAAAGATGAAATAGAAGATATAAAATTATCATCTTGGGCTATAAAGCAAGATAAAAATAATAATTATTATATATCAAATACATATTTATTAAAGCCAGAAATGGCCTACGAAGACTAATTAGTTAGTCTTTTTTATTATAATCTTCATATTATTTATTAGGTGATTAAATATTATGTTTAAAAGCACTATAAAATTATTAAGCTTACTTCTTCTTTTAATATTTAGTTTTATATATACTGATAAAGTGTTTGATGAAGCAAGAAAAAATGATCCCCTAATGAAACAGGTTATTAATTATAAAAAGAAAAATGATAAAAATGTTATAGAACCTACAATTAAAGATGATGAGATTATTCTTGGAATGTCAGGATTAGTAGTTGATGAGGAACTATCATATAAGAAAATGAAAAGTGATGATTCATTTAGTAAGAAAAACATAGTTTACAAAAAAAAGTTACCTGATAATTCTATTACAAAAAATAATAAGTATTATATTACCAAAGGAAATAGTAACAGTAAGAGGGTTTCTGTAATATTGAAGGTAAGTTATAAAACAAATACAAATACAATAAAAAAAATTTTGGCAAGTTCAAATTATAACTTAACTTTCTTTATAGATAATAATTTTATTAATGATAATTTGGATTTTGTATTTTCTGTAATAAATAATGGCTATGAAGTTTATAATTATGGTCTAAATGGAGTTTATGACAAAAATAGCATATCTAAGTATAATAAGTTAATAGAAAGTATGAGTTTAAAAAAGGCAGTGTACTGTCTTAATGAAGAAAAAAATAAGGAATCAAAGAATGTTTGTGATTTTAAAAAAATGTATTCTATAAAACCTAACATAATTGATCCTGATTTAAGTAGTTTAAAAAGAAAAATATCATCTGGTAGTATAGTATCATATGATTTAGATTATTTTTCTTTAAATGATTTGTTATTATCTTTTAAAACAATAACTAGTAGAGGATATGAAATTGAAAGTCTATCTACCTTATTAACTGAATAAAAAGTTCTAAAAACAGAACTTTTTTCTTTATCTATCATTTTATAAATGTTATAATAATTATGCTGTAAGTAAGGTGATATTATGCATGATAAGTTAAAACTTTTTTTAACAAAAATAAATTTACCAGAAAAATATTATGAATATTTTAAAGATGGTGAAATATTAAAATTAAAACTTGATCAATCAAGAAAAAATGGTGTATTTGTAATAAAGGTTAAAAATATATTAGATGATGATATATTAGATTATATAGATAATAATATTAATAATTCCTTTCCTGATATGAACTCTATTAAAGCATCTTTTATAATTGATAATATAGATTATAATAAAGTTATAAATTATTACAAAAAAGCGATTACAAAGAGTACTTTAACTAAACCAATGAGAGAATTATTTAGTGAAAAAAAGATTTCTGTTAGTGATAATACTTTATTTATTGATTTAGATAATATTGCCGAAGAAAATATATTAAATAATAATATTGATAGTATAATTAATTATTATAAAAGGCTTGGTTTTTCTGATATAAAAATAGAAATCAACATAAATAACTTAAATAATAATACGTATTTAGATGAAGTTTTAAATATTAAAGATGAAAAAAAAGAAGATAAAGAAGAAGAAAAAGAAGAAGATAAAGAGATTTTACTTGGGAATTTAGTAAATGGTAATACTACTTTAATTAAAGATATAATAGCAGAAGAATCAGGCGTTACCGTAGAAGCTTATGTGTTTGGTATAGAAGAGTTTGAGTCTAGTAAAAGTGCTTTTAAAATACTAACGTTTAAAATAAGTGATAATACCGATAGTATATATGCAAAATATTTTACAAAGGATAAGGATATTTTTAAAAAATTGTCTAAAAATATGAAATCTGGTTGGTTTAGAATTAATGGGTATGTAAAGCAGGATATATATGCTAAGGATTTGGTTTTAAACATAAGAAACGTAAGTAAAATTCCATCTAAAGATGTAGCAATAAAAGATGATGCTAAAGAAAAAAGAATTGAACTTCATGCCCATACTATGATGAGTCAAATGGACGGATTAACTAAACTTGATTTGGGAAAGCATACGTGCGAACTTGTTACAAACGCTATTAATATGGGATATAAAGCTGTTGCAATAACCGATCATAATGGTTGTCAAGCCTTTCCTATTGCATATAGTATTATAAAATCTCATAATAAAAACATAGAAAATCCTAATGATCATTTTAAGGGTCTATATGGAACGGAGCTTACATTAGTTGATGATACAGTAAATATAGTTGTTAATCCAACAGATTTATCTTTAGAAGATACATGTTATGTTGTTTTTGATACTGAAACTACTGGTTTTAATGCAGCAGGGGAAGATCAAATGATTGAAATTGGTGCAGTTAAATTACAAAACGGAGATATTATAGATAGATTTGATAAATTAATAGATCCTAAAAGACATATTCCAGATAAAATAACAGAACTTACATGTATAACTGATGATATGGTATCAGGTTGTGAAAGTGAAGAAGAGGTAACTAAGGAATTTTTAGATTGGGCTGGCGATTTGCCTTTAGTTGCACATAATGCTAAGTTTGATATTTCATTTATTACTATGGCTATGAAAAAGTATAATTTAGGAGAATTTAAAAGTACTGTAATTGATACATTAGAATTATCAAGGACTTTAGATCAGGGTTATGCAAGACATAGCTTATCAGCATTAGTTAAAAGATATAATGTGCCATGGGAAGAAGATGCTCATCATAGAGCTGATTATGATGCTGAGGGAACGGCTAAAGTACTTAGCAAGATGCTTGATAAATTAGTATCTCAAAATTATGAAAAGATTAGTGATTTGGAAAAATTAGTTTCAAAAGATGAGATATATAAATTTGGTAGAACATATCATTTCAATGCCATTGCCAAAAATAAAACAGGCTTAAAGAATATATTTAAAATGATATCTCTTGCAAATACTGTCTATTTATATAAAACACCTAGAATTTTAAGAAGCGAAGTAGAACGTTTAAGAGAAGGAGTTTTAATAGGTAGTGGTTGTTATGAATCTGAAGTATTTAACCAGGCTAGAAGTAAAGAAGGACAGGAGTTAAATAACATAATTAATTTTTATGATTATGTAGAAGTTCAACCACCTGATGTATATGATCATTTGTTACAATTGGGCGATTTTAAAAATAAAGAAGAATTATTAAATCACATAAAAAAGATAATAGATGCAACAAAAGCTTGTGGTAAATTAATTGTTGCAACAGGAGATGTACACCATTTTACTAAGGAAGATAGAATATATCGTGAGATAATTGTAAACCAAAAAGTGCCTGGTGGTGGAAGGCATCCTTTAGCTAAAAAAGAAATAAAACAAATACCTTCACAACATTTTAGAACAACAAATGAAATGTTAGATAATTTTTCATTTTTAGATAAAGATTTAGCATATGAAATAGTTGTTACTAATACAAATAAATTTGCAAGTTTAGTTGATGAAATAGAAGTTATCATTGATACTCATGGTATACCATTTTCTCCAAGAGTAAAATCTGATGATGGTAAAACTTATCTTGATTGTCCTCGTGTCGTAACAGATTTAGTATATAATAAAGCAAAAGATTGGTATGGCACTCCACTTCCATATAATATTGAAGAACGTATTGCAATGGAGTTATATGGTAATATTGTATATAAGGTATGTGAAAACAATTTAAAAAAAGAAAATAAAGATATTAGTGAAGATGAATTAAAGAAAAAAACGTATGCATCTCTTCACGATGTGATCATTAAAGGATTTGATTCAGTTAAAGAACTATTAAGTTGCTATTTTAAAGAAAACTGGGATAGTTTAGATGGTACTTTAACAGATGATTCCTTAAAAGAAAAAGTGAAAAAAGAACTAGGTGGTATTATAGGAGGTGGATTTGATCCTATATACTTAATTGCACAAAGGCTTGTTAAACACTCGAATGATGAGGGATATTTAGTTGGTTCCCGTGGTTCTGTTGGTTCTTCATTTGTTGCAACAATGATGGGTATAACAGAAGTTAATCCTCTTCCAGCACACTATAGATGTTTAAAGTGTCAACATAGTATATTTACATTTGATGATGGAAGAGCACTTGGTAGTGAGTATTCAACAGGATTTGACCTTCCAGATAAAAAATGTCCTTGCTGCGGCGAAGATTTATATAAAGATGGACAGGATATGCCATTTGCAACATTCCTAGGATTTAATGCAGATAAGGTTCCAGATATTGACCTTAACTTTAGTGATTTAAACCAGGCATCCGCTCATGCTTATACGAAGGTTTTATTTGGTGCTGATAATGTATACCGTGCAGGAACAATTGGTACAGTAGCAGAAAAAACAGCTTATGGTTTTGTTAAAGGATATCTAGAAGAAAAGGTAATTACTAAAAGGGCTGCCGAAATAGAGCGTTTAGCATTAGGATGTACTGGAGTTAAAAGAACAACGGGTCAGCATCCTGGTGGAATAGTTGTTATTCCAGATTATATGGAAGTATTTGATTTTACGCCTTTTCAGTTCCCAGCAGAAGATGTAACAAGTGCTTGGCGAACAACCCACTTTGATTACCACGCAATTGATGAGTGTGTTCTTAAACTAGATATATTAGGTCACTCAGATCCAACTCAGCTTAGAATGATTCAGGATTTAACTCATACTGATATAACAAAAGTTCCACTAGATGATAAAGATACAATGAGTATATTTACATCTACAAAGGCATTAGGTGTTACTAACGAGCAGATAATGTGTAAGACAGGAACACTTGGAATACCAGAGTTTGGTACTAACTTTACAATTGGTATGGTTTATGAGACAAAGCCTACTACTTTTGCAGAATTAATTAAGATATCAGGTCTATCACATGGTACTGATGTTTGGCTTGGAAATGCACAAGACTTAATAAAAAATAACATCGTTCCTTTTAAAGATGTTATAGGATGTCGTGATGATATAATGGTATACTTAATGTATCATGGGGTAGAACCTATTAAAGCATTTAAGATAATGGAATTTGTTCGTAAAGGAAGAGCATCAAAAGACCCTGAAACTTGGAAGGAACACAAAAAGACGATGGAGGATGCAGATATTCCAGATTGGTTTATAGATTCATGTGGTAAGATAAAATACATGTTTCCAAAAGCCCATGCAGCAGCATACGTTATATCAGCATTTAGAATAGCTTGGTATAAAGTTCATATGCCAGTATATTTTTATGCATCATGGCTAACTTCTAAAGCAACAGATGTTGATGTTGATGTAATGATTAAAGGATATGATGCAATAAAAGCTAAAATAATAGAAATACAAAATAAAGGCTTTGAAGCAAGCAATAAAGAACTAGGACAATTAGAAAGCCTTAAGGTATGCCTAGAAGCAACAGCAAGAGGCATTTCGTTTGCACCAATTGACCTTTATAAAAGTAATGCTACTGTTTGGGGCGTTAAAGACGAAAAAACAATTTATCCTCCATTTTCATCTATTGATGGCCTAGGTGATACGGTTGCTGTTAAAATAGTTCAAGAAAGAGAAAAAGGAGAATTTATTAGTATTGAAGATTTACAAATAAGAGCAAAAGTATCTCAAACATTAATTGATAAAATGAGATTGATGGGTATTTTAAATGATATGCCTGAATCTAGTCAGCTTAGCTTGTTTTAAAAAATTATAAATTCTTATTTTGATGATACATTATATTACCATGATTTTATCAAAATTGCTTCAAAAATTAGTGAATTTAGAAAATAAATGCTTGTCTTATTTTATTATTGTTTATTATGTTTTGTTTATAATAGTAAGTATTATAAAAATAATAATGATAATACCATAAAATTCAAAGGATAAATAACATTTATTCTTTTTTTGTGGTAAAATTATTATTAGGTGGTATATATGAACTTTACTTATAATGATAAGAATTATCCTGTTATAATAACTTATAAAAATAATAAAAATTTATATATTAAAGTAGATGATGATTTTAATATAAGAATAAATAGTCCATATCTTTATCCTAAATTACTAATAAAAAAAATTATTAAAGAAAACTATAAAAGTATTACAAAAATGATAGAAGAAAAAGAAAGAAAAAGAAATCTAAATAGGATCATAAATAAATTATTTGGAAAAAAGATAAATGTTATTTATAGCGATGTTACAACGCCTCAGTATAATTGTTATAATCTTATTGTAAAAGATGTTGTTATGTTAAATAATTGGTATAAAACCATGGCTTTAAAAAGCTTTAAAGAAGAACTTTATTCTATTTATGAGAAGTTTGATGAAAAAATACCATATCCTAAATTAAAAATAAGAAAAATGAAAACTAGATGGGGAGTATGTAATAAAAAAGATAATAGTATAACTTTAAATTTAGATCTTGTAAAAGAAGATAAAATATATTTAGATTATGTAATAGTTCATGAGTTATCACATTTTATTCATTTTGATCATAGTAAATCATTTTGGCTATTAGTAGGTAAATACACTCCTAATTACAAAGAAATAAGAAAGGAAATGAGATCATGGTAATAACGTCAGTTAATAATTCAAAAATAAAAGAAATTAAAAAGCTTAAAAATCCCAAATATTCTAAAGAACAAAAACTGTTTTTAATTGAAGGTGAACATTTAGTAAAGGAAGCTTTTAAACTAAATTTACTTAAATTAACTATTTCTTTAGATAATGTTTCTTATAACGTGCCTAATTTAATAGTAAATAAAAGTGTGCTTGAATCATTAAGTTCTATAAATAGTACTCCAAATATAATAGGTGTATGTAAATATATAGAAGAAAATAAACCATTAGGAGACAGAATATTAATTTTAGATAATATACAAGATCCTGGTAATTTAGGAACTATAATAAGAAGTTCTGTAGCTTTTAATTTTACTTCTGTTGTACTTAGCTTAGATACTGTAAGTAAATATAATAATAAAGTTATAAGATCAACTCAAGGAATGATTTTTAATACAAATGTTGTATCTTGTGACATAAAAAGCTTAATAAAAAAATTAAAAGATGAAAATTACGTGATATATGCAACAGATGTTGTAGATGGAATTAATGTAAAAGATATTAAAAAGCCTTCTAAATTTGCTATAGTAATGGGTAATGAAGGTTCTGGTGTATCTTCTGATATAAAAGATTTAGCAGATTGTAATTTATATATAAAAATGAATAAAGATTGTGAAAGTCTTAATGTAGCGGTTGCATCTTCTATTTTAATGTATGAAATGCAAGACTAATTAATAGGTGGTGATAAAAATGAAGTTTTTAAACGTAGGAAAATTAGTTAATACCCATGGTATTAAAGGTGAAGTTAGACTTATTTCTTCTTTTAAATATAAAGATAAAGTTTTTATTCCAAATTTTAAGGTATATATAGGATCTTCTAAAGAAGAATTTGAAATTGAAAGATATAGAAAACATAAGAATTTTGATATGTTAACATTTAAAGGAATAGATAATATAAATTCTGTTTTGTATTTAAAAGGAAGTTTTGTATATATAAATAAAGATGATTTAAAACTTGATAAAAATGAGTTTTTAGCGGTTGATTTAATTGGATTTAATGTTATAATAAATGATAAAAAAGTTGGTGTTATAAAGAATGTTTTAGAAACTCCTGCTAATGAAGTTTTAACTCTTGATAATGGTGTTATGGTACCTTACGTTAAAGCTTTTATTAAAAAGATAGATATTAAAAATAAAAAGGTTTTTGTAAACGATGTGAAAGGGCTTATATCATGAAAATAGATATTTTAACGTTATTTCCAAACATGTTTAATGGATTTAAAGATGAATCAATAATTAAAAGGGCAATTGATAGTAAAAAAGTTAGTATTAATACTATTAATTTTAGGGATTTTGCAACTAATAAACATAAGAAAGTTGATGATACACCATATGGGGGTGGAAGTGGTATGGTACTTATGTGCCAACCGATATTTGATGCCGTAAATAGTATAAAAAAAGAAAATAGTAAAGTTGTACTTTTAACTCCTCAAGGGAAGAAGTTCAACCAAAAAAAAGCTTATGAGCTTTCTAAAGAAGAGCATCTAATTTTAATTTGTGGTCATTATGAAGGATTTGATGAAAGAATAAAAAGCATTTGTGATGATGAGATATCTATTGGAGATTATGTATTAACAGGAGGGGAATTACCTGCTATGGTTCTTTGTGATTCTATTGTAAGACTAGTAAAAGGAGTAATAGATGATTCCTCTTCTTTATATGAGTCTTTTAATGATAATTTACTAGATTATCCAACATATACCAAACCTAGAAATTATAAAGGAATGAAGGTTCCTGAGGTATTATTATCTGGTGATCATGAAAAGATTGAAAAATGGAGAAAAGAAAAAAGACTTGAATTAACGAAGGAAAAAAGACCTGATTTATTAAGCAAGGGTTTAAAATTAGAAAAACAAGGTATTAGAAAAAATAAGAATAAAATATATATTGATGATGTTAAGGATATAAAGGTAAGAAAAATAGATAAAGAAAATAATAATCCTAGTAAAACAAATAATAAACCATCGTATAAACTTATTAAAAGAGGAGATATAAGAGCAATTACCATTTTAAAACCATCTTGTATATATGGATATAAATTAAAGGGAAAAAGTGGTAAAAACGTTAATAAAATGGTAATAGTCAAAGATGATTTCATAAGAAAAATAGCTTATAAAAATGTTTTAAAAAAAGTAGACATATTAACATATAGATTTAATTTAGTGTTAGAAGATGATACGGATTCTGATGGTACATCAAGGGTACTTGGCGAAGCTGAAATGCTAAAACAAATGATAATTAACACATATGCGGCCTATTTGGGAAAACAGAATTTAGAAAAAATCATTAAAAACATAAATTATTTAATTAATGAGTTTGTAAAGGCTAAAACTATAAAAACTTCTTTTAATGAAAAAATAGATAAGGAACATAAAGTAAGATAAAATGATTAATAAATTAATTAAGGATATTTTTTATAACGAAATAATTAATGAATGTGCCTTAAATAACTTAAAAATAGGAAATAATGCACCTGCTATTATGTTTGATACTATAATTAGAGAAGAAAAAATAAATATAACAGAAAAAAATAATATAAAACCAATTCTTGTTATAAATAATACAGCTTCTTTTTTTTCTGCATTAGAAGATTACATAAATAAAGCTATATTATTTTACTTTGATGGAAATTTTACCCATGATAATGTTAAAGCTGTAATTTGTTATGTATTATCAAATGCAACTGATTTTGATTTATCTAATCCTGTTTCCTATTTAAATTTAAGAAGTAATTTTTTAAATTATGATATATCTTATCCCATTATTTATAAAAATATTTTAGGATATGATTCTGTTATAAAAATAAAAAAGGAAAAGGTCATTTTAGAAGCTCCATATTCATTTTCTTGCAAGTTAAAATACTTAGATACTGAGTTTGAATTTCCAAATATATTTTTTGGAATATCAAATGATACTTGTTATATATATGCTATTCAAAATAAATTTAGAGAAAAAAATGAACTTCAAAAGAAAATTAATAGGCTTTTATATAAAATAAATGACGGATATGAATTTAATTGTGATAGCAATTTTTTAAATCCTAATGATGTTACAATGTCCTTTTTGGCAATAATTACTATATTTATTAATTATTTAAATGAATTAGGTATTTATAAAATTAACGTACCAGTAAATTTACCTATTAGATATAATGCACATTATGAATCTTATAGGAGAAGATTAGAATATAATAAAGAAGTTTTAGATAATGATGATTTTATAAAATACAAAGATGATTTAGATTTAAAAAATAAGTATTATGATGATAACACCATAATGAAATTAATAAGAAATTTTTATAGACTTCAAAGTCAAGGAGACGTGCTTAAAATTAATAAATATCCTTTTATGGATGGTTCTATTTTGAGCATTAATATAAATAAAGATGAAAAGTTTAATAATGAGCTTTTAAACGAATTATTAAATAAAACAAAAATAATTAAATAAAACTTGCGTAAATATTAATTATATGTTAAAATTTTATTGTTTTAAAAAAGGCAATCCGCCGCATACTTTATATTTTGCATGATTGCTGGTTATATGTTATAGGAAGGAGACTTAAGAAAAAATGAACAAAATTGATAAGATTACTAGTAAACAATTAAATCCTTCAGTTCCTGAATTTAGAGTGGGAGACACTGTTAGAGTAGGTGTTAGAATAATTGAAGGTAAGAAAGAAAGAGTCCAAGTATTTGAAGGTGTTGTAATATCTAGAAAAGGTGCTGGTATTTCTGAGACTTTTACAGTACGTAAGATGTCAGGTGGAATTGGTGTTGAAAGGATTTTTCCAGTACATTCACCAAAACTTGATTCAATTGAGGTTGTAAGAAAAGGTAAAGCAAGAAGAGCTAAGTTATATTATGTTAGAGATATAGTTGGCCAATGGAAATTAAAAGAAAGAAATTAATAAGGCTATTTGTGCCTTATTTTTTTGTTAGGAGCTAAAGATGAAAAAGGAAAAATTAAAGAAAATAATAAAAGAAATATATCCATATTTAATTATTATTTTAATAGTCATTTTAGTTAGAAGTTTTATAATTACACCAGCAGTAGTTGATGGTAAATCTATGTATCCAACTTTAAATGATAATAATGTAGTTTTATTAAATAAAATTGATTATAAATTAAATAGCCTTAAAAGATTTGATATAGTAGTAGTTAATTATAATGGGGAAAAGTTAATTAAAAGGGTAATAGGACTTCCAGGTGAACATGTTGAATATAAAAATAATAGTCTTTTTATTGATGGCTATTTAGTAAGTGAGAATTTTAGTCATAAAGATACAAATGATTTTAAATTAGAAACTATAGGTTATTTGAAAATACCTGGTGATAAATATTTTGTTGTAGGTGATAATAGAGGTTATTCCATTGATTCTAGAATGATTGGTCTAATTGATAAAAAAGATATTAAAGGAAAAGTATCTTTAAGAATATTTCCTATAAATAAATTTGGAAAAATAAAATAGAATATAAAAATAATTTTGTTAAGATTTAGAAATTTCTAAATCTTTTTTTTAATATTTAAGATTGAATGTTTTTAATCTTTATGATATTATACATGCTTGTAAGAAGTGATAAAAATGTATAATAATTTAAGTAATAAAGAAAATTTAAAAAGATTAAAACTACTATTACAAATGAAAAAAGAAATAAGAAAATTGGAAAGAAAATTAAGATACTCAAATTCGTTTTTTTATGTAAATATAATTGATTCTAAAAATAAAGATTCTTCTTTAAAAAATAAAGAATTAACTAAAAAGTTACAAATAAAAAAAGATAATTATGAAAGATTAACAGGAAAAAAATTATGTTAGATAAAGAAAATAAATCTTTGTTAAATAGACATTTTATTATTCCTTGTAAATGTAGTGATATCTTTGAATTTATAATGCCAAATGAAAATGATAAAATATCTAAAATGAATGGTTTAGATTTACAAAACTTACTAATATTAATTGATGATTATAAAATTAAATTAAGGGATGAATTGAATATAGAAAAAGATATTACATTTGGTTTAGAATTAGAATTTGAGAATGCAAAAAAAAGTAAAATAAAAAAACAATTAGATGAAAATTCATTAAGTAATGAGTGGGTAATGAAACAAGAACTTACATTAAAAAATGGAGCTGAAATTAATTCACCAATATTAATTGATAATAAAAAAAACTGGGAAGATTTAAATTTAATATGTTCAATACTAAATAATTTATCTTCTATAAGCAAAAAATCAGGTGGACATATTCATATAGGGACTCAAACTCTAGGAAGTAGTGTTGATTCTTGGGCAAACTTTCTCAAATTATGGGCTGTTTATGAAAATATAATATTTAGGTTTTCTTATGGTGATTTTTTAACATTTAGACCTAATATAATGAAATTTGCAAAACCAATCAGTGAAAATTTTTGGATAAATTCTTATGATTTAAAAAGTTCAAAAGAAAGTCTTGATTCATATATTTTAAAAAATAATTGTGAAAAATATCAAGCAGTTAATTTTTGTAATGTAAAAAAAGACATGTATGATTATTTTCATATAGAAAATACAATCGAATTTAGATGTCCTAATGGGACTTTAAATCCGATAATTTGGCAAAATAATGTTAATTTTTTTATAAAACTATTAACTTATTGTAAAGGTTCGTATTTTGATAATGAAATAATAGATAAAAGACATGAAATTAACCTTGATATATATAATAATCTTGAGTTATATAATGAAATATATCTTAATCAAGCTTTAGAATTATGTGATTTAATCTTTACAAATAATACAGATAAAGTATATTTTTTAAAACAATATTTAAAATCTTTTAAAATATCAGAAAAACATAAACATTATTTAAAAAACTCAAAAATTACTAAATGAAAGAATAAAATTATTAAATAATTTTATTATAATTTCTATTGGAATATAAGGTACGCATAAAAAACTATGATATATTTTAATAAATAATAGGTTGTATATAAAAATCATAATTAATGATATAATTAATAGGTAAAGTATCAAAAAAATGAGAAAGAAGTGATGAAAATGAATGAAAATAAAACTAATATTAACTGGTATCCAGGCCATATGGCTAAAACAAGAAGGCTTATAAAAGAAAACATTAATATGGTAGACATTATCTATGAAGTAGTAGATGCAAGAATACCTTTTTCATCTAAGATAAAGGATGTAGATGACTTAATAAAAGATAAACCTAAGATTATGATTATGACTAAAACTGATTTATGTGACTTAAATAAAACTAATATGTGTGCTAAAATGTATGAAAAAGAAGGATATAAGGTTGTAATGACAGATCTTATTAATAACAAAGGATTATCTGATATATATAGTGCAACTAGTCTTTTACTTAAAAATTTAGATGACAAAAGAGAAGCAAAAGGGCTTAAAAAGCGTGCATATAGAGCCTTAATAATTGGAATACCAAACGTTGGAAAGTCCACTTTAATAAATAGGCTAGTAGGTAAAAAAGCTGCTATAACAGGAGATAAACCAGGTGTTACTAAAAAGCTTTCTTGGATTAGAATAAATAAAGATTTGGAACTTTTGGATACTCCTGGAATATTATGGCCTAAAATAGATAATGAAACTCAGGCGTATAATTTAGCATCATTTTCTGCAATTAAAGAAGAAATTTTACCACTTGGTAAGGTTGCATGTTACATTCTTGATACACTTAACAAGAAATATCAAGATAATTTGTTCAACAGATATGGAAATATAAAATATGATAATGATGATGTCACTTTGGCATATGATGCAATTGGAAAAAAAAGAGGTTGTATAATATCAGGTGGAAGTATTGACTATGATAAAGTATCTAGTATAATAATAAAGGACTTAAGAGAGGGGAAGTTAGGAAAAATAACTTTTGATGAGGTATAAAAAAATGAAAAATAACGAATTGATTAATTTATTAGAAGAAAAATATATGGCTGATGATACTATAAACGTAGTGTTAAAATATGTAATGGCACATGATAATAGTGATATTCTTAAAACCATAAATAACATTTATGATATTTTTTCTTACGCTGGTCTTAACAATGATCAAATAGAATTGCTTATAAAAAAGAACGTTAGAATATTAAATAGTTCTAAGAGCGAAATGCTTAAATTAGCTTGTGTATTACAAGAAGTTAATTTAAATGATGAAATATTTTCCAAACCTACTATTGTAAGTGGTATAACTAACTATAAAAGAGTTTTTATGAGAGATTTTATTTCTAAAATAAGTGAAAAACGTGCTTATCGTAAAGGGGTTGATTTTTTAACTACTAGTGATAACATGGCATATTCATCTAAATACAATCTAAATGGATGTTGTGACGTAATTCAAAGGGGTATATTTTGTGACGAAGACTTAGAGGCTGCGTTGAATAAACATTTAAAATTCAAAGGAAAACCTATTTCAGTTGAAGAATATTTAAATAAAATGGCCGTAAATTTTTATATTAAATTTATGATTGATAATAAAAATAAGAAAACTAAAACAAATGGTATTAATGTAAAATGATTGATTTATATGAAAATGAAAAGAGACTATGGAGTTTAGGCTATGAAACGATAGCAGGATGTGATGAGGCTGGCCGTGGGCCTCTTTTTGGACCTGTTGTTATAGCATCAGTAATACTTCCACATGACTTTGTCTTAGAAGGTTTAAATGATTCTAAAAAGCTATCTGAGAAGAAACGAAATTATTATTACCCGCTTATAATGGAAAGGGCTTTAGCGGTTTCAGTTTCCGTAGTAGAAGCGGATGAAATAGATAAAATAAACATATATGAAGCATCAAGACAAGGAATGTTAAGAGCTACTAACTCTTTAAAAGTAAAACCAGACTACATAATAACGGATGCTATGCCACTTGATGGATTTACGAATGTACCACATGAAGCCATAATAAAAGGCGATGCTAAAAGTATAACGATTGCGGCAGCATCAGTAATAGCAAAAGTAACTCGTGATAGATTAATGTACGAAATAGATAAGATGCACCCAGAATACGAATTTAAAAAACATAAAGGCTATCCGACAAAAAAACACATTGAACTGATAGAAAAGTATGGTATAATTAACGGATATAGGCGTACATACGGGCCTGTTAAAAAATACATAGAGGAACATATAAATAAATAAGGAGGCTTAAATTATGGGTAAAAACTTGGTAATAGTGGAATCTCCTACTAAGACTAAAGCAATAGAAAAATATTTAGGCAGTGATTATAAGGTAGTATCTAGTAAAGGTCACATAAGAGATCTTGCGACATCAGGCAAGTTTGGATTTGGTGTTGACTTAGAAAATCATTTTGAACCTAATTATGTTGCAATAAAAGGCAAGAAAAAAGATATTACAGCTCTAAAAAAAGATGCAGAAAAAGCTAAAATGGTTTATCTTGCAACCGACCCTGACCGTGAAGGAGAGGCTATTTCATGGCACTTAAAGGACACTTTAGGTCTTAAAGATGAAGAATATGAAAGGGTTGTTTTTAACGAAATTACTAAAAACGTTGTAAGGGATGCATTTAATCACGCAAGAAAAATAGATGATGATTTAGTTCATAGTCAGGAAACTAGAAGAATATTAGATAGAATAATAGGCTTTAGGCTAAGCAAGCTAATGCAGTCTAAAACTGGTGGTAAATCGGCTGGTAGAGTTCAGTCTGTTGCACTTAAACTAATAGTAGACCGTGAAAGAGAAATAGAAAGCTTTAAAGAAGAAGAATATTGGACCGTAACAGCAAAATTTAAAGAAATGGAAGCATCCTTAGATACTGTGGATGGCAAAAAGGCGGACTTAAAAACAGAAGAAGAAACTGATAAGGTAATAGATGGTTTAGATAGTAAATTTGTAATATCAAACTATGAAACAAAACCTAAGAAAAAAGCTTCTAAATATCCTTTTATTACATCAACAATGCAGCAAGAAGCAATTTCAAAATTAGGTTTTTCTGCTAAGAAAACCATGCAGGTAGCTCAGAAATTATATGAAGGTATAGATATAGAAAACGATACGATTGGTTTAATTACTTATATGAGAACAGACTCGGTTAGATTATCTGATGAGTTTATTAAATCTAGCTATGCTTATATTAAAGAAAATTATGGTGAGGAATATGTTGGCTATGTAAAGAAATCTAAAAAACGTGAAAACGTTCAAGATGCTCATGAAGCCATTCGCCCATCTAGTATAAATAGAACACCTGATTCTATAAAAAAATATCTAACAAAAGATGAATTTAAGTTATATGAAATGATCTATGCAAGAGCACTTGCTTCCCTTATGTCGGATGCAAAATTGAATCAAACATCAATTACTTTGGATAATAATAATACAACGTTTAAAGCTTCTGGAAGTGTGCTTGTATTTGATGGTTATCTAAAAGTGTACGATAAGTTTGAATCATCAGAGAATAAGGTGCTTCCTAAATTAAAAGTAGGAGATGTGCTTAAAGCAGAAGAAATAGTAAAGGATCAACACTTTACTAAACCTCCAGCTAGATATACCGAAGCTAAACTTATTAAAGCCATGGAGGAGTTAGGAATAGGGCGCCCTTCTACTTATGCATCAACAATTAGTACTTTAACGCAAAGAGGATATGTTAAAATAATTGAAAAAAAACTTAATCCAACTGAAGTTGGAATTACAACAACGGATAAATTACAGGAATTTTTTAGTGATTTAATAAATGTTAAATATACTGCTAAAATGGAAGAGGACTTAGATAAGGTAGCAGAAGGCAAGAAAGTATGGTATAAAATCCTAGAATCATTTTATAAGGAATTTGAACCAGAAGTTGAAAACGCATTTGACAAAATGGAGAAAAAAGAAGATGAGGAAACCGGAGAAGTATGTCCTAAATGCGGTAAACCCATGGTTATAAAAAACGGAAGATATGGTAAGTTTGAAGCTTGCTCCGGATATCCAGAATGTAAATATATTAAACCTAAAGAAAAAAAACCTGCTGAAGAAGTGTGTAAGTGTCCTAAATGTGGTGGCATGATAGTTGAAAGAAAGACAAGGCGAGGCAAACTATTTTACGGATGTGGTAATTTTCCTAAGTGTAAAGTTGCTGTTTGGGATAAACCTACCGGTGAGTTATGTCCTGAGTGTAATAGTCTTTTAGTTACTGATAAAGATGGAATAATAAAATGTAGTGCTTGTGATTACAAAAAGTAAATATACAAACAATTGTATCATTTACTTTTTTTTAATTATATGATACCCTTATTAAGGCTTTTATTTGAGCTTTTTATAAACTTTCGAAGTGAATTTAAAATATATAAAGAATATAATATTACGAGATAAAGAGGTTGATTAAGTTGAATATAATGAAAAAGATATATAATGATAAAAAATTTATGTTAATTTCATCTCCAATTTTAACTCATAAAGAATTTATTAAAACAAAGTCCATTGTGCATCATGGTGGGACTAGGTTTAATCATTCAGTTAAAGTTGCTTATTTATCGTATAAATTATCTAAATTGTTAGGATTTGATACAAATGCTGCAACAAGAGCTGGCATTTTACATGATTTCTTTTTAGAAAGAGATGATAAAAATATAGTTACTGAAACAAAAATGCTAATAAAACATCCGACTATTGCTAAAGAAAACGCAATTAAGTATTTTGGTGTAAATGAAAAGGAACAAAATATAATAGAATCACATATGTTTCCTATATCAAATGTTGCACCTAAATATAAAGAAGCTTGGATAGTTACTCTTTCAGATAAAATCGTTGCAACAATAGAGGGAGCAACTCGTGCTAAAGCACAATTTACTTTATGGTTACTATTTTTGGTTAATTTTATAAAATAAGCCGGAAGTTGGGCTTTTTTTAATTTAATATTTATGCTAAAATGTATTTAGTGTCTTCGTAGCTCAGCTGGATAGAGCACTCGCCTCCTAAGCGAGGGGTCGCGCGTTCAAATCGCGCCGGGGACGCCACTTATGTTAATAAAATGTCTTAATTATTTAAGGCATTTTTAAAATTTAGTAGTGTATTATTTTTAGTAGGTGAGATTATGTTTTATGATAATATTTTGTTTCTTAAACATTTTTTTGAAGTTGATTTAAAGATAAAGAAAGAAATGTTTAATATGGCTCCGGATGAAAGATTTAAAGATAACGATTCATTAGTTAAATATGTTGATGATTTAGATGAAAAAATAACATATATATTTACTGAACTAAAAGAAATTTCTTTACATTTATGGAAAAATGATTCTTTAAGCTTTTATTCACTTTGTAATTTAGAACAGACCATAAAAAGAGAACTATATTCTTGTGGTACTGATTATTACAAGTTAAATTTATTTTATAAAAATCGCATAAGTAATATTAGGCTTGAATTTACCAATTTAATTAAACAAAATTGCGTTGGCTATAAGCTTGAAAAAAGCAATTTAATGAATGTTTCTAATTCCATAAACGAAGTCTTACATTATTTACACTCTTACATAATAAATGATGAAAAATTGTTAGAATCTATTTTAATTACATACAGTAAGAGAACTGATTTTAATAGTGTTATAGCCTTAAGGGGAAAACCGGTTGATGTTTTTAAGAATTTATATGAGAAATTCCCTAGTGATATTAACGTAGGGATGACGGATATGGTTGTTATAAATGATAGTAAATTATTAATTATGATAAGAGATGTTGGCCATGCTCTTACTTTTGAAATAACCATTAAAAAAGATATTTGTGAAGTTGATTATTTTATTCCCAAAATATGTAATATTGACATGGTTAATTTACTTCCTGGAATTAATAAGGTAAAAGATAACAGTTTTGGTGCTATTGGTAAATTTAATGTATCCGTTTCTGAACTGCCTAATACTTTGTATAATTTTATTAGGAAAGTGCCAACTGATGATGATTTAGTTATGTCTAAATTTAGTATATAAAAAGAAACTCATTGATATTTTTCTTTATTTAATAGCATTACAATAAGGGGTGTTTATACATGAAAAGATTTAATAGCGTGAAATTAGCGAGTAAATTAGGTGTTGTTGGTAATTTATTCTTATTAATAATAAAATTATGTGTTGGAATTATGACGAAATCAAGGGCTATGATAGCGGATGCTTTAAATAGTGCTGGAGATATAATTTCTTCATTTATGACTTTTATAGGCAATAAAATAGCTAATATTCCAAAAGATGAAGATCATAATTTAGGACATGGTAAAGCAGAGTATATATATTCAATGCTTATATCTAATTTAATGATTTTACTTTCTTTTGTAATATTTAAAGATTCTATTTTATCTATTATAAATAGAAATAAATATGTTTTTTCGTATTTTCTTATAGTAGCATGTATTTTAACTATAATAATTAAATTAATATTGTATATTTATACCAAATTTATATATAAAAAACATAAAAATTTGCTTATTAAAGCTTGTTACATGGATCATAGAAATGATATTTTACTTACTACTTTAAATCTTTTTTCGTGCGTTTTTTCATATCATGGGATATATTTTGTAGATGGTATAGTGGGTATTTTAATTAGTGCATGGATTTTTTATACATCTTGTAAATTATTTAAAGAAAGTTATGATGTATTGATGGATAAATCTATTTCTATAGAAACAAAGAAAGAGGTATTAAAGATAATTAATAATTATAAAGATATAAAGATGATAAAACATTTTAATTCAACACCGGTAGGTTATAAATATCAAATATCATTTACAATATATGTTGATGGGGAATTTTCAACATTTAAAAGCCATGATATTGCAAATAGTTTGGAAAAAGAAATAGATAGAAAAATAGATGACATTTATTTAACAGTTATTCATGTTAACCCAATTAATTTAAATAACAAAAGTTGAATATGATATAATAAGTATATGTTAAAAGAGGTATATATGAAAACAGCAATAGTATTATCAGGTGGCGGTGCTAAGGGTGCATATCAAATTGGATTTTGGAAAGCTATTCGAGAACTTAAAATAAATTATGACATAGTTTGCGGTACATCAATAGGTGCTTTGAATGGTGCTTTTATGGTTCAGGGAAATTATAAGCAAGCCTTTAAATTATGGTATTTTATGGATTATAAAAAGGTAATTCCAGGAGGGATTGAAGGAAGCTATTACGATAGTAAAACTAGAAAAAAAGTTATTTTAAAATATGCTAAAGGAGCAATAAAGGGAGGACTTAGTGTTCCAGGATTAGAAAAAATCGTAGAGGAAAATTTAAATTATGATTTATTTTATAATTCCAATATTGATTATGGGTTAGTTACTGTAAAATTTCCTAAAATAAAACCTATAATGTTAACTAAAAGTCAAATTCCAAAGGAATTACTTAAGGATTATTTATTAGCATCAGCAGCATGTTTTCCAGCTTTTAAAATGAAAAAAATAAATAATGAGACCTATATTGATGGAGGATATTATGATAATATGCCTACTGATTTAGCAATAAAAATGGGAGCGGATAACATAATATGTGTTGATTTAAGAGCCCCTGGTAAAACAAGAAAAATAACAAGCAAAAATATTCCTATAAAAATTATATCATCCAAAAATGGCATAGGAAATTTTTTAGCTCTTGAGGCATATCAAACAAGGCGTTCTTTAAAATTAGGATATAATGACACTATGAAAGCATTCAATAAATTAGATGGTACTTATTATACATTTAAAAAGAATTCTTTAAATAGAAATTATAATAGAATGTATGAAAGATATATAAATAATTTAAATAATTATTTTGAAAATAAAGAAATAAAAAAAAGTTACAAAGCAATATATGGTAATAAAAGTGATATAAAATTTAATAATATACTAGAAAATTTAATGAAAGCATTTTCTTTTAATGATACTATTATATATAGAACTTCCTTCGTAAATGTTCTTTTAAAAAAGAAATTAAAAAAAGAGGAGAATAAAAGTTATAGTATTATAAAAAAAGTAATTAAAACTGAAAATTTAAATAAAAATTTTATAAGTAAAGAATTAATATGTTATATATATTATGAATTGCTAAAGAACAAAAAACATAATAAGTTATTAAATAATTTACTTATGCTTTTTCCAGATAGTTTTATGTGTGCTGTATATTTAAAAACAATAGTAAATAAAGGAGAATATTTATGATAAAAACTTTAGAAAAATGTAAGATATTTGAAAAAGAATTAAACTATATAAATAATCCAAGATATAAAGAAAATGCACAGAAATTAATAAATTTACTTCCTGATTATTTTTTCGAAGTTCCAGCATCATCAACTGGTAAGTACCATCCATCTTTTGCATTAGGTAGTGGTGGGCTTGTTAGGCATACAAAAGTAGCGGTTAGGTTTGCTTATGAAATGTTTAATGATGAAAGTATAACAGGAGCTTATTCTAAAAATGAAAAAGATTTAATGATAATATCTTTAATTATGCATGATGGATTAAAATCAGGTCTTGAAAAATCCCAATATACAAAATTTGAGCATCCTCTTTTAGTGTGTGATTATATAAAAGAAAACAAAGACAAACTAACCTTTACTGACAAGGAAATAGAGTTTATGTGCCATGTTATATCATCACATATGGGGCCTTGGAATACTAATAATTATAGTGATATAGTACTTCCTAAACCAGAGTCCAAATTTCAAAGATTTGTTCATATGTGTGATTATCTAGCAAGCCGTAAGGTAATAGATGTCAAATTTGATAACAATAACAACATAGAGGAATGATTTTATGTTAATAAAAAGATTTATTGTATTTGATTTAGACATATTTATATATGATTTAAAAAAAGAACTTGATAGTAAAAATATAGATTATGTAATGATTATTGAAGATGGATACTGTGAAATTCATATAGGTGATTTAATATATTTTTTATATAATATGAATGAAATTAAAGTAGACATTATAAATCCAAATATTGATCTAGATAAAATAATCGGATACAATCCATATTGTGATATGGATAACATAAATATTAGAAAAAAGAACAAAAAATTTAATATTTCTAAAAAGAAGCAAATGAAATATGAAAATAACAAATATAAACTGAAAATGAAAAACAGATAAAATCAATGTTTAAGTAGAAAAATGAAAACCTTTTTATATTTCAAAATTAAAGGTTAAAAATAAGGAACTTCGTGAAAGCGAAAGTTTTTTATTTGATAAATGTTGACAATATGAACATATATTCATATAATAAAAATGGTAATAAATAAAAAAGGAGATTATTATGAAGTTATTAGATGATGATAAAATAATAGATTTATCCGAATTATTTAAAATGTTTGGTGACTCGACAAGGGTTAAGATAATGAATGTTTTAATAAATGGAGAAAAGTGTGTTAATGATATATCTGAAAAAATAAAGGTAAGCCAGTCCGCGGTATCTCACCAACTTAGGATACTTAAGGATTCAAAGCTTGTTAAGTATAGAAAAGAAGGAAACTTAACATACTATTTTCTAGCGGATGATCATGTAGAAAAAATATTTAAGATGGGATGTGAACATATAAATGAAATATAAATTTAAATTAAGCTCTTTAGATTGCGCGGGTTGTGCTTTAGAAATTGAAAAAAAACTAAATGAAAATGATGAAATAGATGATGCAAGCGTTAATTTTTCTAAACTTATGATAACGGTTACAACAAAGACGCAAAATCCTAAAAAATTAGTTTCTGATATCGTAAAAAAGGTAGAACCAGAAAGTAAGGTAATGGATTTAAATGAATCATACGAAAATAAAGGTAAGTTTAAATTTTACATAATAAGACTTTTGGTTGGAATTATTTTTATGATAATAGGTATGTGCCAAAAAGGCACCATTTCAAATGTCTTTATAGTACTTAGTTATGTAACTCTTTTATATAGAACATTTACCAATGCTATAAAGTTACTATTTAAATCTAAAACGGTAAACGAAAATATGCTTGTTACAATATCTTGTGTTGGAGCTTATTTAACTGGTAATACTCACGAGGGATTAATGGTTATTATTTTGTACGAAATAGGTAAAATACTAGAAGAGGTAGCAGTTAATAATTCAAGACGCTCAATAAGTGATTTAATGGATATAAAGCCAGAGGTTGCTAACTTAAAAAAGGGTGATGAAATATTAACGGTAGATCCAAAAGATGTAAAAATAGGGGATGTAATAATAGTTAAAAAAGGGGATGAAATACCTCTTGATGGTACTATTATAAAAGGAAGTTCTAAATTAAATACGGCAGCATTAACTGGTGAGTCCAACTTAAAAAGTGTTAATAAAGGAGATAAAGTGTTATCTGGTTCTATTAATACACTTTCTGTTATCGAGATAAAAGTAGAAAGCTTATATGAAGATAGCACAGTATCTAAAATACTAGAATTAACGGAAAACGCAAGTGATAGAAAGGCTAAATGTGAAAACTTTGTATCTAAGGCAGCAAAGGTTTATACTCCAATTATTATGATACTTGCACTTTTAATAGCACTTATTCTTCCATTATTTGGTTTAAGTTTTAAAGTGTCTATTTATAGGGCTTTAGTATTTTTAGTAGTATCTTGTCCTTGTGCAATTTTAATAAGCGTACCACTTGGATACTTTTCTGGAATAGGAAAAGCATCTAAAGAGGGAATCTTAGTTAAGGGAAGTGACTATTTAGAATTACTTTCATCAGTAAACAAAATCGTATTTGATAAAACAGGAACCATAACAACTGGTATATCAAATGATTACGAATTAGAAGTGTTAGATGATAAATACAAAGAAAAAGATATAATTAACTATTACGTAAAGGGTGAGGCTTTATCAAATCATCCACTTGCAAAATCAGTTCTTAACGTGTTTAATAAAAAGGTAAGTACAAAAGACGTTTTAAATTATAAGGAAACAGCTGGTAAGGGAATCTCTTACGAAATAGATGGTAAAAAAATTAAGATAGGTTCATCTTCATTTGTTAATTTAAGTGATAAAGATAGTTATATTTATTTAAAAATTGATGGGAAAGTAATAGCTAAACTAAAATTAATAGATGATATAAAGAAAGATTCTGCATCTGCTATTTTAGAACTTAAAAAACAAAATATTAAAACGTTTATGTTTACTGGAGACAAAAAGAAATCAGCAGAAGCTGTAGCTAAAAAAACTGGCGTAGATGAAGTCTTGTTTGAGATGCTTCCAGATGATAAATATAAAGAACTTGATAAGATAATAAAAGAAAATGATAAGAAAACGGCCTTTGTAGGAGATGGAATAAATGATGCTCCATCACTTGCACTTTCTGACGTTGGAATTTCAATGGGAATTGAAGGAAGCGCATCTGCGATTGAAGCTTCGGACGTAGTTATTATGAATGATAGTTTAAGCAAAATACCAGAAGCTATTAAAATATCAAAATTTACTAAAAAAATAATCAAGCAAAATCTTATATTTGCTATAGGAGTAAAGGTATTAGTATTAGTTTTAAGTGCTATTGGAGTAGCTAATATGTGGCAGGCTGTTTTCGCTGATACTGGCGTTACTTTACTTACTATTTTAAATTCTACGAGAATTTTAAGAAAGAAATAAAAAATTAAATACATTTTATTGTACTATTAAATATAATATGATAGAATGTATTTGAAATGCCTTCTTAGTTAAGTGGTATAACGCAGCCATGGTAAGGCTGAATTGTAAGTTCGATTCTTACAGGAGGCACCATATTGATAGGAAACTCGGACAAATTAACTCTGAGTTGTAATAAATACTAACAGAAATGTTAGTTTTTTTGTTATGTAAAGGAGTTGGTTTGGATGTTAACAATAGAAACTAAAGAACTTGTAATAAGTGAAGAACTAAAAAAGAAAGTAGATATGATATGTAAGTTTGCTTGTGTTAATAACTATACATTTGAAAATGGTAATATAGTAAACTTTAAAATCACTAATATTGCCTATGTAAAGCCCCATATATTAAAAGTAAAGGATAATGACTACTTAATATTTGAAAATAGTGATTATGTCTTTATAAATGGCTATAAAGATAAAATTAAGTTTACTAATTTATGTGATTATATTAAAGAAAACTAGACCTATTGACAAAGTAATTAAAAATGATTATAGTATAAAACCAAGAAAAGCATGCAGTATCGCTTTTTAGAAAGAGAGGTACTTCTATGATTAATGATTTAAAATTTATACTTATATATTTAATTAGGAGTCAAAGGTATTAGTTTTATCTAGTACTTTTGACTCCTCTTTTTTTGGAAATG